>ERZ1026872.8-NODE-8-length-152223-cov-26.325127_pt1 | contig 152223 bp, 128 predicted proteins | sample MGYA00380166_ERZ1026872 | MGnify/ENA primary metagenome ERZ1026872 (study PRJEB33269, sample SAMEA4719802) | human gut metagenome | biome: human-associated habitat; feature: organic feature; material: feces | place: Cameroon | collected 2013-10 ... | reverse complement strand
CTTGCTCAAGCCTGATCTTGATATTCTATTTTGTATGTATCAAAGTGTCACGCCACCCTTGAAGATCGCGATCTCCCTGCAGCTCCCTGCACAGATCAATTCCTGTCATTCCGGGCATCTCAATATCCGACAGAACGACATCCGCTCCATGGCTCCGGATATAGGAAAGCGCAATCCTCGGATCCGTGAATGAAATTGCCTCGAAGCCGAGCTTGTTCCAGGGAAACAACACAGAGATTCCTTCCGCAATTACCTTCTCATCATCAACGATGATCAACTGATACATTGCTCCTCCTGACGTAATTGCTGTTCTTTGCTACCGACTGCGCCTTGCTGGCAAAGTCTGTCACGTCTGCCGCCCTGGCATCCGGATCCGACGTCTTCTCCGGATTGACCATTTCATCATGAATCTCATCCAGTATGGGCATCAGATCCTTCGCATACTCAATTCCGACATATCCCGGCGAGTTGCTCATAACCGTCACAACGTACGGGTAATCGCCGTCCACAATGGCACCGTTTGTGTAGCTGTTCTCCACAGAGCTGCTGTCCGATGCAATCCATCCGGCCTTACTGTAAATTTTCCGCCGGTTTTTCTCCTGTATTGTCCGGTCGTCCCGGTCCGTCTTGTCGCCGCTTTCTCCGTTTCCGCTTTCTCCGTCTTCGCTTTCTCCGACGGTAAGCGCAATTGCGGAGTTCAGACTGTCGGTGAAGGTATTTCTCGCCCAGTCGGAGTATTCTTCTTCGCCCAGAAGAAGCCGGGTTCCCTTATAAAACATCCGGCACAGATCCAGCGGCGTTGTCATAATGTATCTCGTCTGACTCTGCCGCTCCGGAATTCCGGTTCCTGCAATCCAGTCGGCAAAAATCTGATTTCCGTAGGCTCTCCGGATCCTTACATACGCATCGTTGTCGGACTGATTTCCCGCAAGGAACATATCTCTTGTCGGCTGGATACCCTGATCCAGCAGACTGAAAATATACGGAGCCTTGATCACACTGGCGCTGTAAATTTCTGCTCCTGCGTGGTAGGAAATAGCATCTCCTGTCTTCAGATCCACCAGAACAAAGCCGATTTCATAGCCGTCATCCTCGAATTCATCGATAATATCGGACAGCTTTTTTTCATCCTCATCGGAAATCAGATATTCCGTATCCCAGATCTTCAGCTCATCTGTGTCATAAATCTTCGAGGTAATCACGTTCCAGGAAATGCCGCGTTCTTTCTCATATCTCTGCCTCTTCGCCGCAGCCGCCTTCCTGACCTCTTCGAGCATCGTGCCGTTTACCAAAGAAGCATCATAGGGAAGCTGCCCGGCTCCCTGGCCGTAGAGCTGATACTGGCGGTAAATCTCCGCCGTTGTCATTCCCTCCTCAAGGAAGCTTTCCTGATCCTCTTCGGGTTCCTCTTCTTTCTGCACATCGATTTCTTCCGTCTCCGGAAGGTCCGCTGTGCTGCCTTCTTCCCAGGCATCTTCGGTCTCCTCTTCCGGCTTCTCTGCAAACTCCCGGGCGCCTGCTCCCTGCGGATACTCGCTGCAATACCAGACGGGATCAAAAATACACCCGTCCTCCATGATCATCACCTGGGCCTGTACCTTCAGGGTACTGATCTGAAGGGGATCCGCGGCAAGAAACAGAAAGAAGGCCACAATGGCTCCGACCCAAGGCTCTCTCATCATAGATTGTTTTTTTGTTCTCTTTGTCATATCCGTCCTGTCAGCTCATCCAGCGTCTGTCCGTATGCAGGAAGAAAATCCCGCAGGAAATCTCCCACCTCCGGAAGTTCTCCGGCCAATGCATCAATCGCCGCTCTCGTGCTCGCCTCCGCACTCCGGAATTCCTGATTTCCGGAATTCTTCTCCTCCATGCACTTGATCAGCGCAGACAGCTTGTCGGCTGCCTTTACCAGCTTCCGAAGGTATTTCTCTTCTTCTTTCCTATCCTCCGACGCGCAGAGAATCTTCTTATATTCATTGCGGAGATCCTCCGGCAGCTTTTCCAGAAGATGCTGCTCGGCGTCTGCCTCCACATCCTTGTAGGCATTCCGGATCCGTTCATTCGCATATTTGACCGGCGTCGGCATGTCGCCGGTGATGATCTCCGACGCATCGTGATACAGCCCGATCAGTGCCGCCTGATCAGCCTCCAGGTGCTTCCCGTAACGGACATTTCCGATGGTGCACAATGCGTGTGCAATCATGGCTACCTCCAGCGAATGCTCGGAAAGATTTTCTTCCCTTGCATTGCGCATCAGAGCCCACCGGTTAATATACTTCATTCGTGATACCGTTGCAAAAAAACTATACGACATATTGATTCCTCGCTGAGGCAAAATCCGCGAAGGCGATTTCGCCGAATGCAGCAGCCGATGCGTCAGCACCGATACCGCAGTTTGAAGCAGATTTCCATCCACCCTGTGACAGTATGATGCTATGATATAAAAAGTTCGTGCAGCATTCAAATCAAAGAGGGGATTTTGCCGCACATTTCTACAGTGCCACATTTTTCCCCTGGAGCCAGTGGATCGTATCACGAATGGTTTCCTGCATATCACGGGGCACGTAGCCAAGCTCAAAGGTTCCCTTATCATGGGAGAAACGGTCATTGCTCGAAATCGTATGGAGTGCATATCTGGTAAAGAGAGGCCGGGTATTTCGGATCTTCGCAATCCAGGCAAAAAGCGGCACGCACGCCTTTGCGATCCCAATCGGGATGCAAAGGATTCTCCTTCCTCCAACCACACGTCGGACGCATTCGAGCAGCTCTCTCAGAGAGAAATAGCGATTGGAGAGGATGTAGCAGCTTCCGGTTTTCCCCTTCTCCGCAGCAAGGAGGCATCCTTTGGCAACGTCCCGCACATCCACGAAGTCATAACCGCCGGTCACACCGGCAGGAAGCCTGCCGGAAAGCCTCATCTGAATCATCTGAACGATGTGATTGCTTCCGTCATCATAAGGGCCGATGATTCCGGAGGGATGTACAATCACGGCATCAAGGCCATTCTTTGCGGCATTCATCACCTCCTGACTTGCCTCCGCCTTGGTGGAAGCATACGCGCCTGTCACTGCTTCCCTGGTGAAGGACTCCACTTCAGAAATCGTCGCGTTCTGACCGGATTCCGGAATCGCATGCACGGAGCTGACATAGACAAGACGTTTGACCGCACAGGACCTGCACTTTTCAATCACATTCCGCGTTCCTTCCACGTTGACACGGTAGAGCTGCGGTGTCACGGTTTCACCGATATTGATGATCGCCGCCGTATGAATGACGATCACCTCTCTGTCTTCTATATTCATGAAGATGTCATCCAGAGTCTCCGGCTTTGTAACGTCTCCTTTATAATAGGTAAGCTGTTCATCGTCCTCGCCGGTTTCTGACGGAAGGATCAGCCCGCGGATCTCACAGTCCTGCTTCCGCAGATAACGAATGATTGTGCTTGCCAGGTGTCCTTTTGCACCTGTAATAATGTACAGTTGTCTCATACAGGCCTCCTTTCCGTAGCTGTCTCGCCGTATTATCTGTCTTTATTTTATTGTTTCTGATAATTATTGTCATCTCGGGGATCCAGAAAAATCTCGCGCCCTTTTCGCCTCTGTGCTATGATCTGTAATTGCCGTCTGCAGACAGATACGCAGGGTTCGCCTTCATCCTTCCCATCCGGAACATTTCTGCCCTGTGCAAACAGCAATTTATTTATATAGAAAGGACGGGCAGCTTTCCGCTGTCCCAGGTAAACCACATGAAAAATATCCTGAAACTCGCCCCCGGCTGTGCCGCAGCTCTTGGCATCGCCGTCATTGCGAAGCTCTTAGAGCAGCTCGAAGAAAATGCAGGCCTTCACTTCATCGGAGCCTCCGTCATTGCTCTTTTCATTGGCATGCTGATTAACCATTTCCGCAAGCCAACGCCCGCAACGGCTCCCGGCATCCGCTTCACCTCCAAAAAAATCCTGAAATTCGCCATCATCCTTCTCGGTGCCAGTCTGAACATCACCACCGTTCTTACCGTAGGGAAATTCTCTCTGACCGTCATGATCTTCACTCTGGCAACCTGCTTCGGCCTCGGCTCGCTCATTGGCCGCGCGTTCCGGCTGAACTGGAAAACCTACAGTCTGATCAATGCAGGAACCGGCATCTGCGGCGGCTCTGCCATCGCGGCAATCGCGCCCGTCATTGAGGCCGACGATCTCGACATCGCCTACGGCATGTCCGCCACCTTCCTGTTCGATACCATCATGATTGTGGTATTTCCGATCCTTGGCCGGGCCATGGGCCTGTCGGATGCAGCCTTCGGCCTCTGGGCGGGAACCGCAGTCAACGATACCTCCAGCGTAGTCGCAACCGGCTTTGCCTTCAGTGAAGCAGCCGGAGATTTTGCGACCATGGTCAAGCTGACCAGAACCCTCGCCATCATTCCGACCGTACTTGTCTTTTCCGCAATCAGCATGCACCTGAAAAAGAAGGAGGCTGCTGCCCGGAACAACTCAGCAAAGGTCAACATGAAATCGGTCTTCCCGTGGTTCATCCTGGGCTTCCTTGCCATGTCACTTCTTTGCAGCATCGGTCTGATCCCGGCTTCCGCCGCATCCATTCTGAAGACGATCAGCAAGTTCCTTATGGTCGCTGCTCTTGCTGCAATCGGACTCAACACCGACTTCTCCAAGCTGTGCAAGTCCGGTGCCAGACCCATGCTCCACGGCTTTGTCATTTCGCTCCTCGTTGTTCTGGTTGCAATCGGCGTGGAATACGCCCTCGGCATTGCTCCAAGCGGTGTACTTGGATAAAGCCGGCAATCTCACATCCGAGATCCTTCCGAATCAGGATGCATCCACCGCCGTGAAGACATCCCACGTCAGGCATTTCTTCAAATCAGGGTGCATCCGCCGCCGTGAAGACATCCCAAGCCAGGCATTTCTTCAAATCAGGCTGCATCCAGACGGCGTGAAGACATCCCAAGCCAGGCATTTCTTCAAATCAGGCTGCATCCAAACGGCGGAAATAATCCCTACAGAACAAAAGAGCAAGATAGGGATGAATCCGGCCGGATGAAATCATCCCTACGGAACAAAAGAGCAGGATTAGGATGATTCCGGCCGGATGAAATCATCCCTACGGAACAAAAAAGCAGGATAAGGATGATTCCGGCCAGATGAAATCATCCCTACGGAACAAAAGAGCAGGATTAGGATGAATCCGGCCGGATGAAATCATCCCTACGGAACAAAAGAGCAGGATTAGGATGATTCCGGCCGGATGAAATCATCCCTACGGAACAAAAAAGCAGGATTAGGATGATTCCGGCCGGATGAAATCATCCCTACGAAACAAAAAAGCAGGATTAGGATGATTCCGGCCAGATGAAATCATCCCTACGGAACAAAAGAGCAAGATTAGGATGAATCCGACCGGATGAAATCATCCCTACGGAACAAAAGAGCAAGATTAGGATGAATCCGACCGGATGAAATCATCCCTACGGAACAAAAAAGCAGGATTAGGATGAATCCGGCCGGATGAAATCATCCCTACGAAACAAAAAAGCAGGATTAGGATGATTCCGGCCAGATGATCTTCAGCTCAACACCATCGAGGACGTCGTCTACATGGGTATGAAGAACGATGTTTCGTTTCTTCTTGCCAGTGACCTCAATATGCACGAACAGCAGAGCACCTGGAATCCCAACATGCCTCTTCGCTGCTTCCTCTATGCGGCACATGCCCTGGAGAAATATTTACGCGACATCAGGAACTCCTCCCGACTGCTGACCGAATACGATGAAGAGGAAACCCTGAAGGTTGTTGCAGAAGACGCAAGAGCAGAGGGACAGAGGAAAGGTGAAGCCATCGGCATGGCAAAGGGTGAAGCAATCGGCGTTGCAGAAGACAGGATTGATTAATCGCCAGGCACACCATAACAGAAACGAGCAGGCTGTGTGAATTTCCACACACAGCCTGCTCGTTCCTGTTATAACCGCTGCCTTCACCCCTGCCGGTTCCGGCCGCATTTTACCCTGCCAGCTCCGGACGTTTTCCGGTGTACAGCTGGTAGTATCTTCCCTTTTTCGAAAGAAGCTCTTCGTGATTGCCCTGCTCGACAATCCTTCCCTGCTCCAGAACAATGATCTTGTCCGCATTCCGAATGGTGGACAGGCGGTGAGCAATCACAAAGGTTGTACGTCCCTGCATCAGCTTATCCATGCCGTCCTGCACGATTTTCTCGGTTCTCGTATCAATCGAGCTCGTTGCTTCATCTAGGATCAGTACCGGCGGATCCGCAATCGCGGCTCTCGCAATCGCAAGGAGCTGGCGCTGACCCTGAGAAAGATTTGCACCGTCTCCCTTCAGCATGGTGTCATACCCCTGCGGGAGTCTTCGGATAAAGCCATCCGCATTCGCAAGCCTTGCTGCTGTTTCAACCTCCTCATCCGTTGCATCCAGTCTTCCGTACCGGATGTTCTCCTTAACCGTTCCGGTAAAGAGATGTGTATCCTGCAGCACCATGCCAAGGGATCTTCGCAGATCCTTCTTCCTGATCTTATTGATATTGATGTTGTCAAACCGGATCTTTCCATCCTGAATGTCATAGAAGCGGTTGATCAGATTGGTGATCGTCGTCTTCCCCGCGCCGGTGGAGCCGACAAGCGCAACCTTCTGCCCAGGCTCTGCATGGAGAACAATGTCATGCAGAACAATCTTGTCATCCGTATATCCGAAATCCACTCCGCCGAACGTCACATCGCCCTGAAGAGGGACGTAGGTGACAGATCCGTCCGCCTGATGGGTGTGCTTCCAGGCCCACAGACCGGTCCGCTCCGTGGTTTCCGCGAGCTCAAACGAGGCAGCTTCCGAATGCTCCGAACTATCTGCATCCGCATTCTTTCCGTGGGGCTTTTTTTCCACATTGACAAGCTTCACATAGCCGTTGTCCTGCTCCGGCTCTTCATCCAGGAGCCGGAAGATACGATCCGCTCCGGCAAGCGCCGAGATGATGGCATTGAACTGCATGGTAATCTGATTGATCGGCATGTTGAAGCTCTTGTTGAATGTCAGGAAAGACGCCAGAGCACCGACCGTAAAGCCGGCATACTGATTGATCGCCAGCGTGCAGCCAACCACGGCACAGATCACATAAGAGGCATTTCCGAGCTGCGAGCTGAACGGTCCCACAACTCCGGAATAAGCCTCTGCCTTGTAGGATACCTCGAAGAGCTTCTCGTTCAGTTCATCAAAGGTCTTCGTGCTCTCTTCCTCATGACAGAACACCTTGACCACCTTCTGGCCGGTAATCGTCTCCTCAATAAATCCGTTCAGCTGTCCGAGTCCTCTCTGCCTTGCAGCGAAATTTTTTGCCGAAATCTTCGTTGCAAAGGAGGACAACGTCAGCATCAGAGCCACCATCACACACGTAAGAATCGTCAGCGGAATGCTCAGTGTCACCATCATTGCAAAGACAGAAACAATCGTAATCGCACTGTTCATCAGCTGTGGAATACTCTGACTGATCATCTGGCGCAGCGTATCAATATCGTTTGTGTAAACCGACATGATGTCACCGTGTGCATGGGTGTCAAAATATTTGACCGGCAGGGTCTCCATATGATCAAACAGATCATCTCGAAGATCCCGAAGCGTTCCCTGTGTGACGTAAACCATAAGCTTTGCCTGCACCAGGGCGGCAAGAACACCAAGCCCGTAAAATCCCGCAACGCGAAGAATGGCCCCCGTAAGCGGCCCGTAATCCGGATTCGTCTGCCCGATCATCGGCGTAATGTAACTGTCAATCAGGGTCTTGGTAAACATAGTGCCCTGTACGCTCGAGAGGACTGTTGTCAGAATACAGATCATGACGGCAGCCATATGGATCCCGTAATTTCGGAACAGAATCCCGAACAGCCGTCCGATAATTTTTTCCGGATGCTCTACCTTTTCATGAGGCATTCCCCGTTTGGCTCCGCCGCGCGGTCCCTTTACCTCACGTACTCTTTCATTTGCCATATACTTCCTTTCCGGCCGCAGCCCGTCTGCGGCAACATGAGAAGAACTCCGCAGCCTGTCTGCGGCGACATGAGAAGAATTTTTCAAAAGCATATTCTTCGTTTTCATTCGTCCTGTTTTTGTTATGCCTTATTCCTTCTCGTCAAAATCCGCATCCCCGGCCATGCCGTTTTGCGATTCATACACTTCCCGGTAGATTTCGTTGCTCCGCATCAGCTCATCATGAGTTCCGAAGCCGTTCACCGTCCCGTTGTCCATGACAATGATCCGGTCACAGTCCTTCACTGAAGAAATTCTCTGTGCGATGACAAGCTTTGTGGTTTCCGGCATGTACTCCGCAAGTCCCTTCCGGATCTTCGCATCCGTTGCCGTATCCACCGCGCTGGTGGAATCATCAAAGATCAGAATTTTCGGATTCTTCAGCAGAGCCCTCGCAATGCAGAGCCGCTGCTTCTGACCGCCGGAGACGTTCGAGCCGCCCTGCTCGATGTAGGTGTCATAGCCTTCCGGAAGCCGCTCGATAAACTCGTCCGCGCAGGCAATCCGGCAGACTCTCTCACATTCCTCCTGCGATGCACATTTATTGCCCCAGCGCAGGTTCTCCAGAATGGTTCCCGAGAACAGAACATTCTTCTGCAGTACAACTGCCACCTTGTTCCGCAAGGTTTCCATGTCATAATCCCGCACATCCACGCCGCCGACCTTGATGCTTCCCCCGGTCACGTCATACAGACGGCTGATCAGGTTCACGAGGCTCGACTTTGCAGAGCCGGTTCCGCCGATGATGCCGATGCTCTCTCCGGAGGAAATGGAAAGATTAATGTCCTTCAGCACCGGCTCGCCGGAGCCCTCACGGTAAGCAAAATTCACGTGCTCGAACACAATACTTCCGTCCTTGACCTCCTTCACCGGCTCTTTGGGGTTCCCCAGAGAAGGATCCTCATTGATGACCTCCGCAATACGTCGGCAGCTTGCCTCCGACATGGTCATCATGACAAAAATCATCGCCAGGAACATCAGACTGTTCAGAATGTTCATGCAGTACGTCAGGAGACTCATCAGCTGTCCCGTCGTCAGACTTCCTGCAACAATCATGTGCCCGCCGATCCAGCTGATCAGAAGGATGCAGCTGTACACAACCGCTGTCATAAGCGGGTTGTTCCAGGAAAGCTTCAGCTCAGCCTTGACGAACATCAGATAAATATTGGCTGCCGCCTTGCGGAATCTGCCGATCTCGTAATCCTCCCGGACATACGCCTTGACCACACGGATCGCAGAAACATTTTCCTGAACGCTCTCGTTCAGATCGTCATAGCGCTCAAAGACCTTCTGGAAATACGCCGTGGTGCTCTTCATGATCAGAAACAGGATGACTCCCAGAAACACCACCGCCGCAAGATAAATACTTGCCAGTCTCGGACTGATCAGGAAGGACATCACAAGCGCCACGATCATCATCGAAGGGGCGCGCATTGCCATCCGGATCAGCATCTGAAAGGCATTCTGTACGTTGGTCACATCTGTGGTAAGACGGGTTACCAGACTTGACGTGCTGAACCGGTCGATGTTGGCGAAGGAAAACTTCTGAATGTTGTCAAACATCGCCTTTCGCAGATTCTTCGCAAATCCGGAGCCCGCTCTGGAGCCCATAAAGGCACCCATAATGCCGCAGAACAAACCGAAAAGGGCTACTGCCAGCATGATCAGACCGGTTTTCTTTACATAAGACACATTGCCTGCGGAAATTCCAAGGTCTACAAGGCTTCCCATCAGAATCGGAATGACCATTTCCGCTACAACCTCACCCACCATAAAAAGCGGTGTGATAAACGCAAACACCTTGTACTGCCGAAGCTCCCGGTACAACGTACCGACTACGCTTTTTTTCTTACTGATTTCTTCTCGTTTCATCTTCACCTTTCCTGCAGAAACTCCTCTGACTGCATGTTCCGATAGACCATGCCAAGGAGCCGGTTCAGCTCTTTCGTCTCCTGGTCCGTAAATCCCTTCACCAGCATTCTGTCATTTCTGTGGCGCCTTTCCCTCGTCTGACGCAGGATTTCCTGCGACTTCTGCGTCATCTCGATGTAACGGCTTCTGCGATTGAGAGGATCGGTCCTCCGAACCACCAGATCCTTCTCTTCCATCCGGTTGATCAGTCCGATCATCGTCGGATGCGACACCTGAACCGCATCGCACAGCTCCTGCTGATTGATGGCATGATCGGCGTGCTTCTCCAGATAAAAAAGAATTTCCATCTGGGAAAAGGTCAGATCACTCTCCTTCATATCCACATTCATCCTCGCCCGGAACATCTCATGAATTCTCTTGAACTTGTACCCAAGGGGCGCATCTTCAAATCTTCTTTGCGGCTTATCAGCCATTTCGCTCCTCCTTCCTTCTCATGTAGCATACTACATATAATACGTAGTGTGCTACATGTTGTCAATTGCTCTGTCCCCTGCTTCCGCGCATCAGTCAAAAAAAGCGGGGCAGCCGCCGCTGTCCCGCCCGGAAACTTATTCTCTTTTCTCTCACTTTTTACTTCGATTTGTCCTGTGAAGCTTTTCTTGCCTTTTTAAACTGATACATGTTCTGATCCGCAAGATCCTTGGTGGTCAGAATGTCCTGCTCTATGTTCATCGCCGCAGAACCATAAGAAACCGTAGGAAGATTCGGATTTATCCTTCGCTTCTCCTCCAGAAGCCGGCAGAAGGCTTCTGTGCAGGCCCTTTCCTGCTTTTCATCGCGCAGGATCACACAGAATTCATCTCCGCCCATGCGATAACAACCGCCGTACTTCGCGTAAGCAACCTTCATGCAGTCCGCAATTTCCTTCAGACACCGGTCTCCGTAAAGATGACCGTAAGTATCATTGATTTCCTTGAATCGGTCCACATCAAACACAATGAGAACCTTGTCTCCGCTTCTTACCATGGATGTCCGATTCAGATAGCTCGCCTGATTGAGAAGCCCGGTCAGTCCATCCAGCTGATTCCACATTTCATTGCAGTAGATATAATACAGAACCGCAATCAGCGTCACACACAGCCAGGTGGTATGAATCTGCGGGAAAGCCAGCTGAATGAGCATTCCCAGAATAAGAAACCCCATCAGCGGATAGATCAGAATCCGGCTTCGGTTCTGATAGATAATAGCCGATGCCGCAGTTGCCACTGCCAGATAAACAATACCGACAGCGAACATAAAGACATAAACATGGAAATGTCCTCCGCGGAAATAAACATTGTCCGCAGTCACACCGAAAACTCTTCCGGACGGCAAGCTTGCTGCCAGAAAAACGGCATATCCAAGCCAGATCAATGCCGCCGCTTTCCGGATCCGGAGTGCTTTTCCCCTCTTGTCCAGAATCTGTACCAGGCAAAGAGGCACGGCAGGGGTCAGGCCGAAGCCAAGATAATTGGTCAAAAGATTGACAAGGCGATATTCCGGCGGGGTACGATCCACGACAACCGTGATCACCTCCAGAATGGAAATTGCCGCAATCAGAATATAAGTTCGTAAAAATCCTCTCTTCTGACGACGACTCAGGTTCTCACTCTCATAGATCAGCATACACATGAACAGGAGAACCACGACGTCAATCGCCGTCAGAATCAGAAAATACTCATCCAAAACACTTCTTCCTTTATTTTTATACTCTTTTCTCGCAAATCATCTGCAGCCTTACCTGTGCTCAAATTCGGATGCCACATCTTCCAGGAGCTTGCGGATGGGAAGATGCTGCGGACAGACCTTCTCGCACTTGCCGCACTTTAAGCAGTCCGAAGCAAGGCTTCCTTCCTTTGTATATACATCATGATAGTAATGATCCGCATCCCAGTCCGTGTGGATCTGCTTTGTATTCATAACGGCAAACAGATCCGGAATCAAAATCTTCTTCGGACATCCGTCGGTGCAGTAGCGGCAGCCTGTGCAGGGAATGAGATTCTGCTTGTGAAAAATCTCCTGTACCTTGCGGACTGCCTCCATCTCCTTGTCATCCAGCGGCCTGAAATTCTTCATGAAGCTGATGTTGTCCTCCATCTGCTCCATGGTACTCATCCCGGAAAGGACCATCATCATACCGGGGAAGCCTGCCGCAAACCGAAGCGCATAGCTGGCTGCGCTCCCGCCCTGCAGATCCTCCAGAACCCTGGCTGCCTCCTCCGGGAGATTGACGAGATTACCTCCCTTAACCGGCTCCATGACAATCACCGGCTTGTTGTGCTTACGGCAAACCTCGTAGCAGCGGCGGCTCTGAACCGCAAGATCATCATAATCCGCGTAGTTGAACTGGATCTGAACCACCTCTACCTCCGGATATTCCGTCAGAATCTTCTCCAGAAACTCCGGCGTATCATGGAAGGAGAATCCGACGTGACGGATCTTCCCTTCCTTCTTCAGTTCAAAGGCCGTTTCATAGGCTCTGCATTTCCTGAAATGATCGAAATTCCCCGCTCCCTGCGCGTGCATCAGATAGAAATCGAAATAATCCACACCGCAGGCCTCAAGCTGACTCTCGAAAAACGGCCGGATGTCCTCCTCCTTCTGAAAATAAGTGGCCGTCAGCTTATCCGTCAGAATATAGCGATCTCTGGGATAGCGGCTGGTGAGACACTCCTTCAGTGCCAGCTCGCTCTTTCCCTGAATGTATCCGTGGGCGGTGTCAAAATAATTGAAGCCTGCCTCCAGAAAGGCATCCACCATCTTCTTCGACTGCTCCAGGTCCACGTCCTCTCCCATCATCGGAAGACGCATGCATCCAAACCCGAAGTTTTTCTTAATCCGTTCCATTTCTTTCCTTCCTCCCCAAATCCCGGAAAAGTAATTGACATCCCCTTCTCTTTCCGATATTCTCGCAGTTGTTGCAATAAAAACATCTTACCTCATTATAAATGGATTTTGCCTATGAATCTACTCGAGCTTTTCGCCGATTCCCTGCTGGATGCGGGAATCGACACGCTGAAACTGATCCCATTCCTGTTTGTTACTTATCTGATCATGGAAGCCCTTGAGCGGCGTACCGAGGATAAGTCCCAGGACCTCATCCGGAAAGAAAATGTCGGCCGCTTCGGTCCTGTCTTCGGCGGAATCGTCGGCATTGTTCCGCAGTGCGGCTTCTCTGCCTCTGCTGCAAGTCTTTACTCCGCCGGACTGATTTCAACAGGAACCCTCCTTGCGGTTTTTCTTTCCACTTCCGATGAAATGCTCCCGCTGTTCATCTCCGCGCAGCTTCCCATCGGACAGATGGCAAGAATTCTTGCCGTAAAGGCAATCATCGCCGCGTTGACCGGTCTGGTCATCGACTGTATTCTCCATCGAATTCGCCTGCATCAGCATAAAAAGGGCAATCATGAGAAGCACATCCATGACCTTTGTGAGCAGGAGCACTGCGGCTGTGAGGAGGAAGAGGGAAGCATTCTGAAATCCGCCTTCATTCACACGCTGCACATCACGCTGTTCGTTTTCCTGATCACGCTGGTTCTCACACTCATTGTTGAAGGCTTCGGTGAAGATGCCATCAGGGGACTTCTGTCCAATCACCGCGCCGCCGGCGTTTTCCTGTCCGCCGCAGTCGGTCTGATTCCCAACTGTGCTTCCTCTGTCATGATTACACAGCTCTATCTTGACGGTCTTCTGGAGGCCGGCCAGATGATGGCAGGGCTCCTCGTCAGCGCAGGTGTCGGACTTCTTGTTCTGTTCCGCACCAATTCCCACCACCTTCGGGAGAACCTTCGGATTGCGGCTCTTGTTTATGCCGCAGGCGTCTTCTGGGGACTGCTCCTTACGGGTTTTGGCATTGCATTGTAAATGGAGCTTCTGCGTCGGCATGACCATTGTGGTCCCTGTTTTCATCTGGATTCTGTGCCGGGCAGCCGGAAAACTCCCCGGGCGCAAAGCTCCCGAAAAGGAAGGACCGGAGGAAGCACCGCAGGTACCTCCGGATGATCTCCGATGAATTTCTCCATCCAGACCATGTCATACCACCGGTCAAACTTGTAAGCACACTTTTCAAAGCGTCCCACCATGCGGTATCCGGAGTGCTCGTGAAACCGGATGCTGTCCTCGTTCAGATACGGATCCTGCCCGCGCGGGGCCGCAATACAGGCCTCCGCATTCCGGATTCCCTGAAGCCGAAGAGCCTCCTCCAGTGCTTCGTATAAGGCTCTTCCCACACCGTTTCTTCGCGTGTCCCCGTCCACATAGATGGAGGTCTCAACCGCCCAGTCATAAGCGGCTCTTCCTTTGAAGGCTCCGGCATACGCATATCCTTCGATTCTTCCATTCTTCTCTTCCACAAAATACGGATATTTCTCCAGAGTACTGCGGATTCTCTCCCGAAATTCTTCTGCGGAAGGCACTTCATATTCAAAGGTAATCGCAGTATCTGTGACATAGGGACGGTAGATCTCCAGAAGTCTTGCCGCATCCTCTTCCCGGGCAATACGAATCATCCTCTCTTCTCCTCTCTTCCGGCACCAGCGCACAGGCGGCATTTTACGCAAAAAAGAACCGGCACAGACGTTTCTGTTGTCCGTGCCGGTTCCGTTTCTTTTATTTCTTCAGCGGGCTCTCGCGGTAAATAATATCCGTTCGGGCAGGTCCGTTGGAAACCATGGTAATCGGATAGCCAATCTGCTCCTCAATGAAGTTCACGTAGTCTCTCGCCTCCTTCGGAAGCTCCTCAAAGCTCCGGATTCCGCGAATATCACACTTCCAGCCCGGCATCCTCTTATACACAGGCTTGCAGCGCGAAAGATCCTTGGTAACCGGGAACTCCGTGATTTCCTGACCGTCGAGCTCATACGCCACGCAGACCGGAATCTCATCCAGATAACCGAGGTCATCCAGAACGGTAAAGGCCACATCCGTGCAGCCCTGCAGCCGGCAGCCGTATTTCGAAGCGACACAGTCATACCAGCCGACTCTTCTCGGACGACCTGTCGTTGCGCCGTATTCTCCGCCGTCTCCGCCGTGATTGCGAAGCGTCACCGCCTCATCCCCGAATACCTCGGAAACAAACTCACCTGCACCGACTGCAGAAGAATATGCCTTGGAAACAACAACGATCTGTTTGATTTCATAGGGCGGAATTCCTGCGCCGATTGCACCGTATCCGGCAAGCGGAGAAGAGGACGTAACCATCGGATAGATGCCGTGGTCGGGATCCTTCATGGTGCCAAGCTGCCCCTCCAGAAGAACCGTCTTTCCTTCCTTCAGGGCACCGTCCAGATACAGCGACACATTGCCAAGATACGGCTTTACCTTGTCTCTGCGCTCCTTGATCCAGTTCAGGATTGCCTCCTGATCAAGCGGCTCCGAATGGTACAGATTGACAAGAAGCGCATTCTTAATCTCAGCGATCCGTGCAATCTTCTCCTTCAGGACATCATCCTCCTGGAAGAACTCATTGATCTGCCATCCGATCTTGGCAAATTTGTCGGAATAAAACGGAGCGATGCCGGACTTCGTGGAGCCAAAGCTCTTTCCGGCAAGCCTTGCCTCCTCCAGCGTATCAAAGGCAATGTGGTAAGGCATCATGACCTGTACCCGGTCCGAAACCATCAGCTGAGGCTCCGGAACTCCCTGTGCCTCAATCTGTGCCAGCTCATCAACAAACTTGTCAATGTCAAAGGCCACGCCGTTTCCGATGATGTTCATGATATTCTGATGGAACACGCCGGAGGGCATCAGATGAAGTGCAAATTTACCGTACTCATTGACGATCGTATGTCCTGCATTCGCACCGCCCTGAAAACGGATGACCACATCCGCAGTATCTGCAAGTGTATCTGTGATCTTGCCCTTTCCTTCATCGCCCCAGTTGGCACCAACCACTGCCTTAACCATATTTACCTCCCTTGCCGCAGTCTGACTGCGACATCGATATTGTTCACACAACCGGTCGTAGTATACCTCATTCCCCGGGAAAATAACACCTGTCAGCAGGAAATCTCCGCGGTCATTCCGAGAAGCTCACGATTCTCATCCAGAATCGGCCGGATGACCTCCGCCAGATACTTCTCCACCTGGTGCGGTGCACAGCCGATGTACTTCTTCGGATCAATGTACTTATCCAGCTCTTCCCGGGTCATATGGAATTTCGGATCCTCTGCAATCAGATCCAGAAGATTGTTATCCAGTCCTTCCTCCTTGACGCGGCGGCCGGCCTTCATCGAAAGCTCGCGGATCTCCTCATGGAACTCCTGGCGGTCTCCGCCCATTTTTACCTCGTCCATCATGATGTTCTCGGTTGCCATGAACGGAAGCTCTGCAGCCAGATGCTTCTCAATGACCTTCGGATAAACCTTCAGGCCGTCTGTGACATTCAGACACAGATCCAGGATGCCATCGATGGCCAGGAAGCCCTCCGGAACGGAGAGTCTCTTGTTTGCAGAATCATCCAGCGTTCTTTCAAACCACTGGGTTCCGGACGTAATGGCCGGATTCAAAACATCCACCATGACATAGCGGGCCAGTGAGCAGATGCGCTCCGAGCGCATCGGATTGCGCTTATAGGCCATCGCCGAGGAACCGATCTGTGTCTTCTCAAACGGCTCCTCCACCTCCTTGAGGTGCTGAAGGAGACGAATGTCCGTTGCCATCTTCATCGCAGAAGCCGCAATGCCGCCGAGCGTGTTCAGCACAAAGGTATCCACCTTGCGGGAGTAGGTCTGTCCGGACACCGGATAGCAGGCAGCAAAGCCCATCTTCTCCGCAATCATGGGATCCAGACGGTCCACCTTCTCGAGATCGCCGTCAAACAGCTCCAGGAAGGAAGCCTGCGTTCCCGTCGTCCCCTTGCTTCCAAGAAGCTTAAGCTGGGAAATCGTGTGGTCAACTTCCTCAAGATCAAGAACAAACTCATTCAGCCAGAGACTTGCTCTCTTTCCGACCGTCGTCGGCTGTGCCGGCTGGAAGTGTGTGAAGCCAAGCGTCGGCTGCGCCTTGTACTCATCCGCAAAATCTGCCAGAGCGGCAATGACATTGACCAGCTTCTTCCGAACAAGAAGAAGAGCGTCACGCATAATGATGATATCCGTGTTGTCTCCGACATAGCAGCTGGTTGCTCCCAGATGGATGATGCCCTTTGCCTTCGGGCACTGAAGACCGTAAGCATAAACATGACTCATGACATCGTGGCGGACAATTTTCTCGCGGGCCTGTGCCTCTTCGTAATTGATATCCTCCGCGTGCTCCTTCATCTCCGCAATCTGCTCATCGGTGATATCCAGTCCCAGCTCCTTCTCTGTCTCAGCAAGTGCAATCCAGAGCTTTCTCCAGGTCCGGAATTTCTTATCCGGAGAAAAGATATACTGCATCTCACTGCTCGCATACCTCGTGGAAAGAGGACTTACATACTTATCGTGTGCCATACTGATCTCCTTTCGTACATCACTAAGCAACCGGCGCCGCCAGAGACGACCGGTACTCTTCCTTTAACTTCTGAAGTGTCTGATGCAGTGCCACTTCATAGCTTGCATCCTGTCCCTCGCTCTGATAACGCTTCAGCGAATCAATCGCGAGCTTGCGCTCCGAAGCATTGAAGCCGGCAATGAGGGAATCCATCCGCTTCTCCAGCTCCAGAGAAGCGTTGACGCTCTCCGGATGCTCCGAAACAAAAGAAATATATTCCGAATCCGATAACCCGAGCCGGGTCGCAGCAAGGTAGTTCAGATAGATTTCGCTGCTTCCCGTCAGCTGATATGCCTTTTCATAGCAGGAGGCCGCCGCCCGGAACCGGAACAGCTGTGCATAAATTCTTCCTTCCTCGCACAGAATCCGTGTCCGCATCCGCCGCTCCGGCGAAGGGAGGGAGGCAAGAATCGCGTCATATTCCTCCAGTGCCTCGTACGGCCTTGCCCCCTCCGCAAGGTAGGAAGCATTCGCCATCCTTTTCTCAAAGGGCTCCATGCCCTGTCCAGAGGAAACAATCTGACGTGTGGTCTCCTCCTTCTCCTGCGGGACAAAGCCGACATAGGTCAGGATTTCAGAGACAAAATCCGACAGTGCCCGTTCCTTGCCCAGATACGGAGCCAGACGGTCTGCCAGCTCCGGAAGGCCGCACTCCTCTCTCAGCCAGGAAACAAGCGAGGGATCCATGATTCCGGCATCCAGAATCTGAGCGCTCTGAACCAGAGAATAACACAGCTCTTCCGCAGAATAAACATTTCGTTCAATTTTCTCAATCCGGTACGGCTTGTCCGCCAGCCGTCCGACCGCATAGATTACTCTTGCCATTTGTCGCTTTCCTTATTTTCCTGTCTGTCAGGCTCCTTCAAGAACCAGATCCTGTTCCCATCGCAGGCCGCTCGAAGGGAAAATATCTCCAAAGCCCAGATCTTCAATCCGAATATGCAGCTTCACCGGCGAGAGCATGGAGAATTCCATCCGCACTCTTGTCATGCGGCCCTCCCGGACCGGCAGGCGATCCAGCCGGATGTGAAACGGCTCCTCTCTTCCGCCCGTCAGAGGATGCAGAATCAGATTGATTTCTGCCGTACTGTCCAGAACAAGCTCCGCCGAGCATTTGACCTCATACCAGTTCACGCCGGCATCCACCAGGGAAATCCGGGCGGGCTCTCCGCGATCCAGCGCCGTCACAAGAATGTTGCTGCGCAGCTTGTTCGAATCCAGGAACAGATAACGGGACAGGATTTCCGGCTTCTCCTCCTTGAAGACAGCGCCGTATGCAGCTCCCTTGCTGAACAGATTTCCCCCGAGAAACGCCCGTCTTCCCTGGCAGAGAAATGCCGTCGACTTCTTCATCCAGCTTCCCTTGAAGCCGCTTCCCACCAGATAAACCGAAGAGAAATTGTGCCCGGCAAGCTCATCCTTCAGAATATTCTTGAACTCAAGGTCCCTTCCGACATCGTCCTTCGCAAACAGCCCCGGGTATTCATTTTCCTCCAGATAGGACACCACCGGAGTCGTATGCGGATTGAAAATCAGCTTTGTAACATGAAGCCTTCCGCCCGTTTCATAATCAAACAGGGCAGCCGCAGGCTCCCGCAGAGACTCGTCCTGATTCAGCATAAAATCATAAAAGGACCCGGCAAAGCTCTGATAGTACACCTTCGCCTTCAGATCAAGTCTTCTGCGTACATTTTCCAGAAGCCCGATCATTCTTGCATCCATCGTCCTGGCCGTGAACATGACGGCGGCGATCTCTCCGCCGGGAACTGCAAGCTCCAGATACCGCAGGCACCGATTCACATACAGGGCAAGAAGTGCCGCCGGATCATACTCCGTATCCTCAAGAACCACGGGAGCTCCATCCAGTGCCATGGACAGGAGCCTTGGAAGAAAAATATGATTTTCCTCCGAAGAATGCGAAACCGCCTCTTCTCCGAAAAACCACTGATTCTCACCGACCGTCTTGCACAGCGCCATCGGGATATCGAATTGATCGCTCCCCGGCACAGCAGACCAGGTAACCGGCTCCTGAAGAAGTCTCCCCTTCTGCCAGCGGCAGTATGAAATCTGGCAGACATCATCCCGCAGATCCATTCCCGCCATATATTTTTTCTCACTCTGTCTGTCAAAGAGCATGAATTACTGCCTTTCTCTGTCATCGAAAAGCCGGGCCGCAAGCCAGGATTTCCGGCTGTATTTCTCCAGATGTGAAAGAGCCTCCGCGTCGCGTCCAAGTGCCGTCAGCATCGCGATTTCATTGATGGCACGGAAGCGGTCCTGACCGGACACCGGCGTTCTGGCATCCTGCCCGATGGTACCGCTCTCTACCACGTTCTTCTCTGCATCGTCATCGGTGATGTAATAATGCATCTGCTCTCCGAAGAACAGAAGGAAGCCCGTGACATAAACGCCCTCATACATTTCCTTCATTTCCTTCGCCGCATAGGGATCCCGGATTCCGTTCTGCTCCATCGCATAGTGATACAGCACGCGCTTCCCTGCATGTTCCGCACTCGAGCGGTATTCCACCAGCGTCTCATCCGCATAAGCCTGAAGCCCCGGCAGTACCCCGATAAACTGGCGGAAGAAGGGGAATACGATCTTCTGGGACAGAAGATCCGACAGGAACAGGCTTGTGACCTCCAGATCCTTATCCGCAATTTCGCCGGACTGCTCCGAACGATGCTTCAGCCAGGCAATCCTGCAGATGTCAAGGAGCGGAACTCCCTGCCGGCCGAATTCTCCCGTAAGATCGAATTCCTCCTCCGACATTTCCTTCCTGCCCGTGAAGTAGAAATGGCTTGCCTGTGCCAGCGCATCTGCAAGAAGCTCCGAGTCCGTTCCGTCCTTCCTGCAGTCCGAAATCAGCTCACTCCGGCATTCCAGATATTCACCGGTAAACAGCATCTGGCGCAGCATGCGCCGCTCCAGAACTCCCTCCTCCAGATCAAAGCCCTTCAGCGCCAGACGAATCCGGTTCATCTCACTCGTCAGTCCATCCCAGAAGCCTGCGAGAAAGGTAAGAACCGTCTCATTGTAGCTTCCGCGGGAAAATGCCAGGAAAGAGAGCTCCGTCAGATCCTCATCGTCCGCAGGCACCTTCTCCTCAAGCAGCTCCGTGCATATGCGAAGAAGAACATCTCCGTCCACTCCGTTCGTTCCGAATCTCTGCACCCAGGAAGCCGCCTTTCCCGCAAAGCCGCGCACGGAAAGCGCCCGCAGCATCTCATTGCGCGATTTGGCATCCAATCCCTCCGGCTCCAGCTTCTCCAGAAAATCATCCAGATTCTTCGTATCTCCCTGCTTCTCATAAAAGCGGAGAAGCTCTGACCGCAGATGTCCCCGGAAGCTCTCCGGAATGAGCGGATTCTCCGCAAGACTGCGGTATACTGCAGAGGTCTCCTCCGTAACAGGGTAGTCTGTTTTCCCCAGGCCTGCCAGATACAGATCAAAGCCGATGTTGCTGACGCCGTACAGACTCAGAAGCTTCGCAAGCTTCCGGTAATTCAGCAGATGCTCCGCCTCATCCGGGCTTCCGACACGGCGGTCTCCATTGTCCTCCTCGAAAAAAAAGGCCGCATCCTCCCCGTATACCGGAACAAACGCCCTTCCCTCCTTCAGAGGGAAAAGCTGCTCCTCTCCAAAATGAGGATAGACAAGAACAAGCCGTCCTGCCCGGGCAGTCTTCTCCCGGACAAAGCAGGAAAATACCGCCGGCACCGCAGCAGCGGCTGCCTCACCAGACAGCGCCCTCCCGGAGGTCAGATAAGCTTCGTACAGAAAGGCCAGATCCGGACTCATCCGCTGCTGCAGAAGCTGCTCCTGTGTAAAGCGAAGAATCTGCGGCAGATACTGATCCATCAGCTCCGCACAGCTCTCCTTGTTCTCAAGAACATATCGGTACAGATAAGCACTTGCGGCAGCCGGAAGGGAATTCTGAAATGCAAAATACCGCACAATCATCTGCGGCAGCCCGCCTTTATAATCCACCGGAAGCGACAGCATGTAGTAATCGAGGAGCCTTGTAATTGTAAGTCCTGCATCCACTCCTCTCTGGTACCAGACAAAACAGGAAGGATCCGTTTCGTTTCCGCGGATCAGGAGCGTACAAATGCTCTCCAGAACATCTCTTCTCCGAAGATCCGGTATCTGCGCCTCATATGCCTTTGCCAGAATCCGGAACAGACGCTCCGAGAAGGTCTTTCTGCGGATTGCAAGATAGTTCAGCTGCGTAATGACCGGTTCAGTCAATGTCTCGTGTTTTGCCGCAAAATAAAGGGTTTGCAGCTCCATATCTCCCAGCTCATACCAGAAGTCCGCGGATTCCTGCATCAGCTGATAATATTCCAGATACAAAAGGGGCGAACGGCAGCCCGCTTCATAATTCTTACGGAGCATGCGCGCTGTTTCCTTCGTTCGCCGCATCCGCTCCGTATCGGCATACAGAAGAAGCCAGGTGATCCAGAAGTTTTCCGGGTTTCGTCTCTGCTCCATTGCAAGCTCCCTCACGGCGTCATCAATGACGCGGAAGGAAGGCTGCGCCCCTGCCGCTTCGCTCTCTGCACAAAGGACCGTAAGATACATCCGATATGCATACGTCAGATCATCCTCCAGATCGAACTGGAAAGAGGAAAACGGCGGGAGCTCCTCGTCCGTTCCGGACAATCTCCGGTTGAGAGCCTCCAGCTCCCAGATGGCCTCCTGCTCCTTATGCACCGTCAGAAGATAGTGGATCTTGTACAGTGCCGTCATCGGATTGTTCCGGTCCGCATCCTGGAGCTTCTGTACAAGACCTCCCATGTGGGCCGCAAACGTCTTTCCGCTGCACTTGTGGCAGCGCATCTGCACATATTCCTGCATCATCTGCAGAATTACCTGCTTCTGCTCTCTCCTGTGGATCGTACGAAGCGCCGTTCCCATTCCACTGGAGACAACCACAGGGATCCGGATTGCTTCCCCGTAAGCCGGGAACAGCGTAATCGCCCCGAAATTGCGTCCCGCGTGGAGTGCGGACGGATCTACGATAACCGTAATCACAGCTGTCTGATCCCGGAACAGGGAATCTGTCAGCTCGCCGGCATCGACGGTAAGGAAATCACCGGATGTGAAAATCCGGACTCTCGTATAGCCCCAGCCATTTCGACGCAGGCGAATCGGACAAGGAATCTTCTGTGTCTGCGATGCCGGGAGATCCATTGCAAGCTCCTTCTGATCCACCGTATATTCCACAGGCTGCTTCTTCCCCGCGGCGATCAGAAACTCTTCCATATTGTGTTCATTTCCGCTTACGGCAGAAAGCCCGCGGTACAGTGAATGAATCCGCTCCCCCTCTTTTGCCGCGACCGCCTCAAACTCTTTCCGGTAAAACAGGTCTGCCGCTTCTCTCCAGTTCGCTCTGGCAAGATTGGTAAAATGAAGAAGATTCTTCATCGGCCCAAGACTTGACTCCAGCGTCTCCTCCTTCACCTTCGCATGAAACGGGATTTCGTATTCCCCCATGTCGGAGAGAATCCGGAAGCTCCCATCCAGCTGATCTCCAAAAGACAGCCCGGCAGCATCCAGACGGTAGGAAATGACCTCCTTCGCCCCGGAAAAAATATTAGTCATCAGACGCACGGCAGGCTCCGAGGACAGAACAAAACCATTTGCCGTCCTTCCCTCCGGTCCGTAAATCGTAAAAGAGCCCTCATATGCCGCTCCGGGAACCAGATCCATATCAATCGAGTCTGCCGAAAAAGTAAGGGATCCCTTTCTGATATGAAATTTCTCTCCGCCCATTTTCCCGCGTTCCTGATACTGCAGCATGGTGTACTCCCTTACGTAAATGATAAATGTACTCTTTTCGGAATTCGAAATCCGGCAGTCTGCGCATCGCGCAAAAAGCCTCCGATCCCGACATTATATTATACCATATCCTCCCCGAAGTCCGAAGTACGCTGTCCGGTGCACCGTCAAAAAGAGGGGCGTCATCTGCTGCCTCCAGCAGATGACGTCCCTTTCTTCTGTAAACACGATGCAGCCCGGCAGAGGAGTCCTCAGTTCTTCTCTTCTCCGTTCGGTGCTTTCTTCTCTTCCTCAGCGGCTTCCTCAACGGCTTCCTCAGCGGCTTCCGGTGCGGCCTCCGCACACATTTTCTCCTTGCCGACACCCGTAAGAATCATCATAATCTCGTTCGTGCGGGCAACAAACTTCGCCATTTCATCCGGCGTAAGAGGCGCATTCTGAAGCTTTGCCAGATCGTACAGCTGTGCACATACCGTCTGTGCGTCCTTTTCATCCTGGTGCTGCTCCACATACTGTACCAGCGGATGCTTTGCATTCAGAATGAGGGTCTGTCCCTCATCCCCGAACATGCCAAGATCCGAACCGCCCATGGAATACATCTTCATCATATCCTGCATTCTGCGGCTCTGCTCGTCTACCTTCAGAAGGGAAGAAACATTCTTCTCCTTCAGATTCTCGAGAACAACCTTCAGCTTGTCATTGCCAAGAGCCTTGCGGACGGTCTTCTCAAGCTCCTTGCTCTGCTCTTCCAGAGCCTTTGCATCCTTCTTGTTGGTGCGGCCCTTCAGAACCTCATCCACACCCGCATCGATCCGTGCAAAGTGGATGCCCTCGTTCTTCATCTCCAGCTGCTGGATGAACGGAGAATCAATGTTGGAATTCAGGATGAAGGCCTGCAGCTTATGGTCGCGGAACATACGGATGTACTGTCCCTGCTGCTGCTCGTTCGTCACATAATAAATTGTGCGCTCCTTCTTCTCTTCTTCCGCAGTCTTGTCTTCTTCCTTTTTCTCGTCGACAACCTCGGCTTCCACCTTGTTGCCGTCCTCATCCACTGCCGAAGCCTTCTCGTCCGGATCGGTCTTATTCACCTCCAGTGCCTCCGGCAGAGTCAGATACTTGCCGTCAAGATCCTTGAAGAGAATGTAATCCGTCATCTTCTCGCAGAACTTGTCATCCTTGAGGCAGCCATACTTGATGAACGGGCTGATATCATCCCAGTACTTGTCATAGTTGTCCTTATCGGTCTTACACATTCCGGCAAGCTTGTCGGCGACCTTTTTCGTGATGTAATCCGAGATCTTCTTCGCAAAGCCATCGTTCTGCAGTGCGCTTCTCGAAACGTTCAGCGGAAGATCCGGGCAGTCAATGACACCCTTTAAGAGCATCAGAAACTCCGGAATAACCTCCTTGATGTTGTCCGCGATGAAGACCTGATTGTTGTAAAGCTTGATCACGCCTTCTGCAGATTCGTATTCCAGATTGATCTTCGGGAAATACAGAATTCCCTTCAGATTGAACGGATAGTCCATGTTCAGATGGATCCAGAACAAGGGCTCCTTGTAATCATTGAACAGCTTCCGGTAGAACTCCTTGTACTCGTCATCCGTGCAGTCCTTCGGATTCTTGATCCACAGAGGACTCGGATCATTGACAAGCTCCGGGCGCTTGCGGATCTTAAGCTGCTTCTCCTCCGGCTTTGCCTGCTCCGGTGCTGTCTGCTCCTCCGTTCCTTCGTCCTTGCTCTCTGCAGAGGCTGCCTCTGCCTTTTCTTCCTTCTTCGGCTCGATCACCTCAATGACAACATCGTCCGGACGGCGCTCCGACTCCTTGATGGTCTGTGTCTCCTTGGTGTCCTTCACCGACAGATAGATCTCGGTCGGCATGAAGCCGCAGTACTTGTCAATCACCTCGCGGGCACGATAGTAATTCGAGAACTCCACGCAGTCCTCCGACAAATGGAGGGTAATGGTCGTTCCGACCTCCTTCCTGTCGGTCTCCTCCATGGTGAACTCACTGCCGCCGTCGCACTCCCAGTGAACGGCCTTCGCTCCCTGCTGATAAGAAAGCGTATCGATGGTGACAAGCGAAGATACCATGAACGCCGAATAGAAACCCAGTCCAAAGTGGCCGATGATCTGATCGTTGTTCGCCTTATCCTTGTATTTATTCATGAAGGCTTCCGCACCGGAGAAGGCAATGTTGTTGATATATTCCTTCACCTCGTCCGCTGTCATGCCAAGTCCGTTATCGGTAATCTGAATGGTCTTGCTCTCGGGATCCAGAACCACGTCGATTCTTGCCTTCCAGCCCTCCGGAAGCTCCGTTTCCCCCATCATTTCCAGCTTCTTCAGCTTTGTAATTGCATCGCAGCCATTGGAAATCAGCTCACGATAGAAAATATCATGGTCACTGTACAACCATTTCTTGATAATCGGGAACATGTTCTCACTGTTAATGGATAACTGTCCTTTTTCTGCCATAATTCTCATTCCTTTCTATGACAAACGGTCATTTTCTCATAAACTCAAGTCTAGTCCCTGCCACTTGCAAAGTCAATAAAAAATTAGCACTCACCAAAGGTGAGTGCTAACAATCCTGATCAGTTTCCAACTGCAACCTCAAAAAAACGGTCCGTGGTAACTTCCGGATCCTCGCAGAGTGCAATCTGATTCCACCGGTCCTCGTTCAGCTGACAATCCATTCCGGAAACATAGGAGTCGTAGGCCTGATCATAGGCTTCCTCCAGACGCTTCTGAAGAATGGCCTCCTTGTTGGACTCCAGCGATGCCTCATCGGAGGTCGCGATCGGCTTGATAATACGATATCCATCCTTTGTCTCGACAACATCTGATATCGTCCCGACCTGCTGGCTGAACGCCGCTTCCTCAAAGGCACTGTCCACGTCTCCCTTTGCAATGGTATACGTGCTGACCGAATCCTCGTTATATTTTGAAATGTAAGCGGAAAAGGTGATTCCGAGAAAATTGTCCATTCCGTTCTGAATTTCATCCCGGATGGCCTGCGCCCTGGCCTTGGCTTCCGCCTTCCTGCTCTCGTCAAATTCCGTTCTGCTGCCGTCTGCGTTCTCTGTGTACGTCTTCACCAGAATGCTCTGAACCGTCACGGTTCTGGCCTCGTCATCGCTGACCTCACGGGGAACGTCCGAAATCAGCTGATCTGCCATTTTGGCTGCGAGCAGATAATCCTTCATCATCTCTTCGGCATCAAGTGCCGAAATGCCAAGGTAATCCTTCTCCGCATCCGAAAGGCTTTCCATGTACGCTGCCCCCCGCTTTCTTGCGTCCGAAACCTCGGTTTCATCCAGAAGAATCCCTTCCGCGGATGCAATCTGATTCAGCGCCTTTACCTTGACGAGCCGCTCCAGTGCATTCTCCTTCAGAGAATTTCCCACCGTTTCGTTCCCGGAACGGGTGAAAACATCACTCCCGTAGTCCTCCTTGTAGCGGTTCTCCATTGTGGTAAGGTATACCCGCAGCTCCCTGCAGGAGCCGCTCTGATCTCCGACATTAAACAGCTCATCCCGGTCCAGCCCGGTCACAAAGACCACCTTTCCGCAGCCGGCGGCTGACACGGCAAGAAGCGCCGCAAAAGCCATGGGAACCACGCGCATTCTCAGCCGCCTCAGAATTCCCAGCTTCGTTCTCTTCGTCATTTCTTTACCCGCTCATATTTCACAAACGTGTAGGGAATGTCAAAATACGTCTGTTCTTCGCCTTCCATGGTCTTTTCCCATTCCGGATCCGCATCCAGATCCGGAAAATAGGCATCCGCTTCATAAGCGTAATCCACCATGGTTACATGGATGGTATCACAATAGGGAAGGAGCTCCTTATAGACGGAGGCTCCGCCAATGACCATCAGGCTGTCCGGATCCTCGTCCTTCAACAGCTCCAGAAGCTCCTCTATGCTGTGTACAACCTCTGCACCGCGCACCGTATAGGCGGGATTTCCTGACAGAATGACATTGCGTCTCTGATCCAGAGGCTGTGCCATCGGGAAGGTTTCAAGTGTCTTTCTTCCGTAGATGATGGTCTTTCCCTTGGTTTCCTGACGGAACATCTTGTGGTCATTCGGAATGCTGACCAGAAGGCTTCCCTTATATCCGATTCCCCAGTTGCGATCCACTGCTACAATTGCCTGCATATTCTGCTCCTCTTTCCTGCGGTTATTTTTCTTCAATTAAATGGCGATCGGAATGTCCCTGATCTGATCTCCCGCCACCTGATAGTTCTCCAGCTTCACATCTTCTCTTGTAAACTGATAAAAGTCATGAATGTCCGGATTGATCCAAACCTTCGGCGCAGGCTGCGGCGTTCTGGACATCAGCTCCTTCACTGCATCCACGTGACGGTCGTAAATATGCGCGTCCGCAACAACGTGAACAAACTCGCCGGCTTCCATATCGCAGACCTGTGCGAGCATCGCAAGAAGGCAGGCATACTGCCACTCGTTCCACGCAAAGGCAGCCAGAATGTCCTGGGATCTCTGATTCAGAATTCCATTCAGTGTCAGCTTCTCATGCCCGGGCTTCTGAATCACATTGAACGTCATGCTGTATGCGCAGGGATGCAGATTCATCGCATGAAGATCACTGAAGGTATAGATGCTGGTCAGAATCCGTCTGGAAAACGGATTGTTCTTCAGATCATAAATCACACGATCCACCTGATCCATGTACCAGCAGCCATCCGGTCCCTTCAGTGCATGTGTCCTTTTCATTTCCTCTGTCTCCGGAACAAGGACATCCGTGACAAGCTCCGTCTCCGGAACCGCGTCTGCAAATGCAGCTCCGAAGGCGCGGCGAAGGCCCTCCTCTGTGACATCATAATAGCGGTTCTTCACCGCCATCTGATACCCGTAGGCCTTTCCGATCGTTCCCTCCTCGTCAGCCCATTCATCCCAGACACCGGAATGCAGCTCGGAGATCTTATTGGACTTCTGCTGCCAGATCCACAAAAGCTCATCCAGCGCGCTCTTTACCGGAGTCTTCCGAAGCGTCAGAACCGGGAACTCCTTCTGAAGGTCATATCGCGTCACCACGCCAAAGGTCTTGATCGTGTAGGCCGGTGTTCCGTCCGGCCAATGCGGCCGGACCTTCTGCCCCTCCGTCGTCGTCCCGTGCTCCAGAATGTCATTGCACATCCGGATAAAATTGTCATCAATCAATGCCATAACCGTAAACCTCCCATGGCTTTTTCATTTCCCGTTATCATATCAGATCTGATATTTTCTGCACAGATCGTTCAGCTCCCTTGTAAAAGCATCCAGTTCCTTGTTCGGCAGTCCCTGTGCCTTGCTGATGACGCCGTCCAGACGCTTCGCCGCGATCTTAAGCTTTGTAAAGGAATCTGAGGTTGTGCGCACCACAGATTTTTCCTTTCCTGCCACAGGCACCGGTTTTGCAATCCGGATAAACGAGCCGGAAATCAGGTCATATTTTGTCCCGGAATAGGGAGCCATGGCCTTCAGCTCCTTCTCCTGCTCCAGACACTCCGCAAAAGCAGTGGCGGTTTCGTCATCGCCGTGAACCACAAAGACCTGCTTCGGCTTCGTCTCAAAGGCCGAGATCCACTCCAGAAGTCCCTCCTTGTCCGCATGGCCGGACAAGCCGTCAATCCGGGCAATTCTGGCCTTCACATCGTACTCTTCTCCGAACAGCCTGATCTTCTCCGCGCCGTCCAGAAGGCGTCTTCCCAGAGTTCCCTCTGACTGGTATCCGACAAACAAAATCGTGGAATCCGGATTTCCGATGTTATGCTTGATGTGATGCTTGATTCTTCCCGCATCGCACATTCCGGAGGCGGACAGGATCACCTTCGGCACGCGGTCATCGTTGATCGCCATGGATTCCTCTGTCGTGATGGACAAGTGAAGATTGGGAAAGGCCAGCGGGTTGATTCCCTGATTCAGAAGCGCTCTGGACTCCTCGTCGTAGCACTCGTTCTCGTTATCTTCAAAAATCCCCGTTGCCTCCACCGCCATCGGCGAATCCACATAAACCGGGAAATCACCATGTTCCGGAACAAGATTCTGATCCTTGATCTGCCGGATAAAGGAGAGCATGACCTGCGTTCTGCCAACCGCAAAGGCCGGAATGACCACATTTCCGCCGCGCCGCATGGTGTCACGGATGACTTCTGCAAGCTGCAGAGTATGGTCTCTCTTAATCTTTTCATGCAGCCTTGTGCCATAGGTGGATTCCATCACGACATAATCGGCTTCCTTCGTAAATACGGGATCCCGGAGAAGCGGCTGATTCTTGTTCCCGATATCCCCGGAAAATACAATCTTGCGTTCCTCGCCCCGCTCTCTCAGCCACAGCTCGATACTCGCAGAGCCGAGAAGATGCCCCACATCCGTAAAGCGGAAGGAGATCTCATCTCCAAGCGTAAGGATCTCATTGTACGGACAGGCTTCAAAGAGCTGCAGGACATTCATGGTATCCTGCATCGTGTACACCGGCTCCACGCGGTCGGGAGAGCCCTTCTTCCCCGCCTTGCGGTTCCGGTACTCTGCCTCCTGCATCTGAATGTGAGCGCTGTCCCGAAGCATCACGTCCGAAAGCTCCTTCGTTGCCTCGGTGCAGAGAATCCGGCCCCGGAAGCCATCTGCGTAGAGCTTCGGCAGCATACCGGTATGATCTATGTGTGCATGCGTCACAAAGACATAATCAATGTTCTCCGGCTTCACGGGAAGCGGTGCGTTTTCATACAGGTTTTTCCCCTGCTCCATGCCGTAATCCACCAGAATGTTTCTGCTTCCTGCCCGCAGATAATGGCAGCTTCCCGTCACCTCATGATCTGCTCCCACGAATACCAGTTCCATATAGCCCCCTTTTCCCCGGTTCACTGCCCGGCTAAATCATCCCTCGGATCCCCCACAAAAGCACCAGATGCAGAGGGTAAAACACGTAAAAGAAATACTTTTCTGCCTTCCTTCGGGCCGGTCCCATTCCTTCCGTCCCGCGTTTTCCGTTATACCGATACAGGAAAAGGCAGGCGGGAAGCGCAAACCACTCATGCGCATCGGCGCAGCCAAGCCACAGCCACAGCGCGGCCGGAGCAAGCTTCGGCATGCCATGAAGAAGATACAGGAGCAGAACCGCCGTAACCCCCATTCCGCCGTAATCCAGCCGAAGACTCTCGGCGAGCTCCCAGAAGATGGCTGCGACAAGAAGTGCGGAAACCGCACGGAAGATGCCGGAGATTCCGGATAAGGCTCCATGCTCCGGCCCCAGAATCCTGTCAATGATCATGACAAGAAGGAGGCCTGCTGCCAGTGTCGCCAGCGTATTCAGACTCACCGGAAGCTCCGAACCGACAGGGCCGGTATTGTTCATCAGATAAAACGGAAACTGCGAGACTGCAGCCGCAGCGAAGAGCCTTCCGAGATATTTTCCCCGGTTTGCCGTGTGAAAGAAGCCCTCCACAATGCAAAAGACAAAAATCGGAAAGGCCTGCCTTCCGACAGCCCTCAGAATCCGGTCCAACCGGTACAGGGAATCGGAAGAAACCGCCAGCATCAGGCCGGTGCCCGGCTGCACCGCTCTCTCAAGAAAAATAACCGCCGCATGATCCACCAGCATCGCTATCACGGCGATCCGTTTCAGAATTGTCTCGCTCACATATCCTCCCGCAAATTGTCTGTATTCCAACTTCCTTTATTATAATGAAAACCCGGAAATTATGTTACACTTACCGTAATTATGACTTACAGGAAATATGAGGCAATCTGAAATGGCAAATTTACAGGATTATGTCATCTGGCGCGGCGATCTTTCGTTTGCCGAACGCCCGTTGACCGAACTGGACAATCTGGTCTTGTGCCAGCTTTCCTACATTGATATGAGCAGTGTTTTCCCTCACGGAGAGGTCATTGCCCTGCGCGATGTCGTGCAGGCCCTTCTGGACCGCGGCGGAATCCGCACACTCGTTGCAGATGGGGAAGAAAAGCATGACGAGTATGAGGAATTCGCACGCGCTGCCGCAGCATCCAGGCGCTTCGGGTCCCTCCTTATGACCAACTACGAGGACATTCTGGATCCGCAGCAGCAGATTCAGTTTTCTGCCGTGACCTTTCGCATTTCCAGAGATACCGCATTCATCGCTTTTCGGGGAACCGATGATTCCCTGGTCGGCTGGAAAGAGGATTTCATGCTTTCCTTTGAGAAAATCCCCGCACAGGAGCAGGCGCTTTCCTATCTGATGCGAGTGATGCAGCCGGATCTGCGTTATTACATCGGAGGTCACTCCAAGGGTGCCAATCTTGCGCTTTACGCTTCCTGCCTTCTCCCGAAGGAACAGTTCGGACAGCTTTTGCACGTCTATGTCAATGACGGACCGGGCCTTTGTCCGGATGTGCTCGATACCTCTGTCATTGAGAGGATTGATCCCATTACCACCAAAATCGTCCCGGAATACGATGTCATCGGAAAGATTTTCGAGATGCCCATCACTGACAATCGCATCGTAAGGAGCAATGCCCGCGGCGTTCTTCAGCACGGCATTCTGACCTGGCAGCTGAGGGACGCAGGACTCGATCTGGTTTCCTCCAATGCCCCCGGCAGCATGTGGATCGGCCAGGTCCTTGACCGGTGGATCGGAGGCGTCTCCAACGTAGAAGACCGCAGAACCTTCGTCAATGATCTGTTTGACACCATCGGTGCATGCGGCATCACGAACTTCAATGAGCTCTCCGGCGTTGGCCCGGACGGCCTTGAGAGGATGCTCGGAACCGTCTCCCACATCAGTCCGGTTACGCTCGATGTGGCAAGAGCACTTCCCGTTGCCGCCGTAACCGGGCAGAAATCACAGGACACCTGGACCTACCGGCTGGCCAATCTCCTGAAGAATTCCGTTCTGACAAGGGCACTTCTTCTGATTGTGTCCGGACTGTGCGCCATGCTGATTCCCAATGAGCTGCTGCCCCTGTCCATTGCCATCGGAATGACCGCCTTTGCCGCCTTTGAACTGGTCTACACCTTCCGCCGGCTGAAGGCTCTTCACTGGGATCTCAAGGCCATGCAGGCACAGGCCTTCATCTGCCTCGCCAGCGTTGCCATCTATCTGATGATTCTGATCAAGGACGGCGCGCTGATGCTCCTCTCCAATGCGATTTTCGGAACGCTCTTTCTTCTGATGGCCTACCACATTGCGGACCGTATCAAAGGTCAGAAGAGACATTCCTTCCGCTTTTTCTGGAGCATTGCAGAAGCGGTCCTTTTGACACTGATGGCGATCTTTATTCTGATTGCTCCCAGCGGTGCCGTCGGAGGCTTTACCTTCGCCACCGGCATTGTGTGCTTTGCGGACGGAATTCTGCACCTCGCAGATGCAATCTCGCAAAGGCGAAGGGGTCCGGCAGAATAGGAAACCGGCAAGTTCTCTGCGGCATGCCCCGGCATCCCCTGCGGGATTTGCACATTTGCCGCAGAAAACGTATACTCAGGGTGCTGCAGAAAAGGCAGGGCAAAGACCCTTCTGCAGCCCATATACGGACAAGGAGGCATATTCATGACATTTACTTATCCTGCTGTTCTGCGGAAAAACGCAGACGGCCGTTACACCGGCTATTTCCCGGATCTGGACGACTGCACCTTCGAGGGCAGCTCGATTGACGAGGCGATTGATGCCGCCATTGCAGCGGAAAAGGACTGGATTGAGGTCCAGATGGACGAGGATGACGAGTACGGCGCAGAGATGCCGTTTATTTCCGATCACGAGGACATTCCTCTGAAGGAGGGAGAATTCATCCGTGACATCGCTGTGATCATGCATTTTGAGGTAGGCTATTATTGAAGCCTTCCGATTTTTAAGGCCCGGGAGAAGGCGATGATTCCGCATTCCCCCGGGCCTTTCTTTATTCATAATCTACCTTTAACAGGCACAGGCCTGCCGCAGGAACGGTCGGGCCTGCTTTTTTGCGATCCCTTGCTTCCAGAATCCGGTCCATATCCTCCGGTGCAAGACGTCCATACCCTGCTTCCAGAAGTGTTCCGGTAAGAATTCGCACCATATTCTGCAGAAAGCCGGTTCCATGATAATAAATCCGGATATAGTTTCCTGTCTCCTCAATCCGGATGGCATCCACCACACGGACCGTGGACTTCTTCATGTGTGAGTTTCCGCAAAAACTCTTGTAGTCATGCTCACCGGCAAGACGCGTGGCCGCTTCCCTCATCTTCTCCGTATCCGGCGCTTCCTTCAGCATCCAGACGTATTTCCGGTCAAAAACAGGCTTTTTCCCGTCTTCACTGTACCAGAGTGTATAGCGATAGGTCTTTCCCGTCGCCTTGAAGCGGCTGTGAAAACGTTCCGCTGCCAGCTTCACCTCATTCACACTGATATCATCCGGAAGGTAGCGATTCATATACTTCTGAATTTCTTCCGCGGAAAGATCCGTATCCAGAAGGACATTCGCCGTCATCGCTCTTGCGTGCACCCCGGCGTCCGTCCTTCCTGCTCCGATGACGGTGACCGGCCGATCCGGTGTTTTCCCGGAGGTAGTTTCCAGCATCTGTGTCAGCACCGTCTCCAGCTTTCCCTGAATGGTCATATCCGTATTCGGCTGATGCTCCCATCCGTAGTAGCGAGTCCCATCATAGCTGACGATCATCTTGAAATTATTCATTGCATCCCTTTCTTGACGATTTTTGTTTCCTCTGTAAACTGATAATTATCCGGTGCAGAAACGCTTTTTTGCGTTTCTCTCCGGATCCGCATCATTTTCTGCACATAATCTGTTTCCATAACCGGAGAAGGAGCTGTATATGATGAATTCTGCAGACAAATTCCCCCTCGAAATCGAACGAAAGTGGCTGGTAAGCGGATGGCCGAAGGACTGCGGCACGGACCTTCCTCTGATCAAGGAGGAGCTCATGCGTCAGGGCTATCTCACGATAGAGCCCACCGTCCGCATCCGCGAGGAAACCATTGCCTTGGAAAAGACCGACTATATTCTCTGCTTTAAAAGCCGCGGCAACGGGCTCACCCGCAAGGAAATTGAATTTCCGATTTCCGCAGAGCACTTTGAACAGCTTCAGGATCTGATCGGTCTTCCCCTCATCCCAAAGCTTCGGCGAACCTATCTGCTCCCGGACGGACATCGCCTGGAGGTGAATGCCGTGGACGAAGCTGCTCCGACCGCATTTTTCTATGCGGAGATTGAATTCTCTTCCGAAGAAGAGGCCGCGCAGTTTTCTCCCGCCGCTGTCGGGCTCGAAGAATATCTCTGCCGTGATGTCACCTTCACGCCCGGCATGACCATGGGCGCTTACTGGCGCAGAAACCGGCTTGGACTGGATGCCTGATTTCTTCCGTGATTTGCAAACCACACCAGCATTTTCAACGCAAATGCCGGAACCCCGGGTGCAAAGGATCTCAGCGCCCGGACCGGAATATCCGCTGAAGTGGACAACGACATCCGATAGACCGGATCGTCCTCATTCCATTCCGGGCAGCCGGACTGCTTCATGCAGGCTCTTCTCATTCCATGGTACACCATGCGGCAGATTCTGCTGCATGGTGCCATCTCCGAGATTGAGCTTTCCTCCGAGAAGCTCCCGGGCTCCGCGTCCTCCGCTTCTTCCGGAAGATTTTCCATAATGTGCCGCCATTCGCCAATGGAAGGCTGCCCCGCGGGCTTAGCATACCAGCTGCCCGCAAGCCAGGCGGGTGCCGGCACCTTTTCTTCCTCCACGATCACCTGCTGGGAAAGCCGGATATCCGCCGAAGAGGATCCGACAAGCACCGCATAGGTTCCTGTCGGAATTCTCCATCCATCCTGATAAATGGCAAAATCACGGCTTGCCAGAAGGAACGTCACCATTGCCCCCTCTCCCGGCTGCAGGAAAACCTTCTCAAAGGCACGAAGCTCCTTGAGCGGCCGATAGGTACCATCCTGCGGATTCGCCATATAGAGCTGCACCACTTCACTGCCTGCCCGGTTTCCGACATTGCGGACCTGCACCGTCACCTGCCGGTCACTGATCAGAAGATTCGTATATTCAAATTTTGTATAGGAAAGTCCATAGCCAAAAGGATACGCAACCGGCTGTCCCGCTTTTTCATAATAGCGATAGCCCACATAAATCCCTTCCCGGTACTGCGCATTCTTTTTCCCGTACCGTCCATAGGACGGAATGTCAATTTCCTCCAGCGGCCAGGTTTCCGTAAGCTTGCCGGATGGGTTGACTTTCCCGGTCAACAAATTTGCAATGGCTGTGCCTCCCGCCTGGCCGCAAAGCCCCGTATAAAGGATGGCCTTTACCTCATTTCTCCAGGGAAGCTTCATCGGGCTCCCGCCCATCAGAACCACAATCACATTCGGGTTTCCTGCAAGCGCAGCCTTCACCATGCGGTTGTGTCCGATCGAAATCGAAAGATCCCTGCGGTCGAAGCCTTCCGACTCATAGCGGTCCGTCAGCCCGACAAAAACAACCGCCTTTCTGGCCCTCTTTGCTGCCCGGGTAACCTCCTCCAGACTCTCCTCCGTGACATTTCCTTCTTCGTCACAGCCTTCCACATAAGCAGCATCCGGAATGCACTCCCGGACCTGCGTCAGCTTTGTCGGATTGATGTGTGAGCTTCCGCCTCCCTGATAGCGCATGGAGACCGCCATCCGGCCGATGAGGACCACCTCTCTTGTATTCTCCAGAGGGAGGATTGCGCCATCATTTTTCAGGAGCACCGCTCCCTCCTCCGCAATCCGCTGCGCGGTCATCTGGTGCGCCGTCCGGTCATAGGAGTAATCCTTGGCTTTTTCCAGTGCCTCACTTCTTCGAAGAACCAGCGTCAGCAGGCGCTTCACGGATGCATTGACGCATTCTATGTCCAGTTTTCCCTGGTCAAGAGCCTTTCCGGCCTCTTTCTCCCCCATCGCCGAGCCCCCGGGCATCACCAGATCACAGCCCGCACGAAAGGCTTCTGTCCTGTTATGCAAAGCTCCCCAGTCCGTGACCACAGCGCCCTTAAAGCCCCACTCCTTTCGGAGGATATCCGTCAGAAGCTTTTTGCTGTCGCTGCAGAAGGTGCCGTTGATCTGATTGTAGGCACACATCACCGTAGCAGGCTGCGCCTTTTTCACCACTTTCTCAAACGCACGCAGATAGATTTCACGAAGTGTTCTCTCGTCTATCTGCGAGTCGGATTGAAGCCTTCTGTATTCCTGCGAATTGCAGGCAAAATGCTTCAGGCTTGCCCCGATTCCGGTTTCATTCTGCATGCCGGCCACAAAGGAAGCTCCCAGCTCTCCCGCCACATAGGGATCCTCGGAATAATATTCGAAATTTCTTCCGCACAGGGGATTTCGCTTGATATTGACACCGGGCCCCAGGACAACCCCGACCCTTGCCTCTTTTGCCTCTTCACCGATGGCACGACCTTCCTCGTATAAGAGCTTCCGGTTCCAGGTTTGCGCCGCCGTCACCGCCGTCGGAAAACACGTTGCCTCCTCAGAGCCTTCCGCCCCCAGTGCATCCGGCTTCCCGTTCTGTTTGCGGAGACCGTTCGGTCCGTCTGTCATCATCATTTCCGGGACCTCGCAGCCTGCCATTTCCCTGGTATGCCAGAAGTCCTTGCCGCTGCAGAAGGCAATCTTCTCTTCTGTGGTCATCTTCGCGGCGATTTCATCGACTTTCCTGCTCAGCTCTTCTTCCGTCATTGCCTGCTCCTGTATTTTCCGTGCAAAAGACGCCATACGTCCTGTTTCACGTACAGCGTCTCCTCTTTTATCCTGTAAACAAACTTATTTCACTCCGCAGGATTCTGCGGAAGCGCCGCCTCATATTCGCGGATGGCCCGGATCGTAATTTCATACTGCTGCTCCACCAGAGGAAACAGCTCACCGGACCCTTCGCAGATCTTTTCTTCCCGGGGATCCATCCCCGCCCCTGTCTTTCCGTCAGGGCGTTCATAATATGAATAGCTTTCTTCTGTCAGAGCTCTTCCGCGAGATCATAAATCAGCTTCTCGGATTTCTCCCAGCCAAGGCAGGGATCCGTGATGGAACACCCGTATACGCCTTCTCCGATCTTCTGGGCGCCATCCTCCAGATAGCTTTCAATCATCAGACCCTTCACCAGTCCGCGAATGTCCTCCGAAGCCCGCATGGAATGCAGAACGTCCTTTGCAATGCGGATCTGCTCCAGATACTGCTTGCCGGAATTCGAATGATTGCAGTCTACCAGAACGGCCGGATTCTGAAGCTGCGCCTTGTCATAGGCTTCCTTCAGATTCCGCAGATCCTCATAATGATAATTTGCGTGGCTTCTTCCGTGATTGTCGACATAGCCGCGGAGAATGGCATGCGCCATCGGGTTTCCTGTGGTCACAACTTCCCAGCCGCGATACAGGAAGGTCTGACTGTTCTGTGCCGCCGTAATGGAATTCATCATGACAGAGATATCCCCACCCGTCGGGTTCTTCATGCCAACCGGGATTCCGACTCCGCTTGCCACCATACGATGCTGCTGATCCTCCACCGAACGGGCTCCGATGGCCACATAGGCAAGGAGATCCGAAAGATAGCGGTGATTTTCCGGATAAAGCATTTCCTCTGCGCAGGTAAAGCCGGTCTCCTCCACCACATGCGTATGCATCTGACGAATGGCGATGATGCCTGCCAGCATATCCTCGCCTTTTTCCGGATCCGGCTGGTGAAGCATTCCCTTGTAGCCGACACCCTTGGTCCTTGGTTTGTTTGTATAGACCCTCGGAATGATAAAAATCTTATCCTTGACCTTCTCCTGAACCTTCACAAGGCGGGTCATATATTCCAGCACCGCATCCTCGCGGTCGGCCGAGCACGGCCCGATGACAAGAAGAAAACGATCATCCTTTCCATAGAAAATATCCTCGATGACCCGATCGCGTTCCTCCTTCACCTGCCGTACCCTGGCAGAAAGCGGAAATTCACGCTTGATCTCCTGCGGAATCGGCAATTTCCGCTTGAACTCCATCTGCATTTCCATAATAATGTCCTCCCCTGCCGCTCATCGCGGCATTTTTGATCCTTTCATAAGAAGAATATACGATGCTGAACCGGAAGCTTACTTTCTGGTCTTCAGATTCATATACAGATCATATAAAGCAGAGCCGGTTCTTCCCTGTGCCGGATGCTCGTCATCACCAATGTTCAATATGGTATATTCATAGGCATTGATGATTTTCGTTCCGCTTGCATGCTCCCGTTCCCGGACAAATTTATACTGATAGCTTTTATGAACATGCCCATGGAGCATGTACTTGGGATGCCACTTCTCCATAAATTCGTTGAAGCATTCAAAGCCAAGATGCGGAAGGTCCTCCATGTCTCCATACCCTCTGGCAGGTGCATGCGTGACCAGAAGATCCACGCCGTTCATCAGCAAAATCTGGCGGTTCAGCTTCGCGATCCGCCTGCTCATCTCTGCTTCCGAATACATGTCCTCGCCCAGATGATAGCGCATGCTTCCGCCAAGACCTGCAATCCGAAGGCCTTTATGATCATACACCTTGTCATCAATATCAATGCACCCGAGCGGAGGATTCATATCGTATTTGGAATCATGATTGCCGCGCACATACAGGAGAGGGCAGTTTACCATTGACTCCAGAAATTCCAGATACTGCGGCTTCAGATCCCCGCAGGAAATGATAAGATCAACATCCTTCGTTTTCTCGCGGTCATAATAGTCCCAAAGGCTCTTTACTTCCTCGTCGGCAATTACCAGAATCTTCATAACATAAATTACTCCATCTCCGTTGCATCTTCATGTCCTGCTGCCGCAAGGGCTGCCGCAGAACTGTTCCCGCCATCTGTTCCCACGCCGCTGACACCGCTGACATCAACGGCAGCATTGGCTTCTTCGTTCAATGCTTCCTTTTTCGGAAGGCTGCCGATGACGTTGTCATTCAGCCAGCTCATCGTGATGATCTCCTCGTTCGAGAGCCCGCGCGAAGTATCCGGACGGATCAGCCCGCTCTGAGAATGGAGCTCTCCCATAAAGGGACTGATCCTTCCCGAAACAATCCCGCTGCGGAAGGTATCCACCAGCTTCTTCGAATAATACGGGAGCTTCTCGGAAAGAATGACATCAATCACACCGGCAGACATCCCCCACCAGTAATTGGTAGAGCGGTCCTCTGCCGCCTGTCCGGCGGCATCCCAGGTGCCCTCCAGGACATTTCGGGCAATCAGCTCATAATATGTACCCCAGTTCCACACAGGTGCCGCCAGATTGATAACATTCCCGTCCAGATCTCTCTGATAGATTCCGTATTCACGGGATGCCTGCGCCGGCCGGATAAAATCAGGCCCCGAAACCACGTAGACGCCCTCGTCTTCGAAATCCTTTCGCCAGTTTATGTCCTTGTCCGTTGACCACTTCAGATGAATCTTCGCCTTGGGATCAATCATCCCGGCTCCGATTGCAAATGCATTGATTCCTGCAACAATCCCGTAAATCGGATAATCCGCCACATAGCCGATCTTGTGGTTGCTCGCAACGCTCGCCGCAATCGCTCCCATCAGAAACTTCGCCTCATGCATTCTTCCGTAATAGGTGCGAACCGCATTGTGCGAAAGATTGATGGAGCAGTTCAGAAATTTCGTATCCGGATAGTGAATGGCAGAGCGCAAGGTTTCATCCATCTGCGTCGGAGAGATGGTAAACACCATCTCCGCGTGATTCGCCACTGCCGCATCAACCGCCTTGCGAACCTCTTCATCGGTACTGCAGTTTTCATACTTCTCTGTCTTTACCAGTCCGCCAAAGTGACTCTCCACATAGTTGCGGCCCAGCTCATGTCCGTAAATCCAACCGGAATTGTCCGCCGTCTTGGGATAAATAAAAGCCATATGAAGGGGATTTTCCCTGGAATAATGAGGCTTCGTCTGCAGAATTCCGCGCAGCGTATCAAATGCAGTCTTCTCGCTTCGAATTTCGTCCGGCGTCTCTACCAGTGTGATACCATCCTCGTTGGCATCAACCAGAAACTCCTTCCACAGGCGGTCAATCCGATTTTCCAGAAGGGTTCTCGGTTCATTGATCAGGCTCTGAATCGGATAGAAATTCAGATAGGTCAGGAAGGCATCTCCGTCCGGAAGGGTCATCCTGCGCTTTTCGCCTTCATGATGATACACCTGTTCGAACACGGCATAGGCTGCCTTGATGTCTTCTCTCACTTCCGCAGGCCAGGGCTTATCCATGGTCTGTCCGAGGCAGGCAGCAAACTTCCGGTAGCTTCCCTCCTCCGAGAAAACAACGTCATACATCCGGTTGACATTAAAATACTCGAGGAACTCGCGGTACACGCGGTATTCCTTTGTATCCGCCTTCTTCGGCATGACACGGATCACATTGGCATGAATGGCAGAGGCTCCGACAAAACGGCTGACAGACACGCGCTTATTGCCCTCTTCCACGTAAAATCTCGTCATATACTCATAGGCCTTGATCGGATCACGGATTCCCTCTTTCGTCTGGGAATCATAAAGCTCCGACCACTTGCGGGCAAATTCTGTGTCCGGTTTCAGAACCGGCATAAAATTCGCCGCAAACGCAGAGGTTCTTCCTTCCGTCCTCGTTCCGTCAATCATATTCAGAGGAATTTCCAGAAGTCCTATATTGATCTCGGCAAGCTTGCCCTCACCTTCAATGATGTGATCCAGAACAGCCGGATAGGGAGAACGTTTCTCCAATGCCGCCTGTTTCATTTCACGTAGCCCAAGCTTCCTTGCAGCAATATAATCAGGTTCCATAGGTTACACCGTCCTTCCTTTCGTCTTTTCTTATTTCCTGCGATCCCCTTCGATCAGCTTTCTGACTGCGCTGATTGCCACCCGAATAGCTCCGTCGGTATCATGTACGATGGGATTTTCCAGTCCCAGCTTTTCTCTTTCCTGATTCGCCATGACAAGGAAGCAGGATCCGCACCTCACATGACGGAAGGAGCCCACAACAAACAGCGTCGAGGATTCCATCTCAGAGGCGAGGCAGCCAAGCCGCTTCCAGGCCTCCCACTTGTTCACAAGCTCATAGGAAACCGGCATCTCAGAGGGATCGTGCTGTCCGTAGAAGGAATCCTTGCACTGCACAACACCCGTGTGAACGCAGGCACCTTCTTCCCCGGCTGCGGCAACAAGCGCATTTGTCACGGTAAGATCTGCAACGGCAGGAAATTCAAGCGGTGCGTATTCCTTGCTCGTTCCGTCCATCCGAACCGCCGCTGTGGCAATGACAACATCTCCGCTCTTTACCTCCGGCTGAATGCCTCCGCAGGTTCCGATTCTCACAAAGGTGTCCGCCCCCGCCTTTACCAGCTCTTCCATTGCGATGGCAGCAGATGGCCCGCCGATTCCGGTAGAGGTCACCGACACCTTCTCTCCGAGAAGAGTTCCGGTGTAGGTCACATATTCCCGAGAATCTGCAATCAGAACAGGATTCTCCAGATACTTCGCAATCTTGGCGCAGCGCTTCGGATCACCGGGCATAATCACATAACGTCCGATGTCTTCGGGTCCGACCTGTGTATGATACTGCTTCTCCGTTTCAGAATAATGCATGTTCTCCTGTCCTCTCTTCCATAACAGAAATGTATGCCGGACGCATGATCTTTCCGGCTTCTACAATTTCCTCCAGACGGTGCGCACTCCAGCCTGCGATTCGCGCGATGGCAAAGAGCGGCGTATACAGCTCCTTCGGAATTCCGAGCATGTTGTAAACAAAACCGCTGTAGAAGTCAACGTTCGGACTGACACCCTTATAAATATGACGCTTCTCCGCAATCACCTGCGGCGCAAGCTTCTCGATCTGATTGTAAAGGGCGAGCTCCTTCTCTGCTCCCTTTTCCACGGCGAGCTTCGTCACAAAGTCCTTGAAGATCCTCTCTCTGGGATCCGAAATGGAGTAAACGGCGTGGCCCATACCATAAATCAAGCCCTTCTTATCAAAGGCCTGCTTGTCCACAAGCTTCTCCAGATATGCACGAACCTCATCGTCATCCGTCCAGTCCTGAACATTTGCCTTAAGTTCATCCATCATGTCCATGACCTTCAGATTCGCGCCGCCGTGCCGCGGTCCCTTCAGAGAAGACATTGCCGCCGCAATGGTTGCATAGGTATCGGAGCCGGAGCTCGTTACGACTCTTGTTGTAAATGTGGAGTTATTACCACCGCCATGCTCCATGTGCAGCATCAGGGCAGCATCCAGAACCTTGGCCTCGGTGGTCGTAAATTTCTGATTGGGGCGAAGCATCAGAAGAATGTTCTCTACTGTGGACAGCTTCGGATCCGGCCGGTGAATATACATGCTCTCCAGCTTCTTATCGTAGTTGTAGGCATGATATGCGTAGATTGCCAGCATCGGGAACACGGCAATCAGCATCATCGACTGGCGGATGACATTGTCCACAGAAATGTCCTGTGCATCGATGTCGTAAGAAGCGAGTGTCAGAATACTCCGTGTCATGGAATTCATAATATCCTTGGTCGGAGCCTTCATAATGACATCGCGGGTGAAATTTGTCGGCAGGTTTCTGGAAAGCACCAGATTCTCAATAAAATCCATCTCCTGCTGCTCATCCGGAAGATTGCCGAAGAGCAGAAGATACGTCAGATTTTCATAGCCAAATCCATGCTTCGTATATCGCGACACCAGATCCTGAATCGGATAGCCGCGGTACCAGAGCTCTCCGTCGCAGGGAATCCTCTGTCCGTCCACGTTCTTCATGGAAATTACTTCCGAGATACTCGTAAGACCTGTCACAACGCCCTTTCCGTTCAGGTCACGAAGTCCTCTGTTCACATGGTTCACCGCAAAGAGCTCATCCGGTATGGTGTCACTTGCTACTACAAGCGGTTCCTGCTGCTGCGCGTATAACTTTAATTTCTCGATTTTTCTCATCCTGGTCACCGTTTGTCCTGTCTATGAAATTCTCTGTCTGCTGCTGTTCCGGCCCTGGTGCACTGCTGTACCCCCGCCGGAAACGGATCCTCAATACTGCTTCAGATGGATCGCAAAGCCTCCAATCTCCTTGTCCAGATAAATAAACTTCAGCGTTCCGTCCTCATTATATACAGCGGTTTCCGGCTTCACGCCCATGCCGGTGGACTTGAAATACTCTGCTGCCCGATCCACATCGTGCGCCCCGATGGCGATATGTCCGTTCCTGCCGGGGCCTCCGAACTTCATGATTTCAATAAGAGGAGATGCGAAAATGGAATTCGGATTCTCATCCGGGATAAATCCCATCCATGTGCGGAACTGCTCAGCCATTTTCTTCCCATCTTCCTCCCCGTCAGCATTGATGCCGATGTGAAGGACGCACAGTCCAAGTTCTTCTACGGAATTTGTAATTGCCATGATCATTTACCTCCTGTCATTCTTCTGTGAGTTCAAAACTTACGGTATCTCTTTTTGTTCCTGTAAAACAAATAATGAATTATTTTACCACGGTTCATTCAGTAAACGGACGTGAATTCCACGCGGTGATACTTGTTCATGTGCAGCTCTGCGTCCGCCAGTCCTGCAAGCAGCCGTTTGTCATGTGTCCCGATGATGATCGTCCGATCCTCTCTTCGAATCTCCTTCAGAAACTCCGTCACCCACTCCTGGGCATCCTCGTCCAGTCCGCTGATCGGTTCATCAATGACAAGAACCTCCGGTTCCATTGCAAAAACCGCCGCAAGTGCCGTCCTTTTCTTCTCCCCGCCGCTGATGCTCCACGGTGCCCGTTTTCGAAGCTTCGCAAGTCCGAAACGCTCCAGAAATTCTTCGGTCCGCTTCCGGATTTCCTCCTCCGGAAGATGGAGCTGACGAAGCCCGAAGGCAATCTCTTCCTCCACGCTCGACGTAAACAGTTGAATCTCGCTGTTCTGAAAAACAAATCCGACCTTTCTGTGGAAATTCATGGCAAAGCGCCTGTCCTTCCGCTTTGCTGCCGTGATTTCTTCCCCGTCCAGAAGGTAACGCCCCTCTGACGGCGTTTCCAGCCCAAGAAGGATCCGGAACAGCGTGGACTTTCCGCAGCCATTCGGTCCGGTGATGCAGGTGCACTTTCCTTTCCTGAAAACAGCACTGACTCCGTCAAGCGCCTTCTCGTCGCTGCCTGCATATTGAAAAGATATGTTCTGTAATTCAATCATGATGCTCTCATCCACATCTCAGTTACTGCAAACCATAAAATTTCTGCGGCAAGGATCAGAAGAAATGCCCATCTGCCCATCCGGGCCGCGCTTCCTGTGAATTTCCCGGATTGCTCTCTTTGCCCGGAAAACAGATTTCCGTCTCCGGACTCCTCACAGGTTCCGTCGAAGCACCGGCAAAGCATTGCTTCCCCTGTTCCCTGCGACATCTCCTGTGCCTTCAGAAAGGTATTCCCTAAAATTCCGCCCGTTCCCGCGTTCTTCCAGTTCTGATCTCCGACTCTGCGAAGCGTAACTGCCTCCAGAACCGAATTGGAAAAGCTTCCGAGAAGATACAGAAACCGTACCGTCATATCCAGTGTCAGAACAAAAACACCCGGCATATGAAAACGTCTCATCGCCGCCGTCATATTCTTCCAGGAGACGTCCTCATTCAGCATCGTCAGAACCAGCACCGATTCAAAAACCTTCATGGTCACAATTCCAAAGGAGCCGGGGCTTCCGAAAAAGACTGCGGGCAGCATGAACACGGCTGCGGCAGCCGTTGCCAGAAGTACATTTCCAAGCACATGCACGATGGTCTCCGGTTTTCTCACGGAAAGCCGGAGGAGCTCCGCCGCAATGACAGAGACCGAAAACACGGCATTCCCCGACAGAGCACATAGCAGCACCGTCGAAATCGCCAGAACAAGACAGCCTGCCGCGTCATATTCTCTTTCCTTTTGCTCCCGCTCCGACTTAAGCAGCTTTGCAAGGAGCTTCATCATTTCCAGATTCATGAATGCTTCGACTTCTTTCCGGCAAATCCGGCAATCAGCCGAAAAGCCATCATCAGAACAGCAACACCGATTACCGCCGAAAGAAGGTAACCGACAACCGCCGGCGCATTTCCAAGAGAATAATCCGGAAGAAGTACTTCAAACGAAAATCCGTTCAGCATTCCGGACGGTGTATAGCCCGCTCCGGTAGCTGCAATCTCATCCGCGCCCCATTCTCCCCAGGCGGTTCCTTCCGCAAGAAGTCCAAGCGGCGTTCCGATCATAAGTGCGCCAAGGAGCACCGGAATTCCCCAGCTCTTTTTTGCCGTTTCTTCCCTGCCAGCTTCCGAAGCTTCCTCCTTGTTTCCCGATCCTCCCATCAGAATTTCATCTCCGCACAAGGCAGCAGGAGCCGTCTTCTGAAGGAACAGATAGATGGCTGCTGTATAAACAGCTTCTGCCAGTCCGAAAATCGTCAGGTGTCCGATCATCATCGCGGGAATTGCTACCGAGAGCGGATACGGGCAGTACTTCGCATTCCCTGCCGCATCGCGGAAGAGCATCGGCTGAATGCCAAATTCAATGGCAGCCGCCAGCGCTGCCGCATTGATGCCTGCAAAACCGCCGATGACCGCTCCCGCAAGCTCTCTCCCTGCAGATTTCGTTCCCGCCGTCTGCGCAGCACCTGAATTCTTTGCTTTTCTCTTCCCGGAAATCAGAAGGTACACCGCATAGCCGACAAATGGCATTACAAAGGCCATGTTAAAACAGTTTGCCCCAAAGGCAAGAATTCCCCCATCGCCAAACAAAAGTGCCTGCAGAAGAAGCGCGACCGAAATGGAAATACAGGCGCCGTACGGCCCCACAAGAAGCGCCGTCAGTGTTCCGCCGACCGCATGTCCCGTGGTACCTCCGGGAAGCGGAATGTTGAACATCATTCCAAGAAATGAAAAGGCTGCCGCAACGCCAAGAAGCGGGAGCTTTCCAGCCGGAAGCCCTGTCTTGATCTTCTTTATGGAAATGGTCCATGCCGGGATCATCACCGCCGTCATAACAGCGCAGGTCTGCGGGCTTAAATAATTATCAGGTATATGCACTTGAATTTCCCTCCGTGTTTCTTCTTAAAGTATGGTTTCCTAATTGTAACATGAGACTGGCAGTTCACAGAACTGATATACTGTAATCAGTCTCATAAGACTGTTTTCAGGTAAGGGCTGTTTTGCAACGGCTTGTCATTAGGAAGTGAAAGGAGCTGCTGATGTGTTCTGTATCCATGAATCTTGAAGAAGCCCTGCAGGGGCTCAAGCGCCTCGCCGCAAAGGACAAAAACATCCGAAATGCACTTCTTGCCACAAGGACAGCCGAAAAACCCGCTGCCGAATTCTGCAGGCTGAGCGCGCGGTACGGTTTTCCGGTCTATGAAATGGATCTCGTCATGGCAGGCGAAGAGTATTATGCGGCCATGCGCCGCAGCACCAACGGAGGCGGCGAGAATTCTCCGCTTCTTGCCGGAGAGGATGATTACTATGAGCTCTTCCTCTCCGAGCTCGAAGCACTTGCGTAAAAGCTTTCCGGCACAATCCCGTCCATCCGGGTAAGCTGCCCTGATTTCAGGGCCTGCTTACCGATTCGAATAATCTCTCTCCCCGAAGATGCCGGTTCCGACGCGGATCATCGTTGCCCCTTCTTCAACGGCAACGACATAATCGCCCGTCATTCCCATGGACAACGTGTCCGCCTGCACGCCTTCGAAGCCTGCCTGCCGAAGCTCTTCATACAACGCATGCAGTGCCCGGAAATAAATGCGGTTTGTTTCCGCATTCTCCGTATAAGGTGCCGAGGTCATAAGGCCGCGGACGCGGACATGCGGAAGAAGGCCGATCTTTTCCGCCGCATCCAAAACCTCTTCTGCAGAAAAGCCCCATTTGCTCTCTTCCTTTGCGACATTCACTTCCAGAAGAACATCCATGACAAGATCATGCTTCGCAGCTTCCTTCTCGATCTGCTGTGCCAGCTCCCATGAATCCACCGAATGAATCATTTTCACTTTATCTGCTATGTATTTCACCTTATTGCGCTGCAGATGACCGATCATATGCCATTCACAGGCATCTCCAAGCTCTTCATATTTCTCACGTATTTCCTGCACATAGTTCTCGCCGAACAGCTTCTGGCCCGCCGTCATCGCTGCCTGAATGTCCTGCACAGATTTCAGCTTGCTGACCGCACATATTGTCACCTCAGAAGGGCTCCGGTGCACCCTTTCGCAGGCCTTTTCCACATTCTCCTGCACGGTTTTCAGATTCTGTGCAATCTCATCCGGTGTCAGTTCAAATTGATCCATCTTATCCCCTGTTCCTTTGCTCTCCCTGCTGTATGCTCTCTATCAAATGGTCGCTGCGCAGGATCCGAATCACGTTTCATTCTTAGCATTAGGAATCCTGCGAAGCTGCGCATCCAGCTTCTCCTCTGCATCTGCCGGAGCTCCCGCAAACTTCAGAAGATCGGAAAGCTTCACCTCCGAGATCAGGTCCAGCATTTCCTGCTGCGTCGTATCATCGGTTGTCTTGATATTCTGCATGCTGTTAAGAAGGGGCTGCAGGATTTCCTTACTTTCTGCATTCTGCAGAAGGTAACTGACCGTACACTCCGCTGACAGATATTCCTCATAGTTTCCGTTGAGATGTGCCTTAATCTTCGGCTCTGTAAATCCACCCTTGCCGTCGTAGGTTCCGAACACCTCCTCCAGCCATCCGAGGCTGTCCTCCACCCAGTTCTGCGCGCGGCAGGTAATTCCGATATTCGGATTCTGCACGCTGATATCTGCCGTCGAGAAGCCATGCCCGCCTCTGGAATAGATGTGGCTTTCATAGGCAATTCCCTTTTCGGTCAGTGCCTCTATGAAACGAACGGAGTTCATGACAGGAACCACATTGTCATCTCTGGCCGCAAAAACAAAGCAGGGACAGGTCTTATCATCCACCATGCCGCAGCAATCCGGTGCCGTGGGATTGCACGCCTTTACTTCATTTCCGGTTACGGCATAGCCAAGCAGCGCTGCATTCGGCCTCTGCATTCCCATGGTTGCCGCCGCAGCCGCAAGATGTCCCCCTGCAGAAAAACCAAGGACAGCAATCTTATCCGGATATACATTCCACTCTTCCGCTTTATTCCGGATGATTCCCATCGCCTGATCGTAATCCATAAGAGGCGCGGGCCATGCACAATTCTCCGCCACGCTGTAACGAAGAATGAACACCTGGTATCCGGCCTTCAGATAGGCGAAGGCTACCGGATCCGCCTCCCGGTCCGAGCAGTACTGATAGGCTCCTCCGGGAAGAATCAGCATGGCAGGTCTCTTTTCCACATATTCAAACTTTCCGCCAACCGGCTGTAAATAGCAGGTCAGAGTAACATTTCTTTTCTCATCCAATACAATTGTCTGCTGCGTCATTGCTGTCTCCTTTTTCTGTAAATTTTACTTTTGTCAAATAAAGAATCATAATTCCGGCATTCACATATTTTTTTCTGATCCGCTTCTGAATGTCCTCAACAGATGGCAACTGCTTTTCAAGGTCATCCGGTAAGCTGCTGGTTACTTTATACTCGCTTACACCAATTGGCTTCGAAATGTCTTTGAGAGAATACTCTGGTACGAGATTGTTCTTGCTCTTACAAAGAAGCAAAGCCTGTTCTGCCAACTCACTCTGCGGAGATGGCAGGCGATGTTCAAAATTTGAAACCTTATTTGCCAGAACCTGCCGCTGATATAACCCGCTTTCTATCTGATGTACAAGAACATTACGCGACCAACCGTTTTCTGCTGTTTTTTCAACATACCATCTGCGTTCATCCAGATCCGCAACCTTAGCTTGCTCTTTTGCTCCGCAGGGATTATTTCGGCCGGCCGGATGCATCTCTAGCTTGCTTTTCTGTTCCACAGAGATTATTTCAGCCGATTGGATTCATCCCCATCTTGCTCTTTTGTGCCACAGGGATTATTTTCAGCCGACCGGATGCATCTCTATCTTGATCTTTTGTGCCACAGGGATTATTTCGGTCAGCCAGATGCATCTCTAGCTTGCTCTTTTTCACCACAGGGATTATTTCGCCCGACCGGATGCATCCCTATCTTCCTCTTTTGTTCCACAGGGATTATTTCCACCGGTCAGATGCATCCCTGCCTTCCTCTTTTTCACCACAGGGATTATTTCAGCCGGTCAGATACGTCCCCTATCGCTGAAAGCATCTCTGCCAGACCATTCCGTCAAATTCCCGATCTGTTTACTTCAACGTACAGGTAAACGAAATCATTCCGTTCTTCCAGTCCGCACGTATGCTTCCATTGTATTTCTCCACCAAATTCTCCGCAATGGACAGGCCGATTCCATAGCCTCCCCGGCTCTGGCTCTCGATGGTATGTGCTTCATCCTGCCGGTAAAACCGCTCGAAAAAGCGGCTGTAATCCACATTGGCTCCTTCCGCATAGGAATTGGAAACCACCATCCAGGTTTCACGTCCCTTCTGACCAGCCGATACGCGGATGGTTCCGCCGCCGTCGCAATACTTGATGGCATTGTCCAGAAGAAGCGTTGTCAGCTGCCGGATTTCCGAATCCACCGCCATCATATTCAGGAAGTCCGGTATCTCCTGCTCGAGCACCTTTTCGTCCTGGCAGGCAACCGGAAGATAGGTTTTCACCGTATCCCTCATCAGCTCTGCGACATTGATCAATGAGCGCTCCGAGGATTCCTTCTCCTGCGTTCTCGTGATCATCACAAGATTCTGAATCAGCCCGTTTAACCGGTCCACCTGCCGCAGTGTGGACTGTGTCCACTCATTCTCGCCGCCAAGAATTTCCTGCATTTCGGTATTGGCCCGAATCACTGCAAGGGGCGTTTTCAGCTCGTGACTGGCGTTTGTGATGAACTGCTTCTGGAGCTCCGCATTCCGGATTTCCGGTGCAATCGCCTTATTGGCAAACAGGCAGACGAACAGGAAGGTAAGTACGATTCCGAATGTAAACAGCATCATTGCGGAATACAGCAGACGAGAGGTCGCATGAATCTGATTGGTTGAGTCCAGAAAGACCACAATGCCGCGGTCTCCCTGCAGCTTTGCTGACTGGTAATAATACTTCCCATACTGCCCGAAGGTAAAAAGCCTTCCTCTTGCATAATCGCCAAGAGCCTCTGCCTCCTGCGCCGTCAATGAAGAAATATGATTTGCCTTTACCGACTCCACCTCTCCATCACTGGCATACAATACGGCAAAATAGCGGGTGGAAAACGTGTCATCCGGCGAATCCTCTGTGATCAGACCGCTGGAGCCCGCACCGAAAACATCATTCAGAAACATCCGGATATCATACGGCGTTTTGCCAATGGACTCATCCAGCTTGCGGAATTTTTTCGTCTCTTCGGTGTCCGGAGAGGTCTTTTTTCTGAATTGACTGATCCAGTCATCCGCTTTCTGTTCCGCATTCTCTTTCTGATCGGTGCCGTTTCCGCCTTGTCCGGCCTTGTCCGGCGTCGTCTCTGAATTCTGCATGGTATCATCCGTCCCTGCAGCCTCATAAATGGTCTCCGCGTCCTGGATCTCTCCTTCGTGGGAAATGATATAGGACATCGTCTCCCGAATCTCATTGCGGGAAACGCACAGATTGATCACATAGATCATTCCCGCCATGAGCAGCATCACAAGCGTCAGTGAGAGCATTGCATAGATCATGAATTTCTGCCGAAGCTTCCGGATTGCCTCTTCGCTCATATCATCTCCCTGCTTCCGTCAGTCGAAAGCTGCTGCCGCGTTCTCCTTCAATCTCCACATTGGATGCCACGGAGCGAAGCTTGCCCCGCAGATAGGAAATATACAGCCAGACCGTATCCGGTCCGGCCTCCTCTGCTCCGTCCCAGACATGCTCCAGAAGATACTGCGTGCTCACTTCATGATTCTGATTCAGAATCAGCGCCTGAAGAAGCTCGAATTCCTTGACGGAAAGCCGGACGGAATTCTCACAGGAAAGCTCAAACTTCTCATCATCCAGAGAGAAGTCCCCGTACTGCAGCTTCTTCGCAGCATACTCCGTCTTCCTTCTTGTCATGGCGCGGACCCGCGCAAGAAGCTCCTTCATGGCAAACGGCTTCGTCAGATAATCGTCCGCTCCTGCGTCCAGACCGTTCACGCGGTCATCCACCTCTGCCTTCGCCGTCAGAAGAAGAACCGGCGTCACAATATTCTCCTCCCGCAGCTCCTTCAGGACCTGCAGGCCATCCTTTTTCGGCATCATGATGTCCAGCACCATGGCATCGTAGCCGTTTGTTCTGACAAAATCCAACGCTTCCTCGCCGTCAAAAGCCGAGTCCACGTCATAACCCTCGTGTGTAAGGGCAGCCGTGAGAACATGATTCATGTCTCTGGTGTCCTCTGCAAGCAATATTTTCATTGTTCAAATTGTCCTTCGATATTCATTCTTTATTTTTCCGCATTACGATTTCCCGTCAGAGGAGGTAATCAGATCCCGAATCGTCTGCATGGACACATCCGTCGATGCCAGCTCGTCCGCACACCGTTTAAGCTCCTCCACAATCAGCCCCGTATTCCCATTCAGATTCTTCTTGTACTTCATCTGGTGCTCAAGTGCTGCCCAGGTATCCTGTGAAATGGTCCGAAGCTGAATCTCTGCATAGACACTTCCGTTCACACGAAGGATCATGTGATAGCTGCGATAGCCGTTCGGCTTGGCATGCCGGATATAATCCTTCTCCTCGATCACATCCACATCCGGCATGGATGCCAGATGATCCCGAATCACATAGACGTCACTTAAGAATGAGCAGACCACTCTGACGCCAACCGCATCATAGAGCTTCTCCAGCGCAGACTCTGTTGTCTCCGGAAGTCCCTTTCTGCGGCACTTCTCCCGCATGCTCTCTTCCGTCTTGATTCTCGACAGGCAGTGATCCACCGGATCAAATCCCCTCTCTCCGGCCATCTCCTCCCGAATTGCCTGCACTCTGTCAACCAGCTGCTGACGCACCGCCTCCAGCTCCGGAAGATGATTTCCGTATATGCTCTCTTCTTTCTTCATTTCCACTGTGCTAATAAATCCCCGTTTCCGCCCCTGTCAGAGCTATTTCCCCACGCGGCACGATAAATCCGCGTGAAAACAGATAAGTAAACTTTACCACATCCCGCCCGGTGTCTTTCCGTTTTCACTGCAATTTCACACAAGTTTAAGAAAAGCGCCCCACATGTCTGATTACATGCAGGACGCTTTCCCGATTCATGATCCGCTGATTTATGATCAGCTAATTTAATATATGTCCGGACTCGGAGGCTGCCTGCGCAGTGCGGCGTGCAGCCAGATGCTCCGCCGTCAGATCCATCGTAACCGCCATCGCCAGCGCAAACAGAACATCGATGATGCTGTGCTGTTTCAGGAACATGGTGGACAGGCAGATCAGTACATCCATGACTCTCGCCAGAGGCTTTACAAAGTGATATCGATAATTCTTCGCCCGCTGCACTCCGAAATCAAGGAAGATCGTAGAATACACATGCATGCTCGGGCAGACGCAGGTCGGATTATCGGTGCTCTCAATAAATCTTGCGGCTCTCGCACACAGATCATTTCCCGGAATTTCAGCAGGGCGAATCGAAATCCCGTTGGGAACCAACGTACAGAACAGGAGAATCAGAAGAAGTCCTCCAAAGAGCGGGGCCAGCATTCTCCATCTCGTCTCACCATCCTCACGAATCACCTCATGAAACATGGACTGTGTCATCCATAAAAACCAGATGCTGTATGGAATCACAGCATATTTTACAAAGGGGATGTACTTGTCCAGACTGCAGTGGATGTTCCAGACCACCGGCAGATCCGCCTTCTCCAGAAGAACAAACCACCCGATAAATAACACGAAGAAACTGATGACAAAACGATACGGATGCTCACAACACTGTTTCTTCAGAAATTTCACCATATATTCGACTTACTCCTTCACTGTCAGAAATGCCAGCTCCGAAAGAACGGTATCCTGGTACACGCTTCCGTTGTAGACACTGTCAATCCGGATGACCACAGACTCCATCGGGACGGGCTCATCAAAAAGAATGACCTGTTCTCCCATGACATCCTGAAGTGTATACGCCGTGGTGTAGGACTGCCCCTTGCAGCTGATCGAAACCGTGATGTCCTTCAGGCGGTTGTTCGCCGCAAAACGGTCCTGCGATATTTCATTTCCGTTCCAGAAGGCAATTCCCTTCACTTCGGTTCTTGCTGCAAAGGCAGACGTAAGCGTTACGCCGATGCCATCGCCTTCCTCACCTTCCTGCCAAGAGGTTTCCAGATCACCGTCAAACAGATACTCGGTGCCATAGCTCTTCCCGGTTGTTCCCACAAGCATCGAAGAAGCATTGCAGCTGGCAGGCTTTACGGTCTGATACGAAGCAACCGCGGCTTCGTCCGTTGTCAGCTGGAAGCCATCCAGACCCTTCAGTGAGGCAATCAGAGCCTCCTGCTCTTTTTTCGCCTGCTCCTCTGCCGCAAGCGATGCCGCAGCCGCAGCCTCTTCCTGAGCTTTCAGCTCCGCAGCCGCCTTCCTTGTCGCACTCACTCGGCTGATCAGAACAATCAGAAGAATAAGCACCAGCACAACACCCGCGATCGCTGCCCAGACCTTCTTCGGAAGCTCAGACCAGCGGATTCTCTGAAGCTTTTTCTTCAATTTCCGGAAAAAACGCCGAAGGCTGATTCCAAACGCCCCCAGCACCGCAAGAACCTTCTCGGAGACGGAAGGCTGCGTGCCGTGCGTTCTTGTCCCGTTCTCCGTTCTTCTCTGTTTCGGTTGTCTTCTCCCTGCTTCTTTTCGGCCGGATGCGGTTCTGCCGGGGTGGTTTCGGCCAGGTTCTCTTCTGTCAGCTTCCCGCTCCTGCGCACCGGAGCGCTGCGAATTCTCTCCGGAATTTCGTTTTTTCGGCATCGGGACCTCAACGCCAAGCTGCGCCAGTGTTTCCTTCCATTCGCGAATCAGCTCCGTTTCACCAATCTGATCCAGATATGCCATCACAGATCGGAATTCACTGCGGAAATTCCCAAGATTACAGCTGCGGACCAGTCCTTCTTCCAGGCCATAATAATCCGAATACCGGTTGTCCATCGCTGCGCACAGCGTCTTCATCACCAGTGCCGGACGAATAAAATCTCCGAGCCTTGCTTCTGCTCCCTCCAGCACATCGATCTGTTTTACCCGAAAATCCGCCTCTCTTCGCTCGGATTCCCTGGTACTGATACGCTTTCTGTTCCATGCCTCTCGCTGCATCGACAAATACGTCGCAATCTCCGCATCCGTCCAGTTATCCTGTATACCCAGTAACTCATATAGCCCCATATGTTCACCCCGCATTTCCGAAAGATGCCGACAATTTTCTGATTTAAGGGTATCACACCGAAATCGAAATACAAGCAACGACACAGGAATTTTACACTTTTTTACAGTCTCCTCCGATGGAAATAAAACGAATCACTCCAGCGCAAAAAAGCGGCCAGCTTACCGCTGACCGCTCTGTTAAATCCATATCTGTGAATACCGCCGAAGCTTATTCTCCGAAGTATCTCTTCAGGAGTCCTGCAAATGCCTTTCCGTGACGAGCCTCGTCTCTTGCCATCTCATGAACCGTGTCATGGATTGCATCCAGGTTCAGCTCCTTTGCTCTCTTTGCAAGGTCAACCTTTCCAGCCGTTGCTCCGTTCTCTGCTGCAACGCGAACCTCAAGGTTGTGCTTCGTCGAAGGAGATACTACCTCGCCGAGAAGCTCTGCAAACTTTGCAGCATGCTCTGCCTCTTCATAAGCAGCCTTCTCATAGTAAAGGCCAACCTCCGGATATCCCTCACGGAATGCTGCACGGGACATTGCCAGATACATTCCAACCTCAGAGCACTCGCCTTCAAAGTTTGCGCGAAGGTCTGCCTTGATGTCTTCCGGAACATCCTTTGCTACGCCGATGACGTGCTCTGCTGCCCAGCTAAGTCCCTCTTCCTCAACCGGAACAAACTTGGACTTCGGAGCCTTGCAGGTAGGACACTTCCAATCCTCCGGAAGATCTGCAAACTTAACGCCTTCCTTCTCCTCATCGTAGATATGACCGCAAACTGTGCATCTGTATTTCATAATTTCTCCTTTCATGACCTCCCGGCCGCTTGTTCTCTTCTTATTAGTTATATCAGATTTTGTTTCATCTGATGTTGTTATCTTAGTCGATTGCGCTAAAATAGTATGTAACATATGTTACGAAACAACAGATTTTTCCACGAGGAGAAAGCTTTCAGCATGAATGCACAGAATCTGACCATCTTTTACGGACTTTCCGATGAAGAAATTGAAAAGAGCCTCCACTGCTCGCGAGGGAAGGTGATTTCCTCCGAAAAAGGCCAGATGATCTATCGACAGGAGGACGAGCCGACGAGGCTCTATTTTGTTCTCGAAGGAAGTGTGGAGCTTGGAAGCTGCAATGCGCTCGGAAGGCTGACCCGCATTCGTGTCCTCCGTGAAGGAGAGTGCTTCGGGGAAACCGAGCTCTTCCTGGCTGCAGATGGCTACAATTCCTATGCCAGGGCCATGACCAGAGTGCGTCTTTTGTCGGTTCCGGAGGAGTTTTTCGGCGGACAGTGCGATCGGTGCTGCATGCATCACAGCAAGGTGGTCTACAACATGCTCCATGTTTTCGCAGAGAAGTCCGACCAGGACAACCGGCAGATTGATCTTCTGACCTTAGGGAGCCTGAAGCAGCGGGTTGCCGCCTTCCTTCTCGAGGAATCCGAAACGCAGCAATCCGGAAGCGGCATGGTCTCTCTTTCCTTAAATCGCGAGGAGCTGGCCGCCTTTCTCAACACCACAAGGCCCTCCCTCTCCCGCATGCTTCAGCAGATGCAGGAGGAAGGCCTGCTCCGCATTGTGTCGCGAAGCCAGATCGAAATCACGGATGAAGAGGGGCTGAAGGCAACTGTGGATTAAGGGGCAGGTCTGTTCGCAGTCTCTGTCTACCACTTCACGCGCCAACGCTCTGAGTACTCTCCGGTAATGCTCTGTCCTCGCACAGTTTTTCTCTCTGCGCTGCTCTCCTGTCTTCTCCGAAGCTCCGCCCGGTATGCTTCTCCATCCAGCGGAAGCTCCACCCATTCATGCGTCCAGGACGAAAGATATGCTGCATTGGCAATGGACAATCCGAAAATCCCCTCTTCTCCCGGTGCAAGAAGCTTTGTTCCCTTTCGGACCGCCCGGCTGAAGTCATTCAGAATTCCAAGATGTCCGCTTTCCGGCTCCTTCTGCGAAATTTTCATAGTCTTTGTCTCACAACGCGGCATGCATTCCGACGACGATGCCGTGATCTCACGGATATCCTGCTCCAGAAGCTGAAGGGTCAGTGTGCCATCTTCAATCACAGCCTTTCCTTTGGTCCCGGAAATTTCCAGACGATTGGTCCCCGGGTATTCTCCCGTGGAGGTCAGGAACACTCCCGTTGCTCCATTGTCGTACTCGGCATAAATCTCCGCTTCGTCCTCTACCTCGATATCATGAAAATGTGCAATACGGCAGTTTGCAATCAGACGCTTCGGCATTCCTACCATCCACTGCCAGATGTCCAGATTATGCGGGCACTGATTCATCAGAACACCGCCGCCCTCTCCAGTCCAGGTTGCTCTCCAGGAGCCGGAGTCATAATAAGCCTGCGTGCGGTACCAGTTCGTGATTGTCCAGCTAAAACGGATCAGTTCGCCAAGCTCTCCCTCCTGAAAGCGCCTCCGCAGCTCTGCAAAAAGAGGATTCGTCCGTTGGTTGTACATAATCCCGTAAACGCATCCGCTCTTTTGTGCCGCCCGGTTGACCTCTTCAGCTGTCGCAGCATCAATTCCTTCCGGCTTCTCTGTCAGCACATGGAGTCCCTGCTGCAAAGCCTCCTTCGCAATCACGGGATGCATAGGGTGCGGAGTTGCAATCAGAACAGCATCCACCTTCCCGGATGAAATCAGGTCATGGTAGTCCGTGTAAAAAAACGTTTCCTTCCCAAATTCCTTCGCCGCCCATTCCAGCCGCAGCGGATCCGTATCGCAGACCGCTGTCAGCGACATTCCTTCCACTCTGCCATTATAAATCTGCATCGCATGTGCCGAGCCCATGCTGCCGATGCCGATCACTCCCATTCTGACTCTGTCCATAACTGCTCTCCGTCTCCCCATTCATTGCACTGCTTCTACCTTGATTTCCTCCGCAGACAGACTCTCCAGTGCCTTCCCCTTCTTATAAGACATTTCGATCATATCATCGACTTCTTTTTGTCAAATACACGTTTTTTGCCCATTTTCATTGCATTTTTCAACTTTTCATATGTATGATCTGCACATAAGCAGCGGCAAAACAAGTAAAAGCAGTGTCATTTTCAGTTCTTTACATGCACAAGTGCAAAACATCAGAAAAGGGAGGAGCAGGGATCTCGCATTTTCCTGCGCTTTTTTATGAAACGAAAAAAGATTCAAACTATCATATGACCTGAGAGACACAGGACAGAGATTTTATCTGTTTCCGCAAAGATACGCCGATCACCGTCACTTCGATGATTCATAATCATGACGGTTATGAGATTTATTCCTGTCCGGAGATATCCGCATGGGTTTTGAAACGACAACCGGATTATGAAGCGTGGTGACCTGGTGCTGATTCTTCCTCGCGTCTGGAGTCACGCCAGGCCCCACCTCCCACGATCACAACTACCTTCCGATACATCGATGATCATTTGTCGGAAAGTCTTCTTCTGGAGGATATTGCGAAGCAGTATCAGATCAGTGCCCGCGCATCCTTCTCCCCCCGGAGCTCTTCCGAACAGATGTAATTCTTCCGGTTATCTTTACAGAAAAAGAGCTGCCGGTCAAAGGCCAGCAGCTCCCCGATCAATCAGGATCTCATTCTGTTTTCAGATACTTTTCTTTGATCAGCTCTGTAACAACAGAGTTCGCTGCCACCACATTCGCTATCATGGTTGCTCCAAGATTCTCCCCCTGATAGTCCCTTACGCAGCCGCCTGCCTCTCTCACAAGAAGCATTCCTGCCGCAAAATCCCAGATTTTCAGCCTCTGCTCCAGATATCCGTCCAGTCTTCCGCACGCCACATAGGCAAGATCTCTTGCCGCAGATCCGCTTCTGCGAACATCCTGACAGTCCATAAAAAGCCTTTTGAACAGATTAAAATTCTTCTCAGCCAGCTCTTTATAATAAGGCGACGTCCCGATTGCAATCAGACATTCTTCCATCGATGCTGCCCGGCTGACATGAATCCTTCTGCCGTTGCAAAAGCTTCCCTTTCCTTTTTCAGCCAGAAAAAATTCATTCATGTATGGATCGTAAATCATCCCCAGCACAGACTCCCCCTTATCCATCAGTGCCAGTGAGATTACACTTGCCTGGTAATCGTGAATCAGATTGGTTGTACCATCCACCGGATCCAGAACCCATACGAGCCCGCTGCGATCCACATCATCATTGCTTTTCTCCTCGCTCAGAAACTGGATCCCAAGATATTGCTCCTCCAGCTGAGTCCGGATATACTGCTGCACCTCATAGTCCACAGCCGTCACGTAATCTGCCACGCCCTTTTCTCTGGTCTGTCCCGCCAGAGTTCTGTCCTGAAACAGCTTTCCCGCGCTGCGAAGAAGCTGCTCCAGCCAGTTTATGTCTACCGCTGCATTTGTGTCTGACAATACATTTGTATCTTTCATTTCCTTCCTCCTGTTTGTTCTGAAATTTACGTTCTGGTAAGTGGCTGCCTGTGCCTGGTGTCTGCCTGTGTCCGGTGACTTCCTGTGCCTGGTGACATTTGCATCCTCAGTTTGCTTTTTCAGTGTCTGGAGATGCTTTTCACAGAGCTCATTCATCCTGTTTTTGCTTTTCTGAAACGTAAGGATTATTATTCTCAGCCGAACTCATCCCTGCAGACAGAATCTCTTCGGCAAGGATGCATCGCCCCAGGATTTTTCATCCCTGCAGACAAAATCTTCCCGCCAGGGATGCATCGCTCCAGGATTTTTCATCCCTGCAGACAGAATCTTCTCGGCAGGGATGCACCACCTCCGCAATTATGCCCCCAAGATTGCCGGACGCCCCATCACCTGATAAAGCCGACAGTTCCGATTTTCAAACTGCCGGCTTTCCCGATGATTTATTTTATTTCCTGTATCTGCATGGAAACAAGACCTTATTTCTTTGCTTTTCCTTCCAATTCCAGCATGTACTTATCAAAGTCGGACATAAACAATCTGTCCTGTATCACGCGGTACTTTTCGAATTCAGTTTCAGCATGAAGCCTGGCAATTTCAGTCGTCACCATTCCTGCATCCTGTAAAATACCATAATCGAACATTTCAATGAAGCTGTTAAGCCTTTTTCCCAGTCCTGCATGGTAAGCGGGATATGTCGTAATGTCTCTTTTCTTAATCTTTCCATCAGGTGCGAGATTATATTATAACATTGGGTAGGCTCTGCAAAACCGGTCCGATATCTGCATTGATGCATAAAGAGCGCCGCTCGATCTCCGGCGGACAAGCTGCCTGCCCCTGGTTGATACAGGCGTAGATTGCGTTTGGATTCTTCGCCGTCATCTGCCAAAACGGATATTTAATGATACCGGGCGTATTGTACCCAACGCCCAATTCAAGAAAGAGAATTTTTCCGCCTGCACGGGTACGGAGAAAATTTTCATACCGCTCCGCTGCCTGGTGCCAGCCCTCGTCCTCCGCAAATTTATCATCGCTGCGGAGGTTCATGGTCATGGGCTTGCCGCAGTGGGGGCAGACGGGGAGCAGCTCCGTCGGGATTTTCATGTTCTCCTGCCGCTCCATCATCTGCCGAATGACCGCTTCATTCTCAAAGGTTTCCTGACAGCACGGCTCACTGCACTGGAACAGGCCATAATCACCCTGCGTGTAAAACAGCCGCTTTTTATCAAAGCCAGCTTTCTGAAAGCAGTGGTCAACGTTTGTAGTGATTACGAAATAATCCTTGTCCTGTACCAGCTTTAAGATGGCATCATAGACCGGTTTGGGGACATCCATATAGCGGTTGATATAGATATACCGGCTCCAATAGGCCCAGTGCTCCTCCGGCGTGGCAAACGGATAAAAGCCGCCGGAATACATATCCTTGATACTGTACTTCTCCGCAAAATCGGAAAAGTATTTTTCAAACCGCTCGCCGGTGTAAACGAATCCGGCAGAGGTGGAAAGGCCGGCTCCGGCGCCGATCACCACCGCATCCGCCTCGCTGAGAGCGGTCTGTAAATTCTTAATCTGCACCAAGTAATCGGGCGTAGATTTCTTTGTCCAAATCTTTGAAAACATTGAAGATCACCTTCTTGACACTGGTTTGCTTTTTATAAAATTCCTTGACCGTCCGAACCGCGATCTCTGCCGCCTGCTCGTTGGGGAAATGAAATTCTCCCGTGGAAATACAGCAGAACGCCACGCTTTCCAGACCGTTCTCTGCTGCCAGCTCCAGACAGGAGCGGTAGCAGGAGGCCAGCAGCTCCTTATCTGCTTTTGTCACTCGTCCGCTGATAATGGGTCCAACGGTGTGCAGTACATACCGGCAGGGCAGATTGAACGCAGGCGTGATTTTTGCACGCCCGGTGGGTTCGGGATACCCCTGCTGTTCCATCAGTTCCGCACAGGCAAGCCGCAGTTCCACGCCCGCATAGGTGTGAATGGCGTTATCAATGCAGCGGTGGTTCGGAATATAGCAGCCGGTCATGCCGGAGTTTGCAGCGTTCACGATGGCATCGCACTTGAGCGTCGTAATATCGCCCTGCCAGAGATACCGTCCCGGCTGCACAGGCGTAAGGTCTGCAACATCAGTGATACCTTTTGCCTCGTTTTCGCCTTGCAGATACTCGTTTTGTGTTTTCAGAAAATCCACGCCAATGCGCTGCGGCGCTCGAATATTCATCAGCCCCCGCAAAAGCTGGCGCTGACTCTCCGGCTCTGCCGGAATATCAATATCCCGATATTCTGTTTTCTCTTTCAAAAGCGACTGAATCAGAAACAGCCGCCGCTGTGCCTGATTCATAATTTTTCCACCGCCTTTACCGGACAGTTTTCATAGCAGGCCCCGCAATGGAGGCAATGCTCCGGCTGAATGGTGTATTGTTCGCCGGGAACAATGCACTTCTGCGGGCAGTGGTTCAGGCAGGTGCCGCAGCCGATGCACGCATCGGTGATACGATAGCCCTTTTTCTCGGCTTCCGCCTGCCCAACCGCATAAACCTCACGGAAGATGGGCTTCACGCCCAAATTGAAGTATTCGATGTTGAAATCCTTCAGCTCAAAAATAATGCCGATATTCCGGGTGTCTTCGGGATATACATTCGCAAGATACGGCTGTTCCGCAAATATCGTATTGATTTTTTCCTCCTGACTTTCCGCAGGCACCGCCTTGCCGGACAGACGGATCATTTCTTTGAACCGGGTATAAGCGAGAATCTGCACCCGTCCATCGGTCAGCAGCTCGTCGCAGAACGCCTTGCCCCTTGCCGTGAAGAAATACAAGGAATCCGGTTCATAATGAATGGCGCTGATGCAGCGAATCTGTGGTGCACCGTTTTTATCTACGGTGGCGAAGGACAGCACTCCGCAGAGCTTCAATTTTTCCAAACAGATTTGTGCGTTCATAAAGTTACCTCTCAAAACAATGTCATTTGTTGGTCAATATAGGACTGACCCATTATACTTTGGCCTCGCCAATACGGATCACGCGCCCCTCTTTTCTCGGCTTCGGGGCGGGGTGCTTATCGCCCTCACGGGGATAGCCCAAAAGAAGCTGCATGACGGCATAGCGGTCGATGGGAATGTTCCACTGCCGCAAAATCTCCTGTCCGTAAGGATCGTCAAAGGCCGTCCAGCCCTGACCGATATAACAGGAGCCGATACCCAGAGCATCCGCCGCCAGCATCATGTTTTCTGCGGCAACCGCACAGTCATCCACAGAAAACAGAAAATTCTTCGGTGCAAACATGGTGATCACAGTAGGTGCGTCGTAAAAAGCGTTTGTCAGCTTTGGATCATCTGCAATGCTGGGCTGCTCACGGGAAACAAAGCTCGTCTTCGTTGCCATGCGGGGATTGGAATTCGCCCGCTTGATCTTGCCAAGGCGCTCATTCACCTCTTTGTCCTGGCAGACGGCGAAAATCACGCCCTGCCGTCCGCCCGCGCAGGGAGCATAGAGCCCGGCTTGCAAAATCTGCTGTAATGCGGTTTCTTCAATTTGCTTCGTCTCAAACCGCCGGATAGAACGGCGGTGCATGATGGTTTCAAAAACGTCAGGCATCGTTCTTTACCTCCTTCCAGCATTGCGGATCTGCGGCATAGAAGTTTCCGTCTTTCCCGCTTGCCACAGCGGGGCAGCCCCGGCAGAATGCCAACAGCTCGCATTTGCTGCACTTTTCAAATTTCGTGTAGTCCCGGTACTGTTCCATCTGGCACACCCAGACATCCGCCAGCCGGTCGGTGAAAACATTGGCAACCTTGCTGTTCTGTACCCGGCGGCAGGCATATACATCCCCGGTAGGGAGGATAGTCAGGTGGCAGTTGCCGCAGTTGCAGCCGCCGTAGATCATACCGTCCTCCACGGTTTCGGGGATTTTGAACGCCCCGGTTTCGTACTCATACAGTGTCCACAGATGATCTTTCTTGTTAAAGTAGGTCTGGCAGCCTGCGGCCTCATAGTCCTTGAATTTCCTGTCGCAGTCAGAGAGCAGCCTGCGGTAGCGCAGCGGTTCGATACCGACATCCTTTTCCTCGCTGGTAGGACAGTAACGGGCGAAAGCAAAGACATTCACGCCCGCTGCCACAACAGCGTCAATGATGCCGGGAACCTCGTCAATGTTCGTGCCGGAAACGGTGGTCATCACTACGGAGCGGATACCCGCCCGATTGATGCAGCCGATCTTCTCCAGCGTAGTATCAAAGCTGCCGGGCTTTCGAAACCAGTCGTGGGTCTGACGCAAACCGTCAATGGAAAGCTGATATTTTTCGCATCCATATTCTTTCAGCTTGCGGCATACCTCGTCGGTCAGGTGAAACGGATTACCGAGGATCGTAAACGGAACGCTGTGCTGCTTCATCAGCCCCAGCAGCTTCCAGAAGTCCGGGTGCAGAATCGGATCGCCGCCGGTGATGTAGAAATACGGCAGGCGATCATAGACCTCGCAGAAGTCCAGACAATTATAGAAAGTGTCCTGCATTTGCTGCCATGACATCGAATCCAGCTTCTTATTGCAGTTTTCGGAGAAAATGTAGCAGTGCTTGCACCGCTGGTCACATTCATCAGTGATATGCCACTGGAAAGAAAAATACTGTTTCATATTATCCTCCTTGTTATGATGGGACGCATTTCCGAAAGTACAACAGCCGTTGCCCCCTCGGAAATACGCCCCAAGGTTTTCTTGGGGCGTATCCCTTAAATTTTACTGCTTGTCGCCAGCACCGCAGGCAGAACCGCAAGCGGCAGGCTTCTCAGCGGGCTTGTCGCCAGCGCCGCAGGCAGAACCGCAGGCGGCCGGCTTCTCAGCGGGCTTGTCGCCAGCGCCGCAGGCAGAACCGCAGGCGGCCGGCTTCTCTGCAGGCTTGTCACCAGCGCCGCAGGCAGTGCCACAGGCCGTAGCAGGAGCGGACTTATGAGCCCATCCAAAAAGATTAGAAAGTGCCATATCTATTTACCTCCTTCAATTCTTGTCAAACAGCTTTTCCTGTTCGCATTTTCATTGTAGGGCATCCTGGTCCTCTAAAAAAAGTACGCACAAATCTATTACTTAGTTACAAAAAAGTAACCGTTTGCAAGCAAACGTTTCCTATACTATGATTCGAATATAGCATTCTTAATAATATTGTTGGAGGTATTGCTATGCTGACAAAAGAAGAAATGCCCGCCTGTCCGGTAGCAACTACCGTGGCGCTGATCGGAAGCAAATGGAAACTGCTTATCATGCGAAATCTGCTGGCTCGTCCGTGGCGGTTCAATGAACTGAAAAAGGATTTAGAGGGGATCAGCCAAAAGGTGTTGACGGACAGCCTTCGCTCGATGGAGGCTGACGGAATTATTACCCGTACTGTTTATCCGGAAGTTCCGCCGAGGGTGGAATACGCTCTGTCCGAGCTTGGTGAATCCATGCGTCCGATCATTAAATCGATGGAAACATGGGGACTTGATTATAAAAAATCGAAGGATCAAGCAGGAGGCGGTGACTAGCCGCCGGGCACACCTGATAAAGCCGACAGTTCCGATTTTCAAACTGCCGGCTTTCATTCCCGATGATTTATTATATTTCCTGCATGGTAAGCGGGATATGCCGTAATGTCATGTTTTCTGCGAAATCCAGATATACCGTAACCATACGATTCAGCTGCTTCATTTCATCCCTATGCAGCAACTGATTCTCACTGATGTTGAATACAACCTGCGGAAGAAGAAAACAAAGAGCCGCATGAAAGGCCATATCCCGGAAATTTCATGATTTCTGGCCACTGTAGAAACTGAATATCTCGAAAAAGACTTTGAAATTCAGTGGCGAAAGGAATATGGCCCATTAATCAGCAGTTCCCTAACCCATAAAGCAGATACAAAATCCCAGATATACAGGTGAACAGACATGGAAAATATCCATAGCATTGAATTTTATACTGGAAGCAAGGAAGAATTGCTTCCAGGTTTTGAAAAAGATTTTCCCTATATCGCTTCGAGGGCAGAACTTGACAAATATACAGGGTGTTATGTCCCGTGGCACTGGCACAGGACAGTGGAACTTTTTTATATGGAAAGCGGCAGCATTGAATATGATACGCCAGAAGGAAAAATATTGTTTCCGGCTGGAAGCGGCGGCATGATAAATCCCAATGTACTCCATATGACAAAAGCAATATCGCAGAAAGAAAAGAATATACAGCTACTTCATATTTTCGACGTTTCCTTACTTGCCGGAGAACAAGGAAGCAGGATTGAACAAAAATATATTTCACCTGTCATAACAGCCCCGCAGATTGAGATAATCCCGCTTTTTCCGGGCAATGCAGAAGAAGAAAGGATTTTGAAACTGCTTGCTGCCTCATTTCGTTTATCCAGTGATGAATTTGGATATGAAATAAAACTACGGGAAGCCCTAACGGAAATATGGCTCATGCTGTTTGAACTTTCTCGTTCTATGCGTGAAAAGAAAGGGGAACATAACAATAGCAACGATAAAATAAAGCTGATGATGATATACATTCATGAACACTACAGAGAAAAAATATCTATTCCGGAACTTGCTGCGGCAGCATATTTAAGCGAAAGGGAATGTTATAGAGTGTTCCATGACTGTCTGCACATGACACCCGTTGAGTATATAACAACTTACCGTTTACAAATTGCCTGTCAGATGTTAGCAAAGGGGCAGGAAGCTGTTACTGTTATCAGTCATGAGTGTGGTTTAGGGAGCAGCAGTTATTTTGGAAAAGTTTTTCGGGGATATGCATATTGTTCACCTACAGAATATAGAAAAAAATGGCAGAATAGTGATAGGTAATGGCGGAAAAGAAATATTTTTCCTATGTCTTTTGCATTTTAATGATACCTGTAAAGTAAATCAGCAATTTACAGGAGGTGAACGCAAAGTGATAAAACTAAACAGTCTGAACATTGTTTCGTACTATGCAGGGTAATACGTTATTTTGATACAGGCAGGGAAAGGTGGCAGCATGAAGTATAAGCATATTGTTTTTGACATTGACGGTACTCTGATTGATACGGAATATGCTGTATTACATTCTTTACAGGAAACTATAAAGGGATTGTCCGGGAGAAAGATACCATGTTCTGAACTAGGATTTGCGTTAGGGATTACAGGAACAGACGCTTTGAAAAAACTTGAGATAAAAGACACTTCCTATGCGATAGAATTATGGGATAAAAATATGCGTAACTATACAAATACCATTAAAGTATTTGACGGAATCATTGAATTATTGAAAAATCTTCTAAGCCTGGATTATGAAATGGGGATTGTCACATCAAAGACAAGGGAAGAATTTACACATGATTTTTGTCCGTTTGGTATCAGTCATTATTTCAAAACAATCATATGTGCAGACGATACACAGGAACATAAACCCAATGCCGCACCGCTTTTGAAATATGTGGAATTATCAAAAGCAGAACATAGTAAAGTGCTTTATATTGGAGACAGCAAATATGACAGTAAATGTGCGGAAGATGCAGGAATTGATTTTGCTTTGGCAGTATGGGGCAGTCATAATAAGCACATAAAAGCAAATTATTTTTTAGAAAGACCTGCCGACCTGTTATCTCAGGTGGTTAATCCCATATGCTCTTTTGTATGATCGGCTCTTTCATTTATATCTTTCATTTCCTTCCTCCTGTTTGTCCTGAAATTTAGGTTCTGGTAAGTGGCTGTCTGTGCCCGGTGGCTGGCCGTGCCCGGTACCTGTCTATAACCGGTGGCTGTCTGTACCCGGTGGCATTTACATCCCCAATTTGCTTTTTCAGTGTCTGGAGATGCTTTTCACAGAGCTCATTCATCCTGTTTTTACTTTTTTAAACGTGAGGATTATTATTCTCAGCCGGACTCATCCCTGCAGGCAGAATCTTCCCGCCAGGGATGCATCGCCCCGGGATTTTTCATCCCTCCAGACAAAATCTCCCCGCCAGGGATGCATCGCCTCGGGATTTTTCATCCCTCCAGACAAAATCTCCCCGCCAGGGATGCATCGCCCCGGGATTTTTCATCCCTCCAGACAAAATCTCCTCGCCAGGGATGCATCGCCTCGGGATTTTTCATCCCTGCAGACAGAAGCTCTAGAAAAGTATTATTTTATTTCCTGCATCTATGCGGAAGCAAAGCCTTATTTCTTTGCTTTTCCTTCCAATTCCAGCATGTACTTATCAAAGTCGGACATAAACAATCTGTCCTGTATCACGCGGTACTTTTCAAATTCAGTTTCCGCATGAATCCTGGCAATTTCAGCCGTCACCCTGCCTGCATCCTGTAAAATACCGTAATCGAACATTTCAATGAAGCTGTTAAGCCTTTTTTCCCAGTCCTGCATGGTAAGCGGGATATGCCGTAATGTCATGTTTTCTGCGAAATCCAGGTATGCCGTAACCATACGGTTCAGCTGCTTCATTTCATCCTGACTCAGGTAGTTCTTCGCAGCCGTAACATCACTTTTCTTAATCTTTCCGTCAGGAGCATCTGCCCAGGTGGTTAATCCCATATGCTCTTTTGTATGATCGGCTCTTTCCACGATCAGCTCAGCCGCCGTATGTCCATGAACTGCATAATGCATTTTATTCTGAACGGTTGCGTAGAATCTTCTCGTCGCTGCAGCATTTTTATCATAATCAATGGCTGTAGCATACAGGTCGGTGATCTTCTGATAAAACTTTCTTTCGCTCGCACGAATCTCACGAATGCGCTCTAACTGCTCATCGAAATACTTTTCTGTCAGATACGTTCCTCGTTTCAGCCGTTCATCATCCATGACCCAGCCTTTGATGGTGTATTCCTTTACAATACTGTTTGCCCACTTTCGGAATTGCACTGCTCGCTCATTGTTCACTTTGAATCCAACAGCAATAATCATCTGTAAGTTGTAATGGTTTGTTTCTCTCTGAACATGACGAGCACCCTCATTTTGAACTATTAAGTATTTCTTAATAGTTGACCCCGGCTCTAATTCCGAATCATCATATACTTTTTTTATATGCTGATTGATCGCTGCAACACTTACATCATACAATGTTGCCATCATCTTCTGTGTCAGCCATATATTCTCATCCTCATAGCGCATCTCTATACTGTCCTGCTGATCCCCAACAGAGGCAACATAGGTTAAGTATTCCGCTGCGCTGGAACGGATGGTGATTTCGTCTTTTTTATTTGTCAAATCAAGCACCTCCATATATATCAGGTATTATTCCCTTGAAAAATCAGGCTTTCCTCTATACGAATTCTTTCACGCATTCCTGTCCCCTTCCCGCATTGCCCTGATCAGCTCAAGGAATCCTTCATTTGCTGCAGTAATGTGCTTATCTTTATGAATAAGCACCTGTGAATAAACAGGAAAATCTTCTCCGCTCCAGTCGATTCTGACAAGATCGCCTTTTCTCACTTCTTTCCTTGCTGTCATATCCGGTATAAAAGCAACTCCCATACCGCTCATCGCAAACTGCTTCAGAATTTCTTTGCTGCTTGTTTCAAGAGCAATCCTGGCAACGATACCCCTGGAAGACAGATCTGAAAGCAGCATCTGCCGGAAGCTGCAGTTACGTGATGTTAATAAAAGAGGCGTGTTTCTCAAATCCTCTTCATTCACCTTGCTTTTTCCGGCGAGTTCGTGATCAGGACTCACAAAAAAGCCCAGGGTTTCAGGTTCCTTATAAAGGAGGGTCAGGTTCTCGTCTTTCATTAAGGGATTTAGCGTATATACAATATCAAGCTCTCCCTTTTTAAGAAGTTCCGGAAATGTATCGTGCGCAACAAACTGCAGGTTAATGTCTACCTTTGGATACTTCTTCTTATAATCCTTAAGAAGCTGTGGGCAGCGATCATAGCAAAGCGATTCTGAGACTCCGAGCCTGACAATCCCGGAGGGTTCACTGGAATCAGGTACTTCCAGATAAATTTCCCTTTCCAGCTGCATAAGCTTTTCCGCATAAACAACCAGCCTTTCACCGGCCGGTGTCAGAGATATCGTCTTTCCGAGGCGGTTAAAAAGATCCGATCCCAATTCTTCCTCAAGCTGCTTGATCTGCGTTGTTACTGTAGATTGAGCATAGCCCAATTCATTTGCTGCAGAAGAAAAGCTGCCCCGATCAGATATTTTTAAAAATGTTTCCAGCTGCGTTATCGTCATAACCACTCCCTCTGTCTAAAATAACTTTCCGAGAAGATGATATCATATATATTGACCGTTATCATTATTAATTTCAATTTTATTGAACATGCATTTTATGATAATGTCTCCTTAGATCGTCAGTGCAAACATCGTTCTCTCTGATAAACAGTTGCTTGAATATCTTGATAGAATTGAAGAAAAGACTCTTAATTATCTGGACAGCATCACCGATGAGATGCTATACAAAAAGCCGGAAAACTGTCCCTACACGAGGATGGAACTTGTTCTCCGGCAATTCAGACACCTTTCCTTTCATACAGGAATGCTGAACGGACAAACCGCTGCAAAAAGCGGACAGTTTCCTGTATGGGTATCTGATTGTGATCAGTATGCAGATGACGGGATTCTTTTCGGGCGATACCGAAAAGGACACAGTAACGCGGATCCCACGTTTAACGCATCCGCTCTAAAAGTACGATAGTCTCCACGTCCTCGACAAAGGGGAACATGTCAACCGGCACTGCCTTCTTCATGCGGTAGCCGCCCTTTGTCAGGATCTCCAGATCCCGCCCGAGTGTCTCCGGGTTACAGGAGATATAAACAATCTTCCCGGGCCAAAGGGTGAGCGCAGCCTCCAGAAACTCCTCCGTAGATCCGCTTCTTGGGGGATCCATGAAAAGAACATCCAACGGTGCCTTCTGCTCCGCCATCTCCTGCATGAAGCGGCCTGCGTCCTCCGCATAAACCGTGACATTGGAGAGCTCGTTCAGACGGACATTGGCATCCGCATCCTGGGCCGCATCCGGGTTCAGCTCCACGGACAGCACCTCTTTTGCGCGGTCTGCTGCGCAGATTCCGATGGTTCCGATTCCGCAGTACGCATCCAGAATCCGTTCCTTTCCGGTAAGTCCTGCCGCATCAATCGCGATATTGTAGAGCTTTTCCGTCTGAACGGAGTTTACCTGATAGAAGGATCTGGAAGAAATGCGGAATTTCTTTCCGCAAAGCTCATCGGTAATATAGCCCTTCCCATACAGAACCTTTTCACGGGTTCCGAGGATCATGGAGCTGTCATTGTCCTTTATGTTCTGAACAACGGACGTAATCTCCGGGTGAAGCTTTAAAAGTGCCTTTGTAAAATTGTTCCGGGACGGGAAGACCGGTCCCGCCGTCACTATCGTCACCAGAAGCTCGCCGGTCGCATGCGCGCTCCGGATCTGCACAGCCTTTACAACGCCAAGACCCGTCACCGGATCATAAACGCGCAGCTTGAAGGATGCCAGAAGTCCGTAAATGTCCTGTACAATCTCGTCTGCCCTCTTGTTCTCAATGAGGCAGTCCTTCACCGGGACAATCTCACGGGACCTTGCGCGGTACACGCCGCAGACCGGATGTCCCTTGCGGTCCAGTCCGAAAATACTGGTCACCTTGTTGCGATAGCGGTAGGGATTCTTCATCCGGATCACCGGCTCTACCGGCCCGAAGGCTCCGATACACTCCTCCACCCAGGTTTTCTTTTTCAAAAGCTGCTGCTCCATCGGAAGATCAATCATGGTGCAGCCGCCGCATTTTGAAGAATACGGACAGGCCGATTTCTTCTTTTTATCTGCATGTGCTATTTCACGCTCTTTGCGTTCTTTCATAGTAATAGCTCTGGTCTCTCCATTCACTCTCACGATAATAATACCGCTCTTCCCGTTCTCGTTCTTCCCGCCAGAGTCTCTCCCGTCTGGGGGTCCATTCCTCCTCCGGAATTCTGCCGAGGATCTCTATCCCACGCAGATTCTCCGTCAGATACATAGCTTTTTCCATATCGCGGCAATTAATCCGAACAATAAAGCCGCTTCGATGCATGCTAAATAATTTTGACAAAAATGACGAATTCTCTTCTTTCACAAAATAGGAGATTCCTCCGCGAAGAAGAATGCGTTCCAGATACTGCAGAATATCTGTCGCATATACACGGCAGAAATTCACCTCGGAATCAAAATACTGATCCTCGAGCAGAATACTGGAAACGTGTTCCCGTCCCTGTTCTTCAATAGAATTGACATAGCAGCACATTGGCATGTCCCCGCTGCAGGCATCCTCCGAACCCTTTCAGGAAATCCGGAAGATGATTCCGAATTCAGCAGATTCTTCAAGATGTGGTAATTGACTTGTTCGGTTAACACAACAAATTGTAAGTCAATCGCAACCCGCACGCAAGAGTTTTTGTTACAATTCAACAGACTTTTTGTAACAATTCAAACACAGGTTCTCAACTCGTTTTTCCCACCACGCGGAACTTCGTCCATTTTCCGCTTCGGAATCTCCAGAGGAAAAAGACAGACCGAAGGCTCCAGTCCACGTACATGGCAATTCTGGTTCCCACAACACCCAGGCCGAACACCTGTCCCAGAAGCCAGGCACAGCCAACGCGGGCAAGGAACATGGAAATCACACCGAAAATCATGGTGTACCTTGCATCTCCGGCAGCCCGGAGCGCGCAGGGAAGCACAAAGGCCGGCGTATGGATAAACGCAATTGCCACGCATTCCATCAGTGTGATGGTCCTTGCAATCTGTTCGGTTCCCGCGGACAGACTGTAGATCCGGATGGCATACGGGAAAATCGCCATCAGAAGCGCATTGGACGGAATCGCCAGCGCCCAGGCAATCCCCATCATCTTCTTCACATAATAGCGGGCTTCCTCATAGTCATTGGCTCCGACGCACTGCCCGATCACCGTCACAATCGCAAGCTGCATGGCGCACTCCGTTGTGTAGCAAAGCGACGTCAGCCCTCCTGCCGCCGCATTGGCCGCGATCTGGGCCGTCCCAAACGTTGCAATGATAGCAGAGACCAGTATTTTTCCAACCTGAAACATTCCGGACTCCACTCCGTTCGGAAGTGCAATGGAAATGATCTTATGCTGAATGAACGAATCCCAGCGCAGAATCTCCGGAAGCCTCGCATGAAGCTCATAACGTTTTCCAAGGCAAAGTCCCATCATCAGCGCAGCTGCCGCTATTCGCGAGAGAAGTGTCGGAACCGCCACGCCGGCTACTCCCTGATGCAGCAGGTAAACACCGATATAGTTCCCGACCAGGTTAATTCCGTTCATCAGGATGGATGCATACATCGTCACATTTGTTTTTTCCATCGAACGAAAAATCGCCGTTCCGCTGTTGTAGAGCCCAAGGAACGGAAACGAGAGTGCCGTGATCCAGAAATAGGTTTTTGCACTCTCCATGACATCGGCCTCTACGCTCCCATACAGTGCCTCCAGAATCGGAGAGTGGAAAATGACACATACCGCTCCGATCAGAACCGAAATCAGAATCGTCAGCGTGAACAGCTGGCTGGCCGCTTTATTGGCGGTTTTCCTGTCACGAAAGCCCAGATACTGGGAAATGATCACCGCACCGCCGCCTCCGATGGCGCCAAGCACCTGAATGGCCAGATTGTTGATCTCATTGACAATGGCAACACCGGACATGGCCGCCTCTCCCGCACCGGCAATCATGACCATGTCCACCATTCCGACCAGTAAATTCAGAAACTGCTCGAACAGGAGCGGCACGATCAGCGCACACAGCTCCCTGTTTGAGAATCGTCTTTCCTGCATGATACTTTTCCTCATTCTCAATCTGTCAGATATTTCTCCCGCAGCTCAGCGGCTGCAAACAGAATCTGCTCCAGAAGGCCTCTCGGCGAGAGCCGAAAGGCTCCCGCACCGAAAATAATAACCTGCTCGACGAAATCACCCGTTGCCACCGTGACGCGGTTGTTCTTCGACAGCCGGTGCGCGGTCTTCTCAATGTAAAGATCCGCCGTTTCTGCTTCTTTGGTATAAACCACATCGATGTTATGGTGCCGGTAAACCTCTCCTTTGCCTCCGGGAACCCGGTATGCATCGAAGACCACTATGACATTGACACCGGAATATCCGGCGTAATCGGACAGGATCTCCAGAAGGCGGTCTCTGGCGGATTTGATATCTGTCTGTGCCAGCTCCTTCAGCTCCTCCCAGGCGAAAATAATGTTATAGCCATCCACCAGAAGGAATTCCTGAATTTCCTTACGGGCAGCCTTTTTCGCGGATCGTGCGGAAGCCTCGCTTCCCGCAGCTTTCCCGTTTCCCTGTGCCGCTTCCGCTGAAATCCCCTGCACTGCTTCTTCGTTTCCCGATTCCTCCGAAGGGAGCACGGTTCCTCTCCTCACATTGTCCGGATGACGCAGCTGCTCTTTGACCGGCCCGTAGGTTTTCTCAAAAATTCTCTTCAGCTCATCCTCCTCCGAGCGAAAGGCCTGCTGCCGTTCTCTGAAATCCCTGCTCTTTTCCCGATGTGCAGAGTGATCCTTCTCCTCCGCTCCATCCTCGGGGCGATCCAGCTCGATTTCCTCTGTGTGGGTGCCCGTAAAGGTGTAATAATCATCCGAACGATACGCTGCCTTTGAGGACGAATCCTCCGGCTCCGGCTTCCAGCCGGTGTCCACATGCATATAATCCCGAACCCTGTCCCAGGGAACCACGGTCCCTGCTCCATGGGAGCAGAACACGGACCAGGTAGGATTCCTGCGGTCCGTATCCGGATCATACTTCTTCTCTTCGATGATTTCTCTGGCGTTATGACACGGCTCATACCCCTTCCAGGATACCGACAGCCGGCCTCTCCCTCCTGTGTAGCCCGCAACCTGCGCCGCATAATCACCAAGCTCCGAGGCTGGCACCGATCCCTCCAGAACCGCCTCTTCACCGCGAAACTCCGCAGGCTGGCACCTGCCGTGCATCTGACTGATGTCCGTCATTGCCCGACCCACATTTTCCGAAGGAATTTCCAGCGTCACATTCAGAACCGGCTCCAGCAGAATATTTTCTGCCATCATCAGGCCCTGCCGCACAGCCGCGTATGCCGCCTTCCGGAAATCACCGCCGGAGGTGTGCTTCTTATTGGCCTTTCCGCCAAGGAGGCAGATATGCACATCCGTGAGTCCCGAACCGGTAAGCACCCCCTTGAAGCTCTTTACTGCCAACTGCGAGAGAATCAGGTTCTGCCAGTTGCGCTCCAGCGTATTCGGAATGCAGCGGTTCTCGAACGTGATCCCGCTTCCCGCATCTCCCGGCTCCAGAAGAAGATGAACCTCCGCGTAATGCCGCAGCGGTTCAAAGTGACCTACGCCCTCCACCGGACGCCGGATGGTTTCCTGATAGACAATGCTGCCCGGACCGAACTCCGCCCGAAGATCGCTCTTCTCGCGGAGAAGATTCTTCAGAATCTCAATCTGCACCGCCCCCATAATCCGAACGGTGATGTCTCCGGTTTCCTCTTCCTTTTCGACATGGAGCATCGGCTCCTGCTCCTCCAACTCCCGAAGAGCCTTCAGCAGCGTAAAATCATCCACCGGCTTTCCGAAGCGGTCTGTCGCGGTCACGCTGCTCGTCATAATCGGCGTCAGGATTTCTTCCTTCCTGTTCTCCTCCACGCCGAGGCCATCTCCCGCGGAGGTATAGGAAAGCCCTGCTGCCGCTGCAATTTCTCCTGCGCAGACGCTGGTTCTGGCCTCATACCGGTCACCGGAATACAGGCGCAGCTCGCTGATCTTCTCTGAGGTCTCCCGCTCCTGCAGGGAAGTCTCATCGGCATCCTCCATTCCCTCTGTACCATCCGGGGCCAGGGATCCCTGCTCCGAAGAAAACAGCATATTTCCAGCCTGCGGCATGACTTCCCGCACACTGTCCCTTACGGAAAGCGTGCCCTGAGTGATCTTCATCCAGGTGAGCCTTGTCCCGTTTTCTCTTGTGATCTTATAGACAAACGCACCAAACGGCAGATTCTCTTCCTGCTCCTCCGAAAAAGCTGCAGGAACCGCTTCTCCCGTAAACAGCGACAGTCCCTCCAGAAGAGCCTCCGTTCCTTCGTTTCTCAGGGCGCTGCCGCAGTAGACAGGAAAAAGTTTCCTCTCCCGAATCAGACGGCTCACATCCGCCTGCTCCACGTGACCGCTCTCCAGCACGCGCTCCATCAGAGCATCCTCACAGACTGCGATCCCTTCTTCATTGTCCTCACAGATCTGCCTCTCATCAAACCGGACGAGTCCCTGTCCCAGATCGCTTCGAAGAAGTCCGAACAGCTTTTCACAGACTGCCTGCACTTCCTCAGGCTCTGCCTTCTCCCCTTCCGGAACCCGCGGCAGCAGCTGATCGATCTTATTGATAAAAAGAAAAACAGGAACCTCATAATGCTGCAGAAGCTTCCACAGAACTCTCACCTGCGGATCCGCACCCTGCTGCGCTGTAAGATCTGCGGCACTGACCACCAGCACCGCCGCATCCAGAACGCGCAGCACGCGCTCCATCTCCGGAGAAAAATCCACGTGGCCCGGCGTATCCAGAATGGTAAACGGACGATCACCGATCCGAAACCTTGCAAGCTTCGAATAAATCGTGATCCCCCGCTTCTTCTCCATTTCATCCGTATCCAGAAACGCGTCGCCATGATCCACGCGTCCCCGCTTTTTCACTGCCCCCGTCTGAAACAGGATGCTCTCCGACAACGTTGTCTTTCCGGCATCCACGTGTGCAAGAATGCCGATGGTTGTATTTTTCATGCTCTGATTTCCCGCTTTTTTCGTATTTCGATGTTCTCTTGTTAATTTTACAAAAATATGACAGTAATTTCACCGTTATTTTCGGCACAGGAGTTTTGCAAAAAAGCTTGCCGAACTTTCTGAACCTTCTATACTTTTAACTGTGGCGAATCATTCAGTACTGCCGCGCTGCGGCACATAAGGAGGAACACATGGAGCAGTTTAGTCCTGTCAAGGAAGGAAAAGTACGCGAGATTTACGACATCGGCGATTCTCTGATCATGTATGCCACCGATCGTATCTCTGCATTTGACGTAATTCTGAAGAACAAGGTAACCAACAAGGGCCGGGTTCTGACCCAGATGTCCCGTTTCTGGTTTGACTATACCAAAGATGTGATCCCGAATCACATGCTCAGCGTAGATGTAAATGATATGCCTGAGTTCTTCCGCACGGAGGAGTTCCGCGGACGCAGCATGCTGTGCCGCAAGCTGACCATGATCCCCATCGAGTGCATCGTGCGCGGCTACATCACCGGCTCCGGCTGGGAGAGCTACAAGAAGAACGGCACTGTCTGCGGCATTCAGCTTCCGGAAGGTCTGAAGGAATGCGACAAGCTGCCTGAGCCGATCTACACCCCCAGCACCAAGGCAGAAATCGGTGATCACGACGAGAACATCTCCTACGAGAAGAGCATTGAGGTTCTTGAGAAGGCATTCCCCGGCCACGGTGAGGAATATGCGAAGAAGATCAAGGACGCAACCATCGCCCTTTATGTCAAGTGTGCCGATTATGCACGCACCAGAGGCATCATCATTGCCGATACCAAGTTTGAATTCGGTCTGAATGAGGACGGCGAGGTTATTCTTGCCGATGAGATGCTGACTCCCGACTCCAGCCGCTTCTGGCCGGTAGAAGGCTACGAGCCCGGTCATTCTCAGCCCTCCTTCGACAAGCAGTTCGTACGTGACTGGCTGAAGGCAAATCCGGACAGCGATTACAACCTTCCTCAGGAAGTCATTGACAAGACCATCGCCAAGTATCTCGAGGCATATCGCCTTCTGACCGGAACCGAGCTGGAATTCTGAGGAGCTTTTTCGAAGTTCCGTTTCCCGTCACAATTTCACAGAACAAACGAGTAAAAAAGGTGCCGCAGCGCTTTTCGGATTTTCTCCGATCCGCGCTGCGGCACCCTTTTCTTTTATCGTTTATATTCTGTGACCCGGATTTTCTCCCCGGTCACCCTCTGTCTTAGTTCCGTCCGAAGAGATCTCCGAAGGGGAAGGAATAATACTGACCGGACTCTGCTTCCTCCGTGCTGCCCTGTCCGTTTTCTGCCTGCTTACTGCTGTCCTGACTGTCGGAATCCTCTTCCGTGCTCTCCGAGGAGCTATCCTCCGAATTCTTCCCGTTGTTGTAGCCGAAGCTGTGCTTATTGCTCTGACTCTTCTGGGAACTCTGGCTGTCCTCGTAGTTCTCGATAGCACTCTTATCTCCAAGAGTTACCTCAACCGTCTGCTTGTCATAAGCTCCCGTGCCATCCTGTCTCTCGATGGTAAGCTTGATCGTCTCACCGGCTGCATAATAGGTCAGCTGCTTCTGCAGAGTTTCCATATCGGTAACCGACGTTCCTTCAATTGCCGTAATGATATCGCCCTTCTGAAGGTCCGAATCTGCAGCTCCGCCGCCATCGATGATCTGCGCAATGTACACGCCCTGCGGCATGCTGTATGCACTGGAAACCTGGCTGGTCACGCTGACACCGCTGATTCCAAGATAGCCTCTGTCTTCCTCAGCCACGGTTTCCTTGGTCTTCTGATTCATCAGGTCCTCAATGATCGGAACGGCTCTGGAGATCGGAATGGCAAAGCCCATGCTGTCTACCTTTTCTCCGCCGATCTTACTGGAGTTGATGCCGATCACGTTGCCGTTTAAGTCAACCAGGGGACCGCCGGAGTTTCCGGGGTTAATGGCTGCATCTGTCTGAATAAAGGTTCCGGATACGTTCTCTACCTGAAGCTCACGCTCCAGAGCACTGACAACACCGGTTGTAACCGACTGTCCATAACCAAGAGCGTTGCCGATTGCAACCACCGGCTCGCCGATCTTCAGCTCATCCGAATCCCCGAGAGTAGCTACCTCAATCTGATTCATCGTGTCACTGTCGATGTCCTTCAGCTTGACGGCGATGACCGCCAGATCATTTCCGGCATCCGTTCCCTTGATCTTCGCCTCTGCCGTGGACTCATCAATAAACTGAACCTCCAGGCTGTCCGCATCCTCTACCACATGATTGTTCGTTGCGATCAGAAGCTCTCCGTTGTCCTCATCCTTCGCAATGATGATACCGGAGCCCGTGGAGGTTCCTTCCTGTGCATAGGTCTGTCCGAAGAAGTCCTGTGTGGTCTGGGTAAAATTGTTGTAGACCGATACTACAGAGGGCATAACATCCTCAACGACCTGCGTGACATCTGTCACAACCGCAGAGCCGGTAGTGGTCTTGAGCTCATCGCTTGCCTTCTTCTGTGTCCCGTTATCCGATGCGTTCTCCGAAGCCTCCGCAAGGCTCTTGTTCTCCTCGGTGCTTCCCGAAGCAGCGCTCTCTTCCGTCTTCGCAGGAGCCTCTCCCTGCGTCAGATCTCTGGCATAGAAGCCGCCGGCTACACCGACTGCCGCCGCAAGAAGAACCGCAATGACCGCCATACCGCCATGCTTCTTCCCGCCACGCTTCTTTCCGCCGTTTCCGTTCGGATCATACGAACCGTTTCCGCCCGCCTGGTAAGAGGCGCCGCTGCCGTTTGACTGATATCCGGTCGAATAACTGCTGTGGTACTGATAATTTCCGTTTCCGGTCTGCCCGGTTGCTCCATTGTTGTTCTGATTCAGATTCTCATTGAATTCATCCGACATGGTAGATACCTCACTTTCCTGCTCAATCTATCACTGACTCATTCCGAAATATATTACGAAATGCTTCTCAAACTGATTTCTCGATTGGTTTCCTTTAAAACAATTCTGAGTATACTGGATAATTGTGTTCAAAGTGTGTTCGATTTTTGCAACATTTGTGATCTAATAAGAACATCTGACAAATACGAATGCTATGTATTGCAACATAAGGAATCAAAGATTTAAAGGAAAACAGAAATGATTGAACTGCAGCCGTCAGCCGAAAAGAAAAGAGCCGTCCTCGCCGGCCTGAATACAGAAAAGTCGCCGGAGCGCTACCTCTCCTGCATGAAGGAGCTTGCGCAGCTTGCAGAGGCCTGTGATCTGGAGGTGACGTCCTCCATTGTCCAGAATGCGCCGGCCGTCACACAGAAGACCCTGTTCGGCCGCGGCAAGGTAGAGGAAATCAAAACCGCTGTCCTTGCGGACGATGCGGATATTGTGATTGTTCAGGAGGCCCTGACTCCCATGCAGGTCCGGAATCTCGAGGATTTTCTGGATACCGAGGTCATGGATCGCACCGGCATCATCCTGCAGATTTTCAGCACAAGGGCAAGAACCCGCGAGGCAAGGCTTCAGGTGAAGTCTGCGCAGCTCCAGTATATGCTGCCAAGACTCGTCGGCATGCGCAAAAACCTAAGCCGCCAGGGCGGAGGCTCCGGCCGCCTCTCCAACAAAGGTGCCGGAGAGGAAAAGCTGGAGCTCGATCGTCGTCACATCGAGCACCAGCTTGCAGAAATCAACCGTCAGCTGAAGGAGGTGGAGAAGGAACGCTCCACACAGAGAAGCCGCAGACTCCAAAGCGGCCTTCCGCTCGTTTCTCTTGTCGGCTACACCAATGCCGGGAAATCCACTCTGATGAACGGTCTGCTGTCCCTGTGTCCGAATCCTTCCGACTCTGTCCAGGACAGAACCGTACTGGAAAAGGACATGCTCTTTGCCACGCTGGACACCTCTGTGCGCAGCATCCGGATTCCCGGACATTCTCCGTTTCTTCTGAGTGATACCGTCGGCTTTATCTCCGACCTTCCGCACACATTGGTAAAGGCCTTCCGCTCCACCCTGGATGAGGTGAAATATGCGGACCTCCTCGTGGAGGTTGTGGACTATTCCGACCCGGAATGGCAGGAGCAGCTGAAGGTCACCCGCAGAACCCTGGATGAAATCGGTGCCTCCGACATTCCGACTCTTGTCGTCTATAACAAGGCAGATCTCTGTGAAGATCTTCCGGTTCTTCGCTCCTTCCCGGATCACATTTACTTCTCCGCAAGGAACCGCGATGGGTATGAGCCGCTCCTTGATCTGCTCGATCAGACGCTCGATGGCAAAAAGGAGCAGCACACCTACCTGCTCCCCTACTCCTGCGGCGGCCTGTTGAATGAAATGCAGAAGAAATATCCGGACAGCCGGATGGAGTATCTTTCGGAGGGAGTAAAGCTGGACATCACACTCACAGAAAAGGATGCGAAGCTGCTTAACGATATGCAGCTTCCATCCTCTTCCTGATCCGCTTCCGAATCTCACCCTGGTCACTCCGCTGCAATATAACGCTCTGTAAGCGGAACGGTGCGGTCATGGCATTTCTGAAGCTCCGGTATTACAACGGTGGGCTTATTCTTCACATAGTAGTCCAGGAATTCGCAGACAATGTCATCCACCAGCTTTCCGGCATTGCCGTGATGGCCGCCCGGAATGTAATACATGTGAACCGGAACGCCCGCTTCTTCCAGTGCGTTTCTTAACGTTCTCGGATCTCGCGGTGCCACATACTCATCCTCCGTTCCATATACCAGAAGAAACGGCGGTTCGGTTCCATTGATATAATTGACCGGTCTTGCTGCCTGCACCCGGCTCAGATAGGTCTTGGTCCTGGAATCCACACCAATCAGCTGTGTAAGAACCTTGTTATCAATTCCGAGCTTATCATTTCTCAACATGACAGCCCCAGCAAAGCTGATCACAGCGCAAACGCCATAGTCTGCCTCATCTTCCCGTTCCCAGTCCCGGTTCCCGATGGAAACTCCGACCAACTCTGCAAGATGTCCTCCGGCGGAATCTCCGGCCACTATCATTTTCTCCGGATCATAGCCATATTCTGCGGCGTGCTTTCTCAGATACCAGAGAGCATCCTTGCAGTCTATAATATCCGCGGGGAAGCAATCTTCATCCGAATAACGATAATCGATGGATGCCACTGCATATCCGCGTCCACTCATATTGGACACCAGATTCCATTTCCGGTTCAGGTCCTTCCAGCCGCCCCCATGAATCCACATAATCAGCGGCGGATTTTCCACATTTTCCGGGACCTCCAGATCAAAATACAACGGATGCGTTTCCGTCATTTTGTAAACTACATTTTCATATCTGCTCATCCTGGTTTCCTTTACCGATTTATGAATATCAGAAAATTTTCTTATCCTTGTTGCAGTCCTTCAGGACCTCAATTTCCTCCGTGTCATACGGGGTAAAATCCGAATGGAAAATATCATGCATCCACAGACTGGTGTCAATATCCGGAAGCTTTTTGATGAATTCCCAGACAAAATTGAACTGCGCTTTTCCGTTTACAAAGCCGAAGAAATAGCTTCCCACCTTATGCTTCTTCCAGAGCGGAAGGTGAGTCTGGATGATGCTCCGATACGGGCGATGCATCCATTCCGTATTGATAAGCGGCCTTCCGTACTGCTCCAGAATCCGGATATACTGTCTGGAGTGCTCATAGTCTCCGTAGAAATGGAAGCTGACAATATCTGACTGGGCGATGGCTTCCTTTTCGATCTCTGCATAAATTCCGGGCTTTTTCAGCCAGCCGTACGGATGCTCCGCTCCGGCACCCCAGACATCTGCCGTCAAAGGCTGCATGACATCCTCCTCACGAAACCACGCAAAGGCCTTCTTCAGCATCGGCATGGACTTGTCTCCGCGCTGCGAGTTTCCGGCCTCATTCCACACATTCCAGATCAGAATACGCGGATCGTTTCCATAGGTCCTCGCCAATTCACGGACGTAAGCCTCTGCAACAGGCTCCATCTCCGGATCATCGGTCGGAATGTACCCGACGGTGTCTCCGTTCTGCGTATCATCGTCAAACGGTGTCACATCGCTTCCGCCGAAATACCCGGGAACGGGCTCCGGCTGCGGTCCGAGAACCGGCTCCTGATACAGCCTCTTTGCCACGCTGCAGTCATTAAAGATGACCGGCATCATTGTCATATGATACTGATCCAGAAGGCTCAGAAATTCCTCCAGATTTTTCATAAAGGAATCGTGCTGCACTCTCCACAGATAGAACGGAAGGAAGACTCTTACACTGTTAAGCCCCACACTGGCTGCCAGTGCGATTTCCTTCGCTGCCTCCTGAAATGCATGCTCGTGATCATATTCCTGCAGCATCCAGACCACTCCGTCCATTGCACCGCTTGGAATAAAATTACATCCGCTGATCCAGGGTCTTTCCCGATACCAGTCCCAGATTTCTTCTTCTGTCCAACGTCTTTTCATAGAATTTTATCACTTTCTCCCATAATTTTACGTTTCACTTTTATGATTTCACAGCGCCCGCTGTCATTCCCGCCACAATGTATTTCTGAGAACAGAAATACACAATCACCGGAGGAACCAATGCAATCAGAGATGCTGCAAAGGCCAGGTTGATGTTGGAGGTGTACTGTCCGAAGAAGAAGAACTGCATCAGAGGAAGGGTCTTCATGCTGTCCTTCTGAATCAGAATCAGAGGAAGGAAGAAGTCGTTCCAGGAAGCCAGGAAGCACAGGACAACAACCGTCATGGTAATCGGCTTCAGCAAAGGAAGGACGATTTTGACATAAACCTGATAGCGGTTTGCGCCGTCAATCTGCGCCGCCTCCTCCAGTGCCACCGGAACGCCCTTGATAAATCCCGCATACAGGAATACATAGTAGCCCATGTATACACCGAGCTCTGCGAATATAACGCCAAACAAAGTGTTGAGTGCATGTGCTCTCGACAGTTCCTGATAGAGCGGGAACATGATGGTCTGAAACGGAATCAGAATGACCATCTGGAAGAAATAGTAAATGAAATTGTAGAACTTATTATTTTTACGGGTCACCATGTAGGCCGCAGAGGAACAGCAGGCCACAATCAGAATGACAACAAAGACTGAAACGATCGCACTGTTCAGTACCGAGCTGAAGTAGTTCTTCAGTGCAAATGCATCCGCAAAGTTCTGCAGATAAAGCTTTGTCGGAAAGGCAAGCTTGGTCTTTGCAAAATCCTGCTTGGATTTAAATGCGTAGCAGATCGCCACATAAAAGGGAGCGAGACAGATGACAGCGACCAGCCACAGAATCACAATTTTTACTGCATTACATATTTTGTATCTTGTCGTGTGAATCATAATTCAATCTCTCTCTTTCTTAACTGCTTCGTGATGATCTGAGATAGAATCAGGCAGAAAATAAGATAAACTACTGCTACCGTCTGTCCGTAGCCAACCTTGTTGTACGGGAACAGGTACTCATAAATGTAATATGCCATCGACTCGCTGGCATGATTGGGACCGCCGCCGGTTGCCACATAGGAATAGTCATACATTCTCAGTCCGCCGGCAATCCAATACGGAATGCAATAGGTAAATGCCGGAGCAATCATGGGGATTGTAATATGCCGGAACTTCGCCCAGAATCCGGCTCCGTCGATCGTTGCCGCCTCGTAATAGTCGGAGGAGACACCCTTTAGTGCTGCCAGATATATCATCATCGCAAGGCCTACCTCTTTCCAGACGGCCATGGCACACAGTCCGATGATAACCGTTTTCTCCTTGATCAGCGGACTCTCCAGTCCCATCATTCCGAAGAAATCACTGTACACATACATCCACATGTAGGAAACCAGCACCAGGCTGACAACCAGGGGAATGAAGACAATGCTCTTGATCACATTCACACCCTTGAATTCCCGCGTCACCATCATCGCCAGTGTCAGGCCCAGAATGTTGATGACCACTGTGGTTATCAGCGTATACAATCCTGTATTGACAATCGGTTTGATCAGATCCTTGTCGTGCAGAACGGTACTGTAATTCTTCAGCCCCACAAAGTTAATCTGCTTCGCCATTCCGTTCCAGTCCGTAAACGTATAGCGGATTCCGGAAATCAGCGGGAGGATGATTACCAACACGAACACAACTAACGCAGGCAGAACAAATGAAAAATCGACAATCTCCCGCCGTATGGTTCTTTTCTGTCTGTCACTTAATTTCGTCATTCCCGTTACCTCTATCTGAACCATAAGAGGCATCGATGGAACCCGATGCCTCTTATTTTTCCTTGCTTAATCCTGTTGATTACTTTCTTGCGGATGCAAACTCGCCATCGATTTCTGCAGCCCACTCTTCGTTGGTCATATCATCGTTGTTTGCAAAATCATGCAGGGTTGCATAATATGCTGTGTTGAACTGACCTGTGAAGTTCGAAATGGAAGCCCATGCTGTGGTCTTCTTGGTCGCGATCTCGTTTGCAATGTCCTGTGCTGCCTGAGGAAGGGTATCACACTCAACGCCGTCCAGTGCGCTCAGCTGAGAAGCGGTTCCGCACCACTTGGAGTTAACCTCTGCTCTGGTTGCATACTCAAGGAAGGCAAGTGCTGCATCCTTATTCTGCGTATCCTCGGAGATCATCCAGCAGTCATCGATGTTGACCGGTACTGCACAGTCATCTGCATTGTTCTCGGAAGGATAGGTGAATCCGCCGAAGTTTCCATCCGGATTGTAGCCCATAATTGCACCAAGGCCCCAGGTTCCGATGATGATCATTGCTGTGTCGCCGTTTGCAAACATCTGCTCTGCTCTTGCGGTATCAATTGTCTTGCGGTCATCGTTCTGGTAGTTGGTCATGATCTCACGCCACTGATCAAGCGCTTCCGAGTATCCCTTGTAATCTGCGAAGCTTGCGCCGTCCATCAGCTCCTGGGCATTGTTCTGTGCCTGATCCCATTTGGATCCGTAGTAAATGGTGTACCAGTTTGCGCCGATTGCAATGTCATCCGTGTAGCCGGCTGCGCAAGGAGTAATTCCTGCTTCCTTCAGCTTCTTGCAGACGTCGATGAACTCATCGTAGGTAGTCGGAACCGAGAGTCCTTGCTCCTCGAAGATGTCCTTATTGTAGAAAACAACGTTTGCCATCTGGTCAAGAGCGACACCGTAAATCTTGTCATTGTAGGTCACGCAGTTGGTAGCGCCCTCGGAAAGTCTTCCTGCAAATTCCTGATCGGAAAGGTCCATGATCATGCCATTGTCGATCAGATCGGTATAGGACTTCGGCTGTCCGAAGATGACATCCGGAGCTTCGTTTGTGGAGAATCTCAGCTTGATGACATCGGTGTAGTTATCCATGGACATTGCTTCCACGTTGACCTTTACGTCCGGATACTCGGCTTCAAAACCGGAGACCAACTCATCCAGTGCCGCAATCTTGTTGTCCTCTGTCAGGTAATGAATGATGTTCAGATCACCTGAGATATTGGTATCTGCCTCTGCCGTCTCCTCCGCAGCTGCCTCGGTGGATGCTGCTTCTTCGGCTGCTGCCTCCGTGGATGCTGCCGTGTCATCCTTTGCAGCAGAGCTTCCCGATGAGGATGATCCGCATCCTGCCAGCATGCCGACAGCCATGGCTGCTGCCAGTGCAACGCTCAATACCTGTTTCCTCTTCATAAATAACCTCCTTTTGTGCCTCTGTTCCTCCTGCAGGAACCGGCCCGATAAGAAAAACATAAATGAGAGCTGTTTCCTCTGACTCTCAACTTCTGAAGCCTATTTTAGAGAAAACAGCTCTCGCGAACCATTTGTTTTTGTAGCATGTTGTATGTATTTTTATTAGTTATTTTGCTTTTTATGTGTTTTTTGGTGACAATCCCGTATATTTCCGGTACGCCTGATAAAAATAGGCATAATTAGAGAAGCCGGTAGCCTCAGCAACCTCATAAACCTTGTACTGGTGTGTTGCCAGCATTTCCTTCGCCTTTTCAATCCGGATCTTATTGAGCAGCGACACAAAGGTTTCCCCCGTATCATTCTTCAGAATCCGGCATACATAGCCGCGTGAAAATCCGACATAATCACATACATCCTGCAGACTTAAGCGTTCCTGATAATGGTGATCCAGATAGTCCAGAATCCGTTCCGTCACAGCGCGGTTGCTCTCCTCGCTTTCGTTCTGCGCCTGCACCACCACCTTCACGGCATAGCGCCGCAGAATTCGAAACGCCTCATCAATCGAAGATGCCGCATTCATTTCCTGAATGATATTCCCGGCATTCACGCTCCGGCTGTCCTCTTCATCCACATGCTCCGCAAGAATCATGTTGATCATAATGGCCATATTGGCAAGAATATTCCGAAGCACCGCAAGGTCAAAGCAGCGGCCCGCGTGAAACATCACCTCGATATCCTCCAGCGACTTCTCAATTTCCGATGGATGCTCCCGGAGAATTCCATAGAATTCTTCCACCTTCTGCATGATCGGATACAGATTCGCCATGCTGTTGCTCTTTAAGCTGTTGTAATGAATGACGTGGCGATTCTCGATAAAAAAACGGCTGTCAAAGGAGAACTGCGCCTCCCTGACCGCTTCCCGGAGATCCTTGAATTTGTCATGGCACCTGCTGATGCTGATGCACACATCGTTCTGATTCTCTGCGGATTTCTGATATGCCATCGTTGCAAGCCGAACCGTCTCAATGTCATAATCCCTTGCAGCATCAAACATGCGGAAGTATACCAGGACATACAATGCCTTCTCATGAATGGCAAAGCATGCTGACACTCCATCCGGAAGCTTCTCAAACAGCTCACGGACAGACATCGTCCACGCTTCCATCGAGCGGCCTCCCATGCCCTGCGGATTGTCCGGGCTGACTCTTAAAAGCTCATACAGAGTAAAGCACATCTGTGAGGAAACAATGCTCTCCATATTCTCCAGAGATTCCGGATCACCGTTTAAGCCCTTCTGCAGAAGCAGATCCAGATTCTGTCCCTGTGTCACCTCACCTGCAGCTTCCTTCGAAATCTCATCCTCGAAAAGTGCCTGTCTCTTCTTGTCTTCCCGTTCCTGTTCAATATCCCTGCATGCCCGGACAATGACATTCTCCAGCTCGCTCTCGTCAATCGGCTTCAGGAGAAAATCAAAAACACCAATCCGGATTCCCTTCTGAGCATAGCTGAAATCGTTATAGCCGGTGATGATAATGACTCTCCCCTGAAACCCGTTCGTTTTCAGAAGTGCTGCGATTTCCAGTCCACTCATTCCTGGCATCCGGATATCCATCAGCACAATATCCGGCTTCAATTCCAGAATCTCCCGTCCGGCCGTATCGCCGTCTCTGGCGTCACCGATCAGAGTACAGTCAATTTTCTCCCATGAAATGGTCTTGATGAGTGACTCCCGGAACAAATCGTTATCATCTGCCAAATATACCCGATACATAGCTGCTCCTTTGCCTGTCTGGCTGCCTTATTCCTCCGAAGTCGGAAGAATCAGGTTTGATTTTCCTCGTTCCTGTACCGGAAGAGTGATGGTCACCGTCGTTCCCTCCTGATCACTTCGAATGGAAAGGCCATATTCCTCTCCGTACAGAATACGGATTCTGCGCTGCACTGCTCCGATTCCGATGTGCATGGCATCCATTTCCTCTGTGGAAAGAAGCTCCGGTATCTTCTCCGGTGGAATTCCCTTCCCGTTATCTGCCACGTCAATCTTAAGCTTGCCATCCTCGATTCTTGTGGTGACAAGAACGGTTCCTCCCTCCACCATGTCTTCGACACCGTGACGAATGCTGTTCTCCACAATCGGCTGCACAATCAGCTTCGGTACCGTAAGATCCAGTGTCTCCTCCTCCGGGTCCACGATGATGCTGATTCGTCCGCCGGTAATCATCTTCTCCAGTTCGAGATAGTTCTCCACATAGGACATTTCCTCCCGAAGCGGAATCTCGCTACTCTTTCCGTGGACCGCCACGCGGTACAGACGGCTTAATCGATTCGTGCACTCCACAATGCTGTGATCACCGTGAAGTCTCGCCAGAGAGCTGATGCCCTCCAGCGTATTGTACAGAAAATGCGGATCCATCTGGGCCATCAGCGCATTGTACTCGGCCCGTTCCTTCTCCACACTTGCATAGGCAAGTCTCTGAACCGATACGTTCAGCTGATCGATCAGCTCATTAAAGGCGTCCTCCAGATACCTCATTTCATCGTTCGAAGAAACCTCCACCTTGGTCAGCGCATCCGGACTCGAACCGTGTATCTTCCGGATCTGTCGAACCATCGCATCGATGTTCTCCGTCTGGGTCCGTGCCAGCCATCTGGAGAAGAGCATGGACAAAGCCAGCGTAAGCAGTCCATACAGAATGAGCTGCGGGACCATATCACGCATTCCTTCCATCAGCTCAGCCTCCGGTTTGAACACAACAATGGTCCATCCGTTTCTCATTTCTTCCCCCGTGCAGACCAGATATCTGCCCCAGCGTAGCTCTTCCTTGCCTTCCCTCAGAACCTCTCTGTATTTCTCTGCCTCCTCCCGGAACGACTCCGCGCAGGAGAGCAGCTCACCGTTCTCATAAATTACGAATTCACTTTCGTATGCCGTTCCGACACTCTCATACATATCCTGCAGATACTTACGGTCCAGCTCCAGAACAAGTGTCCCCAGATAATCGGTAGTATCGGTATCGATGACATTCTTGATCATATAGACCGAATCCGGCTGATCCGCAAATGAACGAAACCAGGTTTTCCCAGCCTTCCCACTGATTTCCTTCCGATGATTCCGAAGGTATCTTCCGATTTCCGATTTCCGATAGTCCTCCAGGTTCTTTACATCAGAATTGGAAACCGAATAAAAGGCCTCGTGGCGCATGCTGTCACAGCTGTAGATTGCCTTCAACGGAACATGCGACATCAGAAACATACTGGAAAGCTTCTGCAGATTTCTCTGGTACATGTGCAGATTGTCCTGAAAGTAATCGTAGTCGGACCGGAAGATACTGCTTCCCCAGGTTTTGTAGATAATCCCCTGCTCCATCTCTGCCAGGTTTTTCCGCATGCTGTCCGAGAGCAATGTAATCGCCTGCTGTGTCTGCTGATAATACTGCTTCCTTGCATTCTGCCGATAAGCCGAGAATACCGCGGTGAATACAAGAATTTCTGTAACAATAGCAATCGTCACACAGCCTGCAAAGATCTTTGTGCGGATCGGTACAAAGGGCTTTCCGTTCTTTGTCTCTGAGCCAGGTGTTTTTCTTTTCATCTGTCTATCCATAGAAATCCGGATCCTCTTCCACAATTTCAATTTCCAGATAGTCAAAGGGAATCTCTTCCACAAAGCTGTCCTTCGAAAAGCGGCACTTGGCTCGTCTCTGGAAATCCCGTATGTTCTGGTCCAGCCAGATCGGCTCCGGCAGATCAAACTCATGACAAGCCCTGGTCAATGCATGAAAGACCTTATGCGTTCTTGTCTCCTCCGAGCCATCCTCTATTGTAATCTCACGGATGAGGTGTCCCCCCGCCCATTCCTTTGCCCATAATCGAAACATTGTTTTTTCCTGCCATTTCCGGATATCAGCTTCCTGCTGCCAATAACCTGTACTCAGTATCATGTACAAAAAACGGGCGAAAAATCAAGCGTTACTTTTCGCGCTCGCCTTTCGCCCGTTCTCATTCGTCAGTTTTTATTCCGTTTTCCGAAATGGTTCCGATCAGTCATCGTATCCGTTCGGGTTCTGGCTCTGCCATCTCCAGGAATCCTCGCACATGTCGCGGATTCCGTACTGTGCCTCCCAGCCAAGCTCCGCCTTTGCCTTCGCAGCAGAGCAGTAGCAGGTTGCAATGTCGCCTGCTCGTCTTCCGTCAATGACATACGGAATCTTGATTCCGGTTGCCTCTTCAAAGTTCTTCACGATATCCAGCACGCTGTATCCGACCCCGGTTCCCAGGTTATAAATGCTGAGGCCGGATCCGGGAGCAAGCTTCTTCAGTGCGCAGACATGACCCTTTGCAAGGTCAACCACGTGGATATAGTCACGGACACCGGTTCCGTCCGGTGTATCATAGTCATTGCCATATACGTGAAGCTTCTCCAGCTTGCCGACAGCAACCTGTGTGATGTAAGGCATCAGGTTATTCGGAATGCCGTTCGGGTTCTCGCCCATCGTTCCGGACTTATGCGCACCGATCGGATTGAAGTAGCGAAGCAGAATCACATTCCACTCCGGATCTGCAAACTGAATGTCTGTCAGAACCTGCTCCAGCATGGACTTCGTCCAGCCGTAAGGGTTCGTGCACTGTCCCTTCGGGCACTCTTCCGTGATCGGTACAAAAGCAGGATCGCCGTATACCGTTGCAGATGAGGAGAAAATAATATTCTTGCAGCCGTGCTGACGCATCACATCCACCAGAGTCAGGGTTCCTGTGATGTTGTTGTCATAGTACTCCCACGGCTTCTTCACTGATTCGCCGACAGCCTTCAGCCCTGCAAAGTGAATGACTGCATCCGGCTTTTCCGCATCAAATACCTTGTTCAGACCCTCGCGGTCACGGATATCCACCTGATAAAAGGGAACCTTCTTCCCTGTGATGGCTTCTATTCGTCCGAGAACCTTTTCACTTGCGTTGTAGAGATTGTCCAGAATGACCGGCTCATGCCCTGCATTCTGCAACTCCACTACGGTATGACTTCCGATAAAACCTGCACCGCCTGTTACAAGAATCTTCATTGCCTGTCTCCTCCTGTGATCATTTGACTTTCTGAAATCAGGTTTCTTATCAAGCCTTCTTAACTTAAAACCTCTTACTCCGGTCTTCCTTCTCAGGCCTTTTTCGCTGCTGCACGGCTTCTCGCCTTGCGGGCCTCCAGTGCCTCTCTCTCCTTTGCAGCCTCATCGAATTCCTTCTGCTGCTGCAGGATCAGCTCCTTGTCGTCAAAGTAATTGATTTTCATCGCCTCCTTGACTTCATGAAGGGTATTCGCAGCAGTCTCCTCCGCCTTCTCGGAGCCCTTCTTCAGAACCTCGTAAACATAATCAATATTCTTCTCATATTCATGACGACGGTTCCGGATCGGCTCCAGCGTTGTCTGAAGAACGCTGTTCAGGAACTTCTTGACCTTCACGTCGCCAAGTCCGCCGCGGCGGTAGTGATTCTTGAGCTCATCCAGATTTGCATAGTCCGGAAGAAACTCTTCAAAATGCTCCGGCTTAACAAAGGCATCCAGATACGTAAAGACCGTATTTCCTTCGATCTTTCCGGGATCCTCGATCCGGAGATGATCCGGATCCGTGAACATGCTCATGACCTTCTTCTTGATATCATCCGGCTCCTCGGACAGGTAGATGCAGTTTCCGAGAGACTTGCTCATCTTCTCCTTGCCGTCTGTTCCGGGAAGGCGCATGGATGCCTGATTCTCCGGAAGCAGAATCTCGGGCTCCACAAGGACCTCACAGTTGTACGTATGATTGAAGCTGCGGACGATTTCTCTCGTCTGCTCAATCATCGGCTCCTGATCCTCGCCTGCAGGAACCGTGGTCGCCTTGAACGCGGTGATGTCGGCTGCCTGCGAAATCGGATAGGTGAAGAAGCCAACCGGAATGCTGCCCCCGAAGCCGCGCATGCCAAGCTCCGATTTCACCGTAGGGTTTCTCTGAAGTCTTGCCACTGTCACCAGATTGGCATAGTAGAAGGTCAGCTCCGTCAGCTCCGGAATCTGCGACTGAATCAGAATCGTCGTCTTCTCCGGATCAATTCCCGCAGACAGATAATCCAGCGCTACGTTGATGATATTCTTGCGCACCTTCTCCGGGTTGTCCGCATTATCCGTCAGCGCCTGTGCGTCCGCGATCATGATGTTGATTTCGTCGTAATCGCCGCCGTTCTGCAGCTCCACTCTGCGGCGCAGAGATCCTACATAATGTCCGATGTGAAGACGCCCTGTCGGACGGTCACCGGTTAAAATAATCTTTCCCATTTCCTGTTTCCTCTCACAAATTTCAGAACTCTCCAAGCCATGATTATAGCGCCTTTCCATCCGTATCTACAAGTGTCCAGCCCTTCCAGTAGTCACGCATTGCTTCCGGATCCGGAATCTGGTTGTTGCGGTGACGAAGCGGACGGATCAGAATCTTCGGTTCTCTGGCATTCAGCCGCCCTCCCCAGAACGAAAAGGTAGAGTTTGCTGCGATCACACCGTTGCAGTGCATCATCAGCTGCATATCCAGCAGGCTGTCCTCCCCTTTATTCCAGTCGCATACTGTAATCTCCTCGCCCAGATTTCCGAACCGGCAGGCATGTGCAAAGCCCGGATCATCGGAAAAGACATAGAAATGAATTCTCCTTCCGCTCCTTGCAGCCTCCACAGCGCGTTCCAGAAAATCAATGGCTCCCTGGTAATAGCTCTCCGTACAGATTCCTCCAAGGAGCGGTGCATTTTCCGGATCCAGATAATCCCCTCTCCGGATGTGCACGGCACAGGAAAAGGTATATGCATCCTCCATTTCCGTGATGACCGCCTGGTTTGCCGCATTCACGGCAGGCTCTGCGCTCTCCGGAAAGACAAACACCTTGCGGAGCTCTCCCAGAATATCCTCATAATACTTCGTGCAGGCAAAATACCCATCCAGATAGGCATCCTCCAGTCCGAAAATTTCCGGATGATACATCCGGCTCTCCGTAAACCGCTTTCCGGCCGCCTTCCCGCCAAGATGCAGCTTTCTTGCCGCCTTTCCCCAGAAAGAGCTGCTGCCAAGGAGCTCTCTTTTCTCCTCCTCCGTGCACTCCTCAAACGGAAGATTCCGGAATTTAAGAAGCTCACAGCTTCTCGGAGCCAGCATATTCTTCTGATTGTCCTCATCGAACCAGGAAAGATCCAGCTTTACATCCTTTCCAAGGCTTCTCAGCTTGCAGTACAGTGCATACTGCTGCATCTGATTTCCCAGTCCGCCCTTTACTTCAACAATAATCATGTGATCCTTTCACGCCGCAGATCCTACTGCGCAAGCATTAAAAAGTAACTTTCCCCTCTACACCAGACAGGCAGCCCGGCTTCTGACCGGGTTCATTTTCGGACAAAGCACGCAAGAAACGCAAGTACCGCTCCCTGTCCCCAGGGATAATTTCCATACCGCTGCCGGTACTGGGCAAAATCCGTGCACTCCGCCGAGGCCTGTCCGATCTTTCCATCCTCTGAAACCATCGAAAACAGTTTTTCTGCCGCCTGCTCCAGAGCCCGCTTTACATTTTCGCTGCTTCCCGTTTTCTTCATCCGAAGAAGACTGTAGCAGATCATCCCCGTGGCCGAGGTGTCCGCAGGCCCCTCCAGACAGTCCAGCTGCCAGGAGAAGAGATGATCCTCCCGGATCCTTTCGAGAATTTCACCGAGCATCCGTTCCGTCTGCGCCGTAATTTTCGGGTTTCCCATCTCCTGCAGACTCTCTCCGGAAAGTCCGAGAAGAAGCCATCCGACAGCTCTCCCCCATCCGATGATTCCGAATTTGACACCGCTTTTCTCATCGTAGCCGTGATAAGGAAGTCCGCTTCTCTCATCCATCCCGTTCTTCAGGAAAAGAGACATCTGACGCTCCGCAAGAGATGCGGCATTCCTTCCCTTTTCTCCTGTGACTCTTGCATATTCCGCATAAAAAAGACACGTCTGGCCTGCACCGTCCGCATAGATCCAGTCATTCCTGCTTCTCTGCCCGTAAACAATGGCTCCCTCCGGATCCCTCCTGCAGCGCTCCAGATAGTCAAAAATTCTGTCCGCAGCCTGAAGATATCTCTCCTTCCCGGTTCTTTCGAAGAGCCGGAGCATCACCGCACCGGCAAGGGCATCATCCGGATTTCCGACCGGCATGCCGCGGTCAAACCAAAGGTCCAGATAGCCCTCTGCCTCCGTAAGATGATCTGCCTCCACAAGCCCGAGAAGCAGAAGCCCTGCCGGCCAGAACAGAAGGTCCGCTGCCGCTTCCTTTCTTCCAAGAAGCCGCTTTGCTGCCGACTTTACCTTCCTTTTCCACGTCGGATGCGCGAGCTGATAAAGCTCTCTTCCGGCTTCCTCCGCCATTTTCTCAAGGATCTTTTCTCTCTCTGCCTGCATTTTCACACCTTCCCGAGCTTTTTCAGAGCGACCTGCTTCAGATACCGGAATTCCCGGGATCTGCCGAAAAGAAGAAGGAACACGCCGTTAAATACAAGCGTAATGATCACCACCATCAGAAGAAAGCTTCCGATCGCCGGCTGCGCCATCACACGGTTTCCCACAAGCTTCAGACCTGCGGCAAGCACGGCAACCGTTCCCACATAGCGGAGCGACTCTGCAAAATAGGACCGGCTTGACCTTCCAAAGCAAACCCTGTAGATAATGACCGGTTTGGTCAAATTTGCAATCAGCCCCGAAATCACCGTTCCGACGTAAATGCCGGCAAGTCCGATCTTCTGTACCAGCCAGATGGACAGGACCAGATTGACGCCGCCCTGAATGAGCGCAAGATATTTGTCCTGCTCAAACACACCCGCCGCTGTTTTGTAATTGGACAGCACGATCCGATCGCCCTTGAAATACAGATCGATCAGAATCAGTGTCACGGCAGAAGCCGGAAGAACCCAGGCATCTCCAAGCCAGATCCGTACAAGCGGCGTGAGCAGAACAAAGAACCCGGTCACCGCAAAGCCGTATACCCAGCTTGCGAAGAAGCGATATACCTGGAACAGCTCATACTGCCGCTCCTTCGTCTCCGTGGCAATGAGATTGCCGAAGCTCGAAATCACCGAATTGAAAATGATGTTGACGAAGTTCGTCACGGCATTGATGACCAGGTTGTAATTGTCCACGATGCCGGACATCGCAACTGCAATAAACGAGGAAATAATCAGGGAATCCGTCTGCAGTCTTGCCACATCACCGACCTTGTGCAGAACGAGCGCCTTTGTTTTTCTCCAGACCTCTCCGGACTCCTCCCTGGACAGCGGCTCCACATTTTTATCCCGAAGGAACGGATACAGCCGGTCCAGATACCAGGAGACGAAAATCTTCTGCGCAAGCTGCACGAACATATCGGTCAGAAGATAGAACAGGAAATTCCCGGTAAGCACGATCACCGCCATCTGGAGAAGCGTCACCGTGATCTTGGTGATCGTATTGATATTCGTCTGAATGTAATTGCGCTGCTCGGCATTGCACAGGCTGTACTTGTAGGAGACAAAATACGTGCTGACCGTATTGAACAGAAAGATCAGATAATAAACCGTCATCTCCCGCACGGTAATGGAGCCCGGATCCTTGATGAGATATTTCAGGAAGGGCGCAATTGCAAGTCCGATCCCCGCTACCACCAGCGCGATGACCGTGTATGCCTTCCGGTACATCTTCATGTAGGACTTGATCTTTTCTGTATTTTCCTCGGCCACAGGCCGGTAGAGCGCGAAGTTCAGCGCCGTCCCGATGCCAAGCTCTGCCATCGACAGGATGGACAGAATATTCGTATAGAGTGAATTGACACCGAGAAGCTGCTCGGAGAGATGCCGGATGAAAATCGTACGAAGAACAAAGGACATCAGCGCGGTCGCTGCCTGTCCGAGGTATCCGAATGCAATGTTTCTCTCTGCCAGCCGCACCCTCCCGGCTGTGTTATTTTTCTTATGCTTGTCCATGAATCACCTTGTGAAGCTCCTCTGCGCTTCTGCCGGTTTCCGCGCGGAATCGGGAGGCACCGCCAGCAAGCTCATAACGGATCTGGTCCTCGTTCGAAAGAAGCCAGCTCCAGGCCTCCAGCATCTGCTGCGGATCCTTCAGCGTCTGAACGGGAAGAACATAATTCTCCTCCGTGCCGAACAGATCCCTTGCAATTCCTCTTGCCTTGACGGAATAGCCGACCACCAGCGTCGGAATGATCGTGGAATAGGCGGCAATGGTTGCATGCGTTCTTGCTCCGATGAAAAACCGGCAGTTGGCAATTACGCCTTTTAGCTTCTCCGCAGACATGTCCTCGATCAGAGAAACTCTCCCGGTATCGCGGAACATCTCAGAAAGCTTCCGGAGAGGCATGAAATCATTGCTCCGATCCCAGACCACATGAGGAATCAGTGCCACCTTCATGTTGGTGGAGCGAAGAATCTCACGAATCAGCTCCGCATAGCTGCGAAGCGGCGCGGAAGGATCTGCCGCATAGTCCTCCACCATCGGGCTTAAATTGATGCCGACCGTATTCCCGGACTCGAAATCCTCCGGAAGTCCGCTCTCATCCACAGGAAGCGAGAAAGCAGGATCCGGACAGTATACTACCTTCGCCGCTCCCTCTTCTCCATATTCCTCCGAAAGTGCCTTGCGGATGGCTTCGAAGGAGATGCTCTCTCTTGCAATGATCTTCTCGTAACGGTACAAATCCTCGGTCAGAGGCCCCTTTGTCTGAAGGAGCTCCGGCTCAATGGAGCAGCCAAGGAGCACCGTTTTCGTCCCCTGCCTGCAGAGCATGGAATTTGCCAGCATCAGATCCTTCGTCATAATGGGGTAGCAGTAATTGTCCCCGCCGATGGAAACCGCAAGCTTCGGCGCATTTTTCCCGGTCAGAGCCCGGAAGCGATAACGCAGAAAGGACTCTTCATCTCCCGTGAGCTTTCGAAGCGCATAGTAAAACGCATGCGCCGCAACGTGGTCCGCAAGATGCTGCTCCTCCACAATCCGGGTTCTCGCCTTTACCTCCGCAGGCAGATATTTCTCATCCTCCGCCGCCGAATTCGTCATCAGTGTAAACCGGTCCACCGGCATCATCCGGACCAGGGAATCCACAATTGCCTCGCAGCCATGATTTCCGCTGCCTGCATGCATATAAAGCGCAATATCACTCATACAATCTCCTGTAAATGCCGGGAAGTCTCCCAAGCAGAAATGATTTGATCCGATAGTCAAAGGGAATTCCCGAAGCCGCCCCCGGAAGCTTCCGGTGCTGCAGCAGCTTATCCCGGCACAGACGGAATTCTTCTTCGTATCCTGCCTGCTCCTCTTTCGGAAGCTTTGCGATCTTGGAGGCCGTCAGAACGTCCGAAACAATCTGCAGTGCTCCGAGTCTTGCCCGTGCCTCCTTGTCCTTAAGAAGCTCCGGAAGATTTCTCTCCAGAACCCTTTCCGCCTCCTCCCAGCACCGGATCTGATCCATATAAGAGGGCGTAAACGGCCGTTCCATCGCGCCCTTCGGATTCACGGTATACCGGTACAGCTTCTCCTGCTCCAGAAGTGCGTAGACCGTGTCCTCCCGGATCAGTGACACAACGAACAGCATGTCCTCTCCGATCGTCAGTCCCTTCTGAAATCTTCGGTCTCCGATGAGCTCTTTTGTAAAAAGCTTGCTCCATACCCGGGTATCCCGAAGAAAAACCGCATCCTTCACAATCGCTGCTCCGTTCAGGATCCGCGGCAGCTCCTCTGCAGCGGCCTCTTCGTCCGGAATTCCTGTCGCCTGCCCCTCTGTCCTTGCTTCCTCCGGTGTCACGCTCCGGAAGCCGCAGCCGCAGATCGAAGCCCCTGTGTTCTCATGCAGCTCATACAGACATTCCAGCATTCCGGGCTCCATGGCATCGTCTGCGTCCAGAAAGGTAATGAAATCTCCCTCTGACCGCTCAAGGCCACGGTTTCTCGCCTCCGAAACGCCCTCATCCTCCATGTGAATCACACGGAACGTGACAGGCCCACAGGAACCGGCTTCCGGCTGCGGCTCCTTCCGGTACCGGTCGCAGAGGTTTCCGCTCGCATCACTCGAGCCGTCATCCACCAGAATTACCTCCAGCGAAATTCCGTCCCTTCTTCGCACCGTCTGCCGCAGCACACTCTGCACCGCAAGGTCCAGCGTCTTCTCTGCATTATGCACAGGAATGATAATACTGATCTTCTTCATTCTGAAATCACCTGTCACTGTTCTGTCTTCCTGCTGCCCCTTGCCTGCAGAAGGAACACGCTCCGCACCGCACGAATCCGCAGACCGGAGGGCTTCTTCATGACAAAGGAAAGAAGGCGGTTCGCAGGATCCCGGATCGGTTTTCCATATTTCCGGATTCGCTCTGCAGCATTCTCCCTCCGGCACAGCTCCTGCACCCTTGAGATGACCTCCCTCTCCGGTACGTTCTGTCTGCGCATCTCATTTTTCAGGACCAGAAGGAAGAGAAACAGGAATTCCTGCTCCGCCTGAAGGTGTCCGTTCGGGACTCTTTTCTCCTCCATCTCCCGGTGGAGAATGTCCAGAAGCCGCCGGATGTTGTCATACATTCCGGCGTCATAGCCATGCGCCATGGAATCCGAAACAAAACGATAATGGTAATCATAGTTCTCCGCAAGAACCACGACGCGCTCTGCATCCAGAAGAACAGGAACGGTAATGCTGACATCCTCTCCCATCCGGATCTTCGGATCACAGAAGTGAAGATTGTCCAGAAGAAGCTCTCTGGAGAACAGCTTCATACAGCGGGACAGGATCAGGGTTCTGTTCTCATTGCCAAGGAGTCTCTCCTGAAGCTCCCTTCGAAGGCGCTCTCCCTCATATACTCCGGGAGCTGCCGCATTGCCCTTCCTCTCCTTCGTGTGATTCCATTCTCTTTCAATGACATAGCCGCCGCAGATCACCTGCTTCCCAGATGCATTGCCGCCTGCAAGACTCGCCGTCATCTTTTCCAGACAGTCGCGCTCCAGCCAGTCGTCGCAGTCGAGAAAGCACAGATACGGAGCCCTGCACTCCGTGACGCCGCGAATCCAGGTTGCCATCAGTCCTTCGTTCTTCTTATGGATGACGCGAACCCTTGTATCCTGTGCAGCTGCCTTGTCACAAAGCACGCCGCTTCCGTCCCGGGAGCCATCGTCAATCAGCCACAGCTCCAGATCCCGAAAGGTCTGAGAAAGAACACTGTCAATGCACTCCTGCAGATAGCTTTCTCCATTGTAGACGGGAACAATCACCCCGACCAGTGCCGCAGTTCTTTCCGCTCCGTCCGCTGTTCCCTGTGCTGTTTTCCTCGCCGCTTCCTGCGTCATTTCTGTTCTCCTGTTTCTCCCAGCACCGACCGGTAAACCTCCTCCAGTCCGTCCAGATGCCGTTCAAAGCTGTATTCCTGTTCCGCACGATTGTACGAAGCCTTTGAAGCCTCCTCCCAGGCCGCAGAATCCGACAGAAGCCGAATGATTGCCTCCGCCATTTTCCCGGAATCGCCGGCCTCTGCCAGCACTGCCTGCGGACCGTTTCCCGCAAGATTCGGGATCCCGCCGACATTCGTCGTCACCATCGGAAGTCCGTAGCCCATGGCCTCCAGAAGGGACATCGGCATTGCCTCCATGTGAGAAGGGAGAAGAAAGACCATGCTCTCCCGAAGAAGCTTCTCCTTTTCCTCTCCGCGCACCCAGCCGGGCAGGATCAGATTCTCTTTCTGAAGCCTCTCCGAAAGTCCCTCTGTCACAAGAGCCTCGTCTCCGACACCTCCCAGAACGAAGGTGACAGCGGGAACCTCCTGTGCCACCCTGCGGATGATCTCCGGCATCTCCCGCATTCCCTTTCCTTCCGTAAGAACCCCCAGGTACAGCACCTTCTTGTTCTCATTCCGCAGTTTCCGGAAATCCTCCTCCATCACCTCCGGGTGCAGAACACTGTAGTTGGGAATGACCACAATTTTCTCCTTCGGAAAGGTCACAGACAAGACCTCCCTCCAGTGCTCCGTCAGTACAATCATCCTGCTGCACTTTCCATAGGTTTTCCGCACCAGCCTCTTCTTCCATTCCGGCGCATTCTCATAGAATTCCGAAAAGGCCGATCCGTGGATGTGATTGACCACAGGAATCCCTTTTCGGGCTGCCATCTCAATGAACGGGAGCTTGCGGAAGAAGCTCGGCCCGAACGAAGAATGAATATGAACAAGTTCCGGCGGATCCTTGCGCAGGATCTCCCGGAACTGCCCATATGCCTTCAGTGCTTTTTTCAGTTTATCCGTCTTGCTCCCGTCGCAGTAGGACTGCACATACGTAACCCTGCAGTCCTTCTCCAGACGGCTTCCGTAATACCCTGAGGTCACAGCGGCAATTCCGCCGTGTACCATAGGATCCGGAACAATCATGCAGATATGGTGCATCATTTTGCTCCTCTGTGCCCGAGAACCACGATCACGGTCTGCAACAGAATCTTGAAATCCAGTGTCAGAGACCAGTTGTCGATGTACTGAAGATCCAGCCGCACCACCTCGTCAAAATCCGAGATTTCGCTTCGCCCGCTCACCTGCCACATGCCGGTCAGTCCGGGCGTCATCGACAGGCGGCGGCGATAATGCTCGTCGTACTGCTCAAATTCGTCCTCGGTCGGAGGTCTCGTGCCGACAAGGCTCATATCTCCCTTCAGAACATTCAGAAACTGCGGGAATTCATCCAGACTGGTCTTTCGGAGAAAGGCCCCGACCTTCGTGATGCGGGGGTCATTGTCCATCTTGAACATAAGACCCTTGACTTCATTTTCCCGCTCCAGCTCCTTCTTCCTCTCCTCTGCATCCTGGTACATGGAACGGAATTTATAAATTTTGAAACGGCGGCCGTTCTTGCCGACTCTGGTCTGTGCGAAGAATACCGGCCCCGGAGAGTCCAGCCGGATTGCAGGCGCAATAAACAGGGTCAGGATTCCGGTGATTGCCAGTCCGACCAGTCCGCCCAGAATGTCGAACATCCGCTTGATCAGAAGTCTCTTATAGCTGGAACGGAACCGCGTATAGGTCACGGTCGTGTAATCCGCGAAGGTTTCCACCTTTGTGGTCGTCCCCCCGACGTCCGGAAGATCCAGATTGTAGCGGCACACAACCCCCATCTCTTCAAAGCCGTCAATCAGCGGTCGGACCTCCTCCTGTGTCAGTCCAGGCGTGTTGATAAAGACCTCATCAAACGGAATCTGTGTCAGCTTCTCTGTCATTTCCCGGAAATAAGCCTTTTTCTCTTCCTCGTTCTTGTCTCTCGTATTCCGCACGGAGGCCGATCCGACCACCTGAAAGGACAGATCCGTGTTGTTGCGGATTCGTGTGATCGTCTCGTCGATCTGATCCGCCGGTGCAACCACCAGCACCTTGGTCACCAGCTTATCGTCGGTGTAGATCCTGTGCAGGAATTTCTTAAACAGGATATGCGCCGTATACATGACCGCCAGATTGATCCAGATGAAATTCAGGATTACCTGCCGCGAGAGAATCCAGCTCCAGCGCGCGAAAAAGACAAATGCCAGCGATACCAGAATCATCACGCCGTTGAACTGCAGAATCGCCATCAGCTCGCGGAAGGCTCCCCGCCGGAGAAAATCCCGGTTCCACTCGTTGAAGAAGCCATACACCGTGCAGAACAGCAGGAAAACAATCAGCACCGCATAGTGCAGAGTTTTGCTTCCCCAGTCATTGTTCCTTGCAAAGCGAAGGTTGGTCGCAATCCAATAGGAAACAGATATGCAGATCATGTCAATCAGCCACAGGCCATAGACCTGAACGACTCTGTTCTTCTGATTCATTCTTACCTCTCTTACCGCTTGGCGGGTTCTGTTCTTCCCAGCATCTTCGGCAGATACAGGGCAGCAATAAACAGTGCGTAATTTCTTCCGATATAGGCAGAAACCAGATGCGCCTCGAAAACCGTATACAGGCCAAAGCAAAGGAGCAGCATAAAGGCTGCCTTGTCCCTTGTTTTTCTCGCATGCTCCAGAAGAGCAAAGGTGAGGCCGATGATGACAAGTGCCGGAATGACGCCGTACCAGTACACCACGCGCAGCCATCCAAGGTCAAAATAGCAGACATTCAGACGCTGCCCGAACCACTTCCAGGTAGACAGGGTTCCCTCGTGAAAGGTTGTCGTCCACAGGGAGGAAATCCGTCCGGTCAGGACATGATCCAGCTTCTCCAGAAGCCAGTGTTCGGACGGCCGGTATATTCCGCAGAAAACAGAAAACAACAGCCCTCCGAACAGGAAAAGCTCACCCAGAAAATACACGGCGTTCCCTGCTGCCAGCTTCTTCCCATAATGAAGAAGCAAGGAGAGCATGAGCGCCAGCATGGAGATGGCAAAGGCCGTATTGCTGCGCGTCAGACCGTAGAGAAGAACATTTCCGACGCCGAGAAGCACATACAGGTACAGCTTCATCTTCTTCTCAAACAGGTACAGCCCGAAGATCAGGAGCATGGCCGCCATGCAGTGCAGCGAATTCGGATGTCCAAGTCCCAGATCCCATCTGGTCTCCACTCCATGTCCGTAATCATAGGTCTGATACAGATGTCCCTGGATGCCTGCAAACGCAAGTCCCACCAGCCCAAGACAGCCCAGCACACTGGAAACAAAGGTCACCTTCATCGCTCTCGGAACCGAAACCGTCCCTGCCGCACGCAGGAATATCACGATCCGAAGCAGATCATTCCGTCCGCCGAAGCGCCAGGACAAGGCTCCGATCAGGACGCCGATTGCAAACACAATGTCTTCTGCCATTGTGCTCTTTCTGACACTGCAGGCGCAGCAGACCGCAAAGAGCAGAAAGGTCATTCTGCAGATTTGTCCCATGTACGGATCTGTCCAGCTGCTCTTATCCCAGATCACAAGCAGAATCTCAGCGGCAAGGCCGAGGTAAAACAGGCCTGCACAGATGTTATCCAACCATTTGTTCATGTCTTTTCGTTTTCCTGATAAGCCCGTCACGTTTTATCCGAACGATTCTTCCAGTTCACAACCGTCTTCTCATATAAATCCGAAAGCAGGAAATACTGCTCGGGAGAATTCACGTAGAGCTTTAATCTCTCACGATCCCCCCGCCTGCCGAAGGAATGCTCCTCCGCCAGCTCGAGAATCCGATCTCTGTGCTTCAGAATCCGCTCCTGAAGCTCCTTTGCTTCCTTTGCAGTTTCACTGCAGCGCCTGTACTCTTCTTCATAGGAGAGCATTCTGCGATAAAACCAGTACTCCGACTCCTCGGCAAGATCCGAAAGGCCACTCTCCTTCAGGAGCTCAAGATGCGTTCTCCATGCAGGGATTTCCTGGGTCAGTGTGCGCTCCGCCCTTCCGGTGTTCATGATGCTCTCCCTGCGATTCACGACATAATCGTACAGGACCTCCGGAACGCAGAGCACCTTTTTCGAAAGGCACAGCGCCCTGGTGGTAAACGGAATGTCCTCGGCACTCGTTCCCTCCGGAAAACGGTTGTCCCGGAGAAGTCTTCTGTGAAAGAGCTTGTTCCACACCGCAGAGCGCAGAACAATCTTTCCCTCTTCCTCTGCCATTCCGGCGCGGATGAAGCACTGCATCGCATCCCTCTGCTGCAATAATACACTTGCCCGGAGAACAGGGTCAAATGATGCCACCTGCTCCTCCGCATCGGTCAGCGTTTCTTCGGCCGATACCTCCCGGTATCGGACAACCGCCATGTCGGCTCCCGAAGAAAGGATTCCTCTTATCATCGCTTCATACATGGCAGGATGCGCCCGGTCATCACCGTCTACAAAGCCGATGTATTCGCCCCTTGCATGGGCAATCCCCTCATTTCTTGCTGCGGAAACACCGCGATTTTCCGTATGAACAACCTGAATTCTGCTGTCGCCGGCCGCATACCTGTCCAGAATTGCACCGGTTTCGTCCGATGACCCGTCATCCACCGCAATGATTTCAAGATTCTTCCAGGTCTGCCCGCACACAGAATCCAGCGCACGCCCGATATAAGGAGCCACGTTATAAGCCGTGACAATGACGGAAATCAAAGGCATGTCTGACAGCCGTGTGCCGCGGGGGCTGATCCTCTGCATAAAATCCGCATAGATATCTGTTCTTGCAAGCTCACTTCCGTCCTTCTGATTGTTCCAGATGGAAGGGGCAAAGACCATTTTATCCGGCGCGTCACACAGAAACGATGCCCACCAGGAAAAGCTCGAATTGGCAATCACATGATTTCGGCACAGGGTCATCAGGTACAGGTCCAGATAGCCGTGATCCTCATCACAGCCCTTGACCAGGACAAAATGCCCCCGGCCAAGGTTCTCCGACCGCTCCGCCTGATACCGGATCCATTCTCCCGCCTTCTCCTCATCATTGGAGAAAACGAAGAAAATCATTCCCGGATCCCGCTCCTTCAGGCAGCGGATTGCCGTGTCATAATAGGCGTCCGTGCAGATTCCGCCGTAGATGTCGCCTTTATCCACATAATCTCCGAAGCGAAGGTGAATTGATGCACTTCCGCCTCCCGGCACTCCCCGATCCCCAGCCTCGCAATTGGCCTTACGGATTCGCTCCGCATACGAAGCCGACTGCTCCAGCATCTTCTGCTCCTGCCTGGAGCACCCCTCCTTCGGACAGAGAAGCTCCTCCGGGAAAGTAAACGCTTTCCTGACCTCTTCTTCTGCTCCTGCAAAATACCGGGGACTCTGAAAGCCTCCGCAAAAATACCCTTCGGTTTCCTCCAGGAAGGACGGGTCAAACATAAAATCCCGGTCATTCTTCTCCAGCGATTTTCGTCCCGATATCTTCCTCCGGATTCTGCTCGGAAGATCCATGGCACCGTCCGTCAGCTTCTCCAGCTCTTCTTTGCCTGCTGACGGATAGGTGAGGCCGAAGATATCCAGATGCTTCGGGCGTCTCTTCTGTGAGGAATTCCGGAATGTCTCCTCGTCATACTGCGATTTGTCGTCGAAGCAGACCTCCCGTCCAAGACTTCGAAGCTTCAAATACAGCGCATATTGAAACATCTGATTGCCGAGTCCCCCCGACATTCTGATTATGATCATATCTCCCCCGTTTTACCCATTTCACACAAGCTTCCAGTACGCCGCCCATTGCTGGAACACAAAGAAGCTCCATAAAAGTCCGGAATAATTCTGTCCGGTTCCGGCGCCCTTATCTCCCTCCGAAAGGAACTTCGCAATCAGCTGCGTCACCTCCTCCGGACGGAAAATTCCCTGTTCCTTCAGAAACTGTGCGTTCCCATAGGTCAGGAGCTGTTCGCGAAGCGGCCCGGACAGCCACTTGCCAAGAGGAACGGAAAAGCCCTTCTTCGGTCTCTCCAGAAGCTCCCGCGGAATATAATCACAGGCCAGCTGCTTCAGAATATATTTCTTCGACCAGCCGGATTTTTCCCTGTGATATTTCAGATCATGATCCAGACGGTACGAATACAGCATGACCTCCGGATCCAGGAACGGGCAGCGGTTCTCAAGGGAATACTTCATCGACGCCCGGTCTACTTTGGCAAGAATATCCCCGGGAAGATAGGTGTCCATATCCAGCAGCATTCTGGTAATCTGCCAGTTCCCGGAAGGATACCGTTCCTCTGTCTCATAATTGACGGGCAGCAGGGGATCGTCCTCACTTCTCTGTACCAGTCTGCCGGCAAGCTCCACATAGCTTCCCGCGCCGAACTGCGTTCTGGTCTTCGGATTCCGGTTTGCCGATATCACCTGCACGCGGAACGGATAACAATCCTCCAGCTTCTTCCCGTGTCCCAGGGGAAGCTGACCGATTCCGTGTGCGAGACGCCCGATCCCATCCAGCTCCTGCGCCTTCCTGACAAGGTCATAGATCCCGTATCCGCAGAAGAATTCATCTCCTGCATCTCCGGAAAGCGCAACCGTAACCTTCTCCTGGGCAAGCTTCGACACCAGCATGGTCGGAATCTGGGAGGAATCCGACATCGGCTCATCGAAGAACCTCGGCAGATCCGAAACAAGCTCCAGAAGATCCTGCTCCCCGATGATTCTCTGTGTATGATCCGTTCCGAGATATTCCGCGATTGCCGCTGCATACGGCGATTCATCATAGTCCTTTTCCTCAAACCCGATGGAAAAGGTCTGAAGAGGCGTGCCTCCAAGCTGCTCCTGTGCGATCGCACTGATCAGTGAGGAATCATATCCCCCGGAGAGAAAGCTTCCAAGCGGAACGTCCGCAATCATCCGGCGGCGGACCGCACTCCGAAGAAGCTCCTTCAGCTGTTCCTTTGCTTCCCCGAAATCGGATACCGGCTCTCTTCGCATCGCTTCATAGCGCTCTGAGACATCCCAGTACCTGCAGATGGTCATCCGCGACGTCGCATCATGCCAGGTCAGCACGGTTCCCGGCTCCACCTTAAAAACATCCTCCAGGATGGTCTCCGGCGCATTGATATACTCCTGGAACAGAAACCGCGGAAGAACCTCCTTCCGGATCTTCCCCTGAAAGCCAGGACATTTCATAATCGGTGCAAGCACGGATGCGAATACAAGCTGGTCTCCGCTCTTCCAGTAATACAACGGTTTTTGTCCCATACGATCCCTGGCAAGAAACAGTTCCCCGCTCTCCCTGTCATAGAGCGCAAATGCAAACATCCCGTTGAAGCGCTCCACACAGCGGATACCCCATTTCAGATAGGCCGCAAGAATCACCTCGGTGTCACAGTTTGACCGGAACGAATACTCCGGAAGCTCCTCCCGAAGCTCACGGTAGTTGTAAATCTCCCCGTTGTAAACAAGACTCAGCCTTCCGTCCGGAGTAGACATCGGCTGGTGTCCCAGCTCGGACAAATCCAGAATGGAGAGTCTCCTCTGTGCCATTCCAAGAGTCCGGCCGCCCGGAAGCTCCCAAAGCTGCGTCCCGGAATCATCCGGCCCGCGCTCCTTCATGGTGTCGTTCATCACCGACAACTCATGCTCTGTAATGATCCGTTTTGACAGATATCCGCAAATACCACACATAATTTACTCTGCTCTGTTCTGAACAGGCGCCTTCCGTCCTGCTCCCTGTGATCCGGCGTGCTCTTCGGTGCTGTTCTTTGCTGCATTTGACGCTGCTCCGGCTGCCGCAGATGAGGATGCGAATCCAAGATACATCTCCTGCATCCGTACCGCTGCCGACGTCACGTCATATCCGGCTTCTGCAAGAGCAGAGGCAGCCTCCCGGGAGGCCTCTGCTCTTCCCTCCGGGTCGCCCTGCTTCACGCATCCGCCGCCCGTGGAGGACACTCTTCGAAGGACCTCTCCTGCCCACTCCGTCTCCTGGTTCAGCGGGAGAGCACACACCAGCTCTGTCAGCACCGCCTCCTTCGTGATGGTATCCGAAATCACACAGGGAAGCCCTGCCGCCTGCGCTTCAATCACTGTTCCCGGCATTCCCTCGTACAAGGAGGGAAAAACAAAAACATCAAACGCCTGATACAGTGCCGCCGTGTCTTCACGAGACAGCTGTCCGGTAAAAATCAGATGCTCTGCAAGCCCTGCGGTCTCAAATTCCTTCCGGATCGCATCCTGCAGCGTGCCCTTTCCCGCAAACAGGAAATACAGGGGCGCTACATTCTCCGTATCATTGTTTTCCGCCATCCGATCCGCAAGAGCCCTTCCCACCTTTACAATATAGGAGTGATTCTTCACCGGATCCAGGCGCCCCACATGTCCGATCACCAGCGCCTTATCCGGAATGGCATAGTTCTCCCGCGCCGCCTTCCTGCGCTCAGGATCAAAATAAAACGCATGTAAATCCAATGCATTCGGAATCGCCAGAACCCTTCCGCTTTCATACGCTTCCTTCCCGAATACGGCAACCGACGCCTCCTTCGAGCAGGACATCATAAGATCACACTTCTTCGGAAGTGACTTCCGGAAAAATCTTGTCGCAAGTCCCCGGATTCCGGCATCCACGCCCGCACTTCTGGCATGCGCAATCGTCACCGGAACCCCTGCCGCCTTCGCGATCGGAAGATACACGGAAGCCATGGAGGTCATATGTCCCTCTACCGCAGCAAAATCATGATGTGCCGCGAAAAATTCCCGGCAGGCTTTTCGGTATTCCCAAAGATTGGTTCCGGTGAAGCGGGGAAGGACATATATCCGTCCTCCAAGAGCTCTCACCTCTTCGTCCAGATCCTCCGGCGGCCTCAGCTCCTCCAGGGATTTCCCGCTCCTTTTTTCTTCATTCCCAGCCTTATAATGAACCAGAAAATCAAACTGAACCTTGCTTCGGTCCATATGATGATACAAATCCATCACTCTGGATTCTGCACCGCCCCGGTTCAGCTTTCCGAACACATGCAGAACCCGGATGGGCTGTTCTGTCTTCTGCATCTCAACCCCTCTCACGAACCGTTCGCTTGATCCATGCCATCAGATATTCCTTCTGGCGCCCAAGCGATCCCCGTTTCACGGCATCCTGCTCCAGCAGCTCCTGATAAGGAATCATCTTCTGACTGCGGAAGATCTCCTCATAGGCAGCAAAGTCCTTTTCCTCCAGCGTATTGCAGTGCACCACGAAGGTCGTGAAGCCGGACGCCTTCTTCAAACTCTCTGACTTCCGATAGGAGATCGGATAGAAAACAAGCTCGGAATACAGATAGGGCCTGTCTCCAAAGCCATCTGTCAGCCCGGTAAAGCCGAGCGAGCGAAGCGCCATCAGCGTGTTCAGATCATAAGAATGCGCCGGTGCCATAAACAATCCCGTTTCAATTCCATGGCTTCGGAGAATCTCCTGTCCCTTACGAAGAAGATCTCTCTGCTCCTCGTAGGGAACCCCGGCAAATTCTGACTGCCGGTTGAGCGGCAGCATTCCGCCCCGGTCTGTCGTATAGATATGGTGGCAGCCATGCATGCAAAGGATCCATCCGTCCTTGTCTCTCCGTTCCTTCAGATATTCCCAGAAATCCTCCCGGGGCGGATCCACCTTCAGCTTCGAATCGTGATTGTCCGGAACGATTCCAAGAAGCGGCTTTACACCGTAGCGGTCCATCAGATCCTTGAAACGCAGAAACTTCTCCCAGTTCATGTCGGCTGTAATGTCATCCAGCCGGATTGCAATTCTCAATCGTTCCACCTCACAGATTTTCTTTATACCAGTTAATGGCAAGCTTGATGCCGGCCGCGAAATCATAGGACGGATCATAGCCAAGGTTCGTTCTTGCCTTCGTGATATCCGCGTTGCTGTCCCGGATATCGCCCGCACGATTCGGTCCGAACTTCGGCTCTATGTCAACGCCGAGGGCCTTGGTGATGTCATGATACACATCAATCAGATACTCTCTTCCGCCGGCACCGATGTTGTATGCCGTACCGGAAGCTTCCTCAGAAGCTGCGCAGCAGCGAAGGCATCCTTCAATGACATTGTCCACATAGGTAAAATCGCGGCTCTGCATTCCATCCCCGTTGATGGTCGGCTGCTCGCCTGCAAGAAGCTGTTTGATAAATTTCGGAATCACGGCCGCATAGACACCATTCGGATCCTGATGCCGCCCGAAGACGTTGAAAAAGCGCATTCCATAGGTGTTCAGTCCGTAAATCTCCTTGTACATCTGTCCGTACATCTCATCCACCTTCTTCGTCAGCGCATAGGGAGAAAGCGGCTTGCCCTCGTGCCCCTCCTTCTTCGGAAGCTGTGTGGAATCTCCGTAAACCGAGGAACTGGAAGCATAGGCAAAACGCTTTACGCCGTTCTGTCTCGAAGCCTCCATCATGTTCAGTGTTCCGCGAATATTGATTTCCTCATACAGAAGCGGCATCTCAATGCTGCGGGGAACCGAGCCCCATGCCGCCAGATTGATCACATAATCCACACCCTCTGTTGCCTTCAGGCAGGCGTCCAGATTCCGGATATCCTCCTGGATAAACGTAAAATCCGGATGCTTCAGATAAGGCTGGATGTTCTCAATGTGTCCGGTCGACAGATTGTCCAGTACGCGTACCTGATATCCCTTTTTCAGAATGGCCTCCGCCACATTGGATCCGATAAAGCCGGCTCCGCCGGTCACAAGAAAGACGCTGTCTTCCGGAAAGGTAATCTTCTCAAAACTCATCCTGCTGTCCTCTTTTCCTGATAAATGCTCTGTAAAATAAAAAAGGCATAATACTCCCGTTGTCAAACAGGAATATTATACCAAATGTTACAGATCATTAACAGGACGGGCTGCTCTGCACGGCTTTTGCCGGAATTCCGACAAGATGAGCTCCCGCTTCCATGCAGCTGTGATTCACGACGGCATTTGCTCCCACCATGACTCCATCCGCAAGCTCAATATCTCCAAACACCTTTGCTCCCGGTCCCAGATAAACGTTATCGCCGATTCTCGGCGGTTTTCCTCCGTTTGCACCGATGCATACTCCGGGATGAATCCGGCAGTTCTTCCCCACCGTGCTCCCCGCGTTGATAATGACCGTTCCAAGATGCGCTATGGAAAATCCCTCTCCCAGAACATTCAGAGGAATGGAAAGAGCATACCGTGTCTGAATCCGAAGAAGCCGCAGCAGATAATAATGCCGGTTCCACCGGTGCGTGTTGAACGCATATTCCGCAAGGCGGAGATATCTGGCATGCTTATACAGAATCTGATTCTCCGTCAGATTCCACGGCAGACGGTAATACCATTTATACTCATAAACCGAAGCCTCCGTCTGCAGAACTCTTTTCAGCTCATCTTTACTCTGTATCTTCACTGAGATCTTCCTTTTCATTCTGAACACGATTTATGTTCTTCTGAATAAACTCCTGATACCACTGCACCAGCTGCCGGATATCATACCCTGCTGCCGCAATGCTCTCATACGGACAGGTTCTGTCTGACTGTTCTTTCGCAAGAAGAACTGCTCTTTCTGCCCACTCCTTCGGATCCAGTTCAATTGAGAGCTGCTGTACAATTCCTTCTGTCACGATAACATCCCCGGTAATCGTATCCGAAATCAGCGATGGAAGTCCTGCCGCCTGCGCTTCGATCAAGGTAAGCGGAAGTCCCTCAAAACGCGACGGAAACACCAGAACATCCAGGGCGGACATAAAATCCGGAACATCGCCCCGGATGCCGGTCAGAATCACCCTTCCCTCCAGATGAAGCTCTTTGATTTCTTCTTCAATCTGAGGACGAAGATCTCCTTCTCCCAGACAGAAGCAGACCGCATCCGGATCAAGCTCAATGATTTCCCTGTAAATTCTCAGCAGATAGCTGTGATTCTTGGAGGCAATGAAATTCGCAATGTTGCCGTAGGCGTGCTTTCCTTCCAGATGAAACTCCTCCCGGATCTTTGCCGCCTTACTCTCACGATAGGCAAAACGCGGGATATCGATCGCATTGTGAATCACTTCAAAGGACTGATCCCCGTACATCCAGCGCCCGGCCTTCTCGGAGCAGGCAAGACGAATATCCGCCGCGCGCCGCATCAGCTTCTGCCCCATCCGGTGAAGCCGGAGCTGCGGATCCGTTTCGTTATGAGAATGACAGACCGTCACAGCTCCCGCGCTCTTTGCGGCAAGAAGCTGCGGAGCAACCAGAGCGTTCGCCGTATGACGGATCACCATCGGATAATGATTCTCCCGCACAAGCCTGCGAATCCGGTGCAGATTGGAAAATGGCTTTCTCGTCAGACGAGGCAGCAGATACACTCTGCCTCCCAGTTTCTCAATCTCCTCCGTATAGTCATTGTCCTTCTGCTGATGAACAACGAAATCAAACTGAAACCGGGTCCTGTCAATGTTCCGGTACAGATTCATTATGAAGTTCTCCATGCCGCCGGGATACATGGCCCCTACAATATGAAGAATACGAATGGGTTCGTTCATGCTTCCTGCTCCAGTTTCATATGTTCTTAACGGTCACCACAACCCGGCTCTTCTGAATCGGCTCCTCTCCGGAATGCAGCGTATAGAGTGCCTCCACCTCCAGCAGCCCCTCTTCCTCCCGGAAGGAGATCTGTTCGGCTTCCACGCCGAATTCCAGAATCCCTGCCGGCGTACGGTAACGGGAGAGGTTTCGTTTTCCTTCCTCCAGCTCCATCCGGGAAGGATAATCGCCCTTTCGGTGAATGCTCAGGAAATGCTCTCCAAATTTCACAAGACTTTTGGCCGGGGCGCTGCCCTCCACCGTTTCTTCTTCATAGGATACAAAATGGTGCCCGTTGCGGAAGCAATACTTCCCACGGGCACTCATAATGACCGGCTCCTGATCGGAGCCGCCGATATTGTGATAACCTTTTACGGTAATGATGACATCTGCCGTCATTAAAGCCTCCAGTAATCCCATTCGGGGGCAGAATACTCTTTCTTGTCAAAGATTCCCTTTAAATCCGCAAAGACCTTTGTCTTATGCTCCGGATTATAGAACTTCGCGATATCCTCTGACGTAAAATGCTCAAATTCCTTATGCTTCACCGCCATCAGGACCGCATCCATATCCTTCACGTCATCCATGGTCTGGAATTCGATGCCGTAGAGATGCTTCGCTTCCTCGGCGTCTGCCTCCGGATCCACCACGATGGGCGTAATTCCATATTCCCCAAGCTCCTTGTAAATATCAATGACCTTGGTGTTTCTGGTATCCGGGCAGTTTTCCTTAAAGGTAAATCCGAGAATCGCAACTCTCGCATGCTTCACCGGAAGATCATTCCGGATCAGGAGCTTCACCAGGCTCTCTGCACAGTACTTGCCCATGTCGTCGTTGATTCTTCTTCCGGACAGAATGATCTGTGAATGATAGCCAAACTGCTCCGCGCGATAGGTCAGATAATAAGGATCAATGCCGATGCAGTGTCCGCCCACAAGTCCCGGACGGAAATTCAGGAAATTCCACTTCGTTCCCGCAGCTTCCAGAACCGCCTTGGTATCAATTCCCATCTTATGGAAAATAATGGACAGCTCATTCATAAACGCAATGTTGATATCACGCTGGCTGTTCTCAATCACCTTGGCTGCCTCCGCCACCTGAATGGACTCAGCCCGGTGTACTCCGGCATCCACAACCAGCTCATACACCTTTGCAACGGTATCCAGTGTCTCTTCGTCCATACCGGATACAATCTTCCTGATGGTATTCAGGCGGTGCACCTTGTCGCCCGGATTGATTCTCTCCGGAGAATAACCGATCTTCCAGTCAACGCCGCACTTAAGTCCCGATTCCTTCTCAATGATCGGCACGCAGGTCTCCTCTGTAACTCCCGGATATACGGTTGACTCAAAAACAACAACCGTTCCCTTTGTGAGATTCTGGCCGACGAAGCGACTCGCCCCCTCCACCGGAGACAAGTCCGGTGTATGGTCCGCATTTACCGGTGTCGGAACCGCCACAATGATAAACTTCGCCTCGCGAAGTCTTGCGGGATCTGCCGTAAACTCTACTGCAGATTCCTTCACAGCCTCATCCCCGACCTCATTGGTCGGATCGATTCCCTTCTTATACTTCTCAATCTTGGCCTCATTGAAGTCAAATCCGATGACATTGATCTTCTTCGCAAAGGCAACCGCAATCGGCATTCCGACATATCCAAGGCCGACCAGTGCAAGCTTCTCTTCCTTATTGACCAGTTTCTCGTAAAGATCCATTTCTGCTCCTTTATCCTTCACGGCCATGAAATTCTCACAGCCGGGTCTGTTCCGAAATCTCTTCGTAAACTTTAACACCAATCCCGCGCAGAGTCCATATTCTCATCCGCCAAGGAGTCTCCGGTAATCCTCCGCGTACAGCGCGTTTTTCCCCGGCTGCTTCACCGGAAGAGCTGATTATAGTCATAGTTCAGATAGATTTCTGTCTCTTTTTCGAAGTATTCCTTCTGATTCTCCTCTGTGATTCGTCCGTCCCCCTCGGCGATCCAGTTAAGGATCATGGAGTTCACCTCCGGTCCATAGTGACCGCTGTCCTTGTAATGATCCAGGTTGAAAACAATCTCCGTATGTGCATTGAAGGAATAGACCTGAATGTTGTCCGTCTCCTCCAGCATCATTTCCGTTGCCAGCTGCTCCGCCTGAATCTGCTTCTGCAGAGTTCCTTCCTGCTTCAGGGAGCCCCACCAGACTGCGGAGTACGGCGGGAAGAAGTACAGGAAGGTGGTCTCCGGATGCTCCCGGGCAAGCGAGATGACATTCTGCTCCAGGTTCGCCTTGAGCTCTTCGATCTCGTCCTCACTGAGAGGCATCTGCTCATCCGCAGCTTCAAAGGAGGTGATGCCCTCCAACGCCTTTTCTTTGGAGCACGTATCCCCATAGGAGGATGCATAGTCGTCAAAAGAGGTAATTCCTCCTGCTTCACCCTTCAGCCGTTTTTCCAGCATGGGAAGAAGATAATAGAACACGACATCGCGGTTATAAAGATATTTCACATCATTCAGAAGATTCCGGTCATACAGATACGTGGGGTATTCTCCCATATCCTGACGCATCGCATCCTTATCTTCTGCGAGATGGGAATAATCCAAAGGCCTCAATACATATCGTATCGAATCGTGGGTCTCAAAAGCTGCCTTCAGATTATCATTGATTTCCTTAAAGGTTGCTCCCGGATAGGGAAGCTTTACCGAATGGGTTCCAAATAAGGCATCAAACTCCGAGGCCTTGAAATTCTCCGACATGCTGGTTCCCGTAATCACCGCATCATAGGAGAAATGCCGGGTAATGCCATCATTCTGGCTTCTTTGTTCTCCCAGCTCGTAATACCACCCGCCCAAAGGGGCATGGTAATGAAAAAACGGATCCAGATACGCCACGAAGCCGCCGATCATCACGAGAAAGGCCAGAATAAGAATCAGAAAGGCGCGAAGCCAGGTTTTTGCTTTCATACGCATACACAAAGACACATGAGGTACACAAACGTGCTGTTTTTCATTAAAAATCGTTATAGATGAATGTCGAGACTCCGCTCATCGACAGCATGCTGATGATGAGCATGGCCGCTGTAAGAAGAAGGCTCACAAGGTTCACCTTATACTTTCTCTTCTGATTGTTCGGAAAGCAAAGGCATATCACGAAGCAGGCGCCAAGGAACAGGGCCGTAGAGACCGCAAGAATGGTGCCGTCGCTGTATGTGCCCGGAAGGTGCTGCATCACAAAATTCACTCCGGGAATCCGGAAGCAGGCAGCCAGATCCTGCGAATAGTACCCGGACCGATCGACCTTCAGGTGCCAGCGAAAGCGCTGAAACTCTGCGAAGGAGCTGCTCTGAAACAGCATCCACATCATGCTGACAAAATAAAACGTGATGCACCAGCGGATCGGCAGCCACACCTTCCGGTACAGCTTTCCGAGAATTCTCTCCAGCACCTGGAAAAGCCCGTGGAAAACTCCCCAGAGAACAAAGGTCCAGCTTGCTCCGTGCCAAAGGCCGCTCACCAGGTACACGACCATAATGTTCACATAGGTGCGAAGCTTTCCCCTCCTGCTGCCTCCGAGCGGGAAATAAATATATTCCCGGAGAAACGAGGTGAGACTCAGGTGCCAGCGCCGCCAGAAATCCGTTACCGTTCCTGCCCGATACGGAGAATTGAAATTTGCGGGCAGATCAAAGCCCAGCATCTTCGCAATTCCGATTGCCATGTCCGAATATCCGGAAAAATCAAAATAAATCTGAAACGTATAGGCAAGCATGACAATCAGACTGTCTACGTTCGAGCGGTACGAGAACAAAGAATAGTACTGTGTCACCGCCGTTCCAAGAGGATCGGCCAGAATGACCTTCTTGAACAGGCCGCAGGTAAACATCTGAATGCCGGCAGCCATTTCCTCGTAATTCAGGGAAAATCTGTTGTCCTTCCGAAGCTCCGGAAGAAAATCACGCATCGTGGTAATCGGTCCCTGTGACAGCTTCGGAAAGAACGCGGAGAATAACACATACTCCCGGAAGAGTACTCCCGGAATTTTACCTCTCCGGACATCCACAAGAAAGGAAATCTGCGAAAAGATGATAAAGCTGATGCCAAGCGGCAAAAGCACATGTACAAGAGGCCAGTCCTTATGAAAAATCACATTCAGGTTTTCCAGAAAGAAGTTGGTGTATTTGAAAAAGCCGAGAAAGCAAACATTCAGCACGATGCCAAAGGCCATCCAGCGTTCGCTTCGTCTCGAGGCTCCCGCTGCTTCCGCAGCTTTTTCTCTCCCGGCAATTCCCCAGTTCAGAAGAATCAGTACGGCCAGCATTGCCGGGTACCAGGGATTGGCAATCCCGTAGAACAGGAAAGACGCTGCGATCAGAAACCAGTCGGCAGCAGCTTTCCCTCTTCCGGTCTGTTTTCCTGCCGGAAGATAGTAGCCAAGAAGCGTCAGCGGCAGAAAGAATATTATGAAATAGAGTGAATGAAACTGCATAGATAATCCTTCCACTGACGGTTGATCCGTTCCGGGCTGTAGCTTTCCTGCACCCTCGCCGCTTCCCGGCCCATCCGGTCCGCAAGCTGCGGATCATCCATCAGGCGGATCAGCCGCTCTGCCATGATAGAATCCGGATCCTCTTCTGTCTTCCGGGCAGCCGCAGCTGCAGGTTCTCCCTGCTTCGAAGCAGCCCCCTCCACCGGAACAAGAAATCCGTTCTCACCATCCCGGATCAGATCCCTCGGTCCCCCGCAGGGGCAGTCCGTCGATATGCAGGCAAGTCCTGCTCCCATAGCTTCCAGAAGTGCATTCGGCATCCCCTCTGATCTGGAAGGGAGAACAAAGATCCGGCTCTTCTCGATTTTTTCCCGGACGCCGTCCACCAGCCCTTCAAAGATAACCGCTTCCGCAATGCCAAGCTGATCCGCAAGGTGCTCGAACTCCGTCCTTGCCGGTCCGTCTCCGTACAGGTGAAGCGTATACTCCGGGTGCTTCTCATGCGCCCGTGCAAACTGACGGATCAGGTAGTCCTGATTCTTGTTGTGGTCAAGACGCCCGACACAGACCACCCGGTTCATCCGCTCTCCCTCATATCTTGGATGAATGAAATCCGGGTTGATGGCATTCGGCAGAATCACCGCCTTCTTCTGAATGTCCTTCGGGAAAAACTCCGCCGCCTCATGTGTCTGCAGCACAACCCCATCCGCCTTCCGGAAAAAGAAAAAGGCAGGGAGGCGGAGCTTTGCCGTGTTGTATTCATAGGCAGGATTGGAGCGTACACTGACTGCCACCGGAATTCCAAGGCCCCGGCTTGTCAGTACGGCGAAGGAATTGTTGTAGCCGATAAAGGACAGGATAATATCCGGTTTCTCCCTCTTCCAGATTTCCCGAAGAGTCCGGTATCTGGCGATAAAGCCGCGCACTCTTCCCTTTGCAAGCTCCTCCGGCTTCGGATCGGAATAAACCCGGTAAATGCCGTCCGGCGCAGCTGTTGCAGAGCGCTCCCTGCCCCAGGAAACCGTTTCCTCCTCCGTTCCGTAGAGCTCACCGGTTTTCGCATCCCACAGCGCATGCGGAAGCACGTATTCCGGCGGCCGGAAATACGTTGTCACAAAGGTCACCCTCCAGCCTTCTCCGTAAAGATACTCGGCAAGGTGCGTCATCACCCTCTCTGCACCGCCCTTTTGCAGAGAGCCGATGTAGAGGCATATGTGCGGTTTTCTCTCGTTGTCTGCTGCCATTCTCAGGTTTTCTTTCCTTCCCGCTCGCGGATCACTTCCTCCAGATAATCCTTCCACTGGTGATAAATTTCATCGGTTCCCGCGATTTCACGGATCTTTCTTGCTTCCTGCCCAAGGCTCCTGCGAAGCTCCGGATTCTCGATCAGCTTCAAAATCGCCGCCGTCATGGCAGCCTCATCTCCCACAGGAATCAGGAGTCCGTTGACACCGTCCTGAATCAGAACACGCGGTGCTCCCGCCGGACAATCCGTCGAAATGCAGGGCATTCCCATCGCCATCGCCTCCATGAGCGCATTCGGCATCCCCTCATAATTGGACGGAAGCGTATAAATCGCCGCCTTCGGAATCAGCTCCTCCAACCTGTCCGTGCCGCCCATGAGCTGCATCCAGTCCTTGGCCTGGTTCACGCGGATGATTTCCTCAAGCTTCTCCTTTGTCCCATCCTCAGAATCCGGTCCGTATATTTTCAAGGACCAGTCGGGATGTACCGCATGGACCTTTGCAAAGGCGCGAAGAAGCATTTCCTGATTCTTGAAATCCACCAGGCGCGAGCTCTGCACGACGCAGCGCTCCTGGTGCTCATAATCCGGATCCGGAAGCTCAATGTACTTCCGGTTCACGGGATTCATGATCACTCTGGAATTCTCCTGCAGATACGGCTTGAAGAATTCTCTCTGTTCCGCGGTCTGATACACGCAGCCTGCCGCATGAGGAAACAGCCATCTGATCTGAAATTTATCGGTACGCCCGCTGTAAAACGGCTCCGGATTGTTCCGGATGGAAATGATGACCGGCACGCGAAGACCAAGCGCTGCCGTCAGCGCACGGAAATTCGGCCGGTGCATAAAGGCACACAGAACATCCGGCTGTACTTCCTTCAGAAATTCGCGGAGATATTTGATCCGCAGGCCGAATTTGACCCAGCGGCCCTTCTTTTCGTCCTCCGGCTTCAGTCCAACATTGACATGATGCACCCGGGGATCCAACCGGAACTCATCCTTGTCAATCCACTCCACGGTCACATAGACGTCATAGCCTTCTTCTGCAAACTTGTTCGCAAGATTGGAGACCACGCGCTCCGCGCCCCCATGCACCAGGCAGTTCAGGTGAAATGCAATTTTCTTCACGTTTCGCTGTTCCCTTTCTTCCCGCTATCTTCCTTTGGCTCTTCCATCGCGGCATGGATTTCCTCCAGATAGGCCGCTGCCACCTTTTCACGGTCAAATTCCTCGATCATTTTCTGTCTTGCGGCTTCGCCCATGGCAGCTCTCTGCGAGCGGTCCAGTGTCAGGAAGTGGCGAAGCGTACGGATCAGCTCCTCCGGCGAGTGCGGTGCAAATCCGTAGCCCGTCACGCCATCCTCAAAAATCTCCCGGCAGCCGGAAATGTTGGATGCAATTACAGGTCTTGCACAGGCAGACGCCTCCATCAGAACATTGGACATTCCTTCATGCCAGGTCGGCATCACAACCGCAGAGCAGTCCCTGTAATACTCATGCATATCCGGATGGAAGCCAAGCTGAAGAATTTCTCCCCGTGAAGCTCTCTCATCCAGCTCCCCCTGATAGTCCTCATCGCAGTAGCCGCAGATAGAGAACAGTACCTTCTCCGAATGCAGCACCTCCGCGGCACGGAAGAATTCCTCGATTCCCTTCTCCTTCATCACGCGTCCCACAAAAAGGAAATTGGTGACCTCGTCCTTCGGATACGGCATCGCCTGCCAGACCTTCGTATTGACACCGGAGCCCGGAACCAGACGGTCTCTCCCGCTTACCAGTCCTCCTCTTCGGAAAATCTGACGGTTTTCCTCATTCTGGAAGAACACGCAGGAAGCCCTTTTCAGTCCCTCGTAATACATTCTCTCCACAAGGAAAAGAAGCGGCCCGCTCTTCTGGAATGTGCTTCCAAGGCCCGTGATTGTCGGAAGATACGGAATTCCCATCTTTCTGCAGACAAAACCGCCATATACATTCGGCTTGATCGTATAAGTCAGAACCAGATCCGGCCGATACTTCTTCATCAGAAGCTCATAGGCGTGCACCAGAGAAAGATCCTGCGCCGGATTCATCCCGCGCCGGTTAATCGGCGTATGCTCAATGATCACGCCCTCTTTGGCCAGGAGCTCTGTCTTCACCGTATCCGGGAGACTTGCCACCACACGGTATTCCTGCAGGAGCTTCTGCACCAGCTCATTCCGGAAATCGTAGAGTCCTCCGGAGGAGTTTGCAAGAATCATTACCGTCTTTTTTGCCGGATCACTTCCGCTCATGATTTTCGCCTTCATTCTGCAAGCTCTCCTTCTTTCCGGATTGCAATTTCGTTGTATTTCATCATGATGACGCCACTTTCATAGGCGCCGATGGTCACCGGATTTTCCTCTCCCCGAAGATTTGCAAGCATCTGTGACGGGAAATCCACCCCGCACGCATAGGCATGCGGATAACCGCCCCCGAATCTCGGATTAACCTCGGAAAGATACCATTCCCCCTCCGGAATCCATCCGTTCTCATTCTCATGACCATGCTCATCATGGAATAGATCCATGTCAATCATTCCACGGAAGCCGCATTTTTCCGCAAAGGCCGCAAGCCTTGCAAACAGCTTCTCATCCTTTACCGACACCGATTTATCGGTCTCTCCCGCACGCATGCGGATCTTCTTCTTCAGAAAGAGCGAGGTACATTTCCCGGAAATCAGGTCAATATAGAGATCGCAGCCATACTCCTGCCCGGTCATCAGCTCCTGGACCATAAGGTCCTTCTCATTGTCAAAGAGCGTCCGGACCGTCTCGTCATTTTCCGCAAGATTGATGTGAAGGCTTGCGCTTCCGCACTGCGGCTTTACAAAAACCGGGTAGGAAACCTCCCCCGCCTGCTTTGCAGCAAAGAAAGCCTCCGCGCTCGTCCAGCACCTTGCCGTCCGGATTCCCTCCTTCTGAAGAAGCTCATACATGCGGTATTTGTCCAGGCAGGTCTCGCACAGCTCAAAGGGGGATACCACCACGGTAACGCCAAGCTCCTCGAATCTTGCACGTTCTTTTGCAATCAGAGAAAGCTCCGGATCGATCAGAGAGAAAACGCCGGAGATTTCTTCCCTTCTGCAGATTTCAAGAATCCGGTCCAGATAATCCGGCGCCGTGATGCGCGGTACAACGTACGCCTTGTCTGCGTCATACAGCGCAGGGGCAAGAGCCGATGCATCGGTTGCGACAACTCTCCCTTTCCCCTCCAGCGTCTTTCGAAAGGCCTGTACCACCTTATTTCGTGTCCCGGCACTCAGAATCAGAATATTCATCACAACCTCCCTGCTGATAACGTCTCTCCTGCAGCCTGCTCACGCCTACAGCCTGTCAAAGAACAGCGGCGTTCCTCCTGTATGCACAAACAGGATCCTCTCTCCGCGAATTTCATGATCTCTCAGATACTGCAGCATGCCGAAAAAGGCCTTGCCCACATACGTGGTGTCCATCGGAATTCCATCCTGCCGCATCACCCTCCGGATGCACGCCTTCTCCTCGGGAGAAGACTTTCCATAACCTCCGAGACGGTACCTGTCCTCAAAAACAAGATCCTCCTCGCAAAACTCCGGGAGCTTTTGTCCGGGATTCTGCTTTTTCCTCATCCGGTAGTAATCCAGAATGCTCTCCTTCACCACATCCCGTCCGCGCGGACAGGGCCTTGCGATGCTGATCCCGACAATCCGGTTTCCGCTGAGCTCTCCCTGCTCCTGTCGCTCCAGTTCTCTTCCGCAGACAAGTCCTGCCTGCGTCGAGCCTGTTCCTGTCGCATGAAACACGCGGGAAAATCGCATTCCAAGCGCCTCTTCCTGCGCGGCAATTTCCCGATATGCATCCACATAGCTCTGTGTTCCCGCATTTCCGTGGCCGCCGCCCTGGATAAAATACGGCTTTTTCCCCTGATTCCGGTATTCGGAAATTCTCGCTTCGATGGTGTCATGCACCTCTTCCACCGGAACGGTTTCCACCGAAGCACCGAAGTTCCGGACCATCACGCGATTGAAGAGCTCTCTTCCGTTTGTTCCATGCTCCTCCTCTCCGGAGGAGATGATATGACACGGAAGCTCCAGCGCCGCCGCAAGATTTGCAATGATGCGGCAGTGATTGGAGGAATTGGAGCCATAGGTCATAACGACATCCGGCCTCTCCTCCATCATTTCCCGGTAGAAGCAGGCCGCCTTTCTCGCCTTATTCCCGCCAAAGGAAAACGGCAGCAGATCCTCCCGCTTGATCCAGATCTCATTGTCCGAATAATCCCCCGAAAGACGGACGATCGGCGTCGGAGCAAACGGATGCTCCAGCACCTCGATTTTCTTAAGCTCCGCCATGATTGTATCCTTTCCGCTCTTTGCTGCTTCCGGCTGATTCCGCAACTTCCTCCGCAGCAGCCTTCCCGGCATTCTTCCGATATGCATCCAGATCCGGAATGGTCTGATCCGCTCCGGACTGTACACCGGAATGATGCAAAACCTTTCCGATGGTGCCGAATACAATTTTTGCATCCATGGCAAAGGACACATTGTTCACATAAGTGAGATCGTACCGGAACCGGTCCTCCCAGTTCAGAGCATTTCGTCCGTTGATCTGTGCAAGTCCGGTGAGTCCCGGCCGCACGTCATGCCGGTGCATCTCCTCCTCCGTGTAGTACGGAAGATATCGGACAAGGAGGGGGCGCGGACCCACAAAGGACATATCCCCCTTCAGGATATTGATGAATTCCGGAAGCTCATCCAGACTGGTCGCACGAAGAACCTTTCCGAAATGAGGAAGTCGTTCCGCATCCGGAAGGAGATTTCCCTCTTCATCCCTCGCATCGGTCATGGAACGGAACTTCATGAGCCCGAATATTTTCCCGTCCTTTCCCGGTCTTTCCTGATGGAAGAACACCGGCGAGCCAAGCTTTTTCCGGACCAGCAGCATTAAAATCAGAAAAACCGGGCTCAGCAAAATGAGCCCGATTAATGCCAGTATGATATCCAACAGTCTTTTGATGCATCTGCGGTACATATGGTCCCCTCTTACATTATGAACACTTATGTCATATCTGTGATTCCGGCTGCTATTCGAAGCATGCGCGGATTACCTCAATAATCCGGTCCTGCTCCTCGACCGTCATTTTGTTATCACTCGGCAGGCACACGCCTCTTCGGAAAATGTCTGCTCCGACATCCTCTACGCCGCCTGCAATATAAGCATTGGTCCTGCACCGGAGCGTTCCTTCCCGGCCGACTGCTTCATGCATCCGATACATCGGCTGCATGTGCATAGGCTTCCAGATGGGCCGTCCTTCCGCGTTGACAGAGGTAATGGCTTCCAGAATTTCCGTCGGACAGCTCCGTCCGGCTTCCGGGATGTAAAGCGCCTGATGGTCATCCCGTACCTGTCTGCACATGGCATCGTCATCAATAATCAGCGCGGACAGCCAGTAATTCGGAGTGGTCCCTTCCGTAATGGGATTCATCCGGACAGGAAGTCCCTCCAGACCTTTGAGGTACCTCTCATACACGGCCTTCTTCTGTGCGATGTGCTCCTCCAGATGAAGATACTGACCGCGAATCACACCGGCTACCACATTGCTCATGCGATAATTATAGCCGACCTCCTCGTGCTGATACCATGCCGCATTCTCACGCGCCTGCGTGGCCCATTTGCGGGCACGGTTCGCATCCTCCAGGCTGTTGGTCAGAAGGCAGCCGCCGGCGCTCCCCGTGATAATCTTGTTCCCGTTATAGGAAATTGCCGCATAATCACCGAAGTTCCCGCACTGCCTGCCGTCGATGCACGCGCCCATTGCCTCCGCCGCATCCTCAATCAGAAGTGCACCGTGTCTTTCGCAGATGGCCTTGATCTCGTCCATGCGTCCCGGAAAGCCGTAGAGCTCTGCGGATACGACAAGTCTGACCTCCGGATATAAGTCAAACGCCTTTTCCAGCGCAGCCGGATCCATATTCCAGGTATCCCGATCCGTATCAATGAAAACAGGAATGCCGCCTTCATACACGACAGGGTTCAGGGTCGCATCGAACGTCATGTCCGAGCAGAATACCCTCTTTCCCTCCAGAGCGCCGTGACTGATGGCCGGTTTCCCGTACAATTTCTCTCCTGTCAGCTTACAGCACAGATGAAGCGCGGCGGTGCAGCTGGAAAGTCCGACGGCATACAGAACTCCTGCCTTTTGGGCCGCAACCTTCTCCACCTGATTGATGTTCTCACCCACGGTGCTCATCCAGTTGGTTTCATAGGCCTCTGTTACAAACTCCAGCTCTTCGCCATGCATCGTCGGCGATGCAAGCCACACCTTTTTTTCAAAAGGCCTGAAATCGCCACTTCTCGTAAAAGCCATGTGTTTCTTTCCCTCGCATTTCCGATCTGTCCGATTCCCGGATACCGGATTAGCCTTTTGCTTCTTCCTGATCCGGCCTGTGAATCCTCACCTGCTCCTTCTCATGAAGCCTTGCATCTACGCCCTTTTCATCGGCAAGACGCTTCTGCTGCTTCTCGATTTCCTCATGGATCCGTTCCCGGTTGACCTCTGTATTCTTGCGGTATGTCGGAACAATCTCCCGCACAAGCTCGCGGATTGCCGGAGATTCCTCCGTGGCGGCATCCTTCAGACGCTTCAGCTGTACGAAGAAGCGATCCTCATCAATCTCGAGCGGCTTGCCGATGTGGATCTGACGGTTTGCCGTATCCTTCATCCCCTCTTCATTCATCAGCATTTCTTCATAAAGCTTCTCGCCCGGACGAAGACCGGTAAACACGATCTTGATGTCTTCACCGACCTTGTAACCGGAGAGCTTGATCAGGTTCTCGGCAAGATCCAGAATCTTCACCGGTTCTCCCATATCAAGGATGAAAATCTCACCGCCCTTTGCATAGGCTCCTGCCTGAAGGACCAGAGACACCGCCTCCGGAATCGTCATAAAGTAACGGATGATGTTGGGGTCTGTCACGGTCACAGGACCACCGGCCGCGATCTGCTTCTTGAACAGCGGAATGACGCTTCCGTTGGAGCCAAGAACATTTCCAAAGCGGACCGCAACAAAATTGCACTGATAATGACGGTTGAATACCTGAATGATCATCTCACAGATACGTTTCGAGGCACCCATGATGTTGGTCGGATTCACCGCCTTGTCGGTCGAGATCATGACGAATCGCTCGGTTCCGTAGTTAGCTGCCGCCATCGCGGTATTGAACGTTCCGCATACATTGTTCTTAATCGCCTCGCAGGGGCTTACCTCCATCAGCGGCACGTGCTTGTGTGCGGCTGCATGGTAGACGATATCCGGCCGGTATTTGCGGAAAATCCAGTTGATCCGCTCCACATTCCGGACAGAAGCGATCAGAACCACAAGATCAAGCTCCGGGTATGTGCGCTTCAGCTCCTGCTGGATGTCATAGGCGCTGTTCTCATAGATATCAATGATGATCAGCTGTCTCGGGCGATGTCCCGCGATCTGACGGCACAGCTCCGATCCGATGGAGCCGCCTCCGCCGGTGACACAGACCACCTTTCCCTGTACATAGCCGATGATCGAATCAATATCGACCTTCACCGGATCTCTTCCGAGAAGGTCCTCCACCTCAACATCGTGCAGCTTGGAAACACTGACCTCACCGTTTACCAGCTGGTAAATTCCGGGGAGCGTGCGCATCTTGCACTTCGTCTCCTTGCAGATGTCAAGAATTCCCTTCAGCTGTGCCCTGGAAAGAGACGGGATGGCAATGATAATCTCATCAATGTCGTATTCCTGCACGGCTGCAGGAATCTCATCTCTTCCGCCGACGACCTTGACGCCCTGAATGAATTTGCCCCACTTGTCCTTGGAATCGTCGATCAGACACTTCAGATTCATCGTGGAGTAATGCGAATTCAGAATTTCACGGACAATGATGTTCCCCGCTTCCCCTGCTCCGACGATCATGACATTGGTCGCATTGCTCCGGTTCGCATTCTTGTGCTTGATTCCGCGAAGGAATCGATAGGAGAAGCGGCTGATGAACGTCAGTGAGATCATCAGGAACATGTACATGAAATAGTAGCTCTTGGGAACCGCCTGAATTTCGTGCCGGTTCAGATGAAGAATTCCAACGTTCACAAGCGCTGCCGCCGCATTGGCAAGAACCAGATTCTGAAGCTCCGTCTCTCCCGCAAATGCCCACAGCGAATCATAAAGCCGGAACACGTAAAACAGAGCAATGGTCACGCCAACCGTGAACGGAAGTGCCTCCAGAACCGGAAGCGAGAAATAGCTCGGAATCTCCGAAGCCTGGAACTCATAGCGGATGAGAAGCGAGAGATAGCTCGCCAGAATCACGCTTAAAATGTCATATACAATCAGGACCGCACGGCGCCAGAATTTCGCATAATTAAAGCGTTGTCCGGGTGCCTGCCCGTTCTTATCCTTCGATCTGGTCATAAAAACCTCAAAGCCGCCGGTGCCGTATCCATCTGCACCTTTGCAGCATCTATTCTGATTCAAATGTTACAAGCTCTGTAAGAAAGCATGGTAATCCAATCCATAAGTATACAACATACCGCGGCAATGTGCACGGACCGAGGAGAACGGTCAGCCACACGAGGAAAACCGGAAGGAGCGAAAGGAGTGCTTTTCCTTCTTTCCTCCTCCAAAGGTCAAAGAGAACCAGGAAAAACAGCCATGCCATTACCCCCAGAGAAAGAAGGACGCCGGGCAGGAGTGACTTCTGCGCCCTCTCATCCAGAGAAAGGAAGCGATACCACGAATCCAGCACAGGAAGCCTGCTCTCCCGGATTCCCGGCTGCTCCGTCTCATAGCCGAAATACGAGCTGTCCCCATAGGTAAAGGTATAAACCGTATTCCCCCGGTAGCAGTCAATGACAGCCCCCGGTGCATAGAAGCCGTAGCTTGTCATCAGCCAGGCATTCAGATATGACGCCGGATGGCGAAGCCCCTTCGAAAGCCAGAGTCTCCAGAAGGCGCCGCGATCCTGCCGGTATGCGGCACTGTCAAAGTGAAGCTTCACCTGATCCGAAAGAACCGGATTGTACAGCTCCCAGGCATCCGGAGAATCCATCAGAAGCTCCATTGCCTCCTTCTCTTCCAAAGAGAAGGACTCGGGCTCTGCATTCCACACTCTTGCAAGCTGCATGATCGGCACAGTCAGAATCTCCTGACTCTCCTCCGAGGTTGCATGCACCAAACCTGCAAGCCCTTTGGATCCGCCCGCATACAAAAGGATCGGAAGTACAAAGAGAATCGCCCGCTTCCAGAGCTTTCCGTTTCTTCCGCTGTCTCCTGCACTCTGGCCCTGTTTTTTCCTGCCGCAGAATCGGGAAAACAGAACAGCCGGAACCAGCAGCACCAGGAAAACCGCATAGGCATAGACACCGTTGTTGCGAAGAAGCATCATGAACATCGCAGACAGTACAAAGCCCGTCCGGTCTGCCCGTCCGGAGTGCTCCGCTTTTCCGGAATCCCCTCCGCACCCGGAGTTTTTCTCCAGAATTCTGCGGAGAAATACCGTCATGAGAAGAAGCGCTGAGGCAAAGAGTCCGTCCTTGCAGCTGCAGAGAACGAACATCGTGACCACAGGGCAAAGTGCATACCAGAGCAGCCCGAAGATCCGGATTCCGCGCCCGGCATGCCGTCTTTTCATATCCTGCAGAAGGAACACAAACACCGCATTCATAACCGCCATCTGCAGAAGCAGATAGACAAAGATACCTGCGTTGTAGGATCCGATCACCTTGTGCACGGCCAGAATGACACCGCCGAGAAGAAGAACATGCAGAAGCGGGTGGTGCGTTGTGAAGCACCTTGTCTGCACCATGGCAAGCTCTTCGGAAGCATCGTAGACGAAAAAGCCGGGATATACCGCAAGAAGAGAAATCAGATCCGTCAGCATCAAAAGCACCCAGGAAAGAAAGACAGGACGCTTTTCCCTCTTCCCGGAAACCGCATCTTCAACCCTGTGAGTTCCTCTTTTTCGTTCCAGCCATCTCCACAGAGAAAAGGCACCGGACGAAGCAAGAAGCCAGCCGAAGACAAATAATACAAGCTCAGGAAAACGAGGCTTTGCAAGAGCTCCGTTCCTCTCAAGAACACGGCCAAGAAGCCAGGACAGGGACAGTCCGAGTCCGTAAATTCCCGCAATCAGCCTGTCTCGTTTTTTTCCCGGAAGTTTCTGCATCATCTCCCTCTCCGCATCCATTCGTCATGATTCTGTTCGTTCCGCATCCTTTTCGGGGAACAGAAGAGGCGCCATGGCAAACAAAATCACAATCGTATATGGATTGCTGAAATGAAAAATCCATTCCACCATTCCGGTCAGTCCAAATCCCGTCACAAGAAGAAAAGGAAGCAGCGCATAGGGATCCACGCCGCCCTTTTTGCGCGCATAGACAAAGGAGGCCGCAAAGACGGACAGCACCGTCAGAAGAAGCAGTGCCCCTGCCGGAATTCCGCAGTCATACGCTGCCTGCAGGAAAATATTGTGCGCATGGACCGCAAGCTCTCCGCTCTCCAGAACAACTCCCATTTCATCATGGCCGGTCCAGTTCAACTGCTTCAGATATGCCAGATACAGTCCCATCCGTCCATTGGAAAGATCTCCGGTATCAATGGAGCCTGCCTCCAGCTCTGCCTGCGTCGCAAGAAGCATCGGCGCTGCCGGCTGTCCCAGCTTCTTCCCCAGAGCCGCAAGACCGCTCCCGGAGACATCCGCCATCACAAGCATTCCGTCCTCCAGAGGCTCTCTGCTCTCCCGGACATCCGCCGTCCGGTAGCCCTGCGGAACATACCACTCGTTTCCGTAATAAATCTTCGATCCGATCTCTCCGCCCAAGATCCGGTCGCCGAAATCGCGGATGAAAATTTCAACATTCATAAATGCCGTGCAGTTCCAGGTTACATTCCGAAGGACCCAGTCGTCATACGGCTCCAGCTCCTCAAATCGGTGCGGGTGCGCATAGACCGTGGAAATCACCCGCTGACCGGTAAACGCAACCGGGAACGTAACCGCCACAATCAGAAGGAAAGCAAGGATCGTCTGCACACCAGTCTTAAGGCGGAAGGCAATCCGTTTTTTCACCGGTCCGAAATTGCCGAGATAAAACGCCGCAATAAACAGAAGAAGAGCCAGAACGCCGATTCCGGATCTCGTGAGGCTCATCGCCATGTACGAGCAGGAAAGCCCGAGGAAAAAGGCCTCCTTCCAGGTTCCGGCAGCTCTTGCACGAAGCTCCTGCCCTGCCGTCACCCGGTATTTTCTGACAAAAAGAGTAATCGCCGCCGCACAGACAATTACGAGATAGTAGGCCGTCACCGTCGGCGTATGGAAATGCATGGAAAAGCGGCTGTACATGTAAGCCAGATAGTACCGGTGCAGCATCGTGTAAGCTACCTTGAAGGCGAAATCCAGAAGAATTCCCTCGCACAGATCCTGCAAAAGGCGCTCTCTTCCCGTCCAGTAACGATATCGCACATAGAACAGCAGCCAGATGCCCACAAGGAGAGGAATCCAGAGCCTTGTATTCCGGAAGATCAGAAGCCATACGGCAAAGAGAAGAACCACACCGGTCAGAAGTCTCGATACACCAGACAGCGGCTTCTCTTTTCTGCGAATCCTGTCTGCCAGCATGCAGACAAGCGAGGTAACGGCGATTGCTGCCGCTGCACAGGCCGCCGCCTTTGACACCGTCACCGAATTCTTCCACGCAGCCTCCGGATCCGCTGCAACAGGAATCCGGTTATGAATGCTGTAAACAGCCGCAAGCAGCACCGAGACCGCCGTCACCGCTGCCGTTCCCGCATTGAAGTTCGAGGCAATATCTCCCATAAGGAGCGTAATCAGGCACAGGAGTACAACAATCCGGGACATCGACGTGTCGTGGATATAGTCATTCGTTGCATTCATGTAATCGGCGCTGTAATTCATGATGAGCGCGATGCAGAGAATGATGCCGTAATGCCAGAGATTCTTCCTCCCGAGGTCGCCGCCCACAAGATCCGGAATCCCGTCTCTTTTATGCCAGAGGCCGTACAGGCACCAGCCGGCACCAAAAAGGATGCCTGCTTCATAAATCAGAATGTCCGGCACTCTTCCGTCAAAGAGCTTCAAGGGCCAGACGGCAAGAAAGGCTGCTCCGAACCCAAGGACAACCGCCGGTGTCAGGAAAACCTGCATTGCACGAAGCACGGAGGTCACGGTATTTTTCTCCGGAAATTTCCGAAAGAAGAGATAAACGCACAGCGCAGCAAGCGCTGCCGCCGCAAGGTAGAAAAGAGCCCGAACCGCCGAGGGTCCCTTCGTCTCCGCAATCCGGTAATCCAAAGAGGTCTTCAGTGCCACACCATCAATCCCGCTGTCATGATAGAAGCCAGTCTGATACAGGGGTGATTTTCCTGTGGAAAGCGCCTCCTCCTGCGATTCGAAGCCAACCGTAAACCGGCTGTTCTCCATTCCGCGAATCGTATATACATAGGTCTCGCCCGGAATCAGGTCTGCATCCACGGAAACAGCGGCATAGGCGGGAACCTCATCCGGAAGCTTCACCTCCTCTTCTGCCGTGAGCTCCATCGCACCATTTTCCAGGACTCGGAAAAGCTGAAACTGTGCCTTTCCTCCCTCCTGAACCGAGTGCACATAAAACTTCAGCGTCTGCAGATGGTCATACTGCGCGGTGAAATACTCTCCCGCATCCGTATCCTCTGTCACAGAGTCGCTGATCATCACCGGATCAAGACCGGAAGCAAAGGCATGATTCTCCCGATACAGCCGCATCGGCCAGATGGTTGCAAGCGCAAGGCAAAGGAGAACCAGCAGTCCGCAAAGGACTGCATTTCTCTTCTGAATCACCATTCGCAGCATAATTAGTATTCTTCCTTTCCTGTCGTTTCACGAATGACATACTGGGGTGCGCTGTTGACGGAGATATACGTTCTTCCAATATATTCGCCTGCAAGTCCCAGCATCAGCAGGATCATTCCGCCAAAGAATACGATGGCGGTCATCAGCGCGGAGAAGCCGACCGGAACCGCCGGATTCACCATTTTTTTCACAATGGTATAGATGGCATAGACAAAAGCCAGCGCCGAGCAGGCCGCGCCGAGTGCCGTGCCGAGCCGAAGCGGCTTGATGGAAAAGGCTGTGAACCCGTTCATCCAGAGAGCAAGGAGCTTCCCGAAGGTGTAGCCACTGTTTCCGATCTCACGTCTTCTGTGGTGCACCGGCACATTCACAATGTTCTTTGTCGTGCGGAGCACAAGTCCCAGCAGGTACGGATAGGAATTCTGATACCGCAGGACCTCATCCGCCACAAAGCGACGCATGGCAAAATAGCTGCTCACATACAGATCATGCGGCTTGTTCAGCATCTTCTCGAGCATTTTCTCGTTGACCCAGCTTCCGAAATTCCGGAACGCCGAGTGCTCCTTGTGTTCGTAGCTTGCATAGGCAACATCAGCTCCGTCCTCGATAGCCGCAAGAAGCTTTCCCACCTCGTCGGCAGGTGTCTGTCCGTCATCATCGAGGCAGACCACAATGTCCCCCTTCGCCGCGCGGATTCCTGCCATCAGTGCCGCGTGCTGGCCGAAATTCCGGGCAAGATCCATCCCGATCCGGCCCTTTCGCCCCTCGCAGAGGGAGCGGATGACGTCCCAGGTTTCCTTTCCCGAGCCGTCGTTCACCATGATGATTTCATACGCATAGGCGGGCAGTCCCGTCATGGTCTCCTCAATTTCCTTTACAACCCCCGCAAGGGTCTGTTCCGAGTGATAACACGGAATCACAAAGCTAATCGTCTTATTTTCCTTCATAACCGTAATCTTCTCTCCTAAGCCGCAGGAAATACATGTCCTTTCTGACTCCATCCGTGCACTCCACCGAAGGAAGCACACCGGCAATCTGAAACCCGGCTCTCTCGTATCCCTTCAGCGATGCCGGATTGTCTTCAAAAATGCGGCACACAATGTCCGAAAGTCCCAGCACCCGGAAGCCATAGTCGCAGGCGAACCGGATCATTCTTGCGCTGTAGCCCTTTCCAATCGCCGAATCCTCTCCGATCCAGTCGCCGCACTCCGCATACTGCGGATGAATGTCATCCAGTACCGCACAGCCGATCGGAAGGTCGAAGCGCCTTCCATCTTCTCCGCTTCTCTCCTCGCAGAAAATAAACTGCGCCACCTGTCCGCTCTCCACCTTTTCGTGAAAATAGCGTTCCTGTCCTTCCAGCGTGAACGGTTCCCGATAAATATAACGGCTTCGCACTCTCGGATTGTTCCGCCAGTCCACAATGAGCTGCGAATCCTCAAGTGTAAGTGCCCGCATCTTCAGCTTTCCATCCGATGCTATGTATTGTCCGTCCATTTTCTTCTCCTGAGCTTCTTCTGAAATTAATGTCTGAATTCCTGTCCATCCTCCATTTCCGGCTTCACGGAATAGATGATCCAGTCATTCCCGATACGGTCTTCCTCTTTCAGCTCTGCCTGCATGCCTTTTTCGGAATAATAGGCCAAAAGCCAGCCCGGATCCGCGTCAGCCTCTGCCGCCACGAAGACATTGGCGTTCCCAAGAAGGATTTCGTCCAGTCCCTGTCCTTCGGAAGAGTCACTCTGTGTAAAAAGGCCCAGGTTCCGGAGCTTTTCCGCTTCCAGAGGGCTCCTGGCTGCCCATCCGCCCATCAGAGTGTAGTTGGACGGCTCATCACCGACTTCAAAAAGACGGTCTGAGAAATCCACCGTGGAATAAACATCCGTAAAGTATACATTCTCCGGATGCTCCCTGCAGTAGGAAAGAAATGCCTCATACGGCGCATTTTTCGAAAGACGTGCCTCCTGCTCGCCGGCAACACTGCGAACCTGCAAAGCGGCAGCCGCAAGAAAGAGCACCGTAAGCATTGCATAAACTCCTACCGCTTCTTTTCTCCGGTCCCGGACCTCCTCGCCGATGAGCCAGAGAAGGATCATCGCCTCTGCAAGGAAAATGCTGTGCGTCAATCGCACCACCGGCCGATGATGATAATAAAGATATAAAAAAAGAGCACTTCGGAGCACGTACAGCGCCAGAACTCCGAAAAGTCTGACCGCGCTTTCCCTGCACCTATCCTTCTCTTCCTTTCTCTTTTTCCGGAAGGAACCGCTTCTTGCGCAGAAATACTTCATGATTTCCGCACCGGAAAGAAAAACCGCCGACGCATACAGCACCAGACTGATCATCCGGTAAGGCTCCTCTGCTCTGGTGGTCTGCGAAGCCCTGTAATCCCAGAGGGCCTCCTTCCATCTTGTCCCGATGCTCTTTTCCCCTGCTGCCTTTTCCTTCGCATAGGCTGCAATTGCTTCAAGCTTCTCTGCGTCAATGTCTGCATCCAGACCGAAATTGTAATTTCGGATCAGCTCTGCCTCAGAAGCGCCAAGGCCGATGCTCTGATAGAATTCCTCGTTTCCTTCATAATCCGGAATTCTCTGAAAATCATAGAGCTGCGTCCTTGCATCGAAGAAACGATAGAACGTCTTCCACTCGCCCGCCCGGTATCCAATCCGGTTTCCGGCTTCGCCTGCAAAAAGAGAAAGAAGAACCATGGCAAGGACCACCGCCATCAGGCGAAGCTTCTTCCCTTTTTCCGTCTTCAGCTGCGCCACGCGGATCAGAAAGGCAAGGGCCGCAAACGGTCCCACAAACAGCATCATCTCCGAACGAAGAAGATAACCAAGCACAATCAGAAGAACCGGCGGCAGGAGCTCCTTCCGCCACGCCCTTCTCATTTCTCCCGGCTGCAGCGTAAGCAGCCAGAAGGAGGCCGCTGCCCCGATCATCCCTACTGTCACAGAATACTGAAGAAATACCATATGATACAGAAGCAGCCCTGCAGCGGCCAGAACGGCAAGTGCGGCTGTTCTGACTTCCTTCCGGCAGGCCATAATCCGTCCGAGAACAAGGGCAAGACACCCGAACTGACAGAGCAGAAGGAACAGTCCGTACCAGTCCACCGACCTGTTGGCCCGGTAGAGACCGCCCAGAACAGCGGTCAGCGGGAAATAGCTCTGGATGTTCCGAAGCTCCGGCTCTCCTGTATAGCTTCCCGCCAGGATCTGTGCCATCAGCGCATCGTCGTTCAGGTCGTAGTAATACGGAAAGATTCTTCCGAGAAGAAGCGCCGCTGCCAGAGCAAACACACTGAGAAGCAGCAGTCTTGCCGTCTTGCTTTGCCCGGTGCTCTCTTTATTCCGTTGTCTCTTTTCGTTCCATTGTTCCGTCACAGCTTTTCTTTCACAGCTCTTCTTTCACAGCTTTTCTTTCACAGCTTTTCTTCCACGACTTTTCTTATCAGGTATCTCAATGCATACGGTAGAATTCCTCAATCACCGAGACCACGTCGTTTACATTTTCTTCTGTCAGGGAATAATACATCGGAAGGCGGAGGAGCCTCTCGCTCTCCCTTGTCGTATAACGATCCTCGCCGTGGAAACGTCCGAATTTCCTGCCCGCGGGGCTCGAATGCAGCGGAATGTAATGGAACACCGCTAGGATTCCCTGCTCCCTCAGTGCCTGGATCAGAGCCTGCCTCTCCTCCAGATCTCTGGTCTTGATATAGAACATATGCGCATTGTGAACGCAGTCCTTCGGGATCACCGGAAGTTCTATTCTTCCCTCTGCGGCAAGCGGCGAAAGGAGTCGATAATACTGCTCCCATCTTGCAAGCCTTGCGTTATTGATCGCATCCGCCTGGTCCAGCTGTGCCATGAGGTAGGCAGCATTGAGCTCCGAAGGAAGGAAGGAGCTTCCGTAATCCACCCAGGTGTACTTGTCGATTTGTCCGCGGAAGAACTGGCTGCGGTTGGTTCCCTTCTCACGAAGGATCTCGGCCTCACTGATCTTCTCCGGATCGCGGATCAGAAGTGCACCGCCCTCTCCCATGGAATAGTTCTTGGTTTCATGAAACGAATAGCAGCCAAAATCGCCGATGGTTCCAAGCGCTCTTCCCTTGTAGGAGCTCATAACGCCCTGTGCCGCATCCTCCACCACGGTCAGATGATGTCTTTTGGCGATCTCCAGAATCGTGTCCATCTCACAGGAAACTCCCGCATAATGAACCGCAGCAATCGCTCTTGTTTTATCGGTAATGGCATCCTCCAGAAGCGTCTCATCCAGATTCATTGTATCCGGACGGATGTCAACAAAGACCGGTACCGCCCCCTTCAGAACGAATGCATCCGCAGTGGAGCAGAAGGTGTAGCTCGGCATGATGACCTCCTCTCCTGGCTGAATGTGAGAAAGATGTGCCGCCATCTCAAGCGCAGAGGTGCCGCTCGTCGTCATCAGGCATTCGGCGGTTCCGGTTTTTTCTTCCACCCAGGCCTTACACTGCTTCGTAAACGGCCCGTCTCCGCAGATCTTATGATTGACCTCACAGGCCTTTTGCAGATATTCCATCTCATGTCCGACATACGGCGGAATATTAAAAGGAATTCGTATTTCCATATTGTCCTTTCCTGTCGCAGCCTATGCTTGCGGCATCTCTTCGATTTTCTGTGCAGACACAGCAGGCATCAGCCCGCTGCCGGTATTCGTTTTACGATGTAATGCTCATTCTGATATCCGGTCTCATAGCCGCATTCCTCCAGATAATTCCGAAGAACCACAGCCTTGCGCTCCTCCTGCCTGCCCCCCTTCAGGGCCGCAAGCTCCTCGTCGCGATAAGCATGATCCTCGTCCGTGTGAAGGATCACCACCGGAAGCCGGTCTCCATGTCCGGCGAGCGCCACGCCGCCAAGCTCCTGCATCTCCCTGCAAAACGCATCCTCCGGAAAGCTTGCAAGATCCGGCCAGGTGGTCGAAAGCCCCGGTTCCATTTCGAACAGATAGGAGAGTCCGGGAGCATCTCCGTATGTTACAAGCGGCAGCCCGGTCAGCCCCTCCTGCACGAGATATGCATAAACACCGTTCAGATCCTCTGCGTTCTGCGGTGTGGTCGAAACCCCCTGTGTTCTGGGAAGATTTGCCGCAGCGGTTCTTGCCGTTCCGTCCGTCCCATCCCAGAAGGAGTAAAACAGATGAAATAACGTTCCCTGTACCAGTACAACTCCGATCAGTACAACCGCCATGCAGCGCCAGGGAAAATGACGTTCCTTCCTTCGAAACTCCTGCCAGATCCTGCGGAACATCCAGATTGCAAACGGTGCAATCAGGAAAAGATTCAGGAGAATCGGAAACGTGTAGTTGTTGGAGCCAAACGGAAGGATCAGGATCAGAAGCAGCGAAAGTGCGGCAAGAAACCGTTCATCCGTTGTCGCGCGGAACCCGCCGGCAAGTCCGATCAGATCCAGCACCATTGCCAGGATCACGAACATCATGACAAAGGTAAACATACACCAGTAATCCCTGTAATTTACGGTAAATGCGCCGCGCCCCCAGTAAAAGCGAAGCAGCACCGGAATTCCTGCCATGTAGAGAAGGCGCTTCCTCCACTTCTTCTCCCGGAGAACCGGCATTGAGAAGAAGAACATTCCCGCGATCACGCAGGCCGCCATGATCAGCATCCACATCAGGGCGGACCGGTATGCAGCCAGCGTCGTCAGCAGCATATCTGAAAATGTGTAATCGCCTCCGATTCCGAACAGCTCACCGATCGCTGAAAGGTACGTCGAAAAGCCGTATTCCAGCGAGATCCAGGCAAGCATTCCGCCGGCACCCGCCGCGTAGCCAAGGACACAGGCTCCGGTGTCCCGAAGGACATTCCTTCTGCTCCTCGAGGACCACATGCCCTCCAGCCAGACAGTGAGAATCAGAACCGCCTGCAGCGCATTGGAGAATCGGACGAACACGTTAATTCCAAGAAACACGCCGGCAGCCACATACCAGATACGCTTTCTCGGAACTCCGTTGACCGCCCGGAACAGACAAAGGCAGGCAAACGTCAAAAACACATAGGAAAGTACGTTGTAGAGAATCACGGTCGGGCACCAGAAGACCGACTCTGCCAGAAGCTCTCCCAGAAAGACCATCCATCCGGGGATCATTCTCTGGAGCGCATAGTAGGAGGCAAGTGCCGCAGCAGAGACAAAAAGCGCCGTCTTGATGTTCATCGCAAGAAGATCCGCGCCCCCCGGAAGCAGAGTCAGAAAAGCACCTGCTTTGTTGGCAAGGAAGGTAGCGAAGAACCACATGCCTTCCTTCAGCGTCAGGTAGTTCCCGAGGCTGTACCCCGCATCCGTCACGTCAATTCCGCTGAAGGTTCCCCACAGCGGCCACAGGACAAGAAGTACCGGAAACAGGTACCGCTCCATAGGAGCCTGGTACCGCCCTGCCTTTTTCAGAAAAGTCCGGATGAAGGTATCTTTTTTCATCTCCTGCATAGCTTCTCCACTCCATCAAACATGATCCGCCGCAGTGCATCCACCGCACTGCAGACTGCAAATACAAACGCCGCGCATCCGATCACCCACAGGAAAAAGACCGGTGCCGGTGTGGTCTTGGCCGACACTCCTGTCAGTTTCGCAAGAAGCTGCGGCCAGCCGGGAAGAAGATCGGCGTGGCACTGAATCAGATACACGCCAAAGGTAAGCGGCGAAAGACTGCGGATGAAGGCTGCTGCCCTTCCCTCCGGAACGTGAAGCTCCCGAAACCCAAGGAACAGGCCGATGGATGCCGTCACCGCAAACAGATAATTGTAATGGAAGGGGGAATCGACCAGATAAGAGAAGCTTCCGGTTCGCGCATGCAGAAAGGCGGCGCCGATCTGAACCGCAGCGATCACAACGCAGCTTGCTCCGTACAGAAGAAAGGCTCTTCGTTTACCGGAAAGCGCCTTCGGCGCACCGTATTTGCGAAGATAGGATGCAATCAGAAACAGAAGCAGGAAAAAGCAAAGATCATACCCCTGATGATCCTGCGTCAGCTGAAACGGCAGCACGGTTTTCAGAATGCTTTCATAAATCAGAAGGCCGGCAATAATATTGCGAAGTGTCTTCTTCGAAACCTGATCGACTGCAGCCGCAAGAAGCGGGGCAAACAGCTCCATCACAACAAACGCCGTGACAAACCAGTAATGTCCCATCATAACCGGAAGCACATAGCGGGCAAGCTCCCAGATGCTCTCTCCGGATGAAATCTGCCCCGTCGACCGCAGCAGCAGATGAATTCCAAGCGAATAAAACCAGACCTCCGCAAGAAGACGCAGAAGTCTCGCAGGGCGCAGCTCAATGCCGGTATCGTAATACCCGCTGATCATCACATAGGTTGCAACAACAGGCACGCAAAGGCTCTCCAGAACGGAGCCTGCAATGCGGAGCCCTGTGATCTCATTGGTACCCAGCAAAAAGGCATCGTTCCAGTACAGGATGTGCAGGATGGTAATGCCCATCATAGCAATGATCCGGAGCAGCTCCATATTCGCCTGTCTGACTGTTTTCTTCCTCATAGTTTCTGTTCCCGGCAGAAAAGTTTTATCTTTCCCGGACCACACCCTTCCCCTCTACGCGGTAAACCATATCGCACTTCTCAATGGTTTCGAGACGATGGGCAATGATAATCAGTGTCTTCCGGCCGTGAAGCCGGTTGACGCTCTCCATAATGGCGGCCTCGGTCTCATTGTCAAGTGCAGAGGTTGCTTCGTCCAGAACCAGCACCTCCGGATCCTCGAAAAGCGCGCGGGCGATGCCGATTCTCTGCTTCTGTCCGCCGGAAAAGCGGATGCCGTTCTGTCCGATTCTGGTATCCAGCCCTTCCGGAAGAGAGCGCACATGCTCGTCCAGCTGCGCCTCCTTCAGTGCTCTCCAGACCTTCTCATCATCAATATCCTTATCCGGGACACCGAAGGCCACATTTTTCCGGATGGTTGTATCCAGCATATAAATTGACTGCGGAATGTATCCGATGTTGCGAAGCCAGCCCCGGTAATTCGTCTGAACATCCACACCGTCCGCAAGGATCTGTCCTGACTCCGGCCGGAGAAGTCCCAGCATGATGTTGATCAGAGTTGTTTTGCCGCCTCCGGAGGAGCCGACAATCCCGACCGACTTGCCGACCGGGAAGGTGACGCAGGCGTGATCGAAGATTTTCACGTCAGAATCCGGGTAATGGTACACGATATCCTTCAGCTGAATTTCCGAAAGAACCGGAAGCTTTTCTGCCGAATCCCCTGGGTCATAGTCCTCCACCCGATAGGAAATGTTCTTGTCGTGGATTTCCTCCTGCAGATTCTCACTCACATTGTCGAGGAAGGGCTGGAAGTAGGAAATGTTCGTCATGTACGTATTCATGCGGTTTGCGGAAGGAAGAAGCCTTGCCGCTGCTACCGCAAATGCGCCCAGCTGCGGAACCAGTGCCGTCAGATCTCCCGAGCCTCCCGTCACCTGAATCAGCAGATACAGGACAATGCCCGTCATAAAGATCCACTCAATCAGAAGCCTTGGGGTCGAGCTGTACAGGCTGTACTTCTGCACGGCATTGACGTAGCCGTTTCCGCATTTGGAGTACTCCGTGATGAAATAATTCTCGCGGTTCGCAATCTTGATTTCCTTCACCGCATCCACGGACTCTGCAATCCACTGATACAGACCGGAATAATAATCCTGATTCTCCTTGCCGGCCTTGATCATCACCGGCTTTAAGAACTTCTTGATGACCAGGAGAACCACAACCAGGAGCGCTGCAATCGCGAGCGTCATCCAGGGATCCATCACAACCAGTACCCCGATCAGAATGACAAAGACAATCACCTCGGACGTCATCTGCAGAATGTTGAGAATCAGTGCATACACATTGTTGATGTCGGACGTGATGTTGCGCTGAATGATGGCGGTATTGGCATTCAGATAATATTCATACGGCCGCTTCATGAAATTGATCATCATGCGGTTGCTCGTCTCAAACTGATTCCGGTAAATAAACCGGAGCAATATCTTCTGCTCCAGAAACAGATAAATATTCTTCAGAGCGAAAACAACCACGATGGCAATCATCATCATCACGGCAAACTGCTTCATGCTCTCAGCCCCGCAGAGCCGGTACAGATCTCCCATGTGGTACTGATTCTCCAGAATTGACTCCGGATCGATGATCGCCTGCATGATCGGAAGGACAAGCGTAATGCCGAGAGCCTCCAGAACTGCGCCGATCAGCATGACAAAGACCAGAAAGACCATGGTTGCCTTCTGCTTATGGTCCAACAGCTGATTGATTTTTTTGAATGATTTCAGCATATTGCTCCTTCACTTAAGCTTCTGTTCACTGTGACTTCCTGCATCGCGGTGGAGCGAAGGTTCCTCATAGCGGTCCATAAACTCATCGCCCAGATAGAGCTTTTTCCCGGCACAATGAATGGAGGACGGAACGGTATAGACCGTCACCACTCTCTCAAACTCCATCTCCATCTGCGCGCAGACAAAATTCAGAATTTCCATGGGAAATGCTCCGTCAAGCACAATATGCTCCGGGAAAATTTCCCGGTAATTCAGAACATCCCTCGGATGAGGCTTGATGACCACCACGCCGTCTCCCGCATATTCCCGGATCATATCGGAAAACAGCTTTCTCCTCATCTGCAGGTCCCTGCACAGGGGCTCTGTAAGAATCAGCGACACAGGTCTGTGATCCTCGCCTGCCTTTCTTAAGGCATCCTCCAGCTCCTGCCGGTTCTCGATAAAAAGACGGATCAGAATGTCTCTGCCTTCTCCGTCCAGACCTTCTACAAGCTTCTCACGCGGAACCTCAACCATCCTGGAAATGGGATGATCCAGCGCCTCAATGCTGTTGACCTCCATGTCAATGCAGTATCTGCCATAGCCGTTCTGGATAAAAATAAAGCCAAGTGCAGCCATCATCGCCTTCAGGCGGAAATGCCCGCGGTTGTCATAACGCGCCGTGTCATAATACCGGATGCAGTCCAGTCCGTCCTCCACCGCGTGGTAGCGGATCTTCTTCCAGCTCAGATAATATCCGATGGGATCCGAATCGCAGAACACATAAATATCGCCGTATTCCCGGAAGTCCACCGGCACATAGGGCTCCTCCAGCTCTCCCAGACGTCTGCAGAAGCGCATGCGGTTGCGGAGATTTCCCGGAAGAGACCCGGTATCCTTCTTCAGCTCCGTCAGCTCCTCAAAAAAGGTAAACGGCTTCTCATCAAACCAGTACACTGCTTCAAACAAGCCGCTCTTCTCTGCCCGTTCCTTCAGATTTCCGAAATCATTGGACATCCGGGAGAGCACCAACGAAGCCTTCCCCCGCTTCCCCTTTTCCAGATTCAGCTCCTTCAGGCAGGCCACGTATACATGATAGAAGGTATGACAGACATAAATTCGTTCCTTCTGCATTTCGCCGGTTTCCTTTCCCCTTCCTTTAGCAGGAAGATGCTAAACAGATATATTTTACCACACCAGGCTGCTCCCCGCTTATATAAGGTCCTCCGGACCAAAGCTCTCCGGCAGGAGCTCCTTGAGGGTACGGATCCGGTAGTCCGTCTCTGTTCTTGCCATAATCACCGGAAACGCCGAGGGTCTTACAAATTCGCGAAGTGCCTGCCGGCAGATCCCGCAGGGACTCGGATACTGCGCAGCTTCATCCGCTTCCCTTTTCTCCGGGCCTGCCACCAGTACAAGGCACCGGAAATCTCTCTTTCCCTGTGCTACGGCAGCAAACAGCGCCGTTCGCTCCGCGCAGATGGTTGCACCATAGCTTGCATTCTCGATGTTGCAGCCCTTCACCGCTGTGCCGTCCCCGCACAGAAGAACCGCTCCCACAAGATAATGCGAGTACGGCGCATACGCATTTGCCTGTGCTTCCTTTGCCAGACGGATCAGCTCCGGAATCCGTTCTCTCCACGCTTCGTTTCTGTTTTCTGTTTCTTCTCCCAGATGACTCATCGCTCTCTCCTGCCGCAGTCTGCCTGCAATGCTCTGCAGATAATACGGATGGGGGACGCAAGGCAAACCGCTTTTTCTGTCCGCCTCACATCCCCCACTTCCTGTTCTTATCATTCTGAAACAATTAAATTCGAAGTTCTCCGGATCACTGTTCCTTTTCGGAAGCTTCGCTCTCCGAATTCTCCTGTCCGGCACGCATGGCCGCTTCCGCCACCTTGATCATGATAGCGCATTCAATTCTCTTCCGGAAAATCTTACATCCGTACTCATAGGTTCCGTGGATGTCGCCGGTCGCATGAAGAGCATTCGCCGCACAGCCGCCGGAGCAGTACAGTCTTGCCCAGCAGTTGTCGCAGTCATGTCTTGCATAGACATTGCACAGCTTGAACTCATCGCGAAGCTCTGTGTTCGTCACGCCGTCCCAGATGTTGCCGAGCTTGAAGGCGGGATCACTGACAAACTGATGACAGGGGTAAAGATCTCCCCATGCCGTCACCGCCATGTATTCCGTTCCGGAGCCGCAGCCCGAAATTCTCTTGTAGATGCAGGGGCCGTGCTCCAGATTGATCATGTAATGATAGAAGGTGATCGGCTTTCCTTCCTTTTCTCTGCGGATCATGTCCTTCGCCAGGAGCTCGTACTGCTCGTACAGGATCGGCAGATCCTCTTCGGTCAGCGCGCTCGGGCTCGTCGGCTCACAGACCACCGGCTCCATGGAAAGCTCCGTAAAGCCAAGATCGTCCGCCATATGGAAGAGATCCTTCGTGAAGTCCGGATTGAAATGCGTGAAGGTCCCGCGCATGTAATAATTGCGGTTGCCTCTCTTCTTTACGAATTCCTGGAACTTCGGCACGATGGTGTCATAGCTTCCCCTTCCGAGCTTGTCCACACGGAAGCGGTCATTGACCTCCTTGCGTCCATCCAGAGACAAAACGACATTGTAGCATTCCTTATTCGCCCACTCGATGACCTCATCGTCCACATCCACGCCGTTTGTGGTCAGCGTAAAGCGGAAGTTCTTGTTCTTCTCCTTCTCGATGCTGCGGGCATAGGCAACCAGCTGCTTACAGACCTCAAAGTTCATAAGCGGCTCACCGCCGAAGAAATCCACCTCAAGATTCCGGCGGAATCCGGAATTCTCGACAAGGAAATCCAGTGCACGCTTTCCCGTCTCAAAGCTCATCAGCCCCTGCTGCCCCTGGAAGGTTCCCTGAGAAGCAAAGCAATACGAGCAGTTCAGATTGCAGGTGTGCGTCACCAGAAGGCAAAGTGCCTTGATTACATTCGAACGGTTTTTCAGATCAAAGGCCTTGTCCTCAAAGACATCCTTTGTGAAAAGCTTTCCGTCCTGAATCAGCTCATCGATATCCGAAAAGGTATCTGCCACGTCCTCCATTGTAAGGCCGCGGTCCCTGTAGGTCTCCATCAGCTCTCTGCCGATGGTCTCCCGGTCCTTTCCTGCATCAAGGCCTGCAATCGCATCATAGGCCACCTCATCCGTCACATGAACCGCACCGGAATAGGTATCCAGAATAATGTTGTATCCGTTCAGTTTATACTGATGAATCATTTCGTTCCTCTTACGTCAAACAAAGGGCCGGAACATCCGAAGATGCTCCGGCCCTATCACTGCTTTCTTTATCGGATCAGTTGTTCTTGTTCTCGCAGTCCTGATTTGCGATGCCGCAGCTGGTCTTGCATGCGCTCTGGCAGGAAGTCTGGCACTCGCCGCAGCCGCCGTTCTCAGCGCTCTTAACCATATCACGTGTATTCAGAGTCATAATGTGCTTCATTGTAATATCCTCCATGTTGTATGAATGTTCCCGCCCCGAACATCTGACACGCAGATCTTACGGATGACCGGAACCGGCTTCTCTTTAATATGCAGTCTGTTTGCTGCACAGTTAAGCACTATAATACATAGACTTCTCCGGTATTGTCAAGAATCTGTCCCGGTGCAGAGCGCCGGATATGCCCCTCTTCCCTCTGCAGATTCCGGATTGTCCGGATGTCTTCGGCCGAAATGCGCTCGCCCGGAATCAGAAGCGGAATTCCCGGCGGATATGCCATCACATATTCCGCAGAGATCTCTCCCTCTGCCTGCTCCAGTGAAATCTTTCTGGCTTTTCCGTGCAAAGCCCTCTGTGCAGCCTCCTCAAGAGGAACCGCCTGCCGTTCCTCCGACAGAACAGGCATTCCTTCCTCTCTGCATTTCTCAGTTTCCGCAGCCTGGGATTTCTGCTCTCCCAGCCAGGCATTCAGATGCTCCAGCGCATGGAAAAGACGGTCAAACCCTTCTTCGGAATCCCCGCAGCTTGTCATCAGAAGGACGTTCCTTCCGCAGCTCATCTCCGGCTCCAGCAGCTCTTCCCTTCGAAGAAACTCCTCCAGCTCCCTCCCGCTTCTCCGGAAGAAGGCATCCCGAATCAGAAGCTTCCCAAAATCCAGGGAAAATACCGCTTGCCTGTCAGCCTCTGCATCCTCCGGTCCAAGAATGCGCAGATTCTTCCACTCTCCAGCCTTCGCCCGGATTCCGTCAATTCTCTTCTCCCATTTGCCAAACAGCTCCGGCCCTTCCTTCGCAAGAAGTCCCGTACAGCCATCGAGCGATGCCAGAAGCGGATAGGACGGCGAACTGGTTTCAAAAACAGACAGTCCCTGCTCCACCGCCTCCTCCGAGATCCGGTCCGAGCCAAGGTGCAGCCAGGCAGTCTGCGTAAGGGAGGGAAGTGTTTTGTGTGCGCTCTGTACGGCAAGGTCTGCGCCAAGCTGTACGGCGCTGTCCGGAAAATATCCTCCGGCCACGCTTCCGTGAAACAATCCAAAGTGCGCTCCATGCGCCTCATCGACAAGAAGGAGCTTCCCTTCTCTGTGGACAAGCTCCGCAATGCTTTCAATGTCGGAGCCGATCCCCTCATAAGTGGGACTTGTAAGGAAAACCGCCCTTGACTGCGGATACTGCCGAAGCATTTTCTCCACGGATTCCGGCCGGACACTCCCCGGAATTCCAAAGTCCGGAAGCTTCTCCGGCATCAGCCAGTGTACGGTAAGTCCCAGGAGCTCTGCCCCGTGGAAAACAGACTTATGGCAGTTCCTTGCAAGAATGACTTCACTCCCCCGCGGAATTGCCGCATACATCATAGCCAGATTCCCACAGGTGCTTCCGCAGGTCAGATACCACGTTCTCCTGCTTCCATAAAGCTTTCCCGTGCGCTCCATGGCCTCCCTCAGAATCCCGTCCGCATGGTGGAGATCATCCGTCCCTTCCACCTCCGTGACATCGAAGTCATACGGAAGTCCGGGTCCCGGAGAAAGGTTCCTCTTGTGCCCCGGCATGTGCATCGGATAAGGTCCATCCGCGCAGTAGCTCTTCAGCTGATCCTGAAGAATATGATATGACTGCTCCATTTGCTTCCTTTCAGAAAATTCCCGGCAGACCGCTCACGGAAGGGTCACTTCGCAAGCTCCGACGTGCAGTGCGGGCATCTGGTCGCCTCTGCCGCGATCTCGCTCCTGCAGTACGGACAGATCTTTGTTGCCGGCTTTGCGGGCTCTTCCTTTTTCTTTCCGCTCAGACTGTCCATCTTCATCTGGAAATTGTTGAACGCCTTTACGATGCAGAACAGGATCAGCGCCATAATCAGGAAATTGATGACAGATGACAGGAAATTGCCATAATTCAGTGCGACCGTAGCATCCTCCGTTGCTCCCTGCTTCAGAACCACCTTCATCGCATCCAGATTGTGCGAGCCGAACAGGCCGAGCAGCGGGCTGATGATATCCGCAACCAGGGAGTCTACGATCGACTTGAAGGCTGCACCGATGATGACACCGACTGCCATATCCAGTACATTTCCCTTGCTGATGAACGCCTTGAACTCTTCCAAAAACTTCTTCATACCGTTTCCTTCCTGCCGCTCCCTCATGCCGACAATATCAGCTGTTTAAACACGTCCCCGCGCTCCTCGAAATTCTTGAAATATCCATACGAGGCGGCCGCGTTGGACATAATAACCGCCTTTCCCTTCGGCGTAATCCTTCTTGCGAGCGCAACCTGCCCGGCAAGATCCTCCGCCTCATGCACATTGGCACAGTCCTTCACAGACTCCAGTATCCGCTTTCCGGATGCATAGGCCAGAATAAACTGAATATCCGGGCGCTTCCGGATAAAATCAATCAGAATATCGTAATCGATGCCGCGGTCCATGCCTCCCGCAAGAAGCGTCCCGGCGTTCGCCACGCTGTTCACCGCGCGGATCGCCGCCTCCGGAATGGTGGAAATGGAGTCATCGTAATAATCCACCCCGTTCACACAGCCGCAGTATTCCAGCCGATGCGGGAGACCTCCGAACTCCGACAGTGCCTTGCGCACCTCCTGCTCCCCACAGCCGAAAACGCTCCGCGCAATTTCCATCACAAACTGCGCATTCAGCTGGTTGTGTGCGCCCGGAATCCGAAGCTCATAATGCACATTCTCCGGAAGTGAAACGGTCCTCACTCCGGCCTTTGTATGCAGCTCTGGAACCTGCATCCCGACAAAAAGGAGATCCTCCTTTGTCTGATGCTTCGTGATGCCGCTTTTTGCATCAAAGTAATGCTCCATCGTATGATACCGGTCCAGATGATCCTCAAACAGATCCAGGAAAACCGCCACATGCGGATCCGTGCGAAGCCGCTGGCATTGATGGCAGGACAGCTCAAAAACCGCAATGGATTTCCCGTCCATCTCCGGCATATAATCCAGACACGGTTTCCCGATGTTGCCCATCAGAAAGGTCCTTCGCCCGCTGCAGGCATCCAGAACCTTATACAGCATGGAGCTCGTCGTGGATTTTCCCTTGGTTCCTGTAATGCCCACGGTCTGCTGCCCGTATTCCTCCAGAAACAGTTCCGTCTGCGACGTAAACTTCGGATTGTCAAAGGCCGGTGCATCCTCCTCGAAGCAGATTCCGGGACTTACGAAAATAACATCGTAATCCTCATCCTTCACGCCTTCTCTCGGCCCTTCAAACACATCCACAAGTGCCGGCTGACAATACTGCTTCAGAAAGCTCTCTGTGGACTTTCCTTCTCTGCCGTATCCCCAGATCAGGATCCGTTTATCCTTCATTTTGGCAATGGTCTTATCCAAGAGCAGCCTCCCTTGCTTCCGCCAGCTTCTCCTTCAGAATCTGCTGATATTCCGAAGGGACATGATTGCGGTCCTCCCAGCGGTTTAAGTATTCCGCAAGCGACTCCCTCTCCCCGAGAATTTCCTCCCGGTAACGATCCGTCAGAAGACTGCGGCCGCCCTTTTCCACAAACGCCTTCAGTGCACAGCCAACCTCGCTTCTTGTGCCCACGCACTCAAACGGCTTATTCTCATCGATTCCGACCAGCTCCCGGAAATCCTTCTCCAGTGACGGCTTGTCAAGGAGCTTCTCTCCGAAAATTCCGACCAGCTCTTCTTCCGGCAGGAACGGGGACAGAATGATATAGACAAACAGGCACTTCGGACAATCGCAGCACCAGATTCCCTTCTTGCTTCCCCGGTTGCAGGAAAGAAAAACCCTGTGATAGTCCCTGCACTGTGCAAACAGGGCAGCAATTTCAATCTCCGCAAGAGGCCTCAGGAAGCTGAAATAATGAATGTCGCTTGTCGTAATCTGTCCGATATAATTCTGGAAATCCTGTTCGAATTCGTAGCTCTTCGAATACTGATGATTGACAAAGGAGCCCCGCACCGTTGTCTCATTGGCACTGGTCTCATTGGAAAGCGCAATCATCCTCCGTCCGCTCAGAAACGCCGCAGCCGTCGAGGAAAATGCCACAATCGCAGAAAACGGGGTATGTCCGTTCAGATACCCCTTCCGGTTCAGCTCCAGCATATTGGGATCCAGTGTCCGCCTTGCCCTGCAGTCATTCTCCGTGTGGTTGAAGACCTCAATCACTTCATCGATGGCGCTGTCATCATTGATATGATAGGTCATGATGTCCTGACCGCGCAGCGTCTCCAGCGTCACAACCGAATCCTTGCCGCCTCCCACCGGAACCAGAAAGCCCTTGTACTCCGTCGGATCCTGAAACGGCTTCCTCACGCCCTGTTCCTCCGGAGAAGGACACTCGATCGTAAGAAGCTCTTCCTCGGAAACCTCGATTCCATTGCGGTACATGAACTCTCCGAGGCCGTTGTAGTAAAGCTTCCGCCACCATGCTCTCTGCTCCCCTGTAAGTGTTCCGCACTCGATGCGGACCTTCTTCGGGCAGGTAATCTTGTAGTAGCTGATCGTCTCGGCAAGTCCCAGCTGGAAGATCAGCTCCTCCAGAATCCTCTTCGCCTCCTCATCAAGCTCCCGGCGCACCGGAAAGGTCCAGGTCGGATGGAACTCCGAAAGGCCCGGCGTTTCAAAATCATAGACCACCCGGCACAGCTTCTCCTCCGGATGCTCTCCGCAAAGATCCGCTCCGATGGTGTAATGGTAACCGCGATAGACAAACTCGGAATACTGCTCCCGATATTCTTCAAATTTCGTCACTGCACATCTCCCGTCGTATGAAAACAGTCCTGATTACATCAATCCAACAAAATAAAAATCATACAAAAATAAGCTGCCCCTTTTCATAAAGAGACAACTTATTCTATCGAGTCTGTTCGAAAATTACAAACGCTGACCTGCGGATTCTTCGCCCTTCGCCGACCGGTGCTTCCGTTATTCCTCTTCCTTGCTGGAGATTGCCCGGAGGAAGGCCTTCGTTCTCTCCTGCGTCGGATTGGCAAAGAACTCGCGGGAGGGCGCTTCCTCCACGACAACGCCTCCTTCAATAAACATGGTCCTCGAAGAAATGTTCTTCGCAAAGCCAAGCTCATGGGTAACAACAAGCATGGTCATCCCCTCGTCGGCCAGCCTTCTCATGACACCGAGCACCTCTCCCGTAAGCTCCGGATCCAGAGCGGAGGTCGGTTCATCGAAATAAATGATCTCCGGATCAGTTGCCAGAGCTCTTGCAATCGCCACCCGCTGCTGCTGTCCGCCGGAGAGCTGATTCGGGTAATAATCCACCCGCTCCAGCATGCCGACCTTCTCGAGCGCCGCACGTCCGATTTCCTCTGCCTTTGCCTTTTCCATTTTCCTTGCGACAATCAGACCCTCCGTCACATTCTGAAGAGCGGTCTTGTTCAGAAACAGGTTGTAATTCTGAAACACAAAGGCTGTTTTGCGCCGGATTTCCGCGATTTCCTTCCGGGTAATCTTCGCAAGGTCATAGGTCTTTCCATCCAGCGAAAAGCTTCCGCTGTCTGCCTTTTCCAGAAAGTTGATGCAGCGGAGAAGCGTTGTTTTTCCGCCGCCCGAGGGGCCAAGGATTGCAATGACCTCTCCTTTACTGACGGACACATCGATTCCATTCAGAACCTGTGTCTTCCCGTCAAATGATTTTCGTATTTCCTTTACTTCCAGCATCGACATAACTGTGTGCCCTCTTCATTTTCTGACTTATCTTCTGCCCGTCTGGTCCTGCCTTCCACACCCGAAGCTTCACAGGCCTCGTCTCAGCGCCTGCCGTAGGAGCCGAGCTTCTTCTCGCCGATGCTCTGGAGCTTGGTCAGCACCGTTGAGAACAGAAGATAAACAGCAGCGACCTCCAGATACAGTGCAAGCGGTTCATAGTAAACCGCGTTGATTCGCTGCGTGGTCATGAACATTTCCGTCACCGTAATGTTCGCGGCAAGCGACGTATCCTTGACCATTGAAATCAGCTCGTTGAATAACGTCGGAAATGCCGTGCGCAGAGCCTGCGGCAGCTCTATTCTGCGGACAATCTGCCACCAGCTCATGCCGACACAGTATCCGGCTTCCATCTGTCCCGCAGGAACGGCCTCAAGAGCGGCACGCATGGTTTCCGCCGCATAGGCCCCCTCATTGATGGCAAACACCATCACGGCCGCAGGGAAGGCATCGATCAGGATTCCTGCCTTCGGCAGTCCGTAGAATACAACAAACAACTGCACCAGAAGCGGTGTTCCGCGGATAATCCAGATGTAAATCCGCGCAATCTGTTTCAGAATCCGGATGTTTGCAAACTGCACCAGCGCGGTCAGGATGGCAATTACCAGCCCGATTGCAAACGCCAGAACCGTCAGCGGAATCGTGTACATCAGTCCCGGAAGAAGAATCTTCGGAAAGGACTGGATCAGAATATTCAAAAGTCGTTCATTCATCTATTTCACAACTCCTATTGTTTTTATAGGATTACAGCATTTAGGTGGGATTATAGCATCATCGCTTACAGAATGCATCATAAATTTAAATCTTCTTCAAACATGAAAATATCCTTCACTTTTCCGCAAAATTATACATTTGATTTTCCTTTTACTCCGCTTAGAATGGTGATAATAAGACGGGATTGGTCTCGGATCATTTCATAACACACACATACAATCGGAGGGATACAAAGCACTATGAGCAAATGGACCAGAGCAAATTACCAACCTAATCTGCCCCTGTACGGCAATCGGCGCGTTACGGCTTCCAGGGAGCATATCGCACTTTCCAGAAATGCTGCCAGAGAGGGCATGGTTCTTCTGAAAAATGACCCTGCTGTTCTTCCGCTTGCCAAAGGAAGCAGCCTTGCACTTTTCGGCAAGGGAACCTTTGACTATATAAAAGGCGGCGGCGGATCCGGTGATGTCACAGTTCCTTATATAAAGAATCTGTATGACGGCTTCCGGGAATATGAAGACCTTGTTTCTGTCTGGGAGAAGGGAGCCTCCTTCTACCGCGACTATGTATCCGCCCAGTATGAGGCAGGAGGAATTCCGGGAATGATTGAGGAGCCGGAGCTTCCGGACGCACTTGCCGATGAGGCAGCTGCCGTCTGCGATACCGCGGTCATCTCCATCAGCCGTTTTTCCGGCGAGGGATGGGACCGCAAGTCCGAGCTTGGCGCTCCGGGCGAAAATGTCTGCGATGACAAAACTCTGATGGATCTGCAGAATCGCCTTTTTGCCCGCAGCGATTTCTACCTGACGCCCCGTGAAGAGGAGCTGATCCGCAAGGTCACAGACCGTTTCCAGCGTGTAATTGTCGTCATGAATGTAGGCGGCATGGTTGCGACCGACTGGTTTGCGGAGAATGAGAAAATCCGCAGTGTCCTCATGGCATGGCAGGGCGGCATGGAGGGCGGCGTTGCAGCAGCAGAGCTCCTTCTCGGCCTTGGCAGTCCTTCCGGAAAGCTCTCCGACACCTTTGCCCGAAGACTCGAGGATTATCCTTCCACAGAGGGCTTCCATGAATCCGGCAATTATGTAGACTATACGGAAGATATCTACGTCGGCTATCGCTATTTCGAAACCCTTCCCGGAGCCGCCGAAAAGGTCATTTATCCGTTCGGCTTCGGCCTCTCCTATACGTCGTTCTCGCTGACGGACCAGACGGCTTACGTGATAAAAGGAGAACCCGATCCGGATGCGGAGACAGCGGAGGGCCCGAATCCGGACAGCGGAGATGTGATTCACGCCGAGGTTCTCGTCACGAACACCGGACGCTATGCCGGCCGTGAGGTCGTTCAGCTCTATTTCGGAGCACCGCAGGGACTCCTCGGAAAGCCCGCAAAGGTACTGTGCGGATATCAGAAGACCCGACTTCTTCAGCCGGGCGAGAGCCAGCTCATCTCCATCGAGACGTCTGCCAAGGATCTTGCAAGCTATGATGACCTCGGACGCATCTGCAAATCCGCCTGGATTCTGGAAAAAGGAAGCTATGCGTTCTTCCTCGGAACCGACGTCCGCTCCGCATCGGAGCTGGAATTCCATTACGTCCTCGAGGCAGACCGCATTGTGCGCCGCCTTGTAAGCCGTATGGCTCCCACACAGCTCTCCATGCGTCTTCGCGCAGACGGAAGCTATGAGAACCTGCCGCTTGGAGAGCCGGGTGATCCCCGCGACAGTGTACTGGAATGGCTTCCCTATGAGCAGATGGACGGCTGCATGCCCGAGGTACGTTATCAGCCGCACACCTATACCTCCTGGACCGGAAAAACAAACGGCCTGCCGAAGCTGATCGATGTGGCAGAGGGCCGTATGTCTCTGGAGGATTTCATCCATGCACTGCCCGATGAATACCTTGCACAGCTGATCGGCGGACAGCCGAACACCGGCGTTGCCAACACCTTCGGCTACGGAAATCTTCCGGAATACGGAATTCCGAATATCATGACTGCGGACGGCCCTGCAGGGCTTCGTATTCTCCCGGAGGTCGGCGTCAAGACAACCGCTTTCCCGTGCTCTACGCTTCTTGCCTGCACCTGGGATCCGGAAACCACCTACGCCGTCGGCCGTGCGGGCGGTGAAGAGGTCATGGAGAACAACATCGGCGTGTGGCTGACTCCTGCCGTGAACATCCATCGCAGTCCCCTGTGCGGGCGCAACTTCGAGTACTATTCCGAGGACCCGTTCCTTGCCGGAAAGCAGGCTGCCGGGATGGTAGAAGGAATTCAGAGCACACATGTTGCGGCAACCGTAAAGCATTTTGCCCTCAACAACAAGGAAACCAACCGCAAGGATTCCGATTCCCGCGCTTCCGAGCGTGCCATCCGTGAGATCTATCTGAAACAGTTCGAGATCATTGTAAAGGAGGCTCATCCGTGGAGCATTATGTCCAGCTACAATCTCATTAACGGACACCGCGCTTCCGAAAACCGCGACATGCTGATCGGCATTCTCCGCGAGGAATGGGGCTATGACGGCATGGTCACCACCGACTGGTGGACTTACGGCGAACATTATAAGGAATGTGCAGCGGGAAACGACATGAAGATGGGCTGCGGCTTTGCAGACCGCGTGATGGCTGCACTGGAAAAGGGTGCCATCACAAGAGCACAGCTGGAGCTTGCAGCGCGTCATATTCTGACGCTGATTCTGCGTGTCGAATAAAGAATCATCAGATGGGAAAGGAGAGATCTCCATGGAACAAAATCCGCAGCTTGGTCAAATCAGGAAACAGGCGCAGCGGGCTGTCGCAGAGCTCTGCGATGCCGCGCATCTGCGGCCGGGGGCTCTGTTTGTCGTAGGCTGCTCCTCCAGCGAGGTCCTCGGTGAGAGGATCGGCACTCACACCAGCATGGATGTTGCGGGAGCCCTGTATGAGGGGATTGCCTCCGTGCTGAAGGAGCGCGGCGTCTTCCTTGCCGCTCAGTGCTGTGAGCACTTAAACCGGGCACTCGTTGTCGAACGGACCGTTCTGGAGCGCTATGACCTCGAACAGGTCAATGCCATTCCGCAGCCCAACCACGCAGGCGGAGCCTTTGCCTCCGTCGCCTGGAACAGAATGACAGATCCGGTTCTTGTGGAGAGCCTCTCTGCCCGCGCCGACGCCGGAATCGACATCGGCGGGACGCTCATCGGCATGCACATTCATCCGGTTGTTGTTCCGGTCCGCATCTCCATAGACCGGATCGGCGAGGCATCCATCCTCTGTTATGAAGTGACCATTGTCAAGAGACGATTCCAGGAAATTTCTATCTCCCGG
>ERZ1026872.7-NODE-7-length-182828-cov-34.582805_pt1 | contig 182828 bp, 271 predicted proteins | sample MGYA00380166_ERZ1026872 | MGnify/ENA primary metagenome ERZ1026872 (study PRJEB33269, sample SAMEA4719802) | human gut metagenome | biome: human-associated habitat; feature: organic feature; material: feces | place: Cameroon | collected 2013-10 ... | reverse complement strand
GCGCTCGCGTCGGCGGCTCGAACATCACTTCTGGCGGTTCTGGAGGACGTCCATTCGGTCCGGCTGGTATCGGTCAGGGACGAGACTCAAAGGACGGATATGCAGCAACGCTGACCGCGCCGGGCCCTACTCCTCCGAAAACTCGATACGGTTCTATTGGTGGTGCAGGTGGGGATGTTGGTCAACCGGGTGTAACAAGTACATATCCGGGAGGTCAAGGTTCTGCATATCCGGGAGGTCAACCGGGTGCTGCACTATATGGGTCTGCACCTACGTGGACAAGACTAGGAAACGTCTACGGAAGTAGACTGTAAAAATAAAGGGCACATCAATTAAGATGTGCCCTTTTATTATGCAACTGACGGAGAATCAGGAAGTGTGAAGTTTTTACCCGTTCCTTCAATACACAGAAGAATAGGCGCTTTCTTGTCCGGATGTACTCCGACTGATTTTAATTCACGAACTGCCAAGTGTTTCACGTTAATCAAATCTAGTGCTTTTTCCAGTGTTGAATCATCATCAAATGCAACAGCGCGTAATGCGCCTTTCTCACGGGTATAAAGTTTCATCGTTCTACCATTGTGCTCAATATGTCAAAGTTTCGGGAATCAAACTCTGATAAGATATCTTTAATCTCAGATGGAGACAGACGTTCCCACATTTTTCTGAATGACATCTTACTGAATTCCTTTCCTCGAACCGTCCTGAATCCTGCTGCGTTTAAGAACTCAACAAAACTCGATTGACTGTCCATAATATGACACATTTCGAATTTAATTAGAATTGAAGCTGTGGCAACAATATCGCGACACAGTTCGGTGGATTCGGTGCTGCTCATAGAACCTCTAACTGCATTGGACCTTTATCTTTAAACGCATCACCAAAAATTTTCACAAAGCTAAAGTCACTGAATAATATTTCGGTGTTACCGTTTCTGTATACTGCATCAACGATCTCACCAATTTGATTTTCTCGAATGATTGGTTCGCCACGTTTCGTGACGAACATTCGAGGATAACAATAAGTTATCTTTGCTTTCATTACAGTCCCAGCATGTCTTTCAGACGGCTACGGAAAGCAATCGCATCATTTTTGGAGCTTTCAGACTGTGCAATGTCGGATTGCAGTTCGGAAATCATTTCACGACTGCGAGCAATTTCGGCTTCGTCGTGTGCTACACGTTCATCCAGTTCCTGAATAGTACGAGTGAAGCCAGAAATGATTTCGGATACGGCGCGTGGTTTACGATTAAAAATGCTCATTATATTTTCCTTTATGTTTTTCATAACCACGATCACGATTCTTTTTACGATCAACGTGGACATTTGACTTGTTAAACTCATTAGCGAATTTCGCTACCGGATTGTTTACTGCATGTTTTTCTTTCTTGTTGCTCATTATACTTAACTCCGTTTTGAAAGCAAGGGGATTTTTCATCCCCTTTCAAAATTATTTACCAGGTTTAATCAGAGTCACTTCCGCGATATCTTGCCAATCTGCATCGGTCTTGATGAAATCGGCGATAAACAGTGCGGTGCGTAATGACACATTACGAAGACGCTCAACGTTGGTTTTCATCCAATGAACAAGTTCGGTTTCTTGAGAGACTGATAAACCTTTATCAATCAGCATATCGGTATTTGCGATAACATCTTCCACCCGAATCATGATATCACGATTTGAGTGAACACCCAGGTCGAGATAAATCGAGCGACTAACAAGAGCGTCAAGATGTGGGGTTAGTTTAGAAGATTTATCCAGCTCTTTATCTACGTTCATATTGGTAATAAACACAACAGAACCTTCAAACAAGAACGTGTTAGGAATATCTTTATCTTCTAACCAAGAACTTGCGGTTCCCCATGATATCCAACGTTCTTCCCCAGTGTCCAGGGCAGCTTTCAGAATGTTCAGAACATCTTCATCACTGAAAACATCGATATCGTCCAGAACGATTACATCGTTTGGTTTTCGATTCTCAAACAGCTTGATATAAAGACCGATTGCAGAAATCTTGCCTTTTACCATTTCAAACTCAATCTGACCACGACTTGCAGCACGTTTCAACATCTTTTCGAGACTGAAAGTTTTACCAATTCCTGGTGCTCCGCTGATAATCAGAGAACGAATCACACCGGCAATGATGCCTTTACCCATCTTTTCCATGACTTCGAAGCGTTTACGAATCTTTTGTTTTATTTCGTCGTCAGACAGTACAGTTGGTTGTGGGAGCGCATCTTCACTGTATTCACAGTCGTGGGCATTAACCCAAATGCTACGCTCACGATTCTCAATAATAATGGTAACTTTACCATCTTTCCCCTGTTCCTCACGCTGTTTGGCGTTATTCCAAAAAGTGAAAGGACGTACTAAGTCAAACACACCGTTTACATCTTTACCAGCAAACTTTCCATCAGTGATTTTAACAGTTTTCATAATATTTTCCTCATTTCTCGTTTCGATGGGGTCATAATATCAAATCGACCCCATCATGCAAGAGTTTTTTTAGGAAATTTAGAAAATTTCTTCCAGATCTCTGAGATACTCAGCTTTTGGAGTTGTTTTCTTCCAATGTTTCAGTTCTTTTTCAATAACTTGCAGATCTTTTTCCAGCTTCTTCACTTCATCACTTGTGATGTGATAAATGTTCATGCTGATCAGTTTTTCACTGAATTCTTTCAGATTCGGATAAGATTCGATATCTGTCATGGTCTGCTTACGAGTCTTACCACGAGGTTCAATGTCACCGCTGATAACCTTGTTAATAAACTCAATACGAGCGCTGGCGTAGCGACTCTTTTCTTCCAGCTCTGCGATTTTATTCGCGATGCGAGTAGGATAATGAGTCAGACGATAATCAACAAAGTCCTTGATCAGTTCTTTTGCCGTATCGTAAATGCGAACGTCGGTGTGGGTTTGATCTCGGTCAGGACCTATAACAACAATATTCTGACTAACCGACTGATTAAGTTTGAACAGTTTTATAACCGCATCATGATCATTCATGTCGATAGGAAGATCTCGCTTCAACGTTACTTCAAAACGGAATCCATTACGACAGTCAGTTGTGTAACTAACAATTTTATTCGAATCGACCAAAGCGTCCAACACTGCAACATATTTCGTGCGATCATACTTCGGAGGAATCTCTGTGATAATCAGCTTCGTTTTACGTTTTTCATCGTATTCGTAAGTGCCTTCAAGCATGAATTTCTTATCGGTTTCTTTGATGATTCGACCGTGGAATTCTGGAAATTTTAGCTTAGGTTCATCACAATCACCAGTTTTAATATACTGCCTGACACATTCGGTCACGCTTACTGGATCGTGAGGAAGGATGTCAGTCGCATACGCAACTGCGATACCAGAAACGCCGTTCAGTAAAACAGTCGGAATAATTGGCAAATAGAAACGTGGTGGGAAGTGTTCAGGATCCCAATGCTTGGGAGATTGATCAACGTCCAAAAACGTTTTTCTAAAGTTGTCATGAATAGTGCAATAAATGTAACGGGCTGCCGACGCTTCTTGAACGATACGAGAGCCAAAGTTGCCACGACCTTGAATGATCGGGAAGTTGTTGTTCCATGTATTAGCCATTAACGCACCAGCGTCCTGTGCTGCGGTTTCTGCGTGATGATAACCATACTCAGAAACAACACCACCAATTGCTGCCACTTTACTGAAATTGTTTCGAGCGTTGCGCAAAACCGAGTAAAGGAACAATCGTTGAACGGGTTTAAATCCATCAATCAGGTTTGGAATTGCACGATCTTCAATTGTATACATTGAATAATCACGCGCTTCCTTGTTCATAATGTCAGACATCAAACGGGTCTGCTTCATTCAGTCGATCTCCTCTATCATATTTCGACTTATAATTCCTACTGGAACATCATTATACACGATTATTGCTTTGTCAGCAAGATATAACGCAGCACTAATCTTTAAAACGTGTCCGTATTCTGTTTCCATTCGATACGCTGATCCAACTGGAACTGCATAGTAACAGGTTTTGAAATCTAACCCATTAACAGCAATTCTTCCATCAATATAGCGAGCATTGTAAAGCGCGTTTGAGTAAGGAATAGCGTAGAAGTTATTCACTCTCACCCCTTTATCCCATAAAACTAATCTATCGGAAAAATGCTTGTCACGCGTTATATAAAGATTACCCAGTTTAGCTCTCTTTATCGAAAACACGTAATTTCGACGACTTTCAATTTCAAAACTCGGCAGTCTTCTTGCATCAGAAACGAATTTATTCCAATCCCTGACAGGAGGGGAATTATCGTTTTTAAAATCGGAATAAGAATAATCACCTCCATCAACGTTTTTTATATATTCACGTCGGCACTGCTCTTTTAATTTTTTAAATGTCTCACTATCCTGAGCGCGAATCTGGGCATCCTTAATACACATTTCATGACGCTCAAGATAACCTGATAGAATTTCATTAGGAATCGCGAAGGATTTAATGGAAAGCAATGCTAATCCTAACAATATCCAACGCATATTATTTCCTTAGTATTCTAATTCTTCGACTTTATCAAATACGAAAATTCGTTGTTTCTGCCAGTTGATCTTGCGATTCATTACTTCCTGCCACTCGTTTGGATGAGCTTTTACCAATAGCTCCATTTCTTCGTCGAGAACAGTTGGTTTATTTCTCGAACCGTATCGCCATACAGTACCAGTGGATGGCTTACCATTAATATACCAGAATTGACGATCGGTAATAACGTCATTAGGATGCATATGATCGAAGTGACGAGCTAAAACATCAAGACGACCGATTTTATCAAGAAATTCGTAAACGTTAAACACATATTTGCCATCGCTGTGTAAACGCCAGTTTGTCGGATCAGTTGTAGTATCTGCGAACCCGTTTGGAAGCAAGGTGTTACGCACGATGTACAAAGGATACTTTAATTTAACTTTCATTCATATACCTTACAAGTGTGTGGGTTGTCTCGGGATTCTTTATCATATTGCAGATAAAATGTTCCCGGATTTTGCTCTGATCTCACCTTACAATTAAAGTAAGATTCTCGCGTCATAATAAAAATAGGCTTCACAACTATAACATCATTGATATCAACTTTGCAAGCAAAAAGTAACTCGGCTACGTCAAAATTTTCAAATGAATGCATATCAACACAACCACCACCTCTGCGATTCGGATCAATGTTGAAATTTCGACTCGTGAATTTTTTGACCTCAATACGACGACCTAGCGCAAAAACGTCCCACGCATAGCTGTATGGATCATTTGGATTGAAATCGAGAAGGTTTTTCTTTCCATTGAGCCAGGAACAGACGCTCAACTCAGTAAGCAAACTTATCAATACGTTGTTATATATCGTCTCAGGCTTTCGGTGGTCTTCTTCCCTTAGTTGCTGAGTCGATAGTATGTTATCGACTTGGGAAGTGATTTCTTTATCTAATTTCCGCTTGACCAGTTCAACCGATTCTTTTGTCCAACGAATCTCATTCAGTGTTTTAGGTAACATATTCCTTCCAATAAAAAAAGGACTCCGAAGAGTCCTTTTGTGTTTTGAACTCAATTAGTTCATAATTTCATTCAGATATTGTTTGTGTAGAGCCGGAGTAGTCTCCGCAAAGAATTCATCATTGAAATCTATAAGAGAACTAATATCACCCTTGATAACCATCAGAGTACAAACAGTGATTAACTTTTCGGAAACAATCTCTACGCCAACAGTTTCAGCGACTTCGCGAGCTTTCATGACGTTTTTAACTACGATTTCTAAAGTTTTCATTTGTATCTCCGATGTTTCGTTTCGATGTGTGTATAGTAGCACACCGATTCATCGTGTAAAGCGCTTTCTGAATTTTTAATAAAAAAGGGACTCCGAAGAGTCCCTTTCATTAGTAATGGCTAAAACCGGTTGTGACATCTTTCAGAACTTCGTATCGACAAGTCCTCATCTTCGCGTTATTGTAATCTACCGGAATAGAAACAACATCACGCGGATGAACTTTAACCTGAACGATAACACCGCGACCACCACCGTAGTGAGGCAGATAGCTTTTCGCTGCAACGTGCAGACCAGCAGAACAGGTGCGATTTGAATCTTCGTCAACTGCGTTACGAGGAACTTCTACAACAGAACCAGGTTTGTTGCTGATTTTGTTTGTGTACATGTCCATGTAATTGGAGTTAACACGTTTCCATGCGAGGAAGTGACCATCGGCAGTCAATTCAATATCATTATGTTGCAAGAAACCGAATAGCTCGTTAACGGCACGGCGTGATGGATTCAACATCAGATTTTCGAAGAAGTTGATCAGGAATTTGAAGTCCTTACCATCTTTCATCGCGTCGAGAATGCGCTGAGTAAGACCGTTATCGATTTCCATACCTTTGTAAGACACGGTATCACCTTCGATCTTAACAGAGCCTTGCATGAATTTCGTGACAGCACGTTTAACATTAATCGCGGTCAGGGCATCATTCAGAAGACGCTGTTTTTCATCTTCGGTTGTTGCGATAGCAACGCGCATCAGGATGTTACGAGCACTTGCGAATGCAGGATGTGATGCATCAGCGGTATACGTTTTACCATCTTGAATCAGATTGATGAAGTTTGGACCCATCAACCACTGAATAGGAGATGATTTTTCTTTCTCTACCGAAGCCTTAGATGATACAGCTGGTTTAGTGACCGCAGCCGCTTTAGCTTTCAGGGCAGATTTCGCATCAGAAACAGACAGTCCCTTAGCAGGAACTTGTTTTGCGATAGTAGAAGATTTTGAAGAACCTTCAGCGATTACACGACCAATGGTACGAACAGAAACACCAAATTGCTTGGCAAGACCAGCTTTAGAGATTGAACCTGCTTTCCACAGTGCAACGATGCGAGATTTTTGATCAGCGGACAGAATTGAAACAGCCATTTTATTTTCCTTTACAGTTTATACAGTTATTAAGAGGGAGTTCACTCCCTCAACAGATTTTACAGCTTAATCGACTTAATAATGTCGTTTACATAACGATCTTCATAGTAGCCATAGCTACGATTCAGATAGAAACAGATCAACGGGTTGTCTTGCTGAAATTTCTGCAAAACAGAGTCGCTTTTCTTACTGACTATTTTAGACAGTTCATCGAATCGTGTCAACATATTTTTCAACGTTTTTTCGTTCGCTTTATAGCTAGGACATTCAGTGAACATATGCAGACGGTCTTTCAGGACATCTTTAAACAGACTGTAGATTTCCGTAGTAGGATTTTCACGACATAGCTTCTCGGCATAATCTTTCAGCTTATCATGTTTGCGCAGATTCGCGATCAGACTATTTGAGGAGTTATTGAACGGGAAGATATCTTCGGTGAGTTTCGACTCAAGTTCAACAACCAGCTTAATCATTTCGTCCCAAACTTCGGTCATATTCGGATTCTTTTTGACTTGCTCCCAGTGACTTGCTTTGATAACCGGAATTTCGTCAATCTTACGATGTTTCATGAACTGACGAACTGACGCGAGAGAACACATAAACGCATTACGACGACTTGTGGAAACATATTCGTTGTTGAACATTGGAATCCAGAAGCCTTTGAGCTTTTTAATGTCTTCTGCGTACATTGCAACTGGAACAGTAGTATTCTGGGTTACAGAAACGGTGTTAGGAGCCTTTTTTGCAACAGATTTCTTTTCGGTTGGATTCGCTTTACGAGCATCGTCGCATTTACTTGACCAGAAAATATTCAGTTCATCATCATGCCAACATTTCTTAAACTGCTTGATAACTTCATCGGCATGTTCGACGTCGACCAGATACATCCAAGAACCATGGGTCTTGTTCAACATCTTCAAACCTTTCATCGTGCGAATCGCGGCAGATTTTTTGTCGTTAATGAACAAATCAACTTTGTCTTTACCGAAATCTGCAAAACCTTGACGCATCCAACGATCAACGTTTTTACCTCGAGGTTTGGAAAGACTCAGGTCATAACGCAAAATGCTAACGTCAATAGCGTCCACATTTCCTTTACTGTCAGTGCGTTTGAATGTTGGATAAACAAACTGGGTTCGAATCTCAACTTCTTTCGCTACGGTATTACCGTTTTTCATGACATATTGCGGATTAGTCAGAATATGTGACCAGTAATGTGCGTTATATTTTCGATGAATATCGGTTTTCAGTTTGCGAACATGGGTATATTCAGAGACTTCTTTAATCAAACCTTCAGAGAGCTTAATATCGGTTTTCTTGATACGCTCTTTGATGTTCTTCATGGTTTCATCATCAAGAGATAGTTCTTCGCGACTCGGAGTAATGTCAAGTTCTCCAAGATCGAATCGAACGTAATAGGCAGACGTGGAATTACGTCCCCAAGTCGATTGTCCTTTCATAGACAGATTAATCATTGTATTCGTCCAAACCTCAGGAGGCAGCGGATACACGATATTACCCATGATTGCGAACACACCAGCACCATGAACCGATTGTTTCACTTCAAATTCGGACTTGTCGAAAGGAAGGAAATCAACAGGATGACCACCAAACAGCTTAGGACGAATTTCACCGAATGACGTGAACACATAACGAGCTTCTTCTTTCCAACGAGGAATATCCTGCGTGTTAACCGGAACAGTAATTTCGATACCATTAGGTTCATCTGTTTCAGCTTCTGAAACTTTCGTGATTGTTGGTTCACCGTCTTTGATGAATGCAGCGTAAGCACGACGCATACCGTTGAAATAACTTACAACTGTGAAGCTGTCAGTATAACTGAACGGAGATTTTGAACCCAAACCCAAAGCACCGATGTAATCATTGCTATCAGATTTAGTTGACGCAAAATAAGTGGTATACAGATTCATGATTGTTTCATCGTCCATACCACAACCGTAGTCACGAATCTTGAACTGAGGATCAAGCATACCAGGCATATGAACATCAAACGTGCCTTTGTTACCATTTGCAATGTGACCGTCAACTGCGTTACAACTCAACTCACGAATAATCGCACGAATCTTGTTTTTGTAAAGATTACTAGACAGAATTCGGAATGCCTTCGCACTCGCTGCAATCTGAAAACCTTTCATTTGCAGATCGCCACCGGACATAATAGGAGTTTCAGTCGTCTTCAATTTCATTTAAATTAATCTCATGATAATCGAGCCATTCCTGTATCTGTTTGGAATATTGGCTCTTGGGTTTCAAATCACCAGCAACGATGTCACGCATCAGATCCTGATATCCGTCAATGTTTTTGAAATCTTCGGAGTGAAAACGAACATACATCCGATTTCCTTCAAATAAGAACTTCTGTAATTCAGAACGTTTCATAATATTTTTCTCACACATAATTTTATCCTCTTTACTTGATGCACTCATTGTAAGTGCATCAAGATTTCTTGTCAAGTCATTATTTCACATCAACTGAAAGCCAATCTTTACGAAGTTGTGGTTCATCACCATAAAGAATTTCAAACAGTTCTTTCGCATTGTCGTCCATTTTAACAACATCAAGAACCGGATCGTTGATCACTCGGGAATACTCAGATTCTTCAAGCGAACCAAGCCCTTTGATGTATCGAACTTCCCAGCCTTTCGGAAGTTTTTCTTTCTCTTTCTCGAAATCCGGAATTGAGTAATACCATTTATTTTTGCTCAAGTCTTTCGGATCTTGAATGATAATCACCGGAGTTTTGACGAACATCACACGTTCTTCTTCGAACAGCGAAGGCCAATATTTAAAGAAGAAAGCAAGCAACAGAGGATAAATTGAACCAACACCATCATGATCCGCATCGGTCATGATGCCAATGTAATCGTAATAAGCAAATGACGGTTTTTTACCAATCTGCAAATCAAGAATCGCCATGATCTCGAAAAGTTCTTTATTCGCTAATACATCAACGTCAGATTCGTCCCAGATGTTCTTGACTTTACCGCGAAGTGGAAACCCACCGTGAATATCCGGATCACCAACTTTTGCGAGATAACCCAATGCTGAATCACCTTCTGTTAGAAATAGAGTGGTCTTGCGAGTTCGCTTGGGGTCATCTACTAAGTTCGCTTTAATATGCTTCGCGACCTTAGCTTGTTTGGCTTTCTTCTGTGCCTTCGTTGCGGCTGCTTTGTCGGCTGCTTCTTTACGAATTAATGCGGCTTCGATGATCGGCATAATCAGAGCTTCACACTTCAGGAACTTTCGAGCAAACTTTGTGATGTCCAAATCGATATGAGCTTTAACCTGTCCCCAGGTGCTCGTCAGTCGATCTTTTGTCTGACTGTCAAACTTTGAGTCTTCAAAGTTACGCAAGAAAACACCGACTGTCAACATTTCGCGAATTCTCGCTCGGTTGATTTCAACTTTATGTTGACGTTTGATCATCGGAATTAGTTCGTCGGCAACAGCATTCACCAAGTCCTCGACGTGAGAACCACCGTTTTTAGTATGAACACCGTTAACGAAACTGACGTTTTTCAGACCGTCTTCACCACACGCAAAGAAAATTAATGAATTATCGTTTTTATGTTCGATTGTTTCACCGAATTCTTTAACGAAGTTTTTAACGTTATTACTGATTTTCTTTCCGTTGAATTTGAAAGTAATTTCAGGGAAAGCAACCGCAAGAGTCTGTAAACGACTTTCGAAGACTTCAATGATTTCGTCGTCAAAACGCATTACACCGAATTTCTCGAAATCTGGCATAAAGCTAACTTTTGTTCCTTGCTTACCACCTTTTTTGATTTTGTGACTGATATTATCGGCGTTATTAGTGCAGAATACTTGAACAGTATTTTTACCGTCACACGTTTCACCGACAAACTTGTCACTAAAGAAGTTGGTTAATGCAGAACCTACACCGTTCTTACCTATTGTGGTTCGACCTTTTTCAAAGTTACCACCCGTTCTCGCTCTCGTCCATGCTGCAACAGGACCAGGAATTTCTTCACCTTCAGGAGTCAGAACAGGAGTCTGAGGAAGACCTCGTCCGTTGTCTTGGACAGTCATTTCAGCACCAGTAATAGTAACTTCAATCACGTTTGCAAATTTGAATCCAGTTCGAATGGCTTCATCCACTGAGTTATCGATGATTTCATCACCGATTTTCTGCAACGCGGGAACGATTTTCTTTTTAATGAACTTGCCATGAGAAAGAATTTCTTTTTCTTCCATCGCAAGACTTCCAACATACATATCGCTGTTTAACAGAATATGTTCTTTGTCGGTCAGAATTTTAATTTCATTCTTTTTCATCTTAGTCCTTAATTTAAACAGGATGTGCATCATATCACATCCTGTTTTATTGTCAACTAATTCTTTCAGCTTTGACGTAACGCCATGAAAGTTTATAGTGGGCAACCATTGTGTTAACGTCTTTATACTCCACAGACGGTTTGATTACCAACCAATCACCGTTTACGTCCATACGAACTTTGATCTGGTATTTCATAACAATTTCATCACGTGGTCCGATCATTGTTTGAGTCCTACCCATTTAGCACACTTACGTGCAATGATAACGCGAGTTAATGTAACCAGATCTTCATAGGTCAACGTAGGTTCAAAAGTTCTCAACATTGACATACAAACGTTCATTGAATCGGCACAACGCTGGAAAACGTGGGAGGTGTCTCGGTTTAAATCAATCGCATTCACTTCTTTCTTGAGTTCTTGAAAAACAAGATATTCATCGCGTGGATAAGCGCGTTTGAACCACTTTTTCAATTCGTTTTCATAACGGGTATCGGTATGGTGTAAAATCGCGCCGTAACTGTCACAAAGCCACATCATGTCGGCTAAGCAGATAATAACATCACACAGTTCATTGAATGCGGGTTCATCGCAACGCCCAGGACGATTAATAGCGCGAGCTAATTCACCCATTTCTTCGTCAATCATCAGATGAACGGAATGAAGACTGCGTGATTTCACTTCATCAGAAGCATGATAAATTTGATTGATCATTATTCTAATCCCAGAGCAATACGCTCTTCCTTAGTTAATTTTGCGAGACCGTTTTTACGATTTCGTTCCAGTTCTGCTTCACGCTTTTTACGGTTTTCGTAGAAGACTTCAATACGGCTTTGAAGCGGAAAAATCATTTTCTCACCGTTCACCTCAACTTCTACAACTTCGATTTGTTGGGATTGAACGCGACCATCGGAACCCCAAAAACCTTGACCTTTCACATCTTCATCGGCATCAAATCGATTGAAGTAGTATCCGACTGTGAATTCACGTCCCCCACGCTCGTCCTGTGAGGCGGTTCCTTTCCAAACTTTGAACACTCGGGCAATAAAGTTAGACGGATTCATTATTTGATCTCCATATAAATAATCCCTTCGGATGTAATTTCACGCCATGCTTTCAAAACATCATCAACAATCAAAGATGTCAGATGAAAGTTGGATTTTTCAGAGCGTTTCTCGACAACAGATTTGGTGTTGTCAAACAGAATATCATAGAAACGATCTTCGTTGATTTGGATTTCTTTAGTCATAACAATTTCCTCAGTTCGCTACGCGAGGGCTTTGCCCCCATTTTGATCGAATTATTTCTTATAGTCTTATAGAGATAACTCGATCACTTTTTTAGATTACAACAATTTCTTTGTTGATGCAATCGATATTTTCATCATTTCTTTTGTTGCAATCTGTTTCGTTATGCTATGAATAATATCAAATCGTGGACGGAAAGCAAGAAAAAGCCCACAAAAGTGGGCGATTTGCTATCGTTTCTTCTTGAGACTGCGTGGATCAGCTTCTTCCTGAGAAGGCATATCTTCGAGACCGTATGAGTAACGTTTAGCATAAAGATACATCAAAACGTCTTTGGCACAGTCGTGAATACTATCGTGTGCAACGAATCCATCAAGTGCACCCATAGGCAGAGGACACTCGGTCATCCATCTCACACCAAGATTTTCTTCAATCGCGGTACGAATATCGCGTTGTGACCAGAATCGAACAACTTCATCATCAAAAGTTTCACGATTTCCTGTCACGTTTCTGATCCAAGTCACGTACATAGAAAAGTCGAAAGCTGTGCCTCGTGCCCAACCGTGGGAACTTGACTGCTTAACACCTGCATCGCGTAAGTGTTTGTGAATCTGAGCAAGACCTTCTTTAAGCGTCACATCATCAGGACCTGGTTTCAGGTTAATACGTGCCGCTTCTTCTTGTTCTTTCCACCATTTGATAACAGACGGATCAAAATGACGAAGTTTTAAATTTTTCTGTTCGCTTAAATCGAACTTGACTTTTTTACCGGCTGCTACCAGTTCCTGAAAACTAGGAACGTTCTCAGGATCGTTCACGAAGGGAACAACGGCGCAATCAATCAGAGCACCGTCTGGTAAGTTGCCCAGTGTTTCAAAGTCAATAATGAAATCAACTGGTTTTGACATTAGTTGGTACCTGTGTGACCGAAGCCGCCTTCACCGCGCTCGGATTTATCATCGAATTCCTTCACTTCAACGAATTTCGGTTGAACGACTTCGACAAAGATCATCTGGCAGATACGCTCTTGAGGCTTAATGACATAGGTCATGTTAGAACGATTCCAGACAGAAATGCCGATTTCACCTTGATAATCAGCGTCGATAATACCGGTCAGATTACTCAGAACGATACCGTGTTTAACACCCAGACCGGAACGAGGAACGATCATGCCCATCAGAAGTTTCTTTTCACCTCGCATGTCCATTTTCAGACCAGATTTGATCATTGTGGTCATACCGGGTGCAAGATGAATTTCTTCGTCCATGCAAGCGCGAAGATCAAGCCCTGCGCTGGAGACGGTTGCGTAAGTCGGCAGTGGCATTTCTAGAGTTTGTGCTGCTTCGGTTCGAATTACTTTTACGGTCATTTTTCTTCCATCTACTAAATCGGTTAGTTGCTCTTAATCCAGAGACAATATTATTACACAAATAATCATAAATTGCAACTGGATCAGCGTTTTCTTTTTGAACCATATCGTTAACATCTTTTGATGTCCATGGTGCTTGGTCCCATAACACCACGCTTTCACCTGATTCAATTAACTTTTCATAACGTTTCATTGTATCAGGACTTCGATTCTCGTTATCAAGAACCCAGACTCTTCGGTCTCTGAACGGAACAACGTTCATATCGACTTGTCCACCGGCCATTGCTATACCGTTCGGAATAAAAACTGAGTCAATTGGTCCTTCGAAAACAAAAACAGGTTTCGAACTGTTATCGACTTTTTCACAGCCAAATATCTTATTGGCATGTTCGTGAGTCTTAATCGTTATATAACGAATATTCTCGTTTTTGCGTAACGCTCGTCCTTGAATTGCTTCCATTTTACCTTCGCGAGTGAGAATAGGAATAACCAAACGAGGTTCTTTCTCGGAATCGTCTTCGTATGTTCCTTTGAAAACGTGATTCGCGACTTTCTTCCATTCCATTGTGAAATAAAAACGATCCAACTGATCTCTAGGAATCATACGATTCAACATATATTTCTTTGCAGGATGTTCATCAGGAAGTTCACTGATTTTATCACAAAACGGGAGTTTTTCTACAACTGGTGCTTTGATACTGAATAATTCTTTTTCTTTGCTTTCTTCACGTCTTGGTTCATTACCTCGACGATCACGAAGCCAACCACGAAAATATTCAGGAAAATGTTCTTTCAAATATGTTCCGATCGGAACATTATAGTTGCAGTTAAAGCATCCATAACGAAGTCCACCTTCGTATTCGTAAAACCAACCACGAGCCATCGAGGCATTCTTCATCGAGTCACCGCAATGAGGACAACGAAAGTTGATTTTAACTGGATTCATGCTCATTATTTTACAACGTTCGTAAGTTAATCCGATCGTTTGAGCTATGTTCTTTTCGTAAATTGTAATCATAAAAATGCCCTCACAATGTAAGGGCTATATTATCAACTTTCGATCTTGCTGTCAACTTTTTTCTTCTTTCTGGGTTTTGAAGGACCCGGAAACGTTACTGAGCCACTATTCTCACCTTTGGAGATAGTTTCTGCATCGCCTCCTGCATCACCTGCAATCATTTCTTCAAAGATAGACACCAACTCAGAATTATAGTCTCGCAGTCCTACTAGCGATTCCAGAAGTTCCGAAACAGTCTCTTTGTCTAAGTCTTCGTCAATCTTATTAATCAAATAAGACGTTTGACCCATTAACTCTACGTAATCTAGTTTGTTTATTTCACCTTGTTCAAACAAAAAACTTTTGATCAGATATGCGCGAGCGAGCGCGGACACCCCACCAGGAAATTTATTCAGCAATACTTTAATCGGACGCAAAACTGCGTCCAATCGAGTGTATGCCGCTTTTTCTTCGCTTGTTTTAGGACGCTTTATAAGATTTCCTAAAGCGTCAATTATTCCGAGTTTAAATGCGGGCCATTCAGGAAATTCTCTTGAAAGAATTGTCATGATTCTAACTGCATACACTCGATCAACCGTACGTTTAATAACGGACATTTTTCTCTCCTATAAAGAGATTATTTAGGGAGTATTACTCCCATTCTACTTCGTCGGCATTCATGAAGTCTTGCATTTTCTTACGCTGAGTTGCGTTTTCATTTGCTTGGACTTGCATTTCGCGGGATGCTTGCTCTACAGTTTTTGGATCTGTTCCAGTATCTTCACACTGTAACCAACGTTGCTTATCCTTTTCAACCAACATCGTGAATTTGTTATTTCGATTTTTATCACCGTAACGAGATTTGATTTGCTTGAATAACTGCTGACCTAATTCAGCAAGATCTGGAGTTTCCATCATTGCCAATATAAAGTCTGCTGTAGCTGCAAGACCGGCCGATTCTGCGATGTCTGACATATTGATGTCGGATGAATCCCAACCTGCTCGTGTTGTCTGCGCTGCCGACCATACAACCACGTTGTGTTCAATCGCTAAACCACGAAGTTCTTCGGCAATCGCTTTAACTAACGTGTAACTGTTTTCGGAATAAACTTTAATACGACTTGATGCCATGATTCCTAGATAATCGACAATAATGATATCTGGCTTCCACTGACGTTTCGTCCACAATTCGTTCAGCAATGCATTAATATGATTAACACTTGCACCGCCGGTCGGAAATTGTTTGATAATCAGCTTACCAAGACCTTTCTTGCTCAGATTTTCCATACGGGCTTTATATGATGAATAAGTTATTACACCATCATCAATATCGTCCATCGAAACATCGAGTAAGTTGGCATCAATACGTTTGGCAACCATATGCTCTGCCATTTCCATAGAAACATACAAAACGTTACGACCTTGTGCCAAATACGTTGCCGCTAAATGACAAAGACCCAATGATTTACCAACGTTAACACCCGCCATTAACAGATTCAGGGTTCGACGTTCGACACCTTGTTTTGTGATCATATCGAGAATACGAATACCGAACGGAATTTTCATCGTTTTTTCACGATACATTTCCCAACGACTTTCGTAATCTTCAAAGAAGTCATGACCAACGGTTGTATCGAAACTAATACTAATCGCACTTTGTAGAATTTCGGGAATTGCACCCAGATCAGGAATTCGCTTGTCTTGCTCGTCTAACGGTAATGCTGCATTTTCTTGAATTTCGATTGCCCGACTCGTCGCGTTATATATTGCTTTATCGCGACAATATTTTTCGGTTTCACCAACCAACCATGCCAAATCTTCGGGAGTTGTTTCAAGTCCGTTGATCAAATCCCTGGCAGAATCGAATTCATCTTGACTAATTTTAGTCATAGACTCTAGGTTAATCATCAAAGCATTTTTAGACGGAATTGATTTGTGTTCGTCATGATACTTCTTGATTAAGTTAAAAACAGTTCGTTCCTGTCTGGAAAAATAATCATTACGAAGATGGGGCCAAACAACGGAAAAATATTCGCTGTTATATAACACGTTAGAAAGAATTGTTTTTGGAAGTAACATTATTTACCTTTGAATAAGTTCAAAACTTTTTTAAAGAATGATTTTTCTTTCTCTTGCTGAATAACATCATCAAGAATTAGTTTAATAGCTTTCTGAACTTCATTATAAAGCCATTCTTTATCCACATGCTCGCTTGGGGTGCTGTATTTTATATCAAGCTCACCATTCGGCTTTATAATAATATCATGAATATAGATGATATGTCTATCTTTTCCATTCTCAATAAAAAATTGAGAAACTACGGAGGCATGAGCCTCCGTAATCAGACTTTTTGCTGCGTCTTCTGGGTTCATCCCAATAAATCCTTCACTTCTGATTCAAGTTCGGCATCAACCACTGCGACTTTCAGCGCGTAACGTTCATTACACGCATCTTTAAACGCTTTATGAGCAAACATTGGTTTCCAGAACTCAAGAGAATCGGTATCCTTTGCGCGCCAGTTTTTATCTTCAGGAACGATTTCACCAGTTTCTTCGTCCAGATAAGCGCGAGCATACCAACCGTTTTTAGGTTTTACAACAAATCCAACTTCCTGTGCTAAGTCAAGAAGACCAGAGAATGTGTTAATACCGCCTTCGAATGTTACAGAAATTGGCAGTTTTGATTTTTCTTTGATGTATCGAGACTTTTCGATATTCAGAACGAAGTTATAACCGACAATTTCGGTGCCTTCTTTCTGCTGCTGACGACCAATAATGAATACAGTATCGGCAGAATATTGAATACCGGTACCACCAGACATAACGGTCTTGCTGAACATTTCCTGGGTTTCGTAAGTGTGATTAATTGCGACACACGGCAGATCTTTCAGGGTCAGATACGGAGTAATCATACGGAACAGGGATTTAATCTGCTTCGCTCGTGACATATCAGTTACTGATTTTTCATTCAGTGCATCTTCCAGCTCTTTTTTTGATGCGGTGTTGCCAATTGAGTCGATGAAAACAATCACATGTTCACCACGTTCAATTTCTTCCAACTGCTTCACGATATCAAATTTCAGTTCTTCGATGTTTTTGATTGGGTTATGAATAACTCGCTCAGGATCAACACCTTGGGATCTGAAATAGGAATCTTTTGAACCAAACTCTGAATCATAGAACAAACAAATGGCATCAGCATGTTTTTTCATATATGAACTAACGAGCACAAGACCGAGATTTGATTTGAAGTGTTTAGACGGACCCGCTAATACGGTCAGTCCTGAAGTCAAACCACCATTGAATTTCCCGCTCAGGGCAAGATTTAACAGAGGGACGCGAGTCTGACACACATCAACATCGTTAAACAGCTTGGAGTTGTCCAGGGTTGCGGACATTTTGATTGTAGAGTTTTTTAACAGTTTATCTTTTAAGCTCATTTAAGTTTCCATTTTAAGTTCCTCATAATAAGCATAATAAAAGGGTCCGAAGACCCTAATCAAATATCAAAGATTGATGACAAATCGTTGCTCGGTTCGTGTTTCCAGTTAATAGAACCACAAATATTCAACAACGGTTTTAAGAAGTGCTTTTCGTACATCAAATTATAATTGATGATGTTCTTCAAGTCAAGAGCAAATTCATCTGGAATTTTACCGCCAGACGGATATGCAATGATTTCACTTCGAGTTGGATTATTAGGTTTCAACAACAGCAATTGAACTTTTTCGCCTGAACGAATCGGGTCAACTTCATTAAACGAAACACTCATTCGGTTATATGCTAACACGCCTTTGATGTGTCCTAAACAACCTTTAAGCGGATTATAATACTTGTCGCTATATTTCTCGATATTGTTCGCGGACGTTACAGAACTAATGTCCTGATATGGACGACTACGATATTCGGAACTAACTTTCGCAACGTGTTCCTGTAAAGTTTGTTCATCTGTTTGCAGAATCAAACGAATGCTTTCTTTCAGAGATTTCGCAACAAACGGAGGAGTGGAGCTTCTCTGTGTTTCGATACCCATAATTTTCAGTTTCGATTTTAGTTTGCCTTCTTCGTCATAGATTCGTTTGCCTTCGTTGTCCCAAACGTTCAGACAATAACGTTTTTTTGCTGTCCAGAATCCCGTATCTGCAATTGCTTCTCGGTCCATGAACATTTTCTGTTCATAAGCATTCATATATTCAGCAAGTTCTTCATAAGATTTCAGAATATACGGTTCAACTTTATCTTTTGCGAATTTGTCCAAGAAATCAACCCACTGGAGTTTAGTCCAATCAGATTCTTTGATCTTCTTCATTTCGCAGACTTTATCAACCAAATCACCAAGTCGCAGATAAACGGAATCGGTATCGATATAAACGACATAATCAACCGCAGTTGTTCCAATAATCTTATTGAAATATTCGTTTAACTTACGTTCAATCCAACGAATACTCAGACGACCAGAACTTGTTACAGCTTCGGCGTTACGAATATCGTAATAACGGAAGAATTCGTTGCCTAACGCACCATACAATGAGTTGATCAAAACTTTTCGCGCTTGCTGCTGAACATCATGAATCTTTTCGAGTTTCGCAGAAAGTGGAATAATACTTTCTAAAGTTTCTTTGCTTAACAGTTTCAGATCTTCGACTTCTTTACCCAACAGGGAATAAATGTCGTCAATCGTTTCGGTTCCGTTTGCGTTTTCATGCAGTGCTAATTTCGCTTTTTCGTGCATAAAGTTGAATTTGAAACTGGTGTTTTTGTGATCTTTACGCTGTTTAAACACCTTTTCGATTTCAGTTGGAATCACACCTCGTTTGGTTTTCAGATACATCATACCGTTCGGTGTGCAACTGTAATCCATACGATTCCAGTCAAACGTTTTTTCGATGAACTCTTCCAGATCACCAGGAGTGAAATAATCACTCAGAGTTTCAGGACTGATATTATATTGCATCAGCAACATCGGATAAAGTGATGTTAAGTCAAAGCTCACTAACCAACGATGATAACCCATGATTGGATCTTTAACGAACGCACCACCGTAGTCTTCTTTGCTGTGCTTTTTGTTTTCTGGGATGATCTTGTTCTGCTGCATCAGGCTGTAATGGATGATGCCGTCCCACGTTTTTAACGGACTGAATACATTGTTATAGTTAACACGCGCATAATAGCTTACCGACAGAACCAGAAGGAATAAGTTCAAACGGTCATCAAGACGAACAACCAGATCAACGTCTTTAATGTTATAGTCAACATAAGTCTGAGGATCTTGTTCTGCTAACTGCCACAGAGGACCATCAAATTCAAGTTTGGTATCACCGAGTTCAACTTCACCGATATAACCCAGTTTATAACTCGGACGAGTTGTGAATGTGAATTTCTTATACAGTTCCAGATAATCGATCAGGTTAACACCGACGATTTTATAAACCTGTTCTTCTGCACCTGCCATGTTATAAACTGTTTTTTCTTCAATCTTGCCCCAAGGACTCAATTTATCTGGTGCTTTATCGCCCCACAGTTTTTTAATTCGATTGATAATATATGGCAAGTCGAACCGTTCAACGTTCCAACCAGTTAATACGTTAGGAGTATTTTGACGCCAGAAATTAATATACGCGATCATCATTTCTTTTTCGGTTTCGAAATACTGATAATCAACACGGTCGAGAATGCGCTCAGGTAGAATGCTTTTCGCTTTACACCATTTACGCGTGCTGAAAACAAAATAAGTATTTCGTAACGAACTGAAATGGGTTATTGCATCGATTTCCCAACGACAGATAGACGGCTCTGGGAACCCATCTTTACTGACAACTTCGATATCCACGTTGGCAATATCGATTTCACCAATATCAAATTTAATTTCTGAGGTATAGTTTTTGTAGAGGTATTGTAAGATGAAATCATCCATGCCCATGACTTCTTTACCGAATTCAGACATGTCTTTTTTCCACTTACGGGCATCGGAAATGCTATCAAAGAATTTCTCACGAACATTTCGGTTATAAATGTCTTTATACGGAGATGTTTCTTGACAGTGATGAAAAAGGGAAGGCTCAAACGGAACTTTGCGACGATGTTCGACACCATCAACCAAATAACGCTCTAAGATATAGTTACCGATTAGTTCAACGTTTGTGTAATACTGATTCATTATTATTCCTTTTGTGAGGGTGGGAGATAACTCTCCCACACGCTTCGGGACTAAAATTAGTTACCGATTTTATATTTGTGAACAAGTTTCCATTGTTCTTTTGCTGCGAAATTGATGATTCGGAAATGATTGTCACCTCGGAAGTCATACTTTTCGGATTCGATTATAGCACAAAGGCCCCAATCTTCAAGAAGTTTCGCAATATCATTTCGACGAATTTGATCTTCTTCGTTGAAATCGACCACACGACCATCAAGTTTCAGAAGTTCTTTAAAATGAACAATGAAATATTTGCCTTGCTTTTGTAGAATATGACAAGACTGATACAGAGTTTTTGTTTTGTTATTGGCAATACCAATTCGAGTCAAAGTTTCACGGATTTTCAGAAAATCATCACTTTTATTCAGACTAATTTCTAACATACATCACCATTTATTTGCCATTGCTTGCATTTCCGCAAGCAGATTTTTCGGAAGGTTAAATTTGCGTTTTAAAAATTCTTCACTGCTCGCAAACGCTTTCGAGCGGTGTTTAATATGAGAAATGATCTCTTGATCAAACTCTCGGAAATACTCAATCGCTTTCGATTCGGATAAATCATAAAGTTCCGAGATACAAGCGATAATCAGTTTATCTTCCGATGTGCTACCTTTCGCCCATTTCACGCGAGGACGCTTAGCTCTACGAATCGATGCCCATAAGTAATCAAAATGCATCTGATTGCTTATAAACTCTTTTCGATCGGAACCAATCAATGAATTCATCACTTCGGCATGATACATACAATCGACATGCTGACTTAACGCATTATTAATCAATACTTGATCATATTCTGCAATTTCATCAACCATCATTCGACGCTTACCGACCATGATTTCATCAATAATCTGAAAAATAACTTGTTCACGAGGAGTTTTGAAAGTCTCCGCTAAACGTTTCATTTCTTTGACGTCACCAGAATAGAACGCTTTCTGGAACTCATTTAATTCTGGTTCGTCTAAAAGCGCCGCTAAACTCATTTCCAGGACACCTCTAACATGATTTCGGTCAACATCCAACTAACATGAATTTCAAGATTTGCGACATTCGCATAGGACGCCTGATTTCGACCAATCGCTTCAATAACAATAGGAAGACTTTCTGGCTTCACTTCTTTGAAAATTCGCTCATAAAACTTGGTTATAAACGCGCTGTAATCAATCGCAAAGTTTGGAACTAAAGCACGAAACTTGGCGAATTTCTTATTACGCAACGCGTCAATCAAATCGTCCATATCGTTCGTCGCTCGACTCTGGAGACTTAACATTCCGGCATCAATCTTTCCTGTCTTTGCATAACGGTTTAAAGTCGTGATGCATGAACGAAGATCCGGAAATTTCGATTTCACCAATGAAAGAATGCTTTTCTTTCCTTCGTCTCCTGAAACTTCCACACCTTCAGCTTCGCAGATACTCAACAGACGACGGGTCATTTCTAACCACATCTTAGGAGCATCTTCCTCAGTTGCTTTACCGAACTCGATAACAGTTGAACGAGATTTCAGAGGTTCGATAATACCGTCGGCGTTGTTTGCTGTGATGATGATCGAACAGTTATGGGAATATGCTTCCATAAATGCTCGCATCAGTAACTGGGATTCTTGTAATTGTTTACGATCAAACTCATCGATAATAATGATTTTACCACCAGGTTTCATCGTTTTCGTTGATGCAAACTTGGTTAACTTTTCACGAATTACCGAAACCGTGCAATCTGAACCGTTGATTTTAATCCATTCAGCATCAAGTTCCATACAAAGAACTTCTGCCATGGTCGTTTTACCGGTACCTGGTGACTTACTCACTAAGATCGTATGACCAATTCGTCCTGCTTTAATCATACCGGCGAAAGTTTTTCTGTCCATTTCAGGCAAAATACAATCAGCAAGTTTTTGCGGACGGTATTTTTGTTCCCACATATGTTCGTTTACAACAAAATCCATCATGTTTTCCTCATTTAGTTAAACAATAAAATCCCCGGTGGGAGATTTCTCTCCCACACTTTTTAACCGGCGGTGAATGAGCTGGTCGCTTCGAGCGCAACAACATATTTCACAGAATCGTTAACAAACGTGATCGCACCTTTCTGACTAACTTCAACCTTATAATCAGATTTCAGCATTTTCAGGTTATCGATGTTAACGTAGAAGTTAAATTCATCTTTACCATCGTACACTTGAATCGGGAAGGATACAATGTTTGCGCTTGAATCTTTCGGATCCATAACATCAGCGAAAATGTGTGGAGTTCCTTGATGATCTCCAACAGAGAATCGCAGAGTTTTATGACCTGAAATGCTTGCACCGTTCAGAATGTCGTCAAACTGCTCGGATTTCAGTTCAAAAAGAACGTCCGCAACTGGAGTTGTGATACGTTTCTTCGGATGAACAACGACAGAAGGATCAGCAAGGTTCATTACACCTTTTTTACCGGATTCGCCTTTGATTCGTAGTTTCAGATCGACCATGTTCGGCTCAAGCTTCGAATCAATACCGATCAGACTCAGATAGTTGATGAACTCACCTAGATCGTAAATCGCAAAATCTTCGGAGATTGTTTCGTCAATTGTCGCTTCGGCGTAAAGAACATTATCATCGGACTTGGTCATAAGCAAATTGCCTTTGACAAGCACAAGACCTTTGTTAATTTTCTGGAAGTTTTTCAGAACAAGCAGTGTTTTTTCGGACAGTTTCATTTCATACCTTAATTTGGAATATCAACAATTAACCAGTGAGAATCTGAATTATTCGACATTCGAATAACCTTTTCTTCACCATATAACTCAATCAGTTGAGGCATTGTAACATGATGTTCTTCTTGCGTCAACTTGTTAATTAAGAGGTGATACTTCACCTCTGGATATACTTCATGCAGATTCTTGAACATGTTTCGTTTCCATAACAGAGAATCGACCTTTTTTGATCATTTGTAACCAACGTCCAAATGCTTCTTTGTCGTGTTCTTCTCGATGACTGATAACAAAAATATTACTGTTCAACGAATCAAGAATTCTGGTGATTGACTTAACGCCTTCACCATCGGTTGCAGAATCAAACACCTCGTCAAGAATTAACAGGTTAATTTCCATACCTGACACGAGGGAGCTAATATCTCGCCAAGTGAAAAGCAAGCTTAGATCGATTCGAGCACGTTCTCCCTGAGAGAATGATTCGTAGCTAAAATCTTCTCGTCCGCGAGACTTAATCACTTCGTTAAATTCTTCATCAATCGTAAAGGTGTAATCAGCACCCATAATCTTCAGGTAATGATTAATCTTTTTATTAAATACAGGAATATAACGTTTAACGATACTGGCTTTAATCCCTGAGTCCTTCAACAGGTCTGCTGCAATCGTTCGTGTGTACTTCTGGTCAAACAGCTTCGTTTTATCTTCTTTCAGCTTGGCCATTTCAGCTTTTAACGCATCGATATTACTATAATCGATTTCAACCGCGGTTTCAAGGTCTGAAATTTTAGCTTTAAGAGTTTTTGCACTCTGAACGTGAACCGACATTTTACTTTTCAGACCGTTCATTTCAGTTTGTATTGCTGAAATTTTTTCGCTCAGTAAGTCAGATTTTACTTTATCCTGTAATGCAATGTCAAGCTTTTCATTAATTTCTTTTTTCTTACTGATAATATCGGAAATATTATGCTCGGTTGCGGAAATTTTATCATGATCAGCAAAACTTTGATTACAGGTCGGACATTTACCCGATTTGAAAGATTCTAACATACTTTCTCGGTCTGTCAACGCATCAGTAAGCTTTTGCAGAATGGATGTATATTTTGTGATATTACTGCTTAAGGAAGTGTCAATCTGCTCGGTCAACTCAATAAGCTGGGATTCAAGCTCACTAATTTGGTCGCGATAGTCTTTGATAGCATTGATATGGGTATCAAATTCCTGACGAAGGTCCTCGATGTGGGAGTCTTCGGAAGCTTTTTGCTTGTCGATGTACGTCTGGTGAGATTCAATCTCCCTTCGCACGGAATCGATTCGGTTTTCGATCAGTGACATTTCTTGTGTCAGACCTTTGATTTCTGACTTATTCAGATCAGCCATGATGCCTAACACAGCAACTTCCAACAATTCTTCGACGAGTTTGCGACGATTCGGGGTTGTCAATTCCATAAAAGGAACATATCCGGCAGTACCCAAAACGACGACCTGACGAAAGGCAATAGGACTAATTTTTAACTGTTCTTCTAATCGGGTCTGAAAATCACCCAAAGAACTAGCTTCATCCCACTCGACATCATTTTTTGTCACCTGAAAAACGTTCGGTTTAATGCCTCGTTTGATGTAATAAGTATCACGACCATGGGTGAACCACAGTTCGATTAAACAGTTTTTCTTGTTCTGACTATTGACAAGCTGACCTTTTTTGATTTTACGAAATGGGGTCCCGAATAAACCAAAACAAAGTGCTTCTAACATCGTTGATTTGCCACCACCGTTTTTACCAGTGATAAGCGTTTTCTTTACTGAATCAAGTTGAATGTCCACGGGCTTTTGACCCACGGACATCAAATTTTGATACTTGATTCGATTGAATACAAGTTTCATTAATTATCCTTTGCAAGTGCTTCGGCGTGTAGTCCTCGCATAACACCTAAAACCAACTTTTGTTGTTCTTCGCTGATATCGAGTCCTTCAACACGTTCTTTCACAACGTCCATAAGTTTCTTAACGGAAACTTCTTCGGACGCGTCTTCCTTCGCTTCGTCGATTTCTTCGCGATATTCTATCACCAATTCATGGCAGCTTTGTTCAAAAGCGTCCAGCACTTTCTCAAGCTTTTTACCGCTCTTAGTGACAATGATTTTAACAACACGATCTTTAAACGTTTCAGGTTTGCGATCCCACGTTGCTTCATCATAATACAATCTAACATGATATGTCAACGGATTTTTATTAAACGTCATAGATTCATCAGCAGGATTGAATACCCAGAATCCTCTTGGGTCGTTCGCATCACCTAGCGTGATTGTGTAGGGAGTTCCGACATAGTGAATGTTTCCACCTTCGGATTGTGTGTGAAAATGCCCACAGAAAACTTTCTTATATTTGTGTAAGAATTCAGGATTATCACCAGCTGATTTCATTCCACGATAGAAATAAAATCCGTCAAGCTCCCAATGACCAACGTTATATTTGGAAACAGTGTTATCAATGAACGATTTGATCTCTTTCTCGTTCTCTTTACACATCCATGGGATTAAATCAAAACTTATTCCATCAAATACGACAGTTTTCGGACTATCGATGATCTCGAAATATGGATATTTCGCAAGTAACTCACGAGGTGAGTTAGGAGTGATTTTGTTTTTATAGTGCATGTCGTGATTACCGACAGTCACATAAATTTTATCAAACTGCTTTTCAAGCATAGGTAAAATGTCTTCACGAATGAATTCCATCGTTCGGTGACTAATACCTTTACGAACATCAAACCAGTCTCCGGTCTGTACGCAAGTTCGAATATTTTGTTTTTTACATTCTGCAACGAAGTGAGTGAAGAACCCGCGAATGACATTTTCCATCCACGGGTCATCATTTTTCACACCGAAATGCAGATCACCTAAGATCGCAATCATATTAACCTTTCAGTTGTTTTTCGGCTTCTGTACCAGCATGAATCAGATTAAGAATCTGCTCGCGTGATGTGATCCACAGTTTTTCAAGGATCTCGTCGTCAACAGGCTTACCGATAATTCGACGAATTTTACCAACAGCGTATTTGTATGATTCGGCATTACCATACGCAAGCGCTTCATGACCAAGCTTTTCAAGACGTTTAATTTCGCGTTTGTTCTTTGTCATGATCTTCAAGGCACGTTTCTGTCCCATCTTGATCAGTTCATCGCCCATAGTCTTGGTTAGACTTGATTCGCGAATCGCTTGTTCCATTTCATTAAGTGATTTTGATTCAAATTCGTTCATTAACTTTTCCATACATAGAGATAGTTTTCACAATCAGAATAACCGAAGTTTAATTGACCATGCTTTAGTTGAATACGTTTATCAGAAACTTGGAGAGGGTCCAGATCAATTGGATAACCATGTTCTAATAGTGTTATTTTGAGCATATAAGGCAATAAATTTCGTTCGTAATTGCATTCGGCAAACAATTTTACAAGATTGATTTTAATCATAGAATTCTTCTAACCCTACTGGTTCAGCAGGTGCATCAGAATCGGATTTTTTCGTTTCTGGTTTTTTCAGCGTTTTTTCGTATTCCGAAACTTTTTCAAGCATATCTTGATAAAAGCCTTCATCAACTAACGCAGCATGTTCCTCATTAGAGGCATCAAAAACGGCACTTGCAAAATAATTATACTTGGTGGCAGTCTCACGACGTTCTTTTTTGATTCGTTGCATAAACGCATGATAACAAATCGTTGTGATATACGCGTGAGGATTTTTATATTTGTCGGTGTCAAAATTATGAATGTATTTTACAGAAAGCTCAACACCATCACCAATCATTAACTCTTTCCAGGTATCAGTATAACCGGCAAAGTTCCAACGATTTGATAAACCTTCCGCAATTTTCATGATTGCCCAGCCCACATAGTTAGGAATAACGGGTCGATTCGTAATCGTAATCGAATCTTTCCATTTCTTTAACTCTTGGTATAGACGTTCATTATCAACTTTTATTGTTCTACTCATTAGAAGTCCTCAATTTATTCTAGATCAATTATAGCTTGTTTGAGTGATCCGATAAACTTGACTCATGAGCGCTACGCGCTAAGGCGTAGCCTTCATTTTGATCGAGTTATTTCTTATAGTCTTATAGAGATAACTCGATCACTTTTTACGTCGATTATGAAGCCATTCGGATGCAAACTTAACATCTTTTGGATTCTCAACATTCAAATTCAATCCTTCTTTTTTCATCATGCGTTTGAACGCATTCAGTTCTTTTGTTTCCATGTTCAGCAATCCTGGAATTCCAGGTCGCTTTCTTGCTTGTCTCGGACGTTTAGTTTTCACGATATCATCCATTACAACTTGGGCATCTTTCAGATAATTTCCTGTCAGATACTCAACCGAACGCATATCAGGAACAAACAGATTAATGGGTTTAACGCTTTCGTAATTTCTGATATCGGAACGTAAACATAACTGAAATACAGGCTCCAAATACTTGGAGGTGATGAAGGCTTGAATCAAGACGTTCTCGTCCATATTCTGACTTTCCGCTAAACCTTTTAACAGTGGAATCTGCCACGGTAGAGGATTATAACAGAACAATGCTGCCACGTTTTGGTGCTTTTTATACATGTTCAGACCGTGTGGGTTATAAGGAATCTCTGTTCCTTTTTGTAGACGGGTTCTGTAACTGTTTTTGGTGTAAATGAAAGTTTTATCTTCCATTTTGTTCATCAATTTTTCTTTCATCGCTTCGTAAACGGATTTACCATTTACTTCCTGATCTCCTAGATAGCGGGACCAAGACTGATCACACATAACATGAATCTTGATTCGGTCTGTGTTTTTGTAATCGTCAAATAGTAATCGACTGTGCAATGGACTTTTTTCAAACTTCCAACCTGCGAAATGCTTGAGCACCACACCAGTAAGAGTTTCCTCGAAGTTCGCACAGGCAATGGTGATATCTTTGAAAACATCCCAGTTTTGGACTGTCAGATCGTCAACGAAGAAACAACGAATGCCCTGTTCTGTTCTCACAACGTTTACAGGAAGCTCTTGGAGAAGAGCCCTGTAAAGGGGAAATAAACTCTTTGATACATCATCAAGCTCTTTTTGACCATCTTTTGCCATGTCTAGGAGCTTGTTCCTGTGTTCTTCGAGAAGAACTAATCCATATTGCTTATTTGGATCTTCCCCTATTTCTTCACAGTAATCTAACACACAATTGGCGTTATGAGTAAAGTTAAAACTTTCCAGGGAAATCATTTCCGGAACTTCATCAATGTAAAGATGATAATCCTTCATGATTTCAAAATCTTCAAATTGTAATAAAGCCGAGTGAGTAATAAAAATCACATCATTCTTAGGAATTTCCTTTTCGATTGCACGTCTTACACTGGATTCAGAAGACAAATGATCCGAGTCAAGAATACAAGAAGTCCCACCTAGGTTATTAAAATAGTCATAACTTTGGCGGGACAATTGACGGGAGATACTAGCAACAATCGCTTTCTCCCCAGTCTCAAAAATATGTTCCAGAATCGCTTTAGTTTTTCCCGCGGCCGGAACTGCCTTTAGGATTTTTGCTTTCATGTTTCTCCACAGAAGACTTAATACCGAAAGCTTCAACACCACCAAACTCTTCCAGAATATATTGAACAATGTGCTCCCGCACAATTCGACGTCCAAAGTTTCCTTCTTTGATTGCTTCATTTTTCATAAAGTGGTCTTCGAAAGCGTCGATGTTTGAGGAGTCCACATGTCCCAGAAGTTTCAGGGCGCGCTCGGTCATTTCATAAAGTTCAACGTTAATAGCGTTACCGATTTGGATACGTTTTGCAGATAATTTCATTATATGTTCCTCAAAAAGTTAATCATCATGTTTCAACGAGAGACATCTTATCATCATATGGGTTTAAGTCAACAATTAAAAACAAAAAACCCGCTCAATGAGCGGGTATCTGTGATTCATGAAGCTTGATCATGCAATCGCCGTACTTCCATTTACTAAGAACGCTAAAAGTTCCCTGTTCAAAAATCATGATCTTAGCGCGATGATTGCTAATTTTCTCGATTCGCCCTTCTTTCAGTTCATTGTATCCGTAGTAAAGAGCGACCCAGTCGCCCTCTCTCAACGTCTGACCTTGAAAGTCTTCCATTACTTCAGGACTTCTCTTAATTTATCGAATCCACCGATTGGTTCATCATCAACAAAGATCTGAGGCATGGTCATTCCCATGACAGTGGAGCGTTGCAGACGGCGACATAGTTCGTCAGTAACTTTGGTATCAAGAATCGGTTTTCCAGATTCTGTACGACCTTTTGCAACACTGTGAAACGTCATATCAATATCAAACTTGTCTTTTTTGAGTTCACACATACGCTTTGCGTTGATGCAAGGTGCACAAGTATAGAACTGAGGATCGTAACCGTAAATTTCAACTTTCATTTTTTAGTCCTTCGCATAGTAGCGGATTTTTGCTTCTTTCTTACGTGCATCACTGAACGAAGAAATGCGTTTGATGTAACCAATGACACGGGTTGCGCCATCAACGTCTGAACTTCCACACTTCACACATGAAGCGTGAGGAGACTTTTCGATGTGACCGCAGTCATTACAAATGGTGCTTTTAACGTTAACAGTCCAATAATTGGCACCTGAAGTAGCAGCGACTTGGAAAAGTCCGTAATACTTATCAGCTGGCAGAGGAACGTCAAGATTCAAATGCAGAGCGGAGCCACCATCAAGATACTGAATAACATCTTTACCGTGAAGTATGAATTTATCCAGAGGATTCGTTTCTTCATCTTCGACGACATAGAAATAACTATTATACACGTCCCTTGGGACATATAAACCATCTTTTGCATCCCATTTAGCATTTTTAACGCCGAGATTTTCTGCTGGAACAAATTCAGTATTGAACTTAACACCAGTTTCTGCCGTGATTTTTCGGTTTTCTTGATAGATGGTTCCAAGAATGTCTTTACATAGATCAAAATAATCTTGATTTGCTGAAATGTCAATTTTCAGATATTCGGCAGCTTCTACGAAACCGTTAATACCGATTGTGCAGAATTGTTTATCCAAGCTGATAAATCCAGCGTCGTAAACAGTCAACATTCCATTTCGAAGATCATCTTCAATCAGGGTACGATATGCGATCTGGTATTTGTGAATGCGTCCGATAACATCACGCAAAGCATCAAGATCACGACCATTTTGTTGAATGAATCGATTAATGTTCAGCGTCATAACGTTGATCGAACCTGTGGCGACACCACCAGCTCCCAGTGAGTAGGAAAAACTTGTGTCATTCACTTCATTACGAAGACGACAGCACGACGCCAGTGAATCGGCGGAGTCGGACATGTACACAAAGAAAGTGTTACCTTCGGACATTTCTTGTGATAGATAACGAGTAAACTGATCATCTTTGCATTTTCCATCTTCTGTCAGAAGTGCAGCAGTAACGACAGGGAATGTCAGAACTTTCTTTTCTCGCTCTTTGTTGAACCAAGACAGGAACAGACGCTGAACCGCATCAACACCAGACCACATTGGCTGAGTCATATCATCATCTGGGAAACAGAAGTCACCGAACAGAGAATTGAAATAATGTTCATCAAACAGACTGATATTCCAGAAGACTGATTGATAACCACGCGCGGCGGCAGGCTGGTTAATGCTATAAACAATGCCTTGCAGGTGTTGTTCCAGAACTTGTCGCATCGTGCGAGGCTTCACACCCATAGTCACAACTTCATCAAGACGGGTATACCAATCTTCACCATATTCCTTTTTAACGAAGTGTTCAAAATACATCAGGAATTCAACAGTTGCAACAGCACCAGCAAACTGAGAACTAATCGCAAACACCAGATTAACGAATGAGCCACAGAAAGATTGCAGATTGTGCGGAGCTTCTGACTCGCCACCCAGTTTGGTCAAGCCGTCAGTTAGATAAGGATACATATTAACAGAAACGCAGTAAGGGAAAAGACTGGTTTCGTCGTGGGTGTACAGGAGGTGATTCTCCAAGTCGGCAACATAACTTTGCGCAACTTCTGCACCGTACAGCTTGGAAATTCGGTCCGAAAGCATACGACGATTTATCTGAATGTAGACGTCCTTCAACAGTTCATTAGAGCGCGTTGCGGTATTGCTTTTCTCTACGTTGGCGTTGGCGTCAAACTTGGAGCTTTCCGCAGCATTTTTACCCACACCGTAGGAAGTGATCTGTGAAACTTTTTCATTCAGAAATTCGGTACTTAATTTTTGCATTTTTCGCCTATAAAATCGATGATTGTGGAAACTGTATTTTCATTGTTGAACAGATTCTCCCACTCGTCGTCTCCTATTTCAATTTTGAATTCAAATTCCGTGTCGCAAACCATTTCAATCATGTCCAGCTCGTCAAATTTCTTATTGACTTCTTTCATGGACGTGGTTGTCTTATAACGTTCGTTCGTCAATTCGAACAGAATCGCCAACACAAAATCAGTTATTCCTTGTTTGTCTTTTCCTAAATTGAGCACGATATTTTTTCACCAAATCAGATTTTTTATCGGATAGTTCAAAAGTAAAGCCTTCAGCTTTCATTTCTTCGCGCATAGCATCAAGAGACAAACGGGAGAATTTCTTCGCGCTATCAACAATGTACTGAGGATGATAGCACTCTCCTGAATAATCGTCTTTGAGGTAGGTCAACAAAGTTTCAAGCCATTCAATATAGTCAACCTTATCTTTTAAACCGCTTCTTTCGAACTTATGTTTTATCAGACCCTCAAGAGGGTTGCAACGTATACACAAAAGACCACGACATTTTCCGGCATTCTTGCCTTCTAAAGCGTGGTCGTGATCCAAGTGATTCTTTTTGTAATCGGGATCCAAATCGTTCTTACATAGAAGACATTTGCCTTTTTGTAAATTGAATCTGCGGAGTTTTTCGTCGTTCAGTGTCTTGGCGGTCAATTGCATTACAGTTTCCTCTATTGAAAACTGTATTTATTCAAAAAGAAAGCTGTAATGCGAAGCGTAATATTCCTTATGCGTGAAACGCTGCGCGTTTGAATTGGTCTTTGATGTATTGGGCTGTTTTGTCCGCTAACAGGGTTGAAAACAGGTCGAAATCTCCGTTTGATTGTGCATACAGTTCAGCACTACGTTTAGCTGGCTTAGGCAACACTTTACCAGTGATTTCCTTAGCTTTAGGTGCTACTGCTTTGGCTTCTGTTTTGACAACTTTGACCGCTTCTTTCAGATTCGGTTTCGTGATTTCAAATTTAGTATCACGATTGATCTGACCATGTTTGCAACGAAACTTGGCGTTTTGCGTCATGATTCGATTGTAACGATTAACACCGATGTCAATCTTCTCACCATTCGGGAAAACTGCGAAATAGCAAGTTTTGTTAGGATCTAAAACGCTCAGGCTGTGAGTACGTTCACCGCTGCAACCCAGTGATTTAGCGATACGTTTCCAGTTAGGACCGTGTCCATCACAACATTTCAGAGCAAAGCAAACGATGTGGGCAACTTCGTGAGGAATAGTATCTTCCAGCATATCTTGAGGATGTTGCTGACAGAAAAGTGGATTCAGACGAACACGATAAGTTCCCCATTTACGTTCTGCAACGCCTGCGATACGAGTACCGCGAACGTTTACCTTAACTTCCAGATTAACGTTGATGTTATACATTTCGTTTGCTTTCTGCATAACTTCATGAACTTTCGCGATGAATTGCTGATACATAATTTATTCCTCATTTCGTGTTTCGTTTCGATGAGGTCATGATATCACCATGACCTCCAGTGTCAACACTTAGGCAAGCATTTTTCTTACTTTTTCGAAAAATTCTTCCATGTTTTCCGGGGTTACGCGCATGTCATTGATTACAACAGCTTTTTCAATAAAAAGACGAACTTTAGGATCCACGAGATAGAAATATTTCACAACTTCGGAATCACTGAAATACCATCCCGCGGTTTTCACATTTTCACCTTTGATTCGCCAATCTCCCTTTTTTTCATTCCAAACGAGAGTGAATCCGTCAGGATTCTTTTTGTGAATCTCGCGGTGGATAACTTGACTTCCAAGGAAGTCTTTCAGTTTTTCTGGGAGAATACTCACCAGATGTTCTTGATCACGGTCGAGATAAAATTGAATCGGTTGCATTTTCTTCTCCTTACTTCATGATAACTTTTTTCATTTCTTCGATTTCCGCAGCTTTGTAAGGATGCGGCATGTCCAGTTCTTTACCGATTTGCATCAACAAAACTTTAACAGTCACAACAGCTTTATCAACAGGAAGTCCGAAATCAACCAGTTCCTTAGCAGTTTGTTTCATCGCTTCGATAGGATTCATCTTAGCTGCCATGCGTTGAATCAGAGATTGTTTTGCCGCTTTCATGATGTTGTTAACGATTTCGTTCATCTTTTCAGTAGTCATGTTCATAATTAGCTCCGTTTCTGTGTTTCGTTTCGATGTGTGTATTATGCCATAAAGCCCTCGCATGAGCAAGGGCTTTTTTAATTATTTCTGATCTTTTTTGTCTTCAACGTCGGAAGTGCTTGCCCACACGATTGCTACTACCCAACCGATGAACGTCCAGCCGGTGAACAGAGTCAACATGAAGATAGCCAGCTTCTGATTGTGCTTACGACGATACGCGATGATCGCAGGCAGGAAAGTGATAGCCAGACAAATAACGACGATTGCCAACAGAACGATAAGACCTACAACTGATTCCATGATATTTCCTTATGACCCTCTTTCGAGGGTCGTTTTTAATTAAGCGATGTTGAAAACGTAAGTGGTGCCTTTCATAACAGAACCATACTTACCTAGGAGTTTCTTCTGAGAACTCAGGAAGCGTTTTGTTACCATATGGCGATAGTCGATCAGTTTCTTACCAGCTTTGAAACCCTGAGGAACAAACTGACGAATAACGTCCACGATGTCACGAACAGTTGCGGTCTTGTAGCCACGATTCAGGAGAACAGTAATGGCGTTTTCAACGTTTTCTTTCGTGATAGCTTCTTCGGTCCACTGATTCTTGATTGGACGACTTCCGAAGACTTCTTCCTTCGAACCTTTCACATACTTAGAAGGAGTAACATCTGGTTTACGACCTTTGATGATTTGGGTAATTTCATTGGTCGCGTCGGAGATTTCCTGATTTTTAGGAATCAGAATATACGTTTTTTCAATCGCTGCGCGTTCCATAGCGCGAGCGGATTTCATCATTTCCATAGCTTGTTTGATGGAAAACATCTTCTGATCACCAAAGCCTTCGTTTTCAATGTGAGCAACCAGGGCGTTAAATAATTGAGACATAATATTTCCTTAGCGGTTATAGTTTACGCAAACAGATGCGCAAGTAGGACGAATTGTCAGGGAACTTTTCCAGTCATTTACATGACCACGAATTCCTTTAGCAGGAGCTTTGGAACTTGCAGGTTTGTAAATGTTGCCTTCCATGTCAACGAACATCAAGATGGAGCATGAAGTGCGAGACTTACGATAAACCTTGATATATTTGCGAGCTACTTCGATTTCCAGCTCAGTGTGAAACGGTGCATAAATCGATTCTTCGTGACCGTTTTCTTTTGCTGCGTTGTTCCAATGAGCAACATCACGAGCGTCCAGAAAAGCTTTCATTTCGTTGAGTTTGTTCAGAATGTGTTCCATAATAATTCCCCTTAATTTCGTTTCGATGGGGACATAGTATCAAACCTGTCCCCATCGTCAAGCATTATTTAAAAAGTTTTTCGAAATTTGTTTCCTGAGGAGCACCAGAGCGCATTACCTGGCAGGTCGCGTAGACTTCGTAACCCAGTTCACTCAGTTTGTGACACGCTGCAACGATGCGAGGAGACAGATTGGAATAATCCACACCGATTCGAACAGTTCGGGAAGTCTGAATAACCGGATTGATCATGCTGTTTTCAACATAATACAGGAAATCAGTCTGTGACATTTCACAAATCATCAGGTCAGGAACAGCTTGTTTGTTGATCAGACTCTGAATGTCCTCACGATGATAGATTCGGTCTTCGGTGAAAACGAGACTTTGCTTACCATGCAGACGCGCTGCCAGGGTGATTTGTTCGAACATTTTCAGAGTTTTGCCAGTACCTGCGGAGCCAGTAATTACATGAATCATAATATATTCCTTACAGTGAAGTGAAGAAGCCAGTGGTTTGTTCAAAAATCGCTTTTACTTGGTTTTCCCAGATTTCAGGATATTCCTGAACAACTTCATATTCTGGGATAGAAACACCGAACATTTTAACTTTCTTGATACGACCAAACACAACTTTCCAGGTTTCATCAGTTTTGATGAATTTAACGTGATTAACTTTAACCCCGTTTACTTTAGCCAGACTGTTGGCGAATTTGAATTCAAAGTGATTTTCACTGTGAACAAAATCCTTTGCTTTGCACATTGCGGTCAGACGATTGATCGCGTTGCTTGCTCCGAACATGCTGTTTAAGTAGTTAGTTGCGTTCATAATGTTTTCCTCATCTTTCGTTTCGATGAGGACATAGTATCAATCTTTAATTTGCGAGTCAACGAAATTTTCAATAAATTTTGTGAATTCTTCGTGATTCTCAATTTTCAGAAGGGAATCAAGACATCCCTTCGCGCCTGTGTAACTAAAAACCATATCATTGATAAAGCAGATGTAGGCAGCGTTGCGTTGTCTGTTATCTTTCCACTTGGTTTTCTTGTGTTCGTGCAGTTTCAAGAATGCAACGAAACGAGGATTAAGCTTCGCCATCGTCGTAAATCTCCATGTAAGTAGGCAGAAAATCAATAACATCCCGAATCTTCATGATGTTAGGGCAGTCTTCCACGATTTTAAGAATGTGGAGCACTTGCTCCGACCAAGACATCTTAGGAGTCAGGGGAAGATTGTTCCCTTCTTTCGTGTTTTCAAGACGCTCCTGAATGAACCAGTTTTTGTTCGAGTGATCACCACCTGCGTTGAGTGGGATATGATGTCCCATTGTTGCGCGAGGCTTTTTATAACCGAAGCAATCATTGATTCGGCAGATCATTTCTCGAATCACATCGTATTCGTAAACAGTGTCCATATTGAAGCAGGTCGTATAGATTTTGATTAACTGCTTACGCTTGAGCTTTACGCGCTTTTGAGGCTTAATCGTAGGAAGCTTCTGAGGACTCGCGGTATAAAAGTGACTCTGAATAAATTCAAGGCGAGTTTCGCGATCACGTTCAAAAAAGATATTCATAAAATCAGTATTCATAATAAAGTCCTCAGATTTTTTAGATGTCAAGCGTATTTTTTGCGATAAACGCATCAGAATCTGGTGTAAACTTACGAAGATATGCTCCGTTTCGTCTTACAGGTTTTCCATCTTTCATGATTGCGGTGAAGTGACCGCTTAGTTCATGAGATTCGGAACCAGATACACGTCTTGAAATTTCACTACTAATAAGCTTTTGCTCTTTAGTGTCGTACACTGGATGATACATCATCACTAGTCCGACAATTTCTTTCGATGTGATATCAATATACTGTTTTCCCAGGTAAACACAATACTCGGTCAACAATTTTTTCAAAATAATTTTGTTATCGACATCCAGACGCCCCGTGATACTCATATAGGCATCCTTACACAGGGACTTGATCTTTTGTTCAGAAGAAGTGGCAGGTTTGCCCACAATCACGGTTTTCATATATCAAACATTTCCTTTTCGGTCATTTTTACTGACGAATCCATGTATCCGATTCCGACATCGTAATGAAATTCATGGTCGCCACCAATAAGCATTATCAAAGCTACGAGATCATCCCATCGCTTGTTCTGATTGTAGACAAAAGCTCCTTTCAGAAACAGTTTGCAAAGATCAGAATCAGCATAAATCTTGATATTGGCTGCGGGAATCTTCATTTCCCGCTTCGCCTTAACATAAGTCATAAGAACGACTTTGTTATAAAGGTAAATCGCTCCCTTTTCGGAGGAACGCACATCAAGCATTCAATAAATCCTCGATGTCGATAAATCCCACTGGTTCACACTTTTTCAGATCGAACACATCTTGGAATTCATTTGATTTGATAGAACGTTTAAAGCGACCATCAAATTTGTATTTCATGATAATAAAGTTGGTCGTTTTCAGGATTCGCAGATCTCGGTTGCAGAACCATTCACGAAGTTTTTCCATCGAATCGAATCCACAGACGAAAGAACTTGATTCGTAAAACAGTTCTCTTTGCTTATCGTCAGGCATAGGATGTCGATCTGACATACTATAAAACGAATCACCGACCACTGCGTCTTCGTCGATCCAGATACCAGCATCATGAATCGAATAAAAATCATTCAGTGTTTCGATTACTGTTCCCATCGCCATGTATGGTCCCAGATTTTCCCCTTCACGCTTTCCGAAATCGTCTACCGTCGAAAAGGCTGCTTCTACACGATAAAGAATCATTTTATACCTCAAGACAAGAAATAAATCCCACAAGTTCCGCTTCATCTTTTAAGAAAACGCATTGAGTATCTCCGACGTGCGCTTGCTCAACTTCGTATATTGCAACATAATAACCTTGGAGATGCAAGTTATTTCGGCTATTTTGATTGAACCATTTTTTCAGTTGATCAACGTCTTTAAATCCGAAGTTGTAACCACGAATCACAGGACGCTCTCCCTTGTCTTCGAAAGACTGCATCAAGCGACGATCACTGGTAGGAGCAGGATGCGTGTCCATCTTGCATTCCTCGTGGGAGAACAGAAAAAGCATGTTATTGCGAACATAACGTTCGATTGCAAGTTTTTCAATCAGTTGTTCGTTTGTGTATTCTCTGCGACCAAGTTCGTGACGCATCATATCGCGAGTTCCGTAAGGACCAATACCAGCAGGAACTTTCTTATCAATACCGAACAGTGAAATGCAAGTCTCAACACGATAAATCAACATAATATTTTCCTCATTTGTTTCGTCTGACTGCTATGATACGCATTTTTGGATGGCTGTCAACAACAAAAAAGGACTCCCGAAGGAGTCCCTTAAATTTATACACCAGCTTGCATATCGCTCAACGTGGTAACGTCTTCGTGGGTTGACATTCCAACAATTTCGCTATTAACAAGTTTCAATTTCAGGATTTCTTGTCCCCAATCGAACACATCGATCAGAGTGTTAACAGTCTGATATTCTTTACCGGTCCAAATCAGAGTCAGACGACCTTTCTTGGATTTCTTCCACTCAGCACCTTTCGGTGATTTGTAGACTTCCATCCACTTACCGTCAATCTTGATTGCAGACATTTTCATGGCGAATTTCAGAGTGTCACGATTAGGCAGTTGCAGCAATCCACCGCCCATCCCGAAAGCTACGTTTTCAGCAGACCATTTGTTGGCTTCCATCCAGCTCAACACACGACGGATATCTTTGTGCGAGTGAATTTCATCACCTTGAATGATACGAACTGAAGGATGCAGCACTTTATAACCTTTGCTATTTACAGTGTAACCAAAGCGCTTACCGAATTCATTCAGTGCAAACATGATGTTATCGACCATGTTACCGGAATCAGGACGAGCTACGAACGTTCCGCCTTGTTCGATGATGAAATCTTTGATTTCACCTTCTGCAATTGCTTTGATCGCTTCTTCGTAGTCGTAAGAGTCCATTACACAGGCGTAAATGCCTTTACCGAATTGAGTCACAGAGTTCATGTAGGCAGACATTTCACCTTCACGACCGTAACATGTGGTAGTGCTATGCTCACGCGCTGGGATACTGAAACCAGGCATGAAGTCTTCGGCTTCTTTGAACAGTTCTTGAGTAAAGATCAGCGCTTCAACAGTATCGGTACCGACAAAGTTGTAAAGATGCGCAGAACCGCCAAGACCAGCTGATTCTTCTGAACTTACACCGCGACCACCAAAGTCGTGCAAACGAGTTTTAATGGACAGAGCGCGATCAGCACCAGTTAAATCAGAAGTCATATCGTAATATTCCACGATAGCTTTTTTGCAGTGATATGAGACAGTTGCCACGGTTGTTTGATACCACACAGCGCGAAGCAGGAACATTTCTAACCAACCTGGCAGCCAGTGGAAACCTTCAACAGTGTTTTCGATTACAGCCAGAGCGTGTTTGACCGGAACAACAGTACCTTCGTCAAGAGCTTTGATTTTAACCGGAATTTTACCGTCCATTTTCTCTGCGATCATCATCCAACCTTCATAGTTGAAGTAATCAGCACCGAAGTGTTTTTTGTAAACTTTGTTTGCGCGTTTCACGTCAGCAACGGTGATGCCCTTCTCCAGGACGCGTTGAACAAACGTGATGCCAGCGAACATCAATTCATCGTATTCACCGCCACGACTTTCGATATAGTAGGATGAATGCGTTGCACCTACTGGGAATTGCAGCCAGTGGGTAACTTTGTAAGAATCGGTATTCAGGCACAGATTGCGTTTAAAATTGAACATTGACATGGTGAGGCTCCCTCTAGTCATTAATTGATTTGAATTGATTTAAATTTACGTTCTGCATTATCGCGCAGTTCGATGGCGTTTGCAAGTCTTGATTTAAGATTCTCTAATGAATCATAATTCTCAATTGCGAATTCCAGTTTGTGAATCAAGAAATTCAAGCTAGTTTTCTCGGTGAGACACTTACGCTTTTCAATCATTTTGATTCGTTCCGCAGTGTAGCAAGATTTAAACTTGATGTCAAAAGAAATCATCACATCTTCTGGATGACCTTTTGCACGTTTAAAACTCTCAACGTACTGGGATTGTTTCAAGAACCATTCCAGTCGTTTTGCTAACCACTGGGCAGGATAAGTTCTTGACTTACTCTCGGAACGTCTACTATACGTTTTTGTTCCGTGAATTGTCAAGCGTCCTGTAGACTTATTAAAGTAAACGGACGTTCGAGATTGAGCATTCTTCCCGAAGCAAGGACCTACGTCTTTTTCTGGAACATCATGACCAATCATGAGAAAATAAAGTTCCACGAACAGAAGACGTTTTAAACACTTATCATTCGCCATGAGATCATCAAGACGATGAATGTTTTTTAGTCGATCGGTTTCGTATTGAAAAAGTGGATTACTTCCACTTCCCATCTGTGCAACACCGGGAACATCCGACATTGTTGCAACACCGATTAGTTCGGGACGATGCCATCTTAATAACATAATTCAATAATATCCTGTTCAGAATAAAGGAAACAAGGAAGCACTCGATGTCTTTTCCACATGAAAGCACGGTGCCACTCTCGCTCGTCTAACGTCTGGATCTCAATGATCCAGACATTCACACCAAATCGTTTTTCTTTGTGATATCTCACAGATACTTACGATACACGTTTCCGAGTTTGATTGCAACTTTATGCAGCAATCCTTCGGAATGGTTGATTTTATCAACAACATGATCAGTAAATGTGGAAATCATGTCAGCGACTTCAATTATAACAAACGCTGGCCAGATAAGTGCTGCCAGAATTTTGCTTCCGTCGGCATCCAGATTAGTTCTGAACGTGAATCCTTTTGCCCATTTGAAAGCTAAAAGCGCGATGATTGCGCCAATGAACCAAATACCAATGTAAATCATTCTTCTCCATCTCTATAAGCTTGATCGAAAGTATTGATCATCATTTTAACATAGACCTGACATTCTGTAGAATCATCCTCGCAATAATCCAGGACTTGCTCGCGAAAAGCATCAGGCGTAATAACACGAAGATTTCCGTCAACTGTGATGTCGGAAAGTTCGTCATTGACTATGTTTATGCATTGTTGTTCACCCTTACAAACGAACGAAACTTCCTCTTGAGATGGTTCGTAAGCAAACGCAGACGGAGCAAACAACAGGGCAGCAATCAGTAAGTTTTTCATAATAAAAATCCTCAATTCGTTTCGATAGATGCATGATAACGAATTGAGGATAAATGTCAAACTTTTAATTCACGTTTTGCAATTGAAGCGTAAACATCAACAACGAATTCTTCCCAACGTTTGCGATCAACTTCTTTACGCATACCGTTTTTGGATGCAATGATAGCAAGTGATTCCACTTCGTTGCACGTCTGTTCCAGTTCTTCTTGAACATCTTTGAAAGCGACTTGACCCAGCTTGACAGCTTTCACTCGGTCTGCGGTTTTCAGAGGCAGTTGGAGATCACCAGTTTCATAGATTTCTTTCAACTGATTCGCGCCGCGCAGAGCATGAGACAGTGCTTTCCAGTCGATGCCTTCATTCTGTTCTGCTTTACGAGCGCGATCACCGTAGTCTTTGAAGATGTCACCAACAAGACGTTGGAATTCATAGAAATCCAGGGTCATTTGATACTTACGACCAAGAACCTGATAGAATGTCTGTGTTCCGCCTTTCGTCTGTGCTTCGACAATTTTACCAGTGAACTCAGTTTCTGGAAGACTATTAACAACGTGACCAACAGTCATTGGACCCAGAGGCAGCGTATTCATGATCGCGGCTTGTTTGTTGATCTCATTCATCACAGCGGTCAGATCGCGCAGACGATTTCCTTTAACACCATAACGACTTGCCTGTTTGCGCACGTAACCCAAATAGCTTTTCATATGGGTTGTATAGAATTCACTGCGATGATTCACCAGATAGCTCCAAACGTCGGTGCTTTGAAGTGTCAGGTGATCAGGAGTGTGAAGCATGTCGATAATGATCGTTTCACCAGCAATTGCCATATTGATGAACTGACCAAGACTGAACAACTCACAGTCCACATCGTCTTTGGTATTTTTGCTGAACTTCGAACCTGTGTCAAAGTGCAACGTTCGAGGAGCTTTTTGCAGGAATAAATCCTTCAGATCAGGAACAAAGATGCCTTTGTAATCTGTATCCGACTCAGGAGTATTCGTACCGTAAAGCTGTGAACCATGTACGGTTTTAGATAGAACTAACATATGTTTCCTTAGCGTATTCCATAAAGAGATATTCAAGCGCAGCACGATCTTTTGAATCGATTCTAGCTAGAAAATCGTGTAAATACTCACCGTTTCTTTGCATCTGGATAAGTTCTTTACCGTCTTTATAAAAGAACGTTCCGAACTGTGAATCACTGAATGCACCAAGAGTGTAATCTTCCACTTTGGTTAAGTCTCGATGAACGGTAGCAACCGTTAAACTTATTTGCTTTTTATTGCCGTTGTGATGCGCCTGCAAAGTTGCAATTCTGCGAACTTCACCAATTTGATTGGTGATTGCAGCGTACTGGAAGGAACTTCGTTTCAACATTTTCAATAACATAATGACCAACCCACAATTCTGTTCCAATATATCAGTTCATGACTTTTATCGTGATGAACCGTACCATATAACGCACGATGTTCAACGGTGAATTTTTCACCGTCTTCGTATTCAAATCGTCCATATTTTGTTTCGCTGCACCCGATTCGGTCGGTATGCAGCAATCGACATTTGCGATTATTCAGGATAAACCAGCTTTTGTCAAGAGGTATTTGAGGATGTTTCTGAAAATCAACCTCAATTACCAGGGGATATTCGAACTCATGTTCCATAATTTCTCCAAGAAAGGAGTCTGATAAGACATCCATCCGTGATAAATCATGCCTACACCGAGCAACTGCATAGCCCATCCAGGACGTTTATCTTTAGGTTTGTTTCCAATCAAAGTCATTTGATTGACCATCGCCATGCCTATCATGAGAAAAATCATTCCTGTAAAGATCATAACGTTCTCCAAAATTCTTTGATTTCTTCGGCCATCATTCGATTATCTTTAACATATACGACAATCACTGGCATGCGGTCGAACACGGATTCTTCGTCAATGTTACACACGTTGATAATATGACGATCACCAACATCTTCACCGATTTCAGGAATTCGAACACATTCATCCGGATACAGATAAAAACGCTTTTCGTTCAGTTCGACGACAACCTTACCTAATTCGTCGTCGAACTTTCCAATTTTACCGCGGATGCATAAAACTTCTGCTGCCGTCCAGTTTCGGGCTGCTGCACATTTCAAAGGGACATGGGTAACGATGCAATACATAATAATTTCCTCATTTCGTTTTCGTTGATTGAAGCTTAACACATTATAGGATTCTGTCAATAGTTTTTGATAAAAACTTCCACGGTTTCTTTTTTGTCGCTGTGATGATGATTGAAAACATAGTTTTTGTTCAGATACACAACGTTATAGGACTGCATCCAATCAATCAGGATTTGATTTTTAAGTCCTCTATGCTCTATTACATTTGACAAGGCAAATTTGATTCCTCGCGAGGACAGACTGTCCAACCATAGTAATAACTTGCGCTCCTCGTCTTCGTTCCACAATGCGTTGTAGGCAGCTTCTGTAATGAGATAAGGAGGGTCGCAATAGACAAAATCCGTCTCTTGTATGCCCAAATCAGAATAATGACAGTTAGCAAATTGAATATCCTTTTTTGCTTTGAAATGATTCCATCTTTTCTCGGTATTACGAGTGATGGTGCGATGTCCGAACGGTGAGTTGAATTTGTCTCCACTGAATCGCATCATATTACTAAAAGAATGCTGAATAAGCAAGTATAAAAGCATCGGGTCTTTGTCGCGATTATAAAGCGCACGTACGGCTTCATAACTTCGTTTATTCGTTTTAGAGAGTCCATATCCTCGTATTCTTCTCATTGGAGTTTCATAATGAGCTTTTTTCATCCACTCATACATATCGATTAGCGGCTTTTGAATATCGTTTGCAAGAACTGGACCTTCGACGTTCAAGCTAACAGACAGACCACCACAGAAACAATCTACGAATCTTTTGTGATCAGTTGGAAACAGGGGAATAATATCTTTAAGCAATGATTGCTTATTCCCAGTATATGGAATGGCGCCTAGCACAAAGCCTCCTGTAAATAGAATTATTATACAGGAGGCGCTTGACATTCTAAACGTTATGTGTTGCGAACACCGAGGGCAATTTGAAGTTGCCGATCTTTTTTGTTCACAACACGTTCTTCGCCCGATTTCTGCTCTTTGATAATCATATTACCGTGAGGACTGATATACAGGATGTCATAGGTGCAACCGTCGTTAACATACTTGAGTTTGTCTTCAATCGTTAACGGTCGTTCTTCTCTGACAGTTTTTTGCTCAGTCGTTGTGAGTGTCATGTCACAGTCCACGAAGATTTCATAAGTTTTCGTAGGATTAAACTGACGAATCAGATTGAATTCATCGGAAGTGTGACACGAAATCCCATCTTCTTTAAAGATCTTATATGTTACAAAATCTTTGTAGATCTGCCCACCAAACTCTTGGCGTTCCACATTGATGTGAATTAGAGCATTTTTCGTGTGCATGATATACAGTCGAGATTTCAGAGAAGGAATAACCATGTCTACACAACCAGAATAATGAACAACATCATCCTGAATCAATGCAATCTGATCATTTCGTTTGATTTCACGATTAATGGTTTTGAGTTGTTTTCCTTGAATCATCAACATGTTATTCACCTTTTGTCCAATACATACCGAGAGTTATGCTGTTCGGTCCGTTTACAGGAGAACCGGTAGAACGTCCAACAATACGACCTTGAGAGCGAGAGTAGCGATGATGTCCGTGTTGATCATACAAAGTTTCATACTCTGTTCCAGCGTTTGAAATGCCTTTCATAACGACGATCTTGCCTTCGTTAGTGACGTAAGACATACCGACAGCGAAAGTGTTTTTCTCTTTCGGGGTACTAACTCGAAGAATTTCAAGTTCATTTTCATGCTCTTTCATCCATGAGTTCCAACGTTTAACAGAATATGCCAAACTTGCAACAGCTTGAAACTGATTTTCGGATTCGATTTCAACAGTGTTGACTTCACCACGGAATTTATATTTGATTTCGTATAACATTATTTTGTCCTCACGTTTAGTATGGGAACAGCTTATCACACTGTTCCCGTCTGTCAATCAAATTCCAGTGAAATATGTCACAATTTCGGCATGATCATCAAAGAACATGTTTTGATTGCGACGAACTTCGTGCATAGGAATCCAGAAAGCGTCTTTCGCATCATCAGAACCACGAACTGCTGGTAAACTTCCGTCGTTATTAGGTGCTAATACAATGTACTGAGCCACGGTAGGTTTATTAAAGCGAGCACAACGATTAGGATGATCAAACAGATGTGAATCGCGAATCGAGCCTCGGAGGACTTTTTCGGGGACTCGGATTTTGACTTCTTCCATGAGTTCGCGTACCGCGCACGCCTTGAACGTTTCATTCTCATTCTTGTGCCCGCCCGGGAGCGCCCACGCTCCTTTGCCTGGAGCAAACTTACGTTCGATAACCAACAGATGATTATTACAAACGACCACAGCATCACCGGTACAGAAATGCATAGAGCCTTTATAAGGGTAATCAGCGAATTTCTTTTCTTCTCTTTCATAATATTGCATTTCTTCATGTAAACGATTCCAGGTTTCGGTGTCGCTGAACGCTTTCAGGAACATGATCGTTTCTTTCGGAACAGTCGTGCAATAGTTCAGCAGATCAATTGGATTATCACTTGCGAGGTACAGATCACGCAGACTCGTGGCAGAGTAAGGAGAACCAGCATGAGGTGCATACGGTTCAACTTCATGCAGTGACCAACCAAATTCACGCAGCCAGTAAGAATCAGAATCTTTATCGAAACCTACCATGCAAATTTTGTCGGAATTACGCTCGTCGATTGCTGCACGAACTTCTGTTTTCCATTTTTCGTCGTTATAACGATAATCTGAAACGCTGGTAAAACGAAGACGATAAAGCTGATTTGCACCGTATTTGTTGCGATACCATTCGGTGATAAGGTGCTTTCGCTGATCAACAGTGAAAGGATTTTTGATGTTAGGATAGCAATTGGCAGAACCAATTACAACGAAGATGGTGTCCGCTACTTTCAATGCTTCATCGATAAGTTTTGCGTGACCGTAATGGAATGGTTGAAAACGACCTAATACTACTGCTTTATTGAATTTCATGAGGACTCCCCTCTTTGATTAGTTAAGTTTTATTGCTAAAAACAGACAAAAACGAGCGAACAAGCTTTTGCCTTTACCATGTTGAATAAGATAATTACGTAAACAACATTTTTGATATAACATTATAGACCCCGTTAGTTAAGCAACTTTCGAGGTCTAAGATATCAAAGACCTACAATCTCGTCAAACTTTTTCTTACGCTGTTTTACGAGTTCATCGCGAATCTGACTTCCTTGAAGTTCAGGACTGAGATCAGACGCTTTGACAGTTGCTAATTGCGATGCAATTAAAACAATGTTTAGCGTGGTCGCCGCGATGTATTTTTCCAGCTTGACCAGAAACTCAGGACGACGATAGAAGTCGGACTTTTGAATCAGTTCAAATGCTTCTTGAGGACTGAATACATGACGCTGGGAGCGCATGATAATCAGACGATACAGGAACATTGTGTCAGAGCTTGCTTTGTATTTCGTCAGAAACAACGCTCCGTCACCACCAAACTCAGCGAGAAGACACAGAACGCCTTCCATTCCAAGTTCACGATACACTTGATCGATGTGAACAAAGTTGGAATCGAAATTGCATCCGAAGAACATGTCAATCATGAAATCGTGCATTTCGCTAAGGATTTTCAGGAACTGATAACCTTTTCCATCATCGAGAGCTTTTTCCAGCTCACGAACAACACGTTCACTAGGAACAGATTCGATTTCTTCCAGAGGAATTTGATGAATCAGAACAATCGTTTCAGGATCAACGATGAAATCATAACGCGCTGCAAATCGTGCCGCTCGTAAGATTCGAACCGGGTCTTCGATAAACGCTTTGTCGTTAACGTGACGAACAACACCGTCCGCGATATCACCACGACCGTTATGTGGATCATAAATCTGACCATCTTTCTCTGCCATGGCATTCATCGTAAAGTCACGACGAAGAAGATCTTCCGACAGACTTACTTCTGGTCCGAAATATGTTTCGAATCCGAGATAACCTTTTCCGGTTTTCTTCTCAGTTCTCGCAAGTGCGTATTCGTCGCGAGTCTTCGGATGAATGAACACAGGGAATCCTGAACCCACTTTATCATAACCGAGATCAAGCATTTCTTGTTCCGTTGAACCGACAACAACATAATCAATGTCGTGAGGCTCAATACCCATAACTGCATCGCGTACACATCCACCAACTTTATAAATTTCTGACATAACAATTTCCTCATTTGTTTCGGTGAGTGCATTGTTACACTCACCGATTTTTCTGTCAAGCTTTTTGTTTGTTTTTACGGCGTCTTCTTCGCTTGAGCTTTCCAGCGATTCTTACAGCATCGTAATCGGCTGCACATGATGCAGCCCAGGCATTAGGCTTGAACTTAGGTTCAATACCGACGATTCCCAAAATTGCACCACGGGCTTCTTGATACGCCATGTTGGATTTGTAGCATTCATTCGGATTGATATCTACGTGAACCTCAAAGTGACGGTCCCCTACCATTTCTTTAACCTTCAGTGCTAAGTTAGCGATTCGATAAATCTCGCCTTGCAGCTTAGGATAAATTGCCTGATACTTCTCTATTTCAACATCTTTAAAGACGACACCGCCTTTATTTGAATCGTAATGAATAACGACAGTCGAAACGAAAACGAGATCAGGACCTTTTTTCTTGCTATCACAACCCACGTAAACGGAGCTGGTTGCGGAACTATTCTCTATAGCTTCCCGCAGTGCTTGAAAATCCATCTTTTACACCTCATACCTCATAGTTTTTATTGACTGCTTGCATATAGTGACGACGACACATGGAGACGTAGTTCTGATCACCGATAACGACTTGATCACCGTCTCGGACTGCTTGACCATCAACATATCGAACGACCATGGTTGCTTTAGCACCGCAGAAACAGATTGTTTTGTTTTCGTGAATCTCGTCGGCATATTGCATCAGAGCGCGTGAACCCTCAAACAGTTTTCCCTGAAAATCAGTTCTCAGACCATAACACATCACGGGGATTTTAAAATCATCGACAATTCTTGCCAGTTGCAAAACGTGGGCTTCTGTCAAGAATTGCGCTTCATCGATTATAACACAGGAATAACGTCCTTTAGATATTCCGATCAAATCAATATAAAAATCTGTATAATCTGTAAACGTTAGAGCTTTTGACTCTAGACCGATTCGACTACGAACTATTCCTACACCAGCACGATCATCAATTTTAGGACAACAAAGAATGACTTTCATTCCTCGTTCTTCATAGTTGTGTTTCACTTGCAACAACGCGGCGCTTTTACCACAATTCATTGCACCGTAATGAAAATAGAGCTTTGCCATGGATTTTTCCCATAAAAAAGGGAGCACTAGGCTCCCTGTTAATTACCACCAGTCTGCGAAACCTCCGAGAATTTTACGAATGTTAATCGCTTCATACTCGTAGTCCTCAGACTTCAAACACTTCTTGAGAGCTTGCTTATAGTAAGCTTTCTCTTTCGCTTTGTAAATAGAATTCTTACGAAAAGTTTTACTAGAACAGAAACGATCATAATAACCGTCTCGGTAAAACTTCGCTGCGTATTCCTCATCAAATCCTCTGTATTTCAGTTGGAAACGATAACGATGTGGATCCATCAATGCAATTTGCAACTCCGAGTTGCAACGCTTGACGTTGTACAGGGTGCAGTAAGAAACATATTTGTTAACGCGGCGAACAGTTCTGGACATTTTTATTCCTCATTAAGTTAAAATACCTTAATGGAATAATGGTCCTTTCAGTGTAAAAATCATTTTGTTCCTTTAGTCAACTTTCTCAGTTTATAAAGTGTTTGTTTGCATTGCATCACGATGGAATCCATCTGACTTTGTAACGCAGGAATTAAATGAGGACGAATACTCGAACCCATTTCAACAAGCGCTTGAATCATGTCTTCAGGAACCTCACTGGTCAAACGAGGAAGCTCCATACTGATTCCGCTGTTATCTGCTAGCCATGCTTCTGCAAACGCGTCCATTAGCTCGGGGAGCGCTTTATAGAACTCGTCCAAGATAACGTGTCTGTTATAATCATTTTCATTCAAATGAATGATGTGTGCGTAAGTTACTGCACTAAGGCCAGCAGTAATGAAAGCTGATACGCTGGCCTCTTTCTTATTCTTAAAATCTTTAAAACTCATGTCAGCTCCTAAATAATTGGCGGTGAGTGAGAGACTCGAACTCTCAGACCGTCAGAGACGATCTACGGATTAGCAATCCGCTTCCTTACCATTCGGACAACTCACCTTTCTAATTATTTAGTATTGACTACGGTCAAGTCCATAAGATCCATGTTTCATGAAGTAATCATGAATTGTGTCAAAAGGAACAGGAGTATATTCGTTCATGTCGATATTCACATTGAAATAACGATGATCGATTGTTCCATCTTCTTTCAGAACACGATCAGGAGTTTGTTTCGACTTTGAATTTCCAGTGAAATGCAAATGACCATGAATGTTCGGACGTCCGAAGATCTCTTGACTGTGTACAGGACAATGACTCACCCAGCAATTTTTATACTTGAAGAATCCAGAAACTTTGGCGAAATACTTGGTGTATTCGTGAATGCTAAAGTTATCATGGTTGCCCAGCACAAGATGTTTATATCCAGGAAGCTGTGCGTAAATTTCAAGACCTTTTAACGTTTTCGCAACGTCACCAACGATAAAGACTTTATCGCGATTTCCGATCATTTTGAACCAGTTTTCAAACAACTTGGCCTGATAAGCCTCTTCGGACTCAAAGCCGCGATATTTGATGTTGCAGTTCAGATCATCGGAATGAATATCAGAAATAAAGTAAACACTCATTTGCGCCAGCCTTTTTCAAACATCAGTTTTGCAAATTCGGGAGAATCGATGTCAAAATCTTTTCTCAGACCGTTTTCAATTCGTTTAATGATGCGTTCACGTTCTTTCTGCTTCATTGCAGTAGGACCGCCTTCTTCTTTCAGTCGCGTAAAGAATTCGAAATCCTTTTTACGCTGTGCGTATTCTCGATACGTGATCATTCCCTTCTGTCCGCGATTGTCACACAGAGGAATATAACCTCGACCGGTACGATGAACTAATCCACCGTTCTTGGTTCGAAAATAGATTTCGTTATCAATCGCAGACTGATATGCCGTATCAGCATTTGCTGGCCATGATACATTGTTATTAATCAGAACATCAACTAAGTTCATTGGATTGCCGCCTTATAGATGTCACGAGCCATATCGTAAGTGCAAAATCCTTCACGGAATAAATCACAGATACGATCAAGTTGTTCAATGGATGGTTCAACATTAATAACTTTCTGAGAAGGAGTCAATGAATTTGGATTAGGAGCTTTATGCAAACTCAGAATCTGACCGACAAAGATCTTATCAGGATTTTCGATAAAATTATAAGCTGCCAGTTCGTGATATTCCATATCATATCCAAACAGACGTTCACAGATTTTGGACAGGGTGTCACCTTTTTGAACCACGTAAATCATTTCTTTCTCCACTTCACGTTACGACGATCATATTTACCTTCGGCTTTATGAAAAGCTTTCCAGTCGATTATAACAGGACAATTTTTCGAATTCAAGCGAACAATGAAAAACTCTAACTGAGGATACTTATCAGAAAGACTTTTCCTGTCTCTTTCGAGATTAGCGAGCAAACGCTCTTGGTATTTCTTTTGTTCGCTCAGGTCGCGGGAGGTTAGCTCCTTGTTCAGCTTAACGTCATAAGCTTGAATAGGCCAGCGTCGAACGTCAGTCTGTGAAAGACCCATACTAAAACTGTGCTCTACGTATCCGTAAAGAACTCCTGTTACTTTGTCTTTTCCGAACAAAGCATAGGCTTTAAGATAGCTTTTTGTTAACATCATTTTATCCTCACAAAGAATTTGGCGCTCGTGTATGGAATCGAACCACACTCAGGGGAAATGTTGTAATACGTGTTTCTCATAGACTTTGATGATTTTAACACAGAGCCAACACATATCATCCTTACTTTCGCTTGACTTTGCACTCCGCATCACCGAAGTTACTCGTCGTCTACTAATAAAGAGTCCTCACACATCAGAATAAGTTATGAACAATCAATTCCGTCGAAACGTTGTTCCCTATTCATCAACTTGAGACAAAAGCTTCCCGAACAGTCACCGAGAACGAGCAAATTTTAAAAACTTATTAAACAGGATGCACATATTGCGTTCAGTCGGGTTTAACCACTTCCCTACTCCCCGTTTGAATTGGTCGGGGAGGACAAGATTCGAACTTGCAAAGCCAACGGCAACTGATTTACCTAGCGTTAATTGCTGTAGGCATCCTCTTTAATAAGTTTTGGCGGGGTGAGCGGGATTCGAACCACGCGTTTCTTCCTTGGAATGGAAAGTTAAATGCTGAATACAAACTTATCAGTTTGCGTCTTTAAGCGTCCTACCACTAGACGATCACCCCAGATTTTGGTGGAGAGAGCAAGATTCGAACTTGCGACCAAAAGATTACCATTGAGAATTTGAGTGCTGAATACAAACTTGTCAGTTTGCGTTTTTCTACTCTTCTGCTCTACCGACTGAGCTATCTCTCCGTAAGTGAAGCTATAATATCATAGCCTCACTGTAAGTCAACAACTTTTTTAAATTAAAACGTTCAATTCAGACAAATAAATGGCTAAACTTAAAAACAGTGGCCAATTCTTTTCTTCGATGAACTCACAGATCATATACTCGATCACGTTTGTTCTCCCTGCGTGGGGTTTTAACTTTCTTTTTCTCGATATGTTCACGCTCGGACAAAATTTCTTTTACCAGAGCATGTTGATCACGAACCTCACGATAACGCTTGGCATCAGCTTCCGAGGAGTTGCCAGATTCGACAACAAAGCCCAGCTTACCGACTGCTTGAGTCAGAACTTTACGAACTTCGTTCAGACGCTTGGTGTCCATATTGCGCAATTGCTTTTCGGTCAATTCAGTAACGTGCATATCTTTTTCCTTTATTATTAACTGACTGAATCATAATATCATCTCCTTGGTCGCTGTCAACAAAAAAGGACGACTTTCGCCGTCCTTTCTCAATTAAAACGCGTAACGTTCGATATTAATAGTTTCCATCATGATATCAAATGGGGTGACGTTCTTACCACTCAGAATGCTACGCATCAGAGAAGGAGAGAAACCACTCACCAGGGCTGTTCCTGCTTCGCCTGCTGTAACTGGGCAGTTACCTTCGCGAGCGTTCAGATTCCAGAAAATGATATCAGGACGTTTGTATCCAGATTCTACAAACTTGCGATCAATTTCTTCGAAGTTCGTAGACTGTGAATGACCGTATGAACGACTACCACACGCCTGATCAAATTCCATATCGGACAGAATGATGATCTTGGTAGGCATTTCAGACTCTGGAACATGACCACGTTTTGCAGCGTTAAGAACAAGGTCGAAAACAGCTTGCAGGTTCGTGTTGTAGCCCCAGTTGGAACGACGAATCTGATTCACACGATCTGCCAGCGTACCGGTCACTTTATGCATCTGCGGACGTTCGCTGAAAGTGATGAACTGGTCTTTGAAAGCACCGCCCATACGTTCAGAGATATACAGACCAAGACCGATTGCAACGTCCATGCAAGTAATGCTTGCATTACCGCCAGCGGGAACACCCATTGAACCTGAAACGTCAATCACAGGCAGAACACGTTCAGTTGAACCGTCGCAGTAGTCGGGCAGAGCTTTCCACTGTGCGTTTGCAACAGATTGATTACCGAATGTCAGAGACTTGGTGATGTCGTACGGATACACAGCACCTGCGTTGATCTTCGCTTCACCTTTTTCAAGGGATTTGATGTAAGCAGAGTATGCCTCACCAGCGTTACGACCAAACGCTTTCTGATAACGTGCAGACGCCAGGGAAGGCAGTTTGCCGAAATCAATAGAATTCCAGTCTTTCGCACACATTTTGGTTTCAACAACGTTAGTCATTGACACTAAAAGTTTACGATAAGAGCGAGCATCAAGCTCCAGGAAACGACGCAACTGGGCAGCTTGAGGACCTTTACGAGGCATCCACTTAGCACACAGACCGTTACCTTCAGCCAGAGCAACAGCAATCAAAGACATGGCTTCGTCTTTAAGATCAGTTTCGAAGAAACTAACCAGATCTTTCCAACGACCCAGTTCAGGGGTACGAAGAAGAACACGAGCCGCCAAATCACGATCAAAACCAGCAAGATACTTGGTCAGTTCGATGAACTGCTGACGTTCGCCTGCGCCGCCACGAGCATCACGTGCCCACAGAAGCATACGAGCGGTCAGATTTTTATCTGCTGCATATGCGGAACGAAACGCTGTTCTGATATCTTTACCACGGCTTGAACCGATGATGAAGAACAGATCAACCAGGGCGTTCAGTGAACTTTTGTTAGTTACTGCACCGTTGAAAGTTGAACCAGTGTTGTTTACCGCGTTAAATAATGAAGTCATTGATTTTCCTCTATACAGGTTATGATTAGAGACAGATCATAACAGACCTGCCTCAGTTGTAAACTTAATACGAAAAAGAAACTTTCAGCGTAACAGGACGCGGAATTTCAGTTCGTGTGATCACTTTGGTCAAAGTAATATCGGTGATATTGTTTTTGACTGCATTTCTTTCCAGATATTCAAACGCTTGGTCTTCGGTATCGAAGTATTGATTTCCGCCTGAAACAAATCCTGGTTGACCGTGTTTAAACGACAGTCGATACTGGGTCACTTCTTTCACACAGTTACGACTGATATCAATCGGTTGACGAACGACATCACGATCTTTATTACGACCTTCGGTGATACGAATTTTCAGATAGGTTTTCGCTACCAGAATCACACGTCCAGTCACTTCTGCACCGTCGAGTTTAACAAGACAAAACTCACCAACCGCCCATCCAGAAGTATCAGGAATATATTCAGTAATCAGTGAGTTACTGAACCAGTTTTCGGTACCGTCTTCGAAACGAAGCAACGAATCGCGATAATTTGCATCGAGCAATGTTCCGATTTTACCACGATAAAACGATTTGATTTCTTCATTTACAATGTAACGTTTGATGGTTTTCATATTGTTCTCACAGTTCAAAAGTTGTAACGGTTTTCATCTTAATCGACTTCGATTCACCGTAAGTTTTGGTGATTTCGCGATAGCTGAGAGTCATCACTGTATCAGGATTTAAAATCTTGTCAAGATATTCTTTCATAGATTCTTTAGAATCGAAAACTTTCACATCTTGAGAATATTTCTTTTTGATAGTCAACAGGAACTCTGTTTCGGTTTCAGTTGAAATCGTCTGAACGGATTTAACATCAGCATCGACTTTAACAGTTTTCAGTTCAATCGTTTTTGCTTCTTTCTCTGGAATATCAGTGTCTTTTGCCAGAGTCAGATCTTTCATGTTACGCCAAACGTCCATAACACCGCCAGAACGTGACACGAAACGAACACGGACGCGAGAATGCTGAATACTCACTTCGATAACATCACCTGTGTATCCAACGGAGTTGTGCATCAGTCGAACACGTTCACCGACTTTGAAGAAGAACGGAACAAACATATTAATGTTGGCAGGATAAACGACCTGACCACCGAGAGAAGAAATAAATTTGTTTGTTGCAGGCATTGTGCCCAGAGCACCATCAGCTTTACGCATCCACAGAACGAGAGGATGTTGAATCAAATGATATCGTTTGATGTTGATATAGGATCCGTTATGCCGCATTTTCACAGTAACGATACCGCATGCCTGATACTTTGTTACACGACCATCTTTACCGTGATTTTTTGAATTTGGACTGTTAACTCGAACATAATCACCGATTTTCATAATATTGTCTCAATTAGTTAATGTAAGACTGATTATAACGATCAGGTTCATAATGTCAATAGAAAATTGTGCTTCGCACGCGCTACGCGCTATCTAGAAAAGTGATCGAGTTATCTCTTATAGTATTATAGAAATAACTCGATCAAATTAAAGGAGGGAATTACTTAGAGGAATCAGGTATGTCTTTCTTTCCTAAGACAATTGACCATGTTTCAGAGTTAGGAGCATAATTTGCGATTTTCTGAACGATTTCAGCTTCCAGTTCTGTAGCGCGAGTCGGAGCCTTACCTTTCTGTTTGATTTTGATCGCATTTGCCTTTTTGATATACATTCCGCCAGCTATCGATTTGACAACATCAGTGTCAACACCGACCTTGTTGAATGCAATCCACATATCACCGTCAAGATAGCTTCGAGTGCCTTCACCCATTGCTAAAAGTTTCTTGATAGTCATATGAGCACCTTCGTGGGTACTAACGAGGATGTCTTCAGGAACGACCCTGCTGCGTTCTTTGTTCTGCTTCATAGCTACGTTGATATCATTCATTACCCACACTAGGTGAACGTTTCCTTTATCGTAACCTAGCATTTCAACCTGCTTACTAATCTGAACAACTTTTTTCATATCCTTTAACGTTACGTCAAAGATTAGATTCGGTTTACGGTCAGGCGCAGCAAGAGCAACCGATGTGAAAATACGTTTTTCGTTTGCTTTGATGATACCGCCTTTACCGCTCAACAGACTGTGAATAGTTGAAACGTTTTCTGGCTTTTTCATATCGAAAGTGTTGATATCGTGACCAGTTTCATCTTTGATTCGACTTGCGAGCTTGATTGATGCCATAGCAAGTTCTTTTAAATGATCAACATCGAGTGTTTGACCTTCAATGCCCATCAGTTTGCCTGAAATGAAGCCTTTACCGGAACCTGCACCACCTGCAAGAATAACAACTTGATTAAACTTAGGATATGCTTTGTTTCCGAATGTAATAAGAGCTTCATCCAGCTGACAGAATTCTTTAAAATTCATGTTGGATCTCCTTTTACTGTATTTATGCCTAAAAAGGGAGCCTTCGGGCTCCCTTTTTTAGTCAATCACAATAACTTGATCAGGTTTTCGCTGATACTTCCAGTCCCAACTGACGTTTGGACGTTCAAAAATAATCTGCTTTGCTGTCATACGACTGACAGGAAGAATCTCTAAATCTGCTGACTTTCCGCCTTTGTGAAACGCACACAGACTTCCGATCCTGATTTCTTTACCGACTTTATCGAAATGTTGAATCGAGATACTCATTATATTCCTTACTATATTCACGAACAGCTTTGTCCGCTTCTTTGAAGTTATAAGAGATTTTTGTCATATTCTTCGACGCAATCTCCAAATGATGTTCGATGCGTGGTTGCTCACTGCTGACAGCTAACAGAATGATATAAACCATGAAACAACGACCGATGAATTTGAACATAATAATCTCCTCTTTAGTTGTCTTCATAGTACACGATTCTGGACGGAAAGCAAGAAAAAGCCCACAAAAGTGGGCTACCATAAGGAATCGTACTACTAGCTTTTCAGCTTATTCTTTTTATTATTCTGGTGCTCCCACAAGGACTCGAACCCTGATAAGTTGATTACAAGTCAACCGTAATAGCCAGTTATACGATAGGAGCGAAACCGGGTTGTAAGAGTGAAACTTTGGCACATTGCACTAGAACACGGCTCGCGATATGCATGAGCGCATAAAGCTAACGTGGGATGATTCATGTTCCCGCGGACAGTTGACTTACGGTTCAAACCATCTCTTACAACAGTCTATATGGAGGAAGGTATGGGATTCGAACCCATGGACGTGCTTTCACACGCCGCTGGTTTTCAAGACCAGTGCAATAAACCAAACTCTGCCAACCTTCCGAATTGGGGTGAACGACGAGAATCGAACTCGCTTCCACGGTGTCACAAACCGTACATGATCCAGATACATGCTCCGTCCACAATAAAATATTCTCATTGAAAACACTTTATTGTGGAGGTGAATATGAGATTCGAACTCATAACCTCATCCGTATGAAGGACGTGCTCTGCCAGTTGAGCTAATTCACCATTGGATGCGCAGGGAAGATTCGAACTTCCAACTTAGGGTTATGAACCCCAAATGATACCATTTCACTACCGCGCAATAACACGAGAAGCTGAACTTCTCGCGACAACAAATATAATATATCACTATAAATGTTTGTTGTAAACAATTAATTAAAAATTGTCTCGATCCCGTATGTAACTTTTTACTCGCCGCGGGCTGAAACCTTTTTACAGGAAAAGAACCAACTTTGTCAACAGAGGCTATCGCTTGTGAGAGGTTCGGGTCAGGTTTTTGAAGTGCTTCAAGAGCAACTTTTAATTTTATTTAGATCAGTTCGGTGCTGATCAGATCGGGACGTTCGTCGAAAACTCCCCAATCCTCTTCGTTAAAACCCATCGAATTCATCAAACACCCCAATTTTCTTCATCAAGACCCCAGTCCTCTTCGGAAATGAATCCCCAGTTTTCTTCAAACATTCCAATTTTCCTCATTTGTACGCATTATACGTTCCCGTTCTGAAAGTTTCAATAACTCGATTTGCGCGATTCGGAGTTTGCTTGAACCAACGTGACTGTTTCAGATTCGCAGCGGCTACTTCCCACTGTTTGCCTTGCAGATAGCGCAGAGAGTTTTTAAATCCTGCAACACCAGCAACACCCATCTGAAATACCATGTTCTTCAATGCATCTTTACGAACTGCGTCAAGACTGTCATACACAGGTTTAAGCGTACTATTCCCTTGAATACCCTTTTCAACTTGTAGAACATCAAGAGCGAACAAATCTTCGGCTTCTTCTTGTGTAATACGTCCCATTGTACTGCGTCCGATAATCTTGTCAAGTTCTTTTTGAGCTACGACAATACTTGGATCTTTCGTCAGTAAGTGACCGATACCGGTCGTCCAATAACCTTCTGTGTCTTTGTAGATATCAAGACGACAGCCTTCGTCATAACGAAGCATTTCAAAGATATTAGATACCATAAAACCTCCTCTAAAATTATATTTAGAAGAGGTTCGGTATTATTGCTCGCCTACTACGAAAATTTGATAGTCGATATCGGTTGTTGCCAAGATATCACGCAGATTGTCAAGAATACGCTTGGTCTGAACCATCGGTTCTTCAACGAAAATGCACAGTTTACGTTTTGAACGAGTATCAATCCAGTTAGCATAACAACGTGTGATTTGACTCAACTGATTGCCAGACAACTGAACGGTATTTTCGTGATACTTAATGCGATCTTGTTCCAGATTTTTGTAACGATCGGCAAGACGTTTCGCTCCGTCCTGACTGTGACTCAGTACAATATAATCATATTGATGATTATCGGACATCGTTCGAACGATAGCGGTAGACTTACCAGACTGACGACCCATATCGAATTTAGTAACTCGCTTATTGAATCGATCTTGCCAGTGGAAATGCAAATCAATTTTGCTTTTCTCTGCCAGCTTACGTTCGAACACAGTTTGATATAAACTTGCGCTCATTATTCCTCACACTCGGTGATAACGATTTTATCCTTCCAACCAGGATAATCGAAATTAACATATTTGTTTTCGCGACCGTCTTGCATACTATATGCTTCCATATACATTTGCTCACCGCCGCCGTCTGACATATAACCAAGAAATTCTTCGACTAAATGATCTGGAATTTCAATAGTGATTTGAGCCATTACATAGCTTCCGTAAACGTGCGATTGATAACGTCCAACTGCTGTTCGCGAGTCAATGCATTAAAACGAACTGCATAACCAGAAACACGAATGGTCAGTTGAGGATATTTTTCAGGATGTTTTACTGCATCTTGAAGCGTTTCACGATTCAGAACATTGACATTAAGATGCTGACCGCCTTCAATGCGAACTTCCGGCACGTTTTCAACAGTGATTTCGTGCAGTTCTGCACCAGCTTTTTTGATATCAGAAAACGGAATAACAGTGCCTTCCGGTAGCATTGGATCTTTACTGACTGCAATTCGACATTCGATATCGTTGCACAATGCAACAGCTTTACCCACACCGTAATCGATAATATAACCTTTCATTTAGCTCTCCAGGAAATAAAGGAATTCATTGTAATTTGTGAACATCACGTCCCGACCTGTATCAACAGAATGAACCCGAATGCTAGTTTCATCATGATAGATTCTGTAAAGGTCGAATTCTTCAACGCTAACGTAAATCGTACCTTTGATTACGTTAGCGTCGTAACCTTCGTCTCGGAGCGCTTGTAGAATTTTCTCTAACATGCGTTTCTCCTTAGTTTTCTTAATTATAACGCTGAGAAATAATTAGTCAACTAATTTTACAGATTTATTTTTTGAATTGATGATAACAAAGTTCGATCCGGAACAAAACGAACTGATATATCCAAGTCCTACACCTTTCGTATACTTACCGAACTGGGCAACATTGATTGCTTTAGGAGTGAAGCCAACGCACACTACAACGTTTACCTCAGCGTATCGACTGTTTCCTACTGCTAAGATGTCACCGATTTCTACCGATCGTCCTGTGAGATCCTTTAGCAGTTCATGACGCGCATCGAGATTAGCAAGACGCTTAGGAATTTCTAACTCAAGATCCGTGTCTCGATATTCGGTAAAACGTAAATGTTCATAACGATAATGAAAACGCTGTTTAAGATCACTAATAGATTCAGCCATGTTTGTTTCCGTTGTCAAAATAAGTTGTGCGATCGGAGGTTTCAATCGTGTAAGACTTCTGACCTAGTTCAAGAGCAAGATCATTTGCCAGAATCATCAATCGCTCAAGCAGCTTTTCAGGTCCGTTTTCAACGAATCGTGGATAATGAATACAGCGAATTGTCATACCAGTTTCAGCACCACCACTGTAGACATAATCAACAGGAGCAATCTGGAAACACGCACCATCATTCAGGATACGTTTCTGAATAAAGGCTTTCGCTACGTCGATATTACCAGCAATATGCAGAGTCGCATACCAGGTCTTCGTGGACGCTTTAGCGGTGTACGCAGGACGAATTACGTTCAGCAGTTCTTTTGTCATTATCTGATCTTGACGAACAACGCTAGGAGACACGGGCCGAGGTTCTGAACCGTATGGACGAAGCGTTTGTTGATTAATCTGATTGCGATCAACAAAACCAGAACCTTTAATCACTGTAGCACCACCACCATCTGTATAAAGTTGAGACATTATTTCTTACCTTTAATTACTGTTACTTGACCAGGAGTTTGAATTTCTGAGCAATAAAAATGATTCACATGCGGATCTTTGTAAATACGCGCAACACGATAACCGTCGTTTGTATATCCCAACATGATTCCCACAGACAAACCTTTATAGCTTCCGATCTGACCGTAAGAAACAATATCACCAACGTGAATAACTTGTCCCAGCAAATCAGTACGAATGTGATTCATCTGTCCGTGAAGTTCTTTATCGATAAAATTTACGTCGAGATTTTCAAGATCGAACAAACTTTCAGGTTGAACGAAGTTGAACATGTTACGAAAACGGTCGAAAGATTCTTTAATGCTCATGATATTCTCCTCAGATTTGATAACTGCATGATACACGAACGTGGACGGAAAGCAAGAAAAAGCCCAAACAAAATTAATTGTCTGGGCTTCGGTCGTCGGTAGCGAAATAACGACGAGATATGGTACTCACGATGTGACTCGAACACATAACCCTCGGTTTAGAAGACCGATGCTCTATCCGGTTGAGCTACGCAAGCATTAAAATGGTAGTCCCGACGCGATTCGAACGCGTGACACAACGATTATCGGTCGTTTGCTCTGGCCAACTGAGCTACGGGACTATGGAGCACAGGAAGAGATTCGAACTCCCATGATACAGATTTGCAATCTGCTGCCTAGACCATTCGGCCACCTGTGCAATCAGCGCGAGGTCGAACTCAATCTTTCCTCTTAGGAGGTTGTGCAATCACAACTCTTAAATAACCTTGCTGAAATAAGGATTCATTTTACGAATTTACGAACTATACCGAAAGTTGCTATGAAATTCGACCTTATATTTGGCAGGAGCACTGAGATTCGAACTCAGAACGTCGGTTTTGGAGACCGAAATTTTCGCCTGTTAAACTATACTCCTAGAAAAAATTACTCACCTCAATAGCTCATGTTCAATGACGAACTTTACGGCAGCCAGCTATTTCTCGAAGTTTCGAGTGGTTCATTACGTCACTCTAAGTAAAATTGGCAGGACTAAGAAGAATTGAACTTCTACTCTCGGAGTCAAAGGCCGATGTACTAACCGTTATACGATAGTCCTAGAATTTTGGTGGACAAGAAGGGACTCGAACCCTCAACCTTCTGCTTGCAAAGCAGTTGCTCTCCCAATTGAGCTACACGCCCTAAAACATCTTTGTGGGTCCCCACGGAATCGAACCGTGAACTGGAGATCTTCAATCACCCGCTTTCCCATTTAAGCTAAGGACCCGCAAAGAAGTCTATGACTTCTTTATTTGACCAGGATTGTTTTTCTCTTAATGGTTGTCAACCCAATAAGCGATAATTTACAGTTTATTCTGAGTACCTTTTGTGTGATTACCAGCACTAATCGCCAAATGATTGTATTTTTTAATTGGTTGCTGTAACAATCCTAAATTTTTGTTAAGCTCTTTGCTTACTATTACAGTGTAGCAAAGTCCTTAATTTCAGTAAACAACTGGGAATATTTTTCTTCAACGAACGTTGTCAGTACAACATCATTTTTGTTCTTATACGCGATAAGAACAGTTCCGTCCATCTGTTCAACCAGACCTACAACTTTATCAGCGCGAATCGCAAAGCGTGAAGTTCCCTGGAAAACGTTAAACGATGCAGGAGAATGCTGTGCGTTTGCGTGATGATCTACAGTAACAGAAATACGTGGAATCAGATTCATTTTTAATCCTAATTGTTATCAAATTTGGAGCGGCAGACGAGATTCGAACTCGCGACATCCGACTTGGAAGGACGGCACTCTACCAACTGAGTTACTACCGCATGGAGCAGATATTGAGACTCGAACTCAAATTCACCAGATTCGTAAGCTGGGGCTTTATCCATTAAGCTATATCTGCATTAAACTCTTTTATAACGCTCAAACAGAACACTTTCTGCTAAGTCGTCTAACATATTAAACTTCATACCGACCGGAAAGTCAATATTTTGTGTCTCTTTAATAATGAATTCAATTGAACCGTCGATAGTAGAAAGTCCGTATTCATCATCAATTGACACTTCTAAGATAGCATCCTTTAGAATGCCAGTCAACATTTTAATTAACATTTTTATCTCAAAAGTTCGAAGCGCTACTCTATAAGATTTATGAGGGCTTTTTAGCTGATCTTCCTCTTCACACTTCTGAATTGGTGGGTATGGAGAGACTCGAACTCTCAACATTCGGTTTCTAAGACCGACGCGTCTGCCAGATTGCGCCACATACCCTTAAATGTCATAGATTGTTCCGTCTTTAAACATCGCAGCGAACTTAGGAGAACATTTCCTGACGCTTGACCATGTAAGACGATTATAGCTTGAATCAACGGTTACATAGCGATTATCAATATCGGTAATAGTTCCGATTTCAATTTCACCTCGTGTACCTTGATTTCGCGCTTTCTTGCCATAAACGACAAGATCACCAATCGATAATTCATTACCGACTAAATCTTTCATAACGATTTTCCTTATTGAACAATACACTTTGCGGACCATGAGAGATTTGAACTCCCAGCCGTGGACTTAACAGGTCCCCGCTCTAACCGTTGGAGCTAATGGTCCGCAAAGTGTACTTTGCAAGCAACAGAATCATTTAATCATAACTGATTGCTTAATTCAGTATGATAGATTTAAACAGTTACCTTCTGCTGAGTGCATCAAAGACTTTCATCCGAGCACATCTCATACGATTATAGTTTGATTTTCTTTAATTGTTTGAGTTTGCTGTAATGATTCTTAACAAGCCCCTTTCGGGAACATTCTAACAAATCTCTTATCAAAAATAAGAGGGGAAGAATTTGGTCCGTGCGGAGGGATTTGAACTCTCGACATCACCGCCCCAAACGGTGCACTCTGACCAGACTGAGCTACGCACGGATTATTTTTTATAGTCTTGGGATGACTTAATATGGCGGTCGTGACGAGGATCGAACTCGCGATCTCCCACGTGACAGGCGGGTATTTTCACCATCTAAACTACACGACCAAAAATAACAGGTTGAACTTGTTTTCGATTTTTAAATTAAAGTTTTAAAATTTGAATTAAGTGTTTGCTGAACTCAACCTCATAATCGAATGCTATCGAAATAACATTCTGTTATGAAGATGGTGCGCCGCCCTAGACTCGAACTAGGAATCTCCGAAGAGGGCGAATTTACAGTCCGCTGCAATAGCCATTCTGCCAACGACGCATTAAATTGGCGTCCCCAGAGGAATTCGAATCCTCGTCTTTTCCTTGAAAGGGAAATGACCTTACCGCTAGTCGATGGGGACAATAAAATATCAGATTGATATACTTGGTTTCAAATTAAAAGTTTGATAAGTATTGTTTGCTGAAATCAATCTCTTAGCAATGATATTTATATCAAATATCATTAATTAGAAATTGGTCGATCACCTGGGACTCGAACCCAGAACCTTCGGTTTAAAAGACCGATACTCTTGCCAATTGAGTTAGTGACCGATATTACACCATCTTTTATGTCCTGCATAAGAACGTGTGGTATAGAATACCTTTCCACATGAACACACAGTTTTTCTATCTCTATCTCCGTAATCACCACTCTTTCGAGATTTAATTACGTGACAAGAGGAACATAAAAGCTGACACTTTTTGATTTCTTCTTGCCATTTTTGTTCAGATGCGGATGAAAACTTAGACACACTAAAAGATTTTTCGGATGCATCAATATGATCGAATTCAAGATTTTCGGTCGAATTGCATCTAACACAACATCCACCGAGTTGTTCAATCGCTTTAGCTCTGCGATTCTTCCAACGCTTTAACATGTATTCTTTCATATATTCATTGCTATTGGCCATGAATTTTTCGCTATCTGTTATATAATTTAGCATATTGAAATCATTATGTAAACAAACTTTTTAATTAATCTCGAAAAGTTTTCTTACCGATTTCTTCTACTTGAGGAATTATAACATCTTCAGGCAGAAAGTAAACTTTAACTTCTTCAACAACTCGAAAATCGTAATATTCAGACCAACCTGTCATATTATTACGCACGAATTCTTTTACAGCTTCACCTGCTTCCTCGAACTTCTCAAAAGGAATAGCTTCGTTCTCAAACTGTAATGATAGAATATCATAGCCAATAACTTTGTAAACAACCGACGCTTCCATTGTTTTAAGCGCTTCGTATGCAGCTTCCGCGAGGTTATACATATCAACGTCACCATCGGAAGTGTTGCCGAAACAGCCTTTGTTATTACAACGACTCTTGAACAGAGGCGCCAAACGCTGAACTACTTCAACAAATCCGCTATCCGCTTCAAATTTTTGAATCGTGTCGTAATCATCACCATCATTTTCCCAGCTTGTTACTTCAACGATGTAGCCTTTGGGAATTGTCTGACCAAATTTCAATTTCATTTTGTCTCCATACGCGTCTTAAACGCTTGACGTTGTTCAACTTGCAGTTCTGCGATTCTAACTTGAAGTTCATCGCGTTGCAAGTAATATTTTTCACCGTATGCAACGAAATAATCATAATCAAATTCGTTCTCTTGAAGATATTCACTGATCTGACGCAGAAATTTTGCTTCATCAAACACCCATCCGGTATTGATGAAGCAATTCTGAATCATTTCAGCTTGGTTTTCTTTGAAAAATGTTGCCCAAGCTGGTGCTGACATTATTTTCTCCTAAATGGATTAATATGAAACGCTAACATAGCGCGTTTATCTTTCGACCCGTTTGCAGGACCTTTAAGCTTCCAACCACAGTATACACGAAGATAAAACCCGAATGCAAGAGGATAATAACAAAAATATCCCCACGCGTTATCGTTCCACATCAACAGTTGACCTGTGTGATTCTTATCAGATTCAACGTCTGATCTTCCTTTGCTGTAGGTCTTCGTCACCTCTCTTCCTAGAGCGTAGTACGCAAAGTTATATGCTTTGTTACGCCATAACCATGCAACGCGTTGGAAGTAACGAGGTTTGCCCTGCCAGCGTTCGATGTGTCCACCGTCACCGTCAATCGAGTTATCAAAAGTTTCCATCCATCTGAAAATATAAGGCAAATGACCTTTCTTCTCGTTATAAAACGGAACGACAAAAGGTGCAAGCAGAACTGCCAAGCACATACTGATCCAGTCAAGCGGGATCAGAAAAATCCAACTAATGTATTTCAACAGTTTCATATTTTTCCCAATAAAAAAGGAAGCTGAAATTAGCTTCCTTTTATTTATTAGTGCAGAAGTTCTGGAATGATTTCGTCTTGAAAATCATCAGCTACGCCAAAGATTGATTCAACGACCGCAACAACTTCGACCGCGGTTGCGTCTTCCATATAAATCTCAATGCTTTCACCATCAGGCATTGTTCTGTTAATTGTACACTTCATTTTAATACCTTATATGGTGGTCCCCGTGGGATTCGAACCCACATCGTTCCAATTATGAGTTGGGCGCACTAGCCTTTGTGCTAAGGGACCAATTTTTCGATTGACTTGATTGAGTAAATTTGTTCTTTCAGACTAACAGGACCACTAATCCAATTAGCACAACAAAGCATTCTTTCACCTGTCTGTGTTTGATAAATCACAGCTTCGGAATCACCACCTGACTTCCAGTAAACTCGAACAGCACCGTGATGTTTCATGAGTTTATTTTCTTCACTCAAGAATTCGTCCTGATTATCTCGCATGAATTTGTAAATTGCAACTTTCATCGAGTCGAAATCGTGTTTGTCGATATCAGAATCAGAATACCAAGGAACTTCTCGCCCGTCAACTGCCCATTTCATATGCATTTCGAAATTTCGGGTTCCGATACAGAACATCGAAACGGCAATTCGAACAGCTTTGATTATGTCTTGTTTATTTTGCTCAGGGATCATATTTTTCTCACTTGTTTGGTGCTCGCGGAGAGACTCGAACTCTCAACATTCCCCTTTTGAGAGGGACACGTCTGCCAATTGCGTCACGCGAGCGAAATGGTACGACGCTCGGGATTCGAACCCGAACTTTCATCATTTTAAGTGATGTGCCTCTGCCAATTGGGCTACCGTCGCATTATCTTAGTTGGCTATCTTTTGAACCTCGACGATTATAATAACTTGTCTGGGTTACTTCGTGCTTTGACTGACATTGTACACAATAGCAAACCCCTGTCAACGCTTTTCTTCGCGCTTCGGGTATTTCTTCGTCGCAATCCAAACAAAATTCTAAACTTTCTTTAAACTTATACAATTGACTTCTTGCAAAGTCAATAGCATTATCAACAGTTGCCTGAATGGTTTCTTGAAAGTTATCTACGTTTCCGAATCCTACTGCCATTACAATGTTCTCACTTTTGATTCATGAGAACATGATACTGACTAAAGGAACGTTTGTCAATCTTTTGATTGCTTCCAGTTCAAATTTAGTTCTTCCGCATATTCACTCTTGATAATCAAGTCTTTTTCAAGCTTAAACGGCTTAGTGGAGAATTGTTTATCACCTACGTCATAAGACAGAGTGATATGAGGAATGTAATCAGGAAAGTCATAGGTCGCGCCTAGTTCAGTTCCTAGTTCATGTCGTTTCGTCAGATAATCAGATTTTATTTTCAACACCAACGCTCTTGCACCGTCTCTGGTGTTGAAAACGTGGAATTGAACTTGACGATCAACAACTTGGTTTACTTCATCACAAATCGGAAAATCAACAGGCACTCGGCTGTAAATCACAGTAGAATGCATGTCTTTAGTCGGGGTTGGATTTGGAATCTTGTACATCTTCTGCAAGTTTTGCAACTGCTTTAAAGATTCATCGTCAAATCTTACCCCAACATAGGCGCCCTTCATGCTTTCAACAAGTTGGGCGAATGTTTTCAATTACTCAGCCTTAACTTCCGCATCAGACGCAGCTTCGACTGGAATCTGCTCTTTCAATGCGATGACCGCATTGATGTAAACCTGTGGATCCTGACGACTTTCTTCAGGAATAGCCAGCAGTTCTGCCAGTGCACCGAAGAACTGTGCTTCGAACTGGTGACGACCTTCCAGCATTTCTTGCAGGTCAAAAATACGGATTTTTAATTCATTAATTTTTTCAGCAGACATTTGGTTTCCTTAGCCAAGGTTAATATGTTTTCATTAACAAGAATTATATCTCCATCTCGAGGAGTCAGACCTTGTTCCGTAATATGATTATCAGTGGGTTCGATATATCCAGGATATGCACCTTTAACAAAAATGAAAGTTGCATCTTTATTACGGTAGTATTCTTCTTCCCAGGGTTGGCGCACGTCGGTGATTATCGCGTTAGCAGGAGCTTTTTTCTCTGCTAGATCCAACCAATGATGATTTGAAACGATATTACACATAATATCAGTTCCGAAGGTTTGCATAAACTTTCTTATAGAGAAATTCTCTACATGTTCAATATTTAGAATAAAATCTGTAATATGTTCGATACAATCGACATACATTGCATCGGACAATCCAGCATCTTTGAACGTATAGAAAACAGCTTCGATCAGAACGTCGCGAACTTCGTTTACTGTCATATTCATAGGTTGCTCACGGTCGTAATCAATACCGTTTAACATTGCGCGAGTGACAGTTCCTTCGTACATACTACGTTTGAAGGCATGAAACAGAGCATCTTTTATTGGATCAGCCAGTGCATAAGTTTTCATACCTTCGTCACGCATAAATCCCGCAACAGTATCTTTACCGCTACGTTTCTTTCCAGATAAAACTATCATTTAGGCTCCTTATTGGGTTTACTCGATTATAAACGATAAGGAGCTTTTGTCAACGTCTTAATGTCGGATGCATACCTATCGCTCGCTTACTTTCGTAGCCTTTTAGATTCTCAGGAATAACTTTAGGTTTAATAACAATACCGTTTTTCTCGATCTCGAAATATTTGTAACCCCATGTCACCTGACAATAACTTGCGATATTCTGAGGATCCGAGTAGTTGAATTCAATCTCACCTAACGTCTGAGGAAAAGCTCCAAAGAATCGATATGTAAGTAATATCTTTTCTTTAGTGCTATCGAGAATGTGAAGGAGGATCGTTTTAGGTTGACCACCTTCGTACCATGCAGTTGCGTTTGACTCTCGATAATCCACTAGACTAAGCATCCATTGATAAATGTCCGCATATGATTGCAGATCTTCATCAAGTAGAATTCGAGTTGACATTGGATCGAATTCAACAGCAGATCCAGGTAAGGATCCGACCGCTTGAGGATTGACTGTGAATCTTGTCGGTGGAATATTAATACTAGGCACATTTACTTCTTGAACGTTAATAACGAAGTCGGAAGCCATGCTGTTCGGAATATCCAGTCGAAAGTTCGTCTTTTGAACGTAATTAGGAATCGGGTTCATCTTGTTACTCCTCTGCTATCCGTATCTCGCTTAGTTCTTTCATTCGGAGAACCAACAAGCTGATTAACTTTCGTTTGATTGTTAACCGTGGTGTTGTGAATGTTAGATTGAAGTGCGCTATTCGCTTGGAAATATCCTTTATATCTTTCTTTCTCAGCGTCATTCGCGGCATCAACAGCTTTAACCATTTGATTCAGTTCATTCTGATCAAATTCTTTTCCTTGTTGATCCATTGCGAAGCGATAACGTTTTTCGTTTTCCGCTTTCTTGCGAGGATCATTTTCGGAGTCGCGATAAAGTTGAAGATTACCCATTTTATCATAAACTTCGGTATTTAATCCTGTTGAATCAACATAATTATCGTGTGCATCTTCGCGAAGTTTATTAATACGTTCAGCTTCCTCCGGTGACATATTTCGTTGCATAGTTGCAGTTTCCGCCGCATCAAATGCTTCAAGGAGCATATATGTCGTTCCTGCAGGACCCGCTACCATACGAACACCAGCAGCTAATCCACGAGTCAACGCAGTGCCAGCTCCTTTCGTTGCAGCCTCAGTAGCAGCCTTTTTCATTCCGTTACCGGTGGCTTTTTCAGCAGGGACTTTTGAAGGAGACTTTTTGTTTTCTTGAGGAGTTTTAGTCTCGGTCTTTTTAGCCTTTTCGATCTCTGAAGGTTTATTCTTCTCCGCATCAGTTGAAACAGGAGGTTTTTTCTCATTCGGATTAGTAGGATTTTTAGGCGTCGAAGGTAGTTTAATGCCAAGCTTACCGGCTATTGATGTTAAAACAGCAGTTAATCCTGATAACAATCCTCCTAGTCCTAAAGAACTCAGTGCAGCAGTGAAAGCAGTTGTTATAATGCCGCCAAGTCCTGATAATGCTGAACCCATCAGACTAAAAATGCCCTTGAATATACCCATCATCATCATCATTTCGGACATTTTTTTCAAGAATCCGAAAATCTTGCCTAATATTCCTGCTGTTTGTAGAATACCTTCGGTACCTTTTTTCTGATCTTTATCGCGATCTTTTTGTTTCGCCTTCTCAGATTCTTCTCCTACGTCTTTCGCTTTTAAGAATCCCGCAGTTTTTTCGATTCGATTCTGACGTTTATTCTCACGAGATCCTCGCCACTGATCACGAACGAATCCGCCTACTGATTTAGCGACTTTCATTCCCGGAATCTGATCCGTGACATTATCGATCAAACTAATTAATTCGGAAGTTCCTTTACCCAATGATCCAGCAGCTAGTCGACCCGTAAACGAGGAAGAATTCTCCATGTAATTCTTGTGTCCGTCTGATATACGCTTGAAAACACTTTGACGCTTCTTGTGCATCGCTTCGGCTTCTCTGCGATAATCGGCATCAGACTTACGCTGTTTTTTGTCTTCCTGTTCTTGCTCCTCGTCGTTCTCCTTCTGCTTCTCATTTCGTTCTTGCTCCGCTTTAATTCGCTTTGCAATCTCCTCGGAAAGCTTCCTGTGAAGTTCCTTATCAATCTTGCTGTAATCGGTAAGTCCGATTTTACTTTCGATGTCAAGACGACGATCTAAAACGTTAAGATAACGTTTCTCCGCTCTTGCTTGTTCACTTCTCGAATAATTAAGATCATCAATAATGTCAACACTTTTATTGGTCACATTCGTTTCAGAATCGACCGCCTTCTTTGCGTCAACTTTAGATGAACTCAGATCTAACGAGGCGTCAACTTCGATATTAACAGCCTCTTTTAGATCTTTATTCGCAGCGGTGACACTATCGGAACTGACAGCTTGATCAATAAGTGCAATACTTAATTCAAGATCTGCCTTTTCTTGGTCTGTCATTGTTCTGCCCTTTCTTTTTTACGTTTTAGCTCGTCGATTAACAATCTACGATAAATGGCTAATTCCATGGGAGTCAGAGTTTCTAGCTCATGAACATCCCAATTATATTCCTTCATTATACTGACTAACTTATAATGACTGAAAATGCTATATTCGGCGAGCGTTAATCGAAAAAATCCGCTAGTCCTTTTAACTCAACCGCATCTTCGTATCCGCATTTTGGACATTTCAGAGCGATATGAGTATGAATTCTAGGGGTATTTTCGATAAATTTCGTGATCTTTTCGAACACATCACCGGACATCAGTTGCATTAACTCCGCAAGTTCTTCTTTGCTGATATCTTCACCGACTTTCAGAATCTGACCGTTTGCTGTAATAGTCTGAACGCAGTTCAAGCACATATCGATAATTTTACCAGCCATTTCAGATTCAGATTTAACAGCGGTGAAATAGTCATGCTCAAGTGCGGAAGGATAACGCATTTCTAAAACCATTTGATCATTAACTTTGATTCGATTCTCTTTGCTGATATCTCGATCAAGTTTAACGGTTTTCAAATTAACGCGCGTTTTAACTTTGTGACTACAGATTTTTCCATCAACTTCGTTTTGACAGATAAAAGCAACTTCTGAAATTGCAGAACCTTTACTTAGCATGAACAACTGAAGGAAGATCATTTCAACCTCGAAGCTTGGAATCATCTCCAAGTCGATATCTTCGGTCAGTACACATTGTTGCAGAACCTGAATCAAAGTCTTATCCTCAGAGCCACCTTCTTTAGCAAGCATAAGGAGTTTCAGTTCTTTGACTAAGAACGCACGAAGTTTAACAACACGACCATCGGTTAAGGTGTACTCAGCTTGAGGAACACCAGCAAGAACCAGACTTTTTAAATCTACTTTACTCATTTTAATATCCTTAGTTTGCGCTTCGCGCAGTGCGTAGCACTATCTGAAAAAGTGATCGAGTTATTTCTTATAGTCTTATAGAGATAACTCGATCAAAATTAGCGTAAAATTCGAGCAATCTTACCCATCGTACTAGTTGTACGATTCTGCCTAATCGCTTCGATACTCTGAATTCCTCGACTCAACATACCACCTGCTTCGTTCCAAGTTCCGTATGAATCATCGTATGGAACATGTATGGTGTGACTAACTTCAAATTCAACATCAAACGTTGCAATCTGGTTGTTTGCATCAAAATCCAGCTGAACAGGTCCTACTCGAACCGGAATACAGTCTTGACAAATCGAGATAGAACTTATTTTTCCCTTTCTGTTATACGTGGCGATTTCGATACGTTGTTTAACAGAATCATAAAAACTGAAAGTGTTTTTCTTGGGATTGTGAATCTTATTCATCCAGGTCATGAACAAACTTCTTTCTGCATAATTAGGTGTGCAGTAAAACGTCATAGTGATATTATCGACAGTTCGACCCTTCACGTTAGTAAATGGTCTACGATCTTGATACGTCTTTTCGGTATCAAAGCTGTAACCTGGAATATTAACTGCCTTCGCTAATAAGTTCACATCCTTATTTACGTCATATTCGGGACCGCTGAATACATCAACGACATCTTTACCGAAAATACTTTGAATGATTTCCGGATCATATGCACCGAAAATAGCTTTGATGCCTATTGAACTATTTTTCAACAGATAATCTTTTGTTTTGTCGGTCACTTTGTTCCAAATAAAATCTGTACCCTGTTCCATGTTATTGTAACCGAATGGATTCGTTGTAATCGGTTCGTTATCAAAGTCAACAACACCATCAAAGTTAATAATCTTTCGAAAATCTGTGAAGTTAACTGTGAATAAGTTCGAACGCGCAAGATCTACGCGCTCAATCTTTCGCATGAATCCGCTTAAATCTGGACCTTGATATGTGTCCAGTGGGGGAATATCAGTCAATCCGTTTAAAGCATCCTGTTTAACATCTTGAACTGCACCCGCAATTGTACTAGCTGCCATTATCGACTCCAAACTTTACGTGAACTAAAACGCTTGCCTTTGGACATAAATTGCTGAACAGGCATAAAAATAACGTTTACCCAGTCAGATGGTTTAATTTCAGTCATTGATCCTTTGATATGTCCAGGAAGATATGCTTTGATCATTTGATCTGCCCCTTTCATATTTTTGACTTGACTCCAATTTATTTTCAAGCGCGTTTTGTTCGTGATTGTATTAGTGGTTGCATGAACAAGTAAATTCTCCAGAAACTCTTGACGAGCTTTAGGCGGAATATAGTGCAAGTTCAAACCGAGAAGCAGTCTGTTACCGTTTTTCGCTGTGTAATCACCTAAGTAAATCATCAGTGGAAACTTATCCCAGAACGGCAAGGTGTCTTTATGCTTTGCGTCATACACATAAGCATAAATAGAACCCGGTACAGGCTTGCTAACTTTATGACCTCGAACTGACGTTTTAATAACATCGTTGAACCATGCAACAGACTTTTTATTATTCGCAGCGGCGGAATCTTTCGCTTTAACTCTTAGTTGACTTCTGAAAGAGTTAATCATCTTGATTTTTCTTTCTTCTTTCGTCAGCTTGGAGTTTTTACTTTTCAGATCGAAAGCTGCCTTTTTCAGAATAATATCTTTTTTGTATTTTCTGAAAGCGCGTGAGGCTGTTTCATAATTCAGTTCAAGATCTTCAATGAATTTCTTTTGAGTTGAACCTTTTTCGACAGCTATCATCATTTCAACACCCAGAGCAACCCATTGCTCTTTGGTCTTGTTAGGATTCATAAGCTTTAATACCGCAGTGATATCAGCTTTGTAACGGTGCATCGATTTGGTGAATGTTCCGTAATTGATTCCCTTTTCAGCGGCAAATTCTTTAGCTGTTTTCTTACTCTGAACGAATTCAACACCGAGTTTAATCCATTGTTGTTTCGTTTTATTAGCTCTCGCTAATACTTTCTTTTCTTCCTCAGTCAAGGAATCAAATTCGAAAATCATCATTTATCTCCGTAGCAACCTTTGAATCCCATCATTTTCAGACCGTCTTCTGTGATCAGCTTAAATCCCCACCCTTTGGCGCGACAAAGTTTGTGGGCAGCTTTCCATTTATCGATGTTGACCTGAAATGTATAGATCTCATTCATATAGCGTTTTTTCTTTGCTACTGTTAGTTGAGCAGGTGGTGTAGGAGGCATAGTCTCTTTCTTAGGCTTAACTTCCCACAAATATACTTCACCTGATTGTGTTTTTAAATAGAAGTCCATAAAGTAGCGACGTCTTTTGCCGTCTGCATTGCTGAAATAGGGAATAACGACTTCCTCAGAAGACCATTCTTTTATCTCAGGATTACGATCAAGCATTTCCATTATGAACTTTTCCCATGATGAACGATACGTGATCTTATCCCACGCACCACGATATTTTTGTTTGTTCTGCGGAACAAATTTACCCATGTAACTCATAAAGTCCCTCCTAGAGTTATTTATAAATACAGTTTTTATCTGAAGGAAAAATCATGTCTAATTTAAAAGCAAGAGTCCTAGACAGTTCGATTGATGCGGCGAAACAGAAAGTTGAGAAGTTCCAGCAGCAATGGACTGGTCGTGGTCCGAAATCAGGTGTCGTGCCTATTGCATATCCTTCATCACTGGATAGCAACATTCACGACAACTATCTGGTGTTTTATGCTGTTAAACCTATTAGCTCCGGAGGTAACTTAACCGTTCGAGGAGTATCAGACAGGGCGTTAAACTCTGTTAAGGGTAAATTCTCCGAGGAGATTATAAGCATTATTCAGCTTTATATGCCTAACTTAACAGAATCATTGAATCATTCATATGATTCGAACGAATCCGATTTTATGCAAGATGTTGCCAACGCTATTGCTCCTGTTATGCGTGAAAGTATATCTAATATCGGTAATGCAGATGGATTTGTTGATAAATCAGGCGCAATAGGTGGAGGTGTTGTTAACGCCGGTAAAGCTGTGGGCGGGGTCGTTATGGGTAAGATTGATGAATACACCCAAAAAGCAATGATGGAAGGCAATACACAAACTCGTGGTCAAGTATTTGGTGATAAAAACGTTGTTCTTTATAAAGGAACAAATACACGTCAACAAACGTTTACTTTCTATCTAAGTCCTCGTAACAGGGACGAACTTGTGTCAATCGCTAATATCATCAAGAGTTTTTATATTAACTCAAGTCCTCGAGTTAAGCAGGATTTCGACAATATCAGTTCGATTATCTATGAAGTCCCACCAATTTGGTACGTAGAAGAACGCACGAAAAATAGCTCAGGTCCTCGATTCACTCCTAAGTTTCAGATGGGTCCTGCCGTTATTACTGGCATAAGAATGAACAAAACTCCTGAACAGGTGTATCAAACTCTAACAGGAACAGCCGGTGATGCAAAAACAATTGAATTCGAGATTCAATTAAGCGAAATGCGTCCGACTACTGCGGAATATTGGGAAGAAGCATTCAAGAACTTGGGTAAATATCAAGTTGATACCGATAATCCATTTGGGAGCTACAAAAAATGATTTTTAGTGCATTTCCTGCCGTTGATTACGACGGCACACCTACATCGGACATATTCAGAAATTATCGTCAATATGTCTTGGCAGCAGCAAAAGATATCATTCTTCGTGATTACCTGATTGAGGGTATGGATCGTCCTGAACTTATCTCATGGAAATTATACGATGATTCACAGTATTACTGGTTATTGCTTATGCTGAATTCTAACTATGATCCGTTTCATGGTTGGATTAAAAGTCAGGACGCGGTTCATAAGAGTGCTAATTATAAGTACGAGAACGCAGGCGGTGTGAATCAGATTGCATATCACGTTGATGAAAAAGGTAAGCGTCATTATAACTTATATGAAGATCCTAACAATCCTCGCATGTGGTATGATAAAATAGATAAGCAACGTCAACATCTTCAATATAAGGGTGTTTTAGTTCCTGTCACTATTATTGAAGATGAGCTGGCTAAGAATGAAGATAAACGCGTTATTAAAATCATCTCACCTGGTGATTTAAGCACGTTCATGACAAACTTTAAACGAATTATAGGTAACGTGAAATGAAGGGAATGTCCCAAAACGCAATCGAATCTTGGTCGCTTAATGAAGTGCGTATGGTCAGAGAAACAGTTTCTATTGACATTACTTCTTTGATTCAGACCATGATCGTAGAGGAAGATATAGAACAAGGATTACTGAGAGGTACATTAACGTTTATCGATGCAATGAACATCACCGAATCATTAGATATGAAAGGCGAGGAGTATTTGTTCATCAGCTTTAACAGCTTCGATCACGATTTATCAGAAAAAGATCCTTATGCAAAATTGTTTCGTATCTACAGCTATATGGAATTAACAGAGCAGAACTTGGGTACCCGCCGAGCGGTTCAGTTATATTTCTGTACACCTGCCGAAGTATACAATGAATTATGCAACATAAGAAAATCGTATAAAAACGCATCAAGTAACCAAATCGTAAAAGAAATGCTGGAGATTTTAAAGGTTGAGTCTGATACGTTTGTCGAAGATACGCTGTTTATGAAGGATTTAATTATTCCTGGTATCACACCGTTAGAAACCATTTCATTTATGGCTAAAACGTCTATTAGTAAAGACACGGGTGATTCCAACTTTTATTTCTTCGAGAATAGATACGGTATTCATTTTCAAAGTGGTGTAACCTTGATGAAGGACGAACCGTTTGAATATGTTGTAGAAGGTACGAATCCAACTGATATGCAGATGTACCACAAAATAAGCAACTATCAGCGCGTGAAAGGATATGACGTTTTAGAATCATATGCATCAGGTGCGATAGGTGTTAATATGATGATGCGCGATGGTCTTCGTAAAGGATACAGAGAGGAACCAGTCTCCTTTGATAGCTTAAAAGGACAATATGCTATGCTGAATAGTTCGCCTACTATCGTCTCCCCCAAGGAGGTTAAAGGCGCAAGACAACATTTGATATCGACAGAGCAGATGTATCAATTCAATAATAAAAGCTCCTACGGTAACATGACAGCGATTCGCGAGATAAATCGAAACTCTCTATATACAAAAAGAAGCCTTATTTCCTGCGCAGGTGATTCTGACGTAGGCGTAGGTAAGATTATCGACTTAAAAGTATTAAATCAAAACGGACAAATTTCAGTCGTTGATAGCGGTAAATGGTTAGTTGCAAAATGTCGTCATGTTATCGATGTTAACGCAGGACGTTATACCCAAGAAATGGAAATAATCAGCGATTCGAATATAACAAGAGACTAATAATATGTTCATGGGATTCACAGATTTATCCTGGTTTGAAGGAGTTGTAGAGGATCGTTTTGATCCTCTACAACTTGGTCGCGTCAGGGTTCGTGTGTATGGTATTCATACATCACAAAAAGTAAAGTCAGAGCAAGAAGGTATTCCTACAGACGAATTATTGTGGATGAACGTATTAACTCCCGTAACGTCTGCAAGAACTTCTGGTCTAGGAGAAAGTCCTACGGGATTAGTTGAAGGAAGCGAAGTGTTCGGATATTTCAGAGATCCGATGTGTCAAGTTGGTGTTATTCTAGGCTCTATCGGAGGAATAGAACACAAAACAGATTCATCTAAAGGATTCTCTGATCCATTCGGACAATATCCTCGAGAAGGTTATTACGGTCAGCAAGACGTTAACAAATTAGCAAGAGACTTTAGTTTAAATGAACAGGAAGAACCTGATTATAATGGCGACTATGGTAAGAATAACTCAATCAACAAACTGCAAGGTGCAAATCGTGATATAGCAGTTAATCCTGACGACACGCCTTATGGTGAATGGATAGCAGATGATGATCCAGATTTTACTATTGAAAAAATGCTGGCACGCGATGAAGGTATAAGAACGAAAGTTTATTGGGACTCAGAGGGATATCCCACAGTCGGTATCGGACACTTGATTGTATTCGAGAAAACACGAGATATGTCCAAGATTAATAACATTCTGGGTCAGAAAGTAGGTCGTCAAGTTAATGGTGCAATTAACGAAACTGAAATAAGTCAATTATTTGCAAAAGATCTAGGTGATGTTCAGCGAGATATTGTTCTCAATGCTAAAACGGGACCTGTTTATAAGAAAATGAACAGAAGCCGACAGATGGCAATGGAGAATATGAGCTTTCAAATGGGTGTTGGAGGCCTTGCGAAATTCACTAATACATTAAAAGCAATGAACGAAGAACGCTGGGAAGATGCATACAGAGGTATTTTAGACTCTCGTTATGCTCAACAAACACCAGGTCGTTCTAATCGAGTTGCTAAGATTGTATTAACCGGTAACTTGGAAAGCTACGGTATTATGCCTAAAGAGCCTGAAGGAAAATCATTAAGCGCTATGTATACAAAGTATGCAGAGCCTAAAGCCGATATCGACGATCCCGAAGCTCCTTTTACTCCTGAAGATAGTCGAATCATGTTCGAGGAGCCAAGTTCATCTTACGCAGCGGAATATCCATATAATCACGTTTATGAAAGTGAATCCGGTCATATTCAGGAATTCGATGATACTCCAGGTCATGAACGATATCGCAGAATTCATCCAGCAGGAACGTATACAGAAATTAGTCCTTCTGGTCAAAGAGTAACGAAAATCGTTGGTGATGATTATCTAATTGTTCAATCAGGACGTAATGTCAACATAAAAGGCAATCTGAATGTTGTTATCGAAGGTAATGCTCAGATCTATAACATGGGTAACGTGACACAAACGGTCGATGGAAACGTTACTGAGTTTATTCGTGGTAATGTTAATCAAACTATCGAAGGACAACTTCGTTCACACGTTAAACAAAACGCCCAAATTATCGTAGAGAAAAATCTTGATGCAACCGTTAATCAGAACCTCACAGCGAAGATCGCACAGAATGCAACAGTGGATGTTGTTCAAAAAGCAACAGTCACAGCAGAAAACGCCGATGTAACTGTTAAAGAAAACATGAACCTCAAAGCACGTAATTTAGACGCAAAAGCTGATAATATAACCATGCATGGTTCAGCTTTAGTTAAAATTACAGGCGGTACTGTACAGGTAGGATAATGAACTATAACGAGATCGTGGACGATATCGTTGCAAACTATCAGCATCCTTGTGATGCTGAGGTTCCTCAAGGATCATATCGTCGTGTTATGTGGGAAAAATATAACACAGATTTAAGCAACAGAAGACCAGCAGTCGGTGAAGAATGGTTAACAGAGATCATTAAAATAGAAAAACGCGTTTACGATAAGAATCCGTTTAATCTTAAAAGTGATCCTTTACCATATCCTACAACGACTGATCCGAATACAGGCGAAGTAAACGATCCCTCTACGACTTGTGGAGGAATTTGGTCTGCAAAAATAGGCCATTGTTTTCCTAGTCAGCAAGCATTAAAAGAATATGTTGAAAGTATCGGATCAACTTTACAACCTGATAATAACTGGTACGGGGCCGATCTGAGTAAGAAAGATTTATTCAAGAACTCACAAGAGTTAGAAATGTATCGATTGGAGAACACAGGAGCAATTTGGACGCTTTCAGGTCCTAGAGTAGACAAACGTACTTGTATGAGATATGACAGCAACACCGCGTCGGCTACACTGATAGATTTCAACGGTACGGGCACATCACGCAGCGCATATTTAAAACACTATGAAGAACAGCCTTGCACTTACGTAGGAATGAGAGTTAACAGCAACGCAGACACTAGCATTCCTCCTGTACCGGCAGCAGTTTCCGTAGGAGTATCAGCGTTACCATTAGTATATCAAGCAGCTTGCTTACCTGTTAATTTCGGCTTTCCTTATACGAATATAAGTGAAAGTATTATGAAGACTTGGAACAAAACGAGAAGCGATTTCAAAGTAATGTGGAATTCTCTACCGGGTTTAGTAGAAGGTGCAGGTGACAGAATAGCAACGATGTATGATAATTTGTCCGTATCGATGGAAGAATTAGGACAATCGGCTTTAGCATATAGCCAATATGCATTGCAATTAGCGTGGGCTGAGTTTCAGAAAGTCATAAGCGCTGCATTGAATATCGTAGGCGGTGGATGGGATATGATAAAAAGATTTTTACCTTCTGTTAGTATCGGAGGAGTAAAAGTTGATATTATTACGTTGTGTACGACACCGGACGGTCTGCAAAAATTAAAAGAAGCAACAAAAGATAAGAAAGAAAGAGTTATCAACGATATCTATAAAGCAATCGGTAGTTCTTATGATTATGCGATTGAATATGTGAAAATGACCTCGCGTGATATCGTTGACGCTTTGACAGACTTTTACGATTGGTGTTGGAGTCAATTACAATATGCAGGTGTTGCTTTATGTAAACTGTTAGGAGAACTTGCTCAAATATGGAGTATGCCTCCCGAAGTGCCTAATCCTGTATGGTTGGCTATCAGAGCAGTTCGACAGATTTTTAGTCAGATACCTCCTCTTGATATTATTATGTCAGGAAACTTCCCAGGCTTCACCTCCTCAGAGTTATACACACAGTTGATGAAGTTTATCAATGATAAAAGAGAAGCTGTCCTGACGCAGGTGAAGCAGTTGGAATCACAGATAGATGATCTAGAACAAAAGGCTATTGAACTGAAACAAGATGCAAGCGATAAACTGATCAAATATCAGCAATATCTAAGCGGAATGTGGGAACGTATCAAAGAAGAAACGACCGCAGCTTACAAGAAATCTGTTAAATCAGCAGATGATGCCGTTGATGCAATTGAAAAGAATATCTCTGAAATAAAGAAAGAAAGAAAAAGTCTTTTGGATAGTATTAATGATATTATGAAGATGGGCATGGAACAATTACGTAAACTACCTTTGATGTCCACAGTTAATACTTTGTTGGGATATTGCGGGGTAAGTCTTGATGATATATGTAATATCATTCAAAACGCAGAGACAGGATTAACCACTCTTTATGAGGATTTTGTTGACGCTACGAGAAGTCTCAAGGATGTGTGTAAAACGATTTATAACCAGTGTTGTTCGTTATCATTGAGTAAAGTTACCCAATGGGTGAATAAACTGTTAAGTATTATCGGACTTAACATACAATATGCTTTGATGTCTCTTTGTACACCAACCATAAAATACTAAAGCCCCTTACGGGGCTTTTTTGTTTCGGTCGTCCAGAATTTCTTGAACTTCTTCTTTCAAAACATCCACGATTTCATCAAACATCTCATGAATGATTTTCATGTCCGAACGGGTTAGATAATGACGACTATGAACACCGTACTTTGCTACCAAAATCTCAGCATTAACACTTTTCTCAGCGTCGGAATACATTGAGATAATACCGATTACATGATCTCGCATTTCGCGAAGCATATAATCCTGCATAACGATAGAGGCAACAGGCTCCATTAATCCATCGATAATATTAATTTGAATCATCGTTGTAAACTCACAGGTAGATCTTCATACGCATCGACAACACGAGCCTGAATCTTGGAAAGTTTTTTTTCTGTAGTTTGCACCAGTTCGAAAATCTTATTACGAACATTAAGTTTATTGTTGCTGATACAGAATGAATTACCATCCTTGATATTAAAGAACATCAGATTAGTCGAATGATCTCGATATGAAACGGTTAGTTCAGGTGTACCTTCTTCTAGATATTCAATCATGTTTTCATAGAATGATGTAATCGCGTGATTAATACATTCAATGAATTCCGCTTTTGATCTGAATTCGATATCGTTTTTCTGTGTCAAAAACGTTTTTTCTTCGGTAGCAAATGTTTCAAGATTAAACGCTTTGCCCTTCGCTTCGAAAATAAATGTTTTTCTGGCCATTAACTTCTCCAAATCTTTTCTGCAAACATAACAATACCGGTACGCCAACCTTCTTCGGACATTTTGATGTGAGTTACGATCTCGTCTTGATAACCTGAAACTTGACTTCGATGATAGTAGATGAACTTTAATACCGTACCGTTTCGTTTCAGACTTTCCATGTTAACATGACGAAGAAGCCATGCCTCATTGATGATTCTCTCTATCTCTTTTTTTAGACCGTTGCGAAACGGAATAACATTAGCAGTTTTCAGGTCTACATGAATATCTTGATGAAACATTGTTGTCCATCCGCTGTGATCACGCTTCTGGATTTTTAATTCTACTACCTGATTGAAACTCATTTCAGTGCCTCATAGATCACATCAAAATCTTCCACCGGGTCAATCCAAACGTTAGTTTCGCTTTTCTCTTCCCACTCACCACGTTGTTGGTCGTGACTCGCTTTATATTCAGTCAGAACGAATTGTCCTGCTGGAATATCGTGAGCATTGCAGTGCATCAGAAATGCATGAATCAATGCTTTAAGACTAAAATCACTAACGTGAACATCATCATTACTAAGACTGAAAATGTGTGTCATTTAAAGGCTCCTGCCTCGATTAAAATACCTAGAGTAAAACAACCAAGACTAATTGCTTTTATCACCCTTTCAGTCTTGTTTGTCGGCTTCACATACGATGATACACAGATCAGAGAGACAACGCAAGCTAAAAGGATAAACATTATGATTTATCCGAAAGCAAATTAAGCTGTTTGATCAGTTCAACCTGACGTTCGGCAATTGATTTACCTTCAAAATCAACGACAACGAAATCGGTTGATCTACGATAAATGCCTTGTGCATCCTGACGATACACAACGATTTTAAAATGATCTTCCGTGCGCATCAGAGGCATAACCTCATATGGCTCGTTAACGATTGCAATAGATTCAAAAACGAGAGTTTCATCATTTGCTACTTCGATGCCGTAGCGATATTGATTACCGTACATAGTTTTTCCTTAAGATAAAATTTGTTTTGTATTAACCAACCAGTCAACGACATGGGCATCCGTATAAAACATTACACACAGGACAACACCCCAAACGAACAATGCCTCTATGTCTCCATCAACATTGTCGGACAGAACACCGAAGATAACAACGTTAATTAAAAACATTAAAAACAGACAGAATGCCAGTAAAATCATAATGTATTAAACCTTGTAAAATGTATTTGAAATCAAGGAACGCCCAGGCGCAATAACTTACTATCATTACTACTAGGTCTTCGAATGAATTAACGTATCGTGTTCCCAGAGTTATCCACACGTATATAATTGTGATAACAAACAGCAAGAAAACGAACAGAATAAAACTCATGATAACGCCTCGGCCAATTTTTTAAACAACCATATTACAACTATCCAGAAAAGAACAAAGACGATAACAGCTTTCATTAGTAAACCTTTTCGTCAATGTTTGCACATGGAACAACGTAGATTTCATTGTTCCATTTTTCGGACATCCACACGCACAGATCAATCGCATTATCAAGTTCATCGAGAGTCCAGGTCCATTCGGCGTAGAAACCAACTTCGTAACCGTAGTCGGTAGGATTAACCATTTCACCCAGATTATTGACTAAGGCGAATTTAGGAAGTTTTTTGATTTCTTCGATACGTTCAGCTTGAGTGTTCAGCAGTTCGGTGATGATATTCATAATTCAATCCTCAGTTAGTTTTCTTTCAACAAGGACATAGTATCACAACCATGTCCTTGTGCAATCATTATTTCAACTTTTTGACTAAAAGTTTTTTGATGCCACCGTTTGGTGTTTTCTCCATGTAAGTCATCGCGTTTACAAAGGAGATACTTCTGGAATAATACTGACCTTCATGATGAAAACTAACTTCGACACAACGTTCACGAAAGTCGGTAAACGTGTTGATACCTTCTTGACTATAGTGCTTTTGAAGATTTTTCACGTTTCTTGGATCTGTCATCCATTCGTAAGCTTTACCATGCGCATACAGAGCAAAGAACACCAATAGAATCATGATAAAAATAATCAGGGCAAGAATTTCGATGATATTCATAGTTCCTCACTTAACAGAGAACGCGGCATAATAGTGAACATATTCGCCTTTGTTGAAAGATTGTAGGGTCATAACGATTTCGCGATCTTGAACTTCGATGCGAGCATAACCTGGTAGACTGTCGGCAGTATAACCGTTAACTTCTTTGCGAACAGTTTCAACCAGTTCTTTGAATCGTTCTACTTGCATTTCGTTAACAGTGTAAGGACCTACACAGTACAACCTGATACCTTTGATCATTTTATTCAGACGACTACGAACTACTTCACCGTTTAAACGCAGATTGTTGTTACCGAGTTCTTTCAGAATTTTGTTCAGTTCAGCCTTAGTCATAATCTTATCCTCTATCTCGTTTCGATGAACATAAGATACTAAAAAGCCCTCACGTATGCAAGGGCTTTTTATCAAAATGGACTAATTAATTTCAGAAGATAGGCCGAGACATACGCACACACAGGGATCGATATGGATAACCATACTACGATAATCCAGGCGCACAAGAATCCGCTAAACTTTTTCTCTATGAATACGTTAATGATTTTTCCTATGCCTAGTACAACGATTGCTATTGAAGAAAGAACCACGAATAGCATTAAGATAGCGTTTAATAGAATCATTTCAAAAGCTCCTGAAGTGCTGAAATAGCTTTCTGCGCCTGTTCGCGATTCGTTATGGTCAGAGTTACAGTAGGAAAATTCATAGATTCAACACGTTCTGGATAACCTTCTTTAATCTTGCGAAAGTATTTGAATTCTGACGTGCTGATATACTGACCACATTTCTCCGTGTAATGCTGTCCATACTTGGTACCATCAGCAGCAATCACACCGGTAACAGAGCCAGCACCATCGATATGTGAAACCCGAATAGAATGTCCGTGATTGCTGATAAACTTAGTCCATTGGGAGTTGCTGGCTTCTGCTCCTTGAATGGAACAAAATGCAGTTGGTTCTAAGAGTTCATAGGTACAATTCAGTTTCATAATAACCTCAAGTTTGAGCACAAATAACGGTTAACACATCACGAAGACGCTCGGCTTCTTCACGGGTTAGAATAATGTCATATCGATCGGTAGATACTTCAAACACGTTCTGATTGACCTGCGTTGCGTGGGTATCACCCTTTTCTACCGTAGTAGGCGTGTCGTAATCGACAGTAACACCTTCATACTTGCGAGCAACGCAACTCGCTAGACGATGAACGTCTTCCAAATCGGAAAGATAAAGATTTCTTGCTTTCAAGAAGCGATTGGCTAAGTTAATCATTTAATGCCACCAGCATTGCACCGATTACTTCGTGTAACTTCTGGAGTTCCTCTTGATCTACTAAAATTTTGTAATCAGTAGGAACAGAAAGCCAAACGTGATCCTGACTTTCACCGTTGTGTTTGATAACAGCGCGAGCGTTGATTCTTGGATCTTCCGAATCGCTGATTTTAACGCTGATACCTTGTTCGATTGATTAATTCTCACGATTAATCATAGTTTGTGATCTCCAAACATTGATAACCAGCTTTGCGTAATTGCTCGATCACGTATTCAGCGCTTTCTTGGCTTACTACGTAATAACGACGAGGATTAGCACGATAACCTACTTTGTAGTTCTTTAACATCGTGTAATCGCTTAACTGATCTTGCAGTTCTTCTACACAGTCAGGCTGATTACCTAACCAAAACATTTTCCAGTTCATAGTTGCTCCGCTAATGACATTGCCGCGTTATACCAGAAATAACAGTATACAGTTATCGGTACGAAAAGACAAGTCTTGATAACAAGATTGTCAACCCACAGGGCTGTTTTCAGAGTGCTCATATATGCATCAACATATAACGAGAACATGAACAAGGATCTGGTAATTCCAACAAGCAGAAACAACCCACCGAACAGCACGATTAACCACATAATTACATCAAGATTCATTTTGAAGCTCCTTTATAGCGGCGTCTAATACTTCACGAACTCGAATGGCGTCCTGTAGTTCCAAATGAAAGCCTAGTCCGCATGAGTTTAGTTTCAAACGAATATCGGTATCATAATCTTTATAGACTACGGCTGTATTCGTCGATCTGTAGTCTTCACCGTTCGTGAATTTTACTTGTATTGGAAACGTGTTCTGACTTCTTTCAGCCCTCATAACTGATATACCCTGTATTGACGATTGCGATAAGGACGAGCATAACGAAGACATTCACGAATCTCGATGAACGTTATATCCAACTCTCTGCGATATTCTTGGATCTCTGCATAGCGATATATTGAGAATCCGAATAAATCCATGCGCTCAACTGATTCTTTGAATTCTCGCAGTTCACGACGTCGCTTTACTTCTGCCTTATGCTGACGCAGGGCTTTGTGTTTCTTGAGAATAGCTCTCGCTTTATAAATGGATGATTTCATTACCACTTAAATCCTTTGTTGTGATAAGAAGGATCAGCTTTAACTACTTTCACACCTGGTGCAGCGATACCCAGTTTAGCAGGCTTAGTAGTCAATTTATCTTTCACGTTAACAGCTTTTTGCTCAAACTGACCAACAAGTAACCATTGCAGACGTTCGTTAGACATAATGTTTTCCTCAATTTGTTTCGTTTCGATGAGGTCATAATAACATCTTGAGGATAGATTGCAACACTTTTGGATGGAAAACATAAAAAAGCCCTCCGTAGAGGGCATGAATTACTTGATAATGTCTTTTAATTCAGTAGCAAAGATTGAACCTCTGTACGCGTAACCAGCATCGTTAGGATGAACGTTATCATTTGAGGTATAAAGATTTGCGTTATCTTTATTCACTAGATTACGAACGTCTACGAACTTCAGGTTTCGTTCTTTAGCAAGACCCATCGTTGCTTCTCTGATTGCATCAAGTTCTGGTGTTGCACCTTGTGGTGTAGCAGGACCGATTACAATAACAGTTGCATCAGGGAATTTCGTCTTGATCAAGTCATAAGACTCGGCAAAGTTTGTTTTCAGTAGATCGATTCTTCCAGCAGGTGCATCGTTATAACCAAGACTCAAGATAATGAACTCAGGAGTAAAGGTCAGAGTATTCAGCTTGCTAGTGATACGTTGCTGAGGCGCAGTTGACCCAGTAGAAGTCCATCCTGAACCGCCAATACCATCCGCAAGACCGTTAACATTCAGTTGATCACACATAACGCGGAAGTCATTGAAGCTTGGTTGTGTAGCCATTGTACCGAATGTATAGCTGTCACCCATCTGCCATACTTTACAAACCGCATCAGATTTTTCGACAGTATCGTTGGCACCGATAATAATACCACCGAATGCAGAGTTAATACCTGCCAGACTGAATTCGCGCATTTTCTTATCAGCAAACGTCACGGTATAAACGCTGATTGCTCCGTTTGAACCTGTTTCAAACGGGGTTGAAGAGATGCGCTGTCCGTCTACATAAAGAGTGTATTTCGAATTCAATCCCGCCAGCTTGATGTCAAAGGTCTGTGCATCAGTTTTCCAGTTAACTCGCATTTGAGTGCCGTTACCAACACCGTTGCCTCGATAACCAGGCGTCACGTCCTTGACATCGGAGCCCCAATAAGTGAATGATGCATCGGTTCTTCCGATAGCTTTACCTGCGTAAATGGAGCTTCCTGAGCTTGCATTATAAGACAGTTTGAATTTAGCACCCGTACCTGCACCACCTTTAGTATCCAAATCTGTAGTAATAGGAGTTGGATAAACACCAGGAGTTCTTACTTGTGCAGTAGTTACAGAGCCCGAAGTATCAACCGCAGTTACTCGAATCTGCGCTGGATATTCAACATCTGTATCAACTGTCAACACGTCACCGAATTTGTATCCAGAACCGCCCGCGACAATAGTTAATGTCGTTGCACCTTGACCTGCGATATGAGTTGTCTTAGGAGCAGGACTCATAATAGGGCGAGGAGGAATAATAGGTGGAACAACAGGATCAATAGGATCAATAGGAAGATTTTCTAAGAACTTACTCAGCTTATGAAAATAACCGTTACGAGAGTCCTGAACATGACATTCACCGTAATTAGTCATAGCACAAACCAATTTTTCAACTTCGTCTGAATACTTATACTCAGCGTAATCGGTCATGAAGTTCTTTTTCTTTTTGAACTGTGATTCAAGTTCATCTAATACCCAATAACCAAGAGGTCTAAAACTTGTGTGAACCCATGGCATTGGAAATACGTTGCATTTATTCATTTATAACTCCCTCGTTAAAGGAAGTATTTATTGAATTTTTAACTCAGATTTTAACCATTCTTCCATCACAACAACAGCACGAATAAGACTTTCGGATGATCTACTGGTGGCGCGTAGATGATAAGCGTCGAACTCCAGTTCTTGAATAAAGACACTGTGTTGTTCCCAGATATGCTGAATCTGTTTGCTTAACTTATCTCGAAAGAATTGAACAGCAACGCGGGAGCCCAATTCAAACTTAATGTCGTATTCGTACACGGTACGAATGTTATCAATGTTCATGCATGCCTCAAGTCTAAGCAGTGTTGTTCATATTCGTTTTTATCAAGCTGATTTCGCAACTGCCTGCCGAATAAAAACATCAGATCTTTCAGATCGTCTTCCGACATATCATCGTGAATACCTAATGCGGTGACTTCGCGATCTTCAAGTTCATCAAGAACATCATCAACTGTGTGACGATTGAATTTACATTCAACCTGGAGATATGCTAATGAACCAACAGAACAAACGAGAAATCTCGTGTCGTGTAGCTTTTCATCGAGTTCATCGTGGGTATTACCTGTGACAACGATCATTTAAACACCTTTACGTTTTTCAGTTTGGAATAAATCCAGCATATAGCCGCTAATAGTAACACGATTAAAACCAAAAGAACACAAATAACTATTTTCATCGGATTTCATACCATTTCATACCTGGTGCATTCATGACATAAGGATTCATGTCATGCTCTCTGAACCAGCGGATTAAATCGCCTTCGTTCATATGGACGGTAAAGCATAAGCTTAAAGGAGTTCTGTGATAAGAGGCGATATCAGATAAAAGCGCGATTTCTCGCGCCCTGTTAATTGATACACTTACGATCATTTTCTTACGTACATCTTTCCAGGATCTAGATATCCGTTAACGATACCAGCAGGTGCGCTTAGTTGACGTTTGCCAACTCCTAGACAACCTTTTGGGTTCTTGCAAGCGGCATGATCGCGATTCTTGATAGATTGAATCGCTTCGAACTCATATCCGCAAGAGCAGCGATATTGATATAATGGCATTATTGTACCTTCATTTTCTGTAAAAACTCAATCGCTTTTAGGCGATCTTCGTCAGTTTTGAAATCAAATTCGACGTGAACGGAAGTTTTCATCGGATGAACCTCTGCTAGTACACGTTTGAAATCAGCAGGTGTAACACCGATTGGTTTCATGCTCAGATGTTTCATTTCGTTCAGGTTGCAAGGTTTGCCGTAGCGATAGATGTCATTCTTACGCATGATATAACCTTCAAGACTGCCTTGTGGGGCTTTCTGGAAGATACCATGAAACAAATGAACGGACATTTTATGTTCGCGACGATGAATACCGTAACGTCCATCTAACGTGAATTGAACGAAACCATCTGCCGCTTTAATAACTTCTACCCACATAGGCATACTACGCTTGATACTGATTTGTTTACCGAGTGAAGGATACTCACGATGCGCAAGCTCCTGACCTGCTTGACCAACAACGAAGTAATCAGAGTTGATGATCCATGAAGCAGGACGAACATAAGAGTTCCACGCGTTTTCGGTAACATTGAGTACCCACGACTGATTATTTGCGAAAACAATCAGATTGTATTCGTTGTCGTCGAATAGTTTTGATTTACGCGAAACACTTCTTACGACAAATTTTTGTGTTCCCAGCCAGGTAGGCGCATGAAGTTCATCAATAAATTGGTATTCAGTTTCACATTGTGGTTTCATAGCGAATACTCTCCAAAAGTTTGATTGCAGCAAGACGCTCTTTTTCGTTAGTAATCGGAGCAATCTCAAGAGACTGCACTCTAACAGAACCCGATGATTTGTCAACCGGTTTAGGCAAAGTAAAACCTTTTCTGCTTGTAAACGTCTGGGCATCATAAGCATTCAGGCTGAATTCTTTAGTGATACCATTATTATTGATTATAGTCGCTAGACGTAGCTCAGGCGCGTTTGGATTAGGAACACATATCAGATTCTCTACAACGAAATCATTAACGCCTATATGATCCCAGAATTTCTGACCGTATCGCGTGATGATGTATGCTTTGTTGCAAGCTTCGGCTCGATATACTTCACCTGGTTCAAACTCGCGAATCGTAGCGGATAAGAAGGCGACCGAATGTTTATCGATATAAGCGCTACGAATAGCTCCTTTGAACTCAGTCTGATACTGAACGTGGATTTCTCCACCTGTAGCTTGCTTAGTCACTCGCACTATCTGAAACGGATTCATACCTACATCATGCGCCATTCGACTCATTGAGTGTGATTTACGCTTGAACATGTCAAGCGCATACAGAGACTGGAACTGATAGATTTTACCATTCTCAATCACATCATAGATCTGCAAATTACGCATGAGAAATCCTGTATTTCTCGTTATCGATGATATATTCCTGAATGCTCTCAGCAGTGCAGGTGGTAAGATGGTCGAGAAGAAATTCCCGTGAATTAGAATACACATACGCATCGGCGAAATCATCTTCCATCTGATATACCTTAATTAGATTGTTAACTGTTAGACTGTTAGCACCCATCACTTCAAAGAACGTTTCACCGTCTTGAATAAGTTTAATGATCAGAATCAATTCTTTCATTTTAGCCCCACAAGGTCATAATAAATGTTTTCAGATCTACAAGATGTCCAATGAAATTGACATAGTGCAGCAGTGCAAGACCTACAACGATTTTAATCACATGAATAAAGAATTCGTAGTAAAAGCCTTTACTATTGATGTACTCGCTATGCTTTCGAACCAATTCCTCGAACCAATTCGCATAGATGAACATCAGACAAATTATCGCGATAACAATAAAGAAGCTAATCATTTCAGTGTTATTCCAAAAAGAGTTAAAACATAGGTGCCCAGATCGAGCCAGACAAACGTACAAATCGGAACAGCTTGCTTGAAGATGTCAACAACGGTCTTGGTCAAGGGACTTGAATCTGCGTATCCGAGTTCGTCCATGAAACGACGATAGACACCATGCCAAATCATCGCAAGAACAAACCAGATTGCTAAGATACCACCCATTGGAATCATCATTTTACTACCTCTACCTTTTCAATATAACTTGCGTTAAAGCTGTGCTTTCTCATGATACGAGTTGACCAATGAATGCTACCAGCCATATGAGTGGGCGTCTCTACGATTTCGAAAGTTCCTTCACCGTTTTCCAACCAGCCCGTACTGAAAATATTACCTATAGGACTTTCTGTTTGTTCCGAGACCATCCCGAAGGACAGTCCCAAATTACTGTGAAACTTTAAGAAAGTACCAACTTTAAAACGTGATTGATGATTTGACTGCATCGTATAAAGCCTCGCGCTCGTTCTCAGTCAGATAACGACTCAGAATGTGACGCAGATAAATTTTAACTAACAGATGAGGATTAGATTTCATTCCGCTGTGATTGCTGAAATCACGCTTACGAAAATCATCATTTGTTCCAACTTTTACTTCGAAATCTTTAACTTCAACTGAAACGCAACGACCGCTTTCAAAGAACACCCCGATGTAATTCATGTTATCGGACATCATATCAGGAAAATCGAAAACAACAGTCTCCCCGTTTTTGTGCTCATACACAGTGATAATGCTATTAGAACCGGCGAAGCTGTTTGGATTGTTGATGTATTTCTTAGTGAAGTTTAACATAATTTTATCCTCGTTGATGTTCGTTTCGTTACTGCAAGGACATCATATCAACAAAGATGCCCTTGCGCAAGCTTTTTATTCAAATTCTTTAAGAACTTTCATCATAGCGTCAATCGTCGATTGGACTACGTTTTCGTAAGTCTTGCCGCCTAGTTCAACAGTGTAAGTACCGCAGAACTTATCATTTACAAAGTTTTTTGAAATTTTCATTTTTTAATAATCCAACGACCGTGCTTTTGCGTTACTCGGTCTTTCATGAATTTACCCAACTCGGAGGTAATGTGACCGTTCGTGATTTCTTGCAGAATTGAATTCATGCGAGATTTGGTAATCTTGCTCAAACTAACATCACGAATTCGTTTGCGACGTTGTTCGGCAGGAATAATCTCATTTGCAACACGTTCGGCAACTTCTGTTACCAGGATTTCATCTTCTTTGAATGTGTTAATCGCTGCGGTCACGTTTTCAACTGTCATGTATCGGTCGTTAAACAGTCGTGATTTATACTTTGAGCCGTCCATGAGGATGTATTCAGGAGCTTTAGGTTCTACAGGCTCAGGAGCTTTTTGCTCAGTCTTGTTCATCACCGCGCGATGTGCAAAGCCTAGAATTTCAGCAGAAAATACCTTGATAACTTCTCGAAGTTCCGCTTTGGAAACAACGATTGTATCATTAGGACCAACTGCGCGATTCAATACAAATTCTTCAATACGTTTAATGGACATTATTATTCCTTCATTTCATAATGGGTCTTTCGACCCTCGTTTCAATTATTGAACCTTCTTCCAGAAATCTAAGTTGATTTCACCTTTCGCGTACATCTTTTCAATCAGAGATTCACAACGAATACGAGCGTTTTCGTACCAGGTGTGATCCTCACAGAAATCTTCGTCTTCGTAAGTTTCGCTACGAATGTGACCGTAAATCACTTGCTTGAGTTGATAAACTTCGTTAGTGAAGAAGTTAATCAGTTGAATATGATAGCAAAAATCGTCTGAAGGACCTTCAGGAGTCATACACTCAACAACATCACCTTGAACAGCTACTAAATGCCACATTTTGTCGTGAACTACTTGCGCTTTGTAACCGTCGTGATCTTTGGTTTTGATTGTTTTGTTCAGATTGATTTTCATAATATTCCCCTTGTTTCGTTTCGTGTTTCGTTACTACAAGAGCATCATAACAAAACAAGGAGAAAGATCAAGCCTTTTGGATAGAAATTTGTTCGACTCTGCCTCGAATTTCATATTTCAGCATGAAGTCATAGGCTTCTTTGTCTGTGCCAAAGATGCAACAAATCACTTCCCCAGCAAGACGGACACGCATGATGTTATTATCTACAAACGAACAGATAGCCCACATTACAAAATACCAAATACAGTTAACAGATAAGGAGCAAAAGCAATTGCGATACTCGCGGATAGCTTGGTGAACTCGTACACGATACCAGTAAACAGATTGAATTTGTAGCTGGTAGTCTCACGCAGATTAGACATAACAGCCAGCCAAGCAATCGCTAATACCAAAGATAAGAATGTCATTTTAAAGTCCTCAAATAAAGTTACACGAATTAAGTAATGCTTTCAGTTTTACCAGGTCTTCTTTCATCCATCGACCTGACGAGCCATTAAACTGCATACTACACAGTTCCAAATCTTTGTCAACACGCAGAATGAAATCACCGTTTTTATTTGGAATCTTAAACTCGTAAGTAGCGACACCATCACCGAAATCTTTTACAGTTCGCTCAACTTTCAGATGAACGCCTTGACGCAGACCACCATAGTATGGAGAAAGCTTTGAGATTGTTCTGTTAGCCATGAATCTTACCTCGCCATACAGAATCGTGACACTTTTTACGAACAAAGTCGGATAAACCTACATTTCGACGTGTCGGAAAGTATCTGAAATAGTTTTTAATCTGCGCTTGATAACGTTTACTCACGCATACTTTACACAGAGGAAAACACATATCATCAGAGTTATTGCTTATCGCAAACATCCAGATGGATTTTTCTTCTTTACAGTCGGGACAGATCTTCGACACTTTTTGTCTCCGTCATTTGTTTGTCGCGATGTTTGCGATATTCATCATACGCGTAATCGAAAGAACGTTGATCTTTGATTGATTCACCGTAGTGTGGAATCATCGAGGTCATTTTCATCCCGAACTCAACACGCGCCATGTGAATCTCAGTGAACAGATATTCAAAGACAGCGGAGGGTTCGTATCCTTCTTTCCATGCATCAAAGAACACTTGACGCATAGCACAAGGAACACCGTCCGTGCGGTCGTTTATCCATGCAATGAATTCGCGCTCATTTCTGCCTACATCATTTTGTGCTTTCATATTGATCTCGCATTTTCCAAAGTTGTTCAAAACGCTTTACACTCTTGATGAATGCAACTCGCTCAGTAATAGGTAGACCTCGAGCCATGTGAAGTTGCATTTTGACTTCGGCATAAAAGGTCACGTCAAGCTGGAGTTTCAGCTTTTCAAGTTCAGCCATATTGTTATCCATGCACACACAGAAGGAACTGCGGCGACCAGCACCGCATAGATTTTTATTGCCATATCGGTAGTTCCGCGACAGCAATTCCCATTAACATGCTCAGAATGAACACGATGAACACCGAGAGATTCTGGCTATTAGAAGTTTTCCATTTGATCTTGTAAACAAACGCGGAGCATAGAGTAGCCCATACTACAGCGAATGGAAAGAACCATAATGTGTCCATGTTATTCCTTATAATAATCGTCAAGAATCTCGTTTACTTCTTGCCAAGTCTTGCTGGTACCGTCGTCATTGAACAAGGAGCGACTCAATGCATTCAGTTCATGCAGGCGTTCAACCGGAATCTGGGATTCGATACCGTGTTGATCTAGAACAGTTGCGCGAGTTTCGAAGTCGATATGTTCCGCATCGCAAGGTGCCCATCCAATAGGCTCTCCTGTGTCGTCGATCAGTTCGATATACGGATGTTTGTAGTCGAGAAAGTTCTTATGTTCCACATAAAGCGTTTCATAGGCTTTTCCAACTGTCATGTTACTGTTTTCACCAGCTTTTGAGCAGACTACTTGCATAACAATATACCTTTTTCCATCGCGCGAATAGCAACAAGGAATTCTTCTTTGCTGACATCATCGAACACAGATTCAAAACTTTTCCAGAGTTCATCGTCAGAAGAAGTCACGAAACTGTTTTCTGAACGAAACCACGAGTAATCGGACCAGTCTTGTTGAAATGTTACATAACAACCATCCCATGACATTTCACCGAACGTGAACTCAATTTTAATACTTTCAATTTCTTGTTTCACTTTTGCACCTTATTTTTAGTTACACAGATGAATCGAGAATCATCAAAGCGTTTATTCGTCTGAACAAATGCTTCACCCGCGGCTTCACAGTCCTTTTTGAGATCAAACTCAACATGATCGATGGCTGAACCTCGATAACCGTTTGACATACTGATAATCAATACAAATACCTTAATCATGATGATTCTCCGTTAAACGTTGAACCATGTGCATGATTTCTTTGGTATACGCAGCGATTGCACCGTAGGCTTCTCTGCGATGTTCGTCACAAAATTTGTCAATACGAGCCTTTGTGATAGGAAGATCGGAATACATTTGATCAACGTGAACAAACATGGATTCATTGTTGATCAAGAACTCAATACCGTTTGCTTTATAATTAACTTTCATTTTCATCCCACATTCATACATGCAACGATAGCGAACAATATCACAGCACCGAGCTGGATACGATTGACAATTTTTGCTTTACGTTCTGCGTTTAAAGTAGCCATAATTTATCCTCTTTACTGGGGACTTTCGTCCCCTTTCTTAGTGAATCAAGCAAGTAATCCCGACTCTTGCTCTCTGCATGATTTTCGCGAAGTCTGCGAATGTCATGGCGTACTCAGTTGTCATGACAAAATCATTGTAGAGAATCTCGGTAGGAAGGTCAATAGCTTTTTGCAAAGAAACTTCCCATATAAAATCTTCATCATAAAGCTTGTACGGTGCAAAGTTTGCCATGTACATGCGCCAGGTCTGAATCTCGATTTTATCAGCGTGGACTTCCACAGTTATGTCATTTTCGTAACGCTGTACGATTGATTGCATTTTCATAATCCGATTCTCATATAACGAACAGGAAGCTTTATGTCGCGATCAAACCCACCGATCAAGTCAACATCTAGCGTAGATTTACCACGCTCGCAGGTTCGTTCCAGTAAAGCGAGACATCGATTTAAGTCACTTTGCAAGCGAATATCAAATTGACCAGAATTGACTGAATAGCCGCCGCTGCCGTTGTAGGTAACGATAGTGTAGACGAGTTTCATAGGAAAACTGCCTTTGTTTTGCGAATTTTTGCGTAATGCATACCGAACATTTCGGCTGCCTGATAACGACTGAATGTTGGAACAAAAGGATGTCCATCTACACCGTCACAACAATCGAACCAGATAAAGAAGATTCGACGTTGAACTTTGTAGAGATAGCCTTGATCAGTTGTTAATTTTAGAATTCTTAGTTTCACGATACCACTCATTAACTTCGTCGATTGAAAAGACTTCTTTGATTGTTCTATAGTCATACGTTTGTTCGTAGCTACGTGGACAATCTCCTAACATCCATTTTTGAATATGATACACCTGTAAGTGGGGATGCTGCCACACACGATATATACCTTCTCGGAAGATAATCATTTCTTACCTATGAATTCAGCAAGGCCCGCTTTGCATTCTTGAATACCTTTCTCACAACGATGAATGGACATTCCCCAAACTCGTTTTGAGTTTTCATTCAAAGCGGTCATTTGATTTTTCTTTGCATTGGCAAGAAGACCTTGCCAAATACTCAGTTTTCTTTCCCACTCTTTCTTTGTCATTCTTTGAATCTCTGCTTGAATACATCGAGCGTTTCGGTCCAGACGTTACCAGTCTCGCCGATATAGACAACCTGAACAGGATGAGTTTTAGTCGGACTAGCGATGTTCGCAAGATGAAGAACCATGTATTCGTTACCGGTTTCAATGTTCACGTAACGACGACCGGAAACAACTTCTTTCAGTTCTTTCACTTCGTCAAAGAATCGATCAATCATTTGATCACTGATCGCGAGTTCAAGACCGTCACGATGAATCGTGGAATATCCGAACACATCGATTTTACCATCACCGTCAATGCTCGTGCGATTGTTTTTGAATCGAGTCAAGGTGAACGAAAGTCCATTACTAATCGAACTTATGAAAGCGCGATAGCTGGAATAACGCTTTAGAAACTCGCCTGCGTCAATACCAGGCTTCATGCGATAGACTTGACCCGGACGTGCTTTAGTTACTGGAGATTCTTGCTTAGCCATTATATACCTCTATATATTCAAACATGCTGTCATGAACAGCGCAGATCTGATCGTCTTTCTTCGATTCGTCATATTCGCTGAAAACGATCATGATGTCAACAAAAATTTCTTTATTTTTAAAATGACGTCCTGTTTGTAGAAACTGAACAAACTTAAAACGTTCAAGTCCGACAATAGACACAAATCGACCGTAAGATGGATTTGCGTTCAAAAAGGCATACATGTGTTTCTCACTCTTGAAACGATACCATGTATTAAGTTTAAAAGATGTTACCAAGTTGCGCTCCGCGGGCTTTGCCCCATTTTGATCGAGTTATCTCTATAAGACTATAAGAAATAACTCGATCACTTTTCGATTATTTTTCGAACAATGTGATCATTTGATCATCAAGTTCTTTGGTGATTTCTGTTTTCAGAAGATTGCCTATCATGTTAGCGAAATCATGAGTGATAGACCATCCAGCGATGATCATGCTATACAGGGAATCGATATCATAATTGAAATCATATTCAATAAGTTCCCCGTTTGTTTCAGTGTATGACATCCAGAGACGACCATCTACACCTTCTGAAATATGAAAATGATGATTCATCACGTCGATAACACGATCATCGTTCATTACGACAGTGACAGGATATTTGTATGTCTCGAAGAAACGTTTGATTTGTTTTTCGTTCATGCTTGAGTCCTCAGTGCAATTTGACTTTTAACAGTTTCGATGATTGCGATCATGCTCGGCTCGTTATCTGCTACACGAATCCAACCGTGTTTACCTGTCAAATCTTCAACGTAACCAAACAGAATTGGTTCATCTTTAAAATCGACTTGACTTAACACGACGATATCAGAAACAAGATTGAACTTGTTTGCGTGCTTGGTAAGTGTCGGATTAAAGTCACTCAGTAAATAGTAAAGTTCATCAAACATATAAAGCTCCTTAGTTGGTATACGTGCATCATACACAGTAACAGGCTGATGTCAAGCTAAATAGATAAGAGGTGATAAAAATGATTGGAAACCGTTTAAGAATCTTAGCGGCTGAACAGATGGACTTTTACTCTGACATTCCATCCGATTTCAGACGTGACGAGAAGAACAACGACCTGGGTGTTATAAAGAACATCGCTGCCGTTCAGCAGTCAATGGTCGGTATTATCAACACAAAGAAAGGCTCTAGACCTTTCAACCCGAACTTCGGTTGTGACATTCATGGAAGTTTGTTTGAAAACATGACGGACGCCAGTATGTTCACAATTGAAAAAAGTATTACATACGCTGTGCAGCAATACGAACCAAGGGTAAGACTGCAAAACGTTACAATTACTCCTAACTATGATCAGAATGAATATATCGTTACGATTTATTATGCGTTGATCACAGATCTTAACTATATCTACAAATTAAAATTGGGATTACGCAATGAGCAGAATTAATACTTCCGAAATACCTAAAATCTTTGACGCAAGTACATATGGGGAAATTAGAAAGAAACTTTTAGACTGGCTATCTAACCAAGATGAATTCAAAGATTATGACTTTGCAGGCTCACGTTTGAGCGTACTAGTCGATCTTCTTGCCTATAATACGCTTTACATTCAGCAGTTCGCAAACTCTGCATTATACGAAAGCTTTATTCGCACCGCCAATCTGCGTTCTAGTATCGTACAACATGCACAAGACATGGGTTATTTCCCTTCTGCTAAAAAGGCATCAAAAACAACTGTACGTTTTAGCGCAAGTCATGCAAATACCGGTGTTCGTGCGATTACTATTCCTAAGGGAACTAAATTCGTAGGTATGGTTGACCGAGTTGATTCGTATGAATTCTGTACGTGGGAAGATGTCGTTATTGAACTGGGCAAAAACGGATTATATCAAGCTCTTTTAGACCTGTATCAGGGAAATCTAGTAAGAACTGGTATGATTTACGAAAAAGATGGTAAAATTATCATCAAAGATCAAACATTGGATCGTGATCTTGTTCGAGTATATGTTAACGGTGCCGAATGGACTGATTGGACAAATAAACCTATGGTCTCCATTACAGGTACGGCTAATGTATATTACATGCGAGAAACTATTGACGGTGATCTTGAAATTTATTTCGGTGAAGGCGCAGGTCAATCAGAAGTTGACGAAGACAAAGGATTAATGATGAACAACTATGTGGGCGGATTAAAACCATCCGTCGGTTCAGAAATCGTTGTTGAATATATATCAACTGATGGTGAGTCTGGTAACGGTGCTGTGGATATTACATACGTTGATACGATAGATAAAGTCATTGTTGAACGTGTAGAAGAAAATCCATTCGGTGATAAAGATTTTACTGGTGCATTGGGTGGAGGTGAGCCTGAGAGTGCCGAACGTATTAGGGAACTAGCCCCTGTATTACGCGAAGCCCAGCGTCGTTGTGTTACCGCAAGAGATTACGAAACCTTCGTTTCATATAAGTTCGGTAACGTGGTACAAGCAATTCAATGTTTCACCGACAATGAGAAGCCAGGTTATGCGTTCATCGCTATCAAACCGACAGCAGGATTAACCCTAACGACTGTCCAGAAAGAAGACATTCATAACTTCTTAAAAGACTATAACATCGCCACCATCTCTCCTGTTGTCTTGGACCCGAATTACTTGTTCGTGCGTCAGAATGTAAAAGTTACCTATAATTTGAATGAACTAAGCGAAACAGAAGAATGGCTGCAAGGTCAAGTATTGAATTCTATCGATACGTATTACAAGAATGAAGTAGAAATTTTCAACAAATCATTCCATGTTTCTAAAATGTTGAAATATGTTGATAATTCGGACATTTCTATCTTGGGTTCTTCCGCGACAATTGGTCTTGTTCGTGAATTAACCAACTTCTATGCGTCACCTATGTCTGGTATTAAATTCTTGAACACCATCACACAAGGAAGCGTAGTATCGAGTGAGTTTAGTTTCGTCGAGTCTTCGACCGAAATGTATGATATTAAATACGTAGCAACACGCGCAAACAGCGCAAACAAACAAGAAGGTAAGATTCTTGTTGGTCCATTTAAAGACAGTCATGTGTTCAGAAACGGACAGAATCAGGTTATTAATCCTTATGCAGGAACTGATTTCAATAAAACGACTCGTCCTGGATATACAAAATACTATTCTGTAGGAACTATCAACTACGTAACAGATAATATCGAATTTGATTTGGGTATTCTTAATATCGATGTTGAACAAGTTCGTGGTGCATATATCGAACTAAGCGCAATTCCTACAGAAGATAACATTTTCACAAAAGATGGTTCTTTGATTGTATTCGAGCACGAATTACGTCCTCAGTATACAACAATTAACATGGAGGCAATTTCACAATGATAAAAGCACCGTCCATTACTGGTCTGAAAATTAAAAAATTATCTGCAAACCAAGTTCAGTTAACGTGGGATAGTGTGGGCGGTAACTTCTACTATCTTATTGAATATGCATATGTCCCGAAGTCGGGACGATTGCATTGGGAGTCTCTAGGTTATACAAAAGACACCATGTGGTTTGAAGAAAAATCTATTGCGCCTAATACGAAGTATAAGTTCCGCATTAGTTCAACTTTCAATGGTTTTACACCATCCGATTGGGTTGAAACAGAAGTATTTGAAACATTCGACACCAACGTATATTTGATCAGCAAGATGGTTGAATTCTTACCTAATAACTATTTTATTCGTCGTAAGCTCGGTCAGAATGACAAACGCTATATCGATTTTAATGATGAAACTATTCAAGCGTCACTAATGGTCGAAAACTTCCGTTATGATCCCGAGATTCAGAATATCAGCAATTTCAGTCGATTCATCATGACCGATCCAGAACGTCATGAGATTCAAGGACCTGTTCCTGTAGTATGTTCTGATGAAAAGCGAGTTATGTTGACCGAAATCGATGGTGTATTATATGCGATGGAAAGATGGCAGCCTGTTGTTAAAGTCAGTAACGACCGAGGACAGAACTGGATCTATTACAAAGCGTTTAATGGTCGCGTAGGTAATCCTATGTCTAAAACTTGTACATATCAGAATGACAGCACCACTTATGTTTTAGGATATACAGAAGTTTTCTACGGTCGTAAACCGTCTGCTATTCGTTTTAGCTCTGATATTGAACGTTGGTCGAATAACATTGATACGTTCGCACAGCAAGATTTTAATAGTGAAGTTGGATTTCCGGTAGAGTTGTTTAGTCACTTCGCATTATATCCAGCGGATATCACCATGAAAGTGGAAGCTCAGGCATGTAACTCTCGTTGGTTATATGCAGTAGCTCGCGATAAAGTTCGTCGAATTGATATCGTTGTTACCCCTCTTGACGCTGACGGACGAAATGCGTGGGATCCAGAAACGTATAGAATCACAGGTGACGATTTAGCGATTACTAAAAAGCTGGACATGCTGAATGAAAAGATGTACGCTCTGGTAGTAGGACGTTTGAAAGGTGCTAATCTGGATCCAACTATTCAGAAAAATGTTGACTATAATGCCGATATCAAAGGTGTGTATCAATTTGATGATGTTGCATTGAAATGGAACAGAGTCTTCGGTAATACCAAAGAAGAAAGAGACCTGATTAACGAATTCAGCAACATGAGCACAAACGGTAAAGATATATTCTTCTCAAGTATGAAGTTTAAATTTCCAGGAACTCTGAAAGATGAACATACCATGCAGAAATATCCTACTAAGGTATCCGATGCGGTACGTTTTAACTCAGTACCGGGATATAACAGCACGAAAAAGATTCATTTTAATCTGATGCGCTCAGAAGATGGTATTAACTGGAAAAGAAGTTATCAACGTTATTACAATGAAGCCATTTTCTCATGGATGCGTCGTAGTCATACGCGTACATGGATTACCCACGATATGAGAGCCGCGGTTATATACGAAGAATTCGCTTATACTAAAACTTTAGATCCCGATAAAGAAATTCAGAAAGAAATCTGGGATACTGGTACGGTTACGTTTAATCTTCCTGATGTGAGATTTGAGAACTTTATCAAATATACAAACGGAATAATGATTCATAACATTAATGGTGATGTTATCGGATACTATGAACTTCCATATCGTTCGAAAGATACACTGAATATATTCTGGAAACCATCTAATACGATGATGATTTGCGAACTACAAAACCAAGAGCGAGTTGAACCATTTAAACCGAAACTCGAAGACGGTCTAAGAGATCCAGATTTACGTCCTTTGATTGATACAATGGCTCCTGAGGAATATATCTATGACGATGGATTGTTCCGTCAGTTTAATGACTACTATCTGCAATTCATTTCCGAGGGAACAGATAGTTATTATAACAAACTGCTTAATCTGATTAAGAATAAATACCCTAGAGAAGCCGATTCTTATGAGTATTTGTGGTCGGAAATCAGACGCCGCAACATCTATCTTGACAAAGAAAAACGTGAACAAGTGACCAAGTTTTTTGAAACCCGCTCAACCGATTTCTATAGCACGAAAGGAATTAAGGAAAGCTATACTTTCCTGTTTAAATTGCTGTACAACGAAGACGTGGAAATCGATTTCGAATCAAGCGTGGGTATCGACTATGATATCATCGTAGAATCGGCTAACATCGATCAGGACATCGTAGGACGCACCGTATACACACCAACCGGTAGAGCTAACGTAACGTATTACGAAAGACTTTACGAAGAAGGTATGTTGAAATGGAAGATTACCATTCACAACTTAATCGGTGAGTTTATGGCTGGTCAAGAACTTAAATCTGAAAGAACACGTTTCACCGGAACGATTACTCGCGGTGTTCGTGGTAAGGAAGTGAGTTATTCATCTATCGACTATCTGAACCGTAAGCGTTCATATTACGTGATGAAAATTAAATCTCAACTTAGTATGTCCCGTTATAAAGACGACGTAATCAGATTTGTTCATCCGGTAGGCTTCGGATTTGTTGGTATTACTCTGTTAACAATGTTTGTTAATGCAGGTCTATCAATGCGTCATAGTGAAACGATTCTGACCTTGTTCAAAACTTTAAGATGGGATGCAGGACTTCCTTCTGAATATCCGGAAATGCTACCACGAAAAGACTTGAACGGAAATATCATGTTCAATGAATACAACGTAATGTTAGAAGATCCGAATCCGTTAAAAGGTGCTTACGATGTCAAAGAATGGGAAGATCAAGCAAAATCAGAACTTGGTTTAACCGTGAAATATGACTCTATTGAAGCTACGGTAAATGGTAAAAAACCTTCTGAAAGACGTGTTAAGTGGAGTCCTCAGTTTGACGGTTCATGGAGCCGATTCAGTGCATTACGTCACTTAGTTGATCAACGCTATAAAGACGATTTGGGTAATCCTCGTGATGTAAGTCACGCAGTACCGAAACGTCAACCAACTCAATATAAGGTGCCAGAATGATCTATCGTTCAATAATTACAAGTAAATTCAGAACTGAAAACCTTGTTAACTTTTATAAACTTGTCGGGGATGCCCCCGACAAACACTCCATTTATGTAACATTCGGTCGTTCAGAAAAATGGAGTGATTCGGAAAACGACCCAGGCTTTGCCCCTCCTTATCCTCTCGACAACTTTGATGGTGTTGTTGATATGTGGACTAATATGATGGGTGCTGCCAAGGTTAACAGAGAAATGCTCGACGCTGTATATCCTCGTAAAGATTACGGTGATGTTCGATTTGACAACCCTTACACGTTCTTTATTGGTGATGTTGTTGTCGTTAACAGCACGGCTCATAACAGAACAGATCCATCACGAGGTTGGATGGTATATCGCGTTGTTGATGTTCCTGATGTGGGTGAATGTTCCATTAAGCCTGATAATCCCCTGAATAAAGAAGAATGTCACGCACTGGGCGGTAAATGGACTCCTACTAATCCAAGTTCAAGTGAACCTATCGGTGAAGGTGATGCAATAGAAACACAAGATGGTTATGTATGGGAATATCTGTACACGATTCCTATCGATGTTGCTATTAACCGCTGTACTAATGAACATATCGTTGTTCCTTTCGCTGATCAGTTATATGCAGAAAAGGACAAATGGGGCTATGAGAATGTTTTGGAATGGTATCCAAGTTCTTCCGATTTGCTTTATAGAATGAAAGTTAACACACTTAGATTCAGGGCTTATATGGACAGTCTATATTTTCCGGAAACGTTGCTTGCTAATCAGAATACGTTTAGACAGATTTCAATCATGATGAATCCATTGAAGAAGAAGACAAATCCTATCGATCCAGACGTCAAGATGAATCTTCCTTATACGACTCCTGATCAACTTGAACCGCATAGTGGAGAAATGATTTACATGGAGAACAGACCGCCTGTTACTCGTACTCCTGATCAACTAGAAGAAATTTCAATTATTTTCGAATTCTGAGGTATAAAATGATTCAAGAACCAAAAACTCGTATTGATACAGGCGAAACGGATAAACCTGACTCAGGGGATACTATTCACGTAGGTGGTAACAAAATCAATACAAACATGGACAATCTGTATAATGCATTTGCCGACTATAGAATGTTTGTTAGTCCGAGTGGTAACTTAGGTGTGGGTGAAATGATTATTCACGCTACCGGTTATTATCAGAAAATGACTAACCAATATTATGCATCGAATATTATTGATATCGGTTCGATGCATGACATTGATACAACTTCTGGACCTGTTCGTGTTCGTTTACCTTCGACACCATCAACTCGTAAGCGCGGAGAATGCATTAGAATTGTTAACTCAAGCGGAAGTGTTAGCTTTAATAACCCGATTATTATTGAAACGACTGGTGCTGATTCCATTGATGAACAAAGTTCGTTGACGATTACAGAACCGTACACCGAGATCACGCTTTGGGTTGCAAACGAAGGTATTGCAACCGGTCGCTGGATGTTCAGAACTGCCCCTATGTTCGGACAAGATGCTCGTCCTTATATGAAAACGACCACGATCTCCGGTAAAGATGAAGTCACTATTCCATTATTTGATGCCAACTCCTATGATGCGGCAAAATTAATGTTTTTAGCCGTCGATACCACCTTGAACTCTAAACATAGAGAGATAAGCGAGACTTTATTACTCGTCAAAGACGGTGACGTTTTCAGTACCGAATACGGACGAATTAAAGACGAAGACTTCACCGTTTACGCTGTACGATATGCAATTATCGGTGGTCAAGTAGCAATGATTGTTAAAGGCGTTGATACAACGTCTGCAAAAATTACAATTAAAACCGTCGAAACAATGAAAGAAGGTGTTTAATGAAGCAAATTATCCAATTAGGTAATGCTGTTGATGATGGTCGCGGTGATTATCTAAGAATCGGAGCCAAAAAAATTAACGAGAACACCGAAGAAGTATTCGGTAAACTGGGAGACGGGTCAACCGTCTTTCCTGCTGGCGCTTGGAAAATTCACGACTCAAAAACAAGTCGTCAATTAAATCCAACATGGGGCGACTCATACAGTGTTAACACTATTTCAAATGATGTTGTTGTTAATCTTCCAAAAGGCTCAAGCGCTGATTACGGTAAAGTAATTAAATTGCGTGACGTTTGGTCAACCTGGGCACAACGTAATGTGACAGTTGTTCCTGCAAAAGGTGATACCGTTAAAGGTAAGCCTAGTGCGAAATTATACAGAGATTTAATGGACGTCGAACTTGTATATTGTTCACCAGGACGTTGGGAATATGCAGATAACAAACTTGTTAGTAAAATTTCAAGTTCTAATATTGCAACCGTTTCAAAGCGAGAATATGAATTAAAGGAAGGTCAGACCGACGTTCTTAACGTATTCGGAGACACCCCCTTTAACTCAACAAGTTTAGAAGTATATCACAAAGGTAACCTGCTTTGGTACGGGGACAAGTTCTCCGACCGCTCGGATTACGGTTCACCAGGTGCCGCCCCAGGACAAATAGTTGCACTAGACGGAAGGAATATTCGACTTAGATTCGCAGCAAAAGAAGGTGATATTCTTGTCGTTAAAACTTATACCGATGATTTAGCGGTATATCGTAGTTCTTATACGTCAAGAAGTATTCGAGTTTACGACACCGAAACGAATATGCTTCCTGTTGAAGGTCAAATTGTTGTTGCCAATTTGAAATCGAAAAAAGAATGGGACTTCTTTGCAGATTTTGGATTCACCGAAGCAGACGGTTCATTTAACCCAATGGGAACGGAAGTATTAATTAACGGTACACAGTTAACAAAAGCCGGTGAAGCTGGCCTAGAAACTATGCATTGTGAATCTGATCCTTCTCAGACAGACGAAGAAAGCTGTCCAATCGGTGGATGGAAAGAAACAGGTGAAGATTTCAGCGTTATTCATAACTCCGCGGGTGAATATCGCGTTATCAAAGTAATGACTCCTCTGGAATCAGGAGATGTTCTGACAGTTCGTTGGTTTAATAACGACATCGGTACAACTCTTTCATGGGAACAAATTACCGATAAAGCTGATGATCGTTACTTAGTCACAGCACAAGACGAGCCTTTCACTCTTAAAAATACTATCGTTTACACTGATACTGTTAATATCAATCCGTGTACCGTTGTTAATGATCCCTTAGAAGAAACACACAAAAACATTAGTTCGTTCGAAATGATGTTTGACATGATGTATCCTATCGGTTCAGTTTATTTTAACGCACACAATAGAGCAAATCCTCGTGATTATATGGGCTTCGGAACTTGGGTTCCTTATGCGAAAGGACGTGCTATTGTGGGTTGGTCGGGTGACAACGATAATAACTTCGGCAAATATGTAGGTGAATGTGGTGAATTAAGTGCACCGGGTACACAAGGCGGTCATGTTGATATCAGTCTTACTCCTGCAAACGTTCCTACCTTGGTATCAAAAGACGAAGTATTAATTAAGGACGAGAACGGTGAAATCATGGTCGGTCAATGTCAAGTTGAACCCGATGGACAGGGTCCTGGATATTTCAAATATCGTGAAGATCCTCTTCGTGTAAACGTTGATTCACAAACACCAATTCCAGTCAATGTTCTGCAACCTTATGTAACCGTTGCAGCATGGTTAAGGGTACAATAATGACTACAAAAGCAAGAGATTCAGCAAAAAACTGGTCAAGAGATAGTAATCGTCTTGAATTTGATACCAGTCGTTTACATCAATCGACTGTTTCAGGAGTTCAGCCTCTAGGGGCTGCTTCTATCGAACAGAGTGAGAAAGGATTCTTTCAGTCAAGCGTTCAAGGTGCTCTGGAAGATATCATTCATTTAGGTCTACATCAAATCAACGATATTATTATTCGTGACTCTGAGGTCAATCCTGCAGGTTCAGGAATGATTGAGCGTTTGACTATTTCAGGAACTGCAACCGATACGCCTGTATTCGTATACGGATTTCCAGTGAAATTAAATCCTGGTGATAACCAAGCAACTATTACACAACGTATTTTCGATAGACTTGCAATTGAACAAGGTCGAGGAAAATATTTCAAAATGGTTGCAAAAGTTTCTGGTGTTGACAACGAACTGGATATTCAGTTCTTAGATACACGTCCTCATGATAATTTCAATGAAGTATATGATCAAGTTGTTATTAACGGTTCAACACAGCAAGAAGCTGTACCGGGATATGGCACTTGGACTCGAATCGGAGAACAAGAAATTGACAACGGTTCAGGTCAAAAAACTAAAATGGTTTATTTCAAGAGGATTTCATAATGTCGTCAGTTATTCAACACTCTGGAGATCAGGCAAAATATACATTTTTTAATCCGGCGGGCACCCAGTGGCCCGTTAATATTAAAAACGTTCAGGACGCATTAGCATTAATTGGTCCTTGGGCGCGCACTGATGTCGGAATTAAAGATGCAAGTTTGACAGTTAAAGGTATTGCAATGATCGCAAGTCAGCAAGAAATTGACGCTGGCACCGATAACTCAAAAATTGTTACTCCCGCAATGCTTAAATATAAGGTTTCTAAGCCTGAAGCTACTGAAACTGTATTCGGTGTTACTCGTTATGCGATTAATAGCGAAGCAATGAACGTAAACGGGAACACTCGTGCTATTACACCAAAAGCAATGCATTATGCCTTTGAAAATAGAACGGCAACCGAAGCTAGAATAGGTACGGCCAAAATAGCAACAATCGCGATTGCTCAAGCAGGTGTTGAAGACACCATGATCATGACAGCGAAGAAAGTTAAAGCTGCTATTGACGCACTTGTTCCGGTTCAAGGAACCGCGACGGAAACAGTCAAGGGTGTAGTTAAAATTGCTACGCTACAAGAGACTCAAGATGGTAATTCAAGAGAAGGAACAGCAGTTTCCCCTTACGCCTTCGCGCGCACAAATGCCACAGAAGCGAAATACGGTACTATTAAGATCGCCAACGCCTCTGAAATGCAAGCTGGTTCAGCCGATAACGTCGCTGTTACTCCTAAAAAGCTGCTTGCATTAACAGCTACGGACTCACGATACGGTCTGATTAAGCTAACTGCAACACCAAATAAAGGCATCGCTAACTTAGCACTTTCAGCAAATGCTTCTGTTGTTCCTGAGAGTCGAAAAGTTCACGGTAAACCATTGACATCTGATATTAGTTTCACCGCGGGAGATTTTAACGCATATACGAAACAAGAATCCGATAGCAAATATTCCACATATCAGATTGTACCAGCTGGTTGTATGGTTCGCGCCGCATATTCGAATGACATAACTTGGACCGTAAACGGACGTTATTATCATTTGACTGCGGAAGTTGATACTTATTTTGACGCTCGCGACGGTTCAGCGGAACGTTTCGTAGAATTCGATGTTTACGTGAACGGAATAAATATCGGAAGAATGAGATGTAACAGCTATGTGAATAAGGGCGGTTCGAGAGGTCACTCTTGGAAATATCGCACTTGGGGTCATTGTATGTTAGCAAACGGTCGTCAGTTCAATACTGGTGACACTATTAGATTAGTGCGTGTTAACGGATATATGGACACACAGAATATAGCCAAAATCACCTTATCTGCATAATTCAAAGCCCCTCAGGGGCTTTTTTGGTATAAATAATATAGGTTTACTATCAAAAGGATCAATCATGATTGAGAAAAAAGATATTCAAGCGTTACCGTTTGTTGACGGTACGCCAGATCCTACAACGCGTCCTGATCAGACTCGTATTAATTGGATCAAAAACGGTGAATGTTCCGATGGTGCACAATCAAGCATCGGAAATGAAGGTTCATTGAACCGTGCTGGAGTGAGTGTTCAGAAAAACGTTGTTGAAGTTCAGAAAAACGTTGAGACTGTTAAGACTTCTCTGGATGAAGTAATCGATCAAGTAAACAAACACAATGAGATATTAAATCAGGCGGACGATCTTGATCTCATTCAAACAGTTCAAAAACACGATGAAGAAATTGAAACATTAAATTTCGCGGTTGTTCAGAACTCCGAAAGATTTGATGAAATTGCGAAAGTCGCGCACAAAAATACCGAAGAAATCGGTGTTGTTCCTTCTCATGATACAGCAGAACGTTCAGTTCGTGAAGAATTAGAATGGCAGAAAACAGAAATGGGTTCTTATCCGGGTTTTGATTACAACGGTAAACCGAATCTGGATTCTCGCGGCTCAGGAATGAAATCTCGTATCATTAATAACAGCATGGCTATTTCAGATCATAATGCTCGTTTGAATGAGATTGAAAACAACTGGCAAACATCCGATATCGGATCACTGACTCGCGAAGTTCAGTCTATTCGCTCAGAAGTCGGTCCGAAAGATCAGAAGGTTCCAGGTCATCACATCTATGATCGACTGAAAAAAGTTGAAAACGTAGCATCCGCTGGACAGACTGATGTTCAGAGTCTGAATAAACACACTGGAATTGCGTCCTTCCCTCGAGGTACGACGTTAACTCTAATCGACTTAGTAGATTCACAGTCGGGAGATCTAACAAAGCTGGCGAACACCATTAGAGCTACCGACAGTCGATTGGTTATTGTCGAACAACAAATTGGAGATGCGAACGAATCAGGAACTATTCTAAACAATCAAAAGGTTGTTATGAAAGATGTTTCGGATCTGTACGATATTGTCGGTAAGTCCAACTCCGAAGGTCTGCGTTATTCTGTTGCAGTTCTCGAAACTGAAATCGGTTCTGATTCTACCCCAGGAACAGTTAAAAACCGCATTCTGTTAACAGAACAAGGTATTCGAGATCTGAACCTTCACATTGACGAAATCAACGATATTCTAGGAGTCAACTCAAACAGCGCAGGTTCATTCAGTGATCGCGTTACTGAACTAGAACTCCAGATGAACGGTGACGTTAACGGACATGACGATTTCGAAAAACAAGGTGTTTATCCGTATCTGGCAGAACTTTATAACAATAAACCTGTTATAGATACAGAGGACGACAAATACTATATTCGCACCAAAGATTCATGGGTCGAGATCGGTACTACTGATATCAATATGCGCAACTCTGTGCTGAAAATTAACGATGAGGACTTTGCGAAATGGAATGAAACCGATAATGAGATTGAAATCGGTAAAAAAGGGACTTCATTGTCAGTAAAAGGTCAGGTTAAGGATCTGTCGTTTGTTAAAGAAATCAAAATGATTTTCGCAGATGATCAATCGGAGATCAAAAGAACTTTCGCCATCTTTGATACTCCTAATGATCAAGAAACGTTAACATTAGGTGATACTGGTGTTACGACAAACATCGTAGGACAATCTGTTCTGTTCAACGGACTTGATCTTTCGAAGAACTCAATTTCAGATATCAAAGAAGATGGAACTTATCTGAGAAGAAAAGGAACTTGGATTAATTCTCTGTCGAAATCTATACCATTTAAAAATATTGTCACCCAAGACGATAAAAATATTTTTAGCTGTGAAGATGGTGTTCCTAATGGTGAAGGAAATATCGATACAATTTCTCTGACAATTGGTTCGGATGAAGTTCCTACTATCATTAAAGGTGTTAGTGAAATTCACACAAAAAATCTGAGAATCGAGTCAGACACTGATGTTATTTTTGAAGTTGGTGCAGATAAGATCAACATCGTCGATAAGCCTGTATATGTGGGTTCGAGTCGTGTCCTAACAGAGGCCGACGACGCACCTAATGATAACGATTATTATGCTCGTTATAAAGGAACCTGGGCTAAAATCAACGCATCCGGTGGTGGTTCCGGTGGTGGAATCGAAGACGTTCCTAACAACACATTGCAGTATGTTCGTTCGGGACAGGAATGGTCTGTATTAGGTGAAGTTCCTATTGAAATGAAATCTGATATTGCCCTGCAATGGGAAACACAGTCTAATAACTTCACCGGTTTGATGTATAACAAAACATCAAACAAATTGAGTCTAGGTGGTTCAGGCGCTAAAGTTGATATTCTGAGTGATGTTACAACTCTTAATATTGATTCTGGTGTTTCAATCAATCAACGCTCGGGTTCAGGACTGTCAACTCTGATTATGACCGATTCTGATAAGAACATTTTTATCGGAGATCGAGACAATCACAAAGAGTTAGTTCTTCGCTCTATGGAAGACCCTAGTGTTCAGACTGTAGATGGTAAATTTAAAATCTGGCATTCAGGGAACGATGCCGTCGAAGATGGACAAATTTACGGTCGTAAAAACGGTGAGTGGGTTGTATTCTCTGTTAACAGAACCCAAGATGTTATTCTGAATAACGGATACAGCTTCAAAGTCGCCGATTCAAATAACAAACTTATGTCCGTTGCAACGTCAGGAGCCAATAATCTGATCGAACTGGGACAAGCAGATGCGTTAATGAACATTCGTTCTACTGTTCGTTTGTTGAATCTGGATGATAAAGTTCGTCTGACTTCTACGGAAGGAAGCAGTAAAATTAATCTGATTGGAAAATCAGATGATTTGATTACCATTTCAGATACATCGAAAAAAGTTAGAATCGACGGTTCCGAACTTCGTTTCAACGATAAACGTGTTATTACTGAAGCCGACGACGCTCCTGCGGATGGCTTTAAATATGTAAGACAAGATAAGAAATGGAGTAAAGCCTACGATTACGGTTCGAATGCACCATCCTCAACCGGAGCAAAAGAAGGTGATATTTACTTCCAATACATGTGAGGAACTATGGCAACATTAATCAACATCGGAGGAGAGCACAAGGATGTGCTTCCTCTTATTTACAAAGAGACAGAATGGGTTCAATGTATTCCATGGGTGTTTTCGGATGGAATGTGGAGAAGAACGTATGATCCGGGTTTCGTAAACTTAGTTACTAATAGTAGATTAATTAACGGAACAGACGTTTCAGTATCGCAAGGAAAAATTTCCGGTGTTACTCCAATTGGATGGACATTAGGCACAATGACAGCGGGTTCAAGCTATTCGACTTTAAGTTTTGCCGACGAAGAACAGGTTAAAAGTGTTCGATTTATATCAGAACAAAGTAGACACTATTATATTACTCGCATCTCGGTTGAAGAAGGAAATACTTATACCGCTAGTGCGATGATTGAACAACTTGGAGTTCGTAACGGTCGAAAAGTTCTATCCGTTACAGGAGAAACCGCGTCTATTGAAATTGACGTTGACTTTGATATCTCCAAAAATATGAAACTCGGTCGAAATGAAATTCAATTTTACGCCAGAACATCGGGTATTGTTCAATTCAGAATCGGGGCTTGTGTTGACGGACAAGGAGATGGTGATGTAACAATAAGTCGTCCTCAAATTACGAAAAGTTTCATGGATATTCCATGGCAACCGACGCCCATAATCGCACCTTATTATGGCGTTACACTTCTGGAAAGTTATATCGAATCCAAAGATGTTCTTTCATACGGCGATGGTGAATATAGTTTTGATATGACGATTCGAATTGAAAAAGATTTCAATCGTCCAATAATGCTATTCGGAAGAAACGAATCGTCCGGATTCTCAGGATTAGGATTCGATGAAAGAAATATGTTCGTGTATCGTTCCGGAATTCGTGACAGATCTGCCGCGTTAAGTAAGCATATTCCTATAAATCGTCTTATCGGACTGAAAATCATATGGCATAAGTCAGGCAACTATGTTTCTGATATACGTTTATATCTTAACGGTGAATTAATAGGACGCATTCCCACAACGCTTTATTCTGGAAATATAGATTGTCTTTTTGGATATTCGGGAAATAGAACCACGAATTTAACAGTTCAATCATTCAATCTCAAACTGAAAGAACTTCACGCGTTTAATGTTGACGAAGGTAAAGGAAATCAACTGTTTGATCGTAATACCGATGAATCTTTCAGAATTTACGGAACAGAATTTATCGACTTTGTTTGGATTCAAGATATGAGTCCTCCGATTATTATTACTGATACATTTGATCAGGTTGCGGATATCGGAAGTCAAGTAAGATTCTACGCGGATGCAACGTTCTATCTAAATGCGCAATGGTATAAAAACGACACAATTCTAGTCGGTGCTACAGGACCTGAATTGTATATCAATTCAGTATCATCTAAGGATTACGGTGAATACTTCTGTGTGTTTCAGAATGAATTCGGTTCGGTTAAAACAAGTATCGCGAGACTGAAAAGTCCTTCCGATCGTTCCGAACGAATGGCTACAGAAGATGGTCAATATATCTTGACCGAAGACGGAATTATTATCTTAACAGAGGCATAAAATGATTAAAATTTCTCAAATGCCCCTTGCTGGAAAGTACAAGGGCAATGAAATATTTCCAATCGTTCAGGACGGAGACACGGTTCAAGCGTCTCCTTTGTTCACAGATTCGGAATTAAAAGTACACGTACCAGAAAATGCTGCAATTGTCACCGAAGTTGAAGGTACAGAAATTAATTTGATGTCGGCGAAAGTTGTTGACGGTGTTGTTACAGTATTCATCGGTGATAAAGAAGTTTCTTTATACAAGGACTCGTCAATCATCGTTACAGAAGGCGTTATTGAAGATGGAAATCTTTACTCTCGCATTAACAATAAATGGGTTATTCGAAATTCGGTGACTCAAATTAATAATGTTTCCGCCCCAACGGGCGGTGGTAAAGTAGAAATCGCAGCGCACGATGTGGGTGCACACATTGATAACGAAAACCGCGATGGTGTCTCATATATCAGTCGTGATGGTGTGTGGATTCCTCTTGCAATTGGTATGCAGGTCGAATTAGATAAAAAAGCTGATAAGGTTCACACTCATGAAATTTCTGATGTTAACGGATTAGCAACTCGTCTTGATACTTTACAAACTAATATCGATCAAAAAACTCATGAAATGACCGATATCAATGGATTAACAGATACGTTGGATTCAAAGGCTGAAAAAGTTCATACTCATGCGATCTCAGACGTTACAGGACTTGATACTCGCTTATCGGCTATCGAATCTAAAGATGGTGAACTTAAAGATGAAATCGACACGAAAGCCGAAAAGATTCACAATCATGAAATTGCCTCTATTAACGGTCTTAAAACTCGTTTAGAAAATATCGAATCAAAAGCAGATGGTGCACAGGATTCAATCGACAAAATTGAAACTCGTCTTATTACTGCTATGTTCTATTCTGTTGATGAACCTAAACGAACCACCTCTGCGGGAGAATCTCTTCCTATCACGATGAAAGCTGGTGTAAAGACCTCAGTAGCAGACGGGGTAATCAGCTTTGAAGAAGCAGGATTCTACTTCATTCAACTGATTGCCAACATTCAAACAGCAGATACTGTTGTTAAACTTGAAGGTGTTGAGGGAATGTCAGTCGAGGGTCAAGGAAATCTCACTGTGTCCGGTATCTTCGATATCTCAGAATCCACCAAGCTGTCACTAAAAGATATGAACGGTGAAGCGACAATCGCAACTAGTCTTACTATTCACAAAATCTAAGGGGCTTCTGCCCCTTTAGGGAGTTTTATGTACAACACAGCAAACAATCCTCGCGAACTGAAAGACATTATATTACAGCGTCTGGGTGCTCCAATCGTTAATGTCGAAGTAACGGAAGATCAGATTTTTATGTCCATTCAGCAAGCGCTGGAGCTTTACGGTGAATATCACTATGAAGCGTTGAACAAAAGCTATCTCGTTATTAATTTAAGTAAGGAGCAAGCTGCCTCCGGTCTCATAGACTTACGCCAATATAAGTTGTTCGCTATTACTAAAATTGTTCGTCATGGTGGGGCAGCAATGTTCACGATGGACGGAAATACAACAATGAACTATTTCACAGACTTCATACGTGGATTAGCTTCGGGTATTCCGGTCGGTGGATGTGGTTATTTCGGACCTATGGGTGTCTTCGGCAACTTGTCTTACTATAGCTCTCTTATGAGTTATCAAAATATGATGTTCGATCAGCTTAGTCCTATTCCCGATTATAGTTTTAACGCAAACACAGGTTATTTGAATATTCAGGGAAATCATCAAGAAGGCGAATTGATCATCGTTGAAGCGTTCAATAAATATTACATGGAGCTTGATCAAAGTAAAAAATCAACAATTGTCGGAAGTTCAAATGCGATTGTTGGTGCATGTGGTGCAACGAACGTTGTCGGTGCTGATAATTCATGGCAGAATCCATACGTAGGAATGGACTCATCTGTTGTCGGTGCTTGCGGTTCAAACGAGTTTCAAGATCAGAACGTCTATAACGTTCGTTGGGTTAAAGACTATGCAACCGCATTGGTAAAACGTTTAAACGGTCATATTCTGGGTAAACATCAAGGAATGCAATTACCAGGCGGTGTGACAATCGACGGTGATAAGCTGTTTCTGCAAGCTGATGAAGAAATTAAAAACTTGCGTGATGAATTGTATAACTTAGAAGAGCCACTTCCAGTATTAATGGGGTAATATGAATCAGAGTTTATTCGCAACACTCGAAGAAAAAAACGGTTACGAAAGAACTCGCGTGAAAAACGTTCTCAATCCGTATGTTAATTTTCATAAGCATGAAAATACTCAAACGCTTGCGGACGTTTTAGTCGCTGAAAGTATTCAAATGCGAGGAGTCGAGTCATATTATATTCGTCGCGAATTCGTTCAGCTTGACACTCTATTCGGTGAAGACTTACAAAATAAATTCAAGAAAGCTTACAAAGTTGCAATCTATATTAACAGCTTTGATAGCTATGAGGGACAACGTGAGTTTTTCAGTAAGTTCCAAATGAGTGTTCAAGATGAAATCACTTTCAGTATAAATCCAGGATTATTCAAACATCAAGCAGACGGTCAAGAGCCAAAAGAAGGTGACTTGATTTATTTTCCGATGGATAACAGCTTGTTTGAACTTGTATGGGTTGAGCCGCGAGATCCTTTCTATCAAGTAGGTAAAAACGCAATTCGAAAAATCACCGCAACCAAATTCGTTTACTCCGGTGAAGAACTGCAACCTGAATTGCAAAACACCGGTCTAGACATGGAATTTGATGTAAGCAGTTTAGAACTGGAACCAGTTCGTGCTCTGGACGGAAAAGCAGATATCACGATTGAAGACTTCAAAGAAGATCAAAACAATCACGATGAAGCTAAAGAGTTTGTCAAAGAATTTACCGTGATAAACGGTAGAGGTACTGAGTATGACAATGGATTTAAGCAAAGTCAATCAGAACCTGAGGATGTGTTCAAAGATCCGTTTGCAGACTTGTAAAAAGTGATCGAGTTATCTCTTATAGTCTTATAGAAATAACTCGATCAATCCAAGTACAAAACAAACAGTGCTGCGCACGCGCGAAGCGCTGACTAGATTTAATACAAAAGTGATCGAGTTATCTCTTATAGTCTTATAGAAATAACTCGATCACTTTTTGAAATCACAGGAGATAGCCGTGTTCGGACATTTTTATAACTCCTCAATTCGAAACTATATCGTTTTGTTGGGAGAACTTCTTGGACATGTCCAAGTTAAGCGAGTGAGGGAAGGCAAGGATAAATATATTAAAGTGCCCATCTCTTATGTAAGCAAAGAGCATTTTGTTCAGAAAATGACAAATGCTTTTAATACAGCGGGTGATAATCCAGAGAAGCTTGCAAAAATTAATACTATTCTGCCTCGAATGAGTTTGCAGTTGGTTGATGTTATGTACGACGAAACTTTTAAAACTGGTATTCAGAACAGAAAAACAGTTGCACCTAACGTTAAACTTCACACACAGTTTAATCCAGTGCCTTATAAGTTCACGTTTCAAGTAGGAATTTACACACGATATGAAGATGATATGTTTCAAATCATTGAACAGATTCTTCCGTACTTTCAACCTACGTTTAATTGCAAAATAAAAGAATTGCATGAGAATAACGTAACGATTGACAGAATCGTTCCGGTTACTGTTACTTCTGTAATTCTCGATGAACAGCTTGAGAGTGATCGATTATCACAACGCAGACTCGAATGGACTTTAACTGTTGAAGTGCAAGGCTGGTTATATCCTGCTGCTACGAAACTGGAAGGTGAGATCAGAACGATTTACATTAACCTGTTTAATAACGAGAAAACATTAGGCGAAAATGAAGCATTCGAATCGATTGATTTTCAAGTTGATCCCGAAGATGTTTCACCTGATGATTGGGACGGTTCATATATTACGGGTGTGTCGGAGAATACAAATATTCCTTCTGACGACGAACCCCCTAAACCTAGAGGTGATTTGACGAATGGAAAAATTGAACGATGAATTCAGCTTGCAAAATTTGCTAGACATTAAAGGACTCCCTGGTGTTGTCGGGGAGGATGTTGTCGTCTACGAAAAGCTTGAATTGGAACAGGTTGAAAGTCATCCTGATGATCGAGTTGCTGACTTGTATGAAGATTATAAAATGGTCAGGGAAACAATCAGGTTTCAACGCCAGATGTTGATGAACATTTCCACTATTGCTCTTGAGAATGCGAAGAACTCCGAAAGTCCTAAGCAAGTGGAAGCTTTCACCAAATTGATGTCTGAAATGACCAATAGTATTTCAAAAATGATGCAGTTGCATAAAGATATTAACGAGATACTGAACGTTAAACCGACCTCGTCATCCGGGACTACTGAATCTCCTACAATCAAAGCTGATACGGTTTTCATTGGTACTCCAGCTGATTTGATGCAACAAATGGGCACACATCAGGCAAGTTCTAAGAAAAATGTTGCAATTGATATGGAAGAATGATTATGTTACCAGATAATATGACCCCGAGGGAAGAACTTCAATCCGAAATCAGAAAGTTTGATCCGCCTCTAGTAATTAAGACAATCACAGGTGAGCCTGTTAGAAATAAAGATGGAAGTATTCGTCAATACACCGAGATGAAATATTACAAATCTCAACACGACGATATTTGGTATCCAGAGAAATTCGAAGTATACATGCAGGAATATCCTGTTCGTAAAGTTCGACTACAAGGACAAGATCCATCCGACTTCAAAACCTTTAAGGATAAAACGAATCGTCGATCTCGCTATTTGAATAACCCTAACTTGCGTCGTGCGTGGGTTCAGACTAAGTGGACGAAAGAGATGGTTGAGGAATGGTGTCGTTGTCGTGACGATATCATATATTTCGCGGAAAACTATTGTTCGATTATTCACATCGACCATGGTATTATCAAACTGCAATTGCGTCAATATCAGAAAGACATGCTGAAAATTATGCATGAAAATCGAATGAGTATTAACAGTCTATCTCGTCAGTTGGGTAAAACTACGGTTGTGGGTATATTCTTAGCTCACTTTGTTGTATTCAACGAAGCTAAAAATATCGGTATTCTTGCTCATAAAGCAGACATGTCCCGAGAAGTTTTGGAGCGTACAAAACAAGCGATTGAGTTATTGCCCGACTTTTTACAACCAGGAATTGTTATCTGGAACCAAGGTGATATTGAATTGGAAAATGGTTGTAAAATCGGGGCTTATTCAAGTTCTCCAGATGCTGTTCGTGGTAACTCATTCGCATTAATATATCTCGATGAGGCCGCGTTCGTTGAAAGATTTGATGATACATGGAAGGCGATTCTGCCTGTTATTTCATCCGGTCGTGAATCAAAAATTATACTGACCACGACCCCAAACGGAATTAACCACTTTTATGATTTGTGGCAAGCTGCATTAAGCGGTAAATCAGGCTTCGTACCGTATGAAACGGTTTGGACAGCCGTGAAAGAACGTCTATACGACAAGGACGACAATTTTGACGACGGTATGCAATGGTCCTCAATGCAAATAGGCGCGTCTAGTCTTGAAGCGTTCAGTCAAGAACACTGCGGAGAATTCATGGGAAGCGAAGGTACGCTTATCAATGGATTTAAGTTAAGTAAGATGACCTGGGTTGATATGGTTCCTACTGACAACTTCTACAGATACGAGAAGCCAATTGCTGATCATAAATATATTCTAGCAGTCGATCCTGCTGAAGGTCGAGGTCAGGACTATTCAGTTATTCAGGTAATCGACGTTACAGAATATCCGTATAAGCAAGTCGGTGTGTTTCATAGTAATAAGGTCAGTCATTTGTTGCTGCCTACTATCATCATGAAGTATGCAATGGAATATAATGATGCTTGGGTTTATATTGAATTAAACTCGATTGGTAACACTGTTGCAAAAACGCTTTATATTGATCTCGAATATGAAAACGTAATCGTAGATTCATACAAGGACCTAGGTCTGAAACAAACTAAATCGACGAAAGCTGTTGGGTGTTCGACTCTAAAAGACCTGATCGAAAAGGATAAATTAATCGTTCGTCATAAAGAAACGGTTCAAGAATTCAGGACTTTTGTTGAAAAAGGTGTTTCGTGGGCTGCTCAAGACGATAAACACGACGACTTGGTTATGGGTCTGGTTGTTTTCGCATATCTCACGACACAGGAAAGATTCTCGGAATATGTTGATTCAGATCGACACGTCGGTAAGGATATTTTCCGCAATGAAATGGACGAAATGATGGATGAGTTCGAAACGGCAGTTTTCGTCATGGACGGAAATTCAACGCTTGAATTGAATTCAAACCCACATGGACTTTCTTTCTAAATAGTAGAAAACAAAGAGGAAATAAAATGCTTCTATCTCCAGGTATTGATACTCGTGAAGTATCATTGACTTCCACCATCGTTCGTTCATCAACTGGACGTGCTGCAATGGTCGGTAAGTTTGAATGGGGTCCTGTTAATCAGATCATGCAAATCACTTCGGAAGTGGATCTTGTTGATCGTGTAGGGGCTCCGACTAATGACACTGCGGAACACTTCTTTAGTGGTGTTAACTTCCTTCAGTACGGTAACGATTTACGTTTGATTCGTGTGGTTGATGAAACCCGCGCACGTAACGCTTCCGCTCTGATGAATGCAGTCGATTACAACATTGAATCTCCGGGTATGTCCTTTGCTGTCGGTGATCCGATTCGTGTTCTATATACTGAGACTTCTGGTCCAGTTGAGATTGCAAAGGGTGTTATCACAGAAGTTGGTCCTCAGGGTGAATTAGTACGTCTGTTCTTCCCGGCGGGTCCTATTGTCAAAAAAGCCCAGGAGTCTGGTCAATATCCAGGTCTGTCACGTTCTTGGTCTGTTGAACTGCCATCATCTGGGGTTAACGGTAACGTAACACTTGGTCCAATTATCTCCGATTCTCGCATTTACTTCCCAAATGACGACGAAGCGAATGATGCAATGGAACGTCAGTTGACTGGAACAGAAACTTTCCGTGATCTGTCGAAGAAATTCGGTATTCCACTGATTGCTGCAAAATATCCAGGTGCGCTTGCTAATAATCTTGAGGTTCGTATCGTTTCTTACAAAGATTTTGTTAAAGATCGCGGCAACGTTACTATTCAGGCTTTCCCATCTGGTAAAGAACTGAAATTTAATCTGCGTTCATATCTCGAATTCGGACCACAAAATGAAAACCACTTTGCGTATATTCTGATGCGCGACGGTGTAATGACTGAATCTAAGGTCCTGTCACGTAAACCAGGTGACAAAGATATGTACGGAAATAACATTTATGCGGGTGATTTCTTCCGTAATAACGGTTCGGCATTTGTTCAGATCTCAGGTGAAGATTGGCCTGTTGATTTCTCTGGTGCTCTGACTCTGACTGGTGGCTTCTCTGCGAACGATACTGTTACAGCTGGTAACTATACTCTTGCATGGGACCAGTTCTCAGATCGCGAACAAATTTACGTTAACTTGCTGATTGCTGGTAACGTTGCTGGGGAATCAATCAAAATCGCTTCGGAAGTTCAGCGTTATGTTGCCATGTACGTTGCTGAGACTCGTAAAGATTGTCTCGCTATGTTGTCTCCTCCTCGCGAACTTCTTGTGAATCGTTCAAGCTCGGACGCGTATCGTGCTATCACCGAATGGCGTTCTGGTGTTGATGCATCGGGTGACTTCGTAGAAGACAACCTGAATGTTGATTCAAGCTATATCACGTTTGACGCTAACTATAAATATCAGTACGACAAATACAACGATGTGAATCGCTGGTTGCCTCTGGCTGGTGATATTGCGGGTCTGTGTGCGAAAACTGATAACGTTGGACAGCCTTGGATGTCACCGGCTGGTTTCAATCGTGGGCAGATTTCTGGTGTTATTAAACTTGCGTTTGAAACTCGTCAAGCACAGCGCGACGGACTTTATTCAGTTGGTGTTAACCCAGTTGTTGGATTCCCAGGACAAGGTTTCGTTCTGTATGGTGATAAAACTGGTACGCAAGTTCCATCTCCATTCGACCGTATTAACGTTCGTCGTCTGTTCAATCTGTTGAAAAAATCAATCGGTGATCGTGCGAAGTTCGTTCTGTTCGAAATAAACGATGCGTTTACTCGTGCTGCATTCCGTTCAGAAGTTAACGCTTATCTGGATACAATTCGCTCTCTGGGCGGTATCTATGATTTCCGTGTTGTGTGTGATGAAACAAATAACACCCCGACTATCATTGATCGTAATGAATTCGTGTGTTCAATTTATATCAAACCAGCTCGTTCAATTAACTTCATCACCCTGAATTTCATCGCGACCGCTACCGGCGCTGACTTCGATGAAATTATCGGTGCACAGCAATAATAATTAAGGGAGCGAAAGCTCCCTATTAGGAGAAAAGATGGAATTAACAGATCTGACTAAAGCATTTGAATCTGGTGATCTTGCTCGTCCTAACTTGTTTGAGATTGAAATCCCATTCCTAGGTCGTAATATCAAATTCAAATGTAAAGCTGGTTCGATGCCAGCGGGTGTAACCGACCCAGTTATCGTTGGTTATCAGAATAAAAAAATTAAATTAGGTGGTGATCGTACATTCGAAGACTGGACCATTACCGTATATAATGACGTTGCTCACGAAGTTCGCCAGCAATTCATTGATTGGCAGAACCAAGTTCATGCTCTTGATCGTCAGATTTACGGTGAAAATCCAGATGTGTACAAAAAAGAGGCTCAAGTTACACAGCTTAACCGTCAGGGTCAGGCAACTGCTTCTCACACTATCTACGGCTGCTGGCCGACCAATGTTGGCGAAGTCGCTCTTGACTGGGATACCAACAACGAAGTGGAAACTTTCGAAGTTACACTTTCTGTTGACTGGTGGATTTAATTTTATGGGCAATTCGTTGCCCATTCAAAAGTCCTCTTATTTTGAGGAAGCATAAATACAAGAAAATTGAGAGGATTTTTGAATGCTTAGTTTCTTAAAGAAATTCGGTGAACAGGATGAAAAAGATTATAAAGAAAAGCTGAGAGACGGAATAGAATCATTCAGTGCCCCGGCTAACACCGATGGTGCTGTTGAAGTTGAACGTCAGTTAGGAACAATTGATCCTTACGCTGCAATTAATCAATCATTCTTTAATCACACAACTGTGGCAAATGACACCGAAAACATGATTAACATGTATCGAGGTATTGCCATGTATCCTGAAGTGCATAACGCCGTTCAGGAAATCGTCTCGGACGCTATTGTTCGCGAAGATAACAAAGATACTGTTTTCTTGAATCTAGATTCTACCGAATTCAGTAAATCGATTCAGGACAGAATTAATGAAGAATTCAACGAAGTTCTTTCATTATTAAAATTCAAAAAAGAAGGTGCGAGTTTATTTCGTCAGTGGTATATTGATTCGAGAATCTTTTTTCATAAGATCATCGGAAATAATCCCAAAGATGGTATCAAAGAACTTCGTTTGTTAGATCCTCGTCGAATGGAATTTCTGCGCGAGATCGAGACCGACACCGAAAAGGGTGTTAAGATCGTGGTCGGTATCAAGGAATCATTCATATATACTACAGAAGGTGATGAATTTAAGTTTGGAATTACCCAACAAAATTCTGCGAAAATTAAAATTCCTCGTAGCGCTATCGTTTACGCACATTCAGGAATTAAAGGTCAGTGCGGTAAAAGAATTATCGGACATTTGCAATGGGCTGTTAAACCTGCAAACCAGTTAAAAATGTTAGAAGATGCGATGGTTATCTATCGTATTACTCGCGCTCCTGAGCGTCGTGTGTTTTATATCGACGTAGGAACGATGCCTAACAAGAAAGCGATTCAATATACGAACGGCATTATGCAGACGCTTAAAAATCGCGTTGTTTATGATTCCAGCACAGGTAAGGTCAAAAACCAGTTTAACAATCTGTCTATGACAGAAGATTACTTCCTGATGCGTCGTGACGGTAATGCGAAAACTGAGGTTACATCTTTGCCCGGTGCGCAATCGCTTGGTGAGATCACTGATGTCGAATATTTCAATAAAAAACTGTATGAAGCTTTACAGATTCCGTTGAGTCGTATTCCTAACACTCAGGGCGGTGTAACGTTTAGTGGTGGTGTTGAAATTACGCGAGATGAACTTAAATTTGCAGATTTCATTACTAGTTTACAATCGCGATTTGAAGATATATTCCTTGACCCACTTAAAACTAACTTGATTATGAAGCGTATTATTTCCGAAGAAGAATGGGAAGAAAACGTAGAAAATATTAAAGTTGTTTTTAACAAAAATTCTTATTACGAAGAAATGAAAGACGTTGAAATCTTAGAACGTCGAGTGGCAACAATGCAATCACTTGAGCCTTTCATTGGTCGATACATTTCTAACGAATATGTTATGAAAGATATCTTTAAAATGTCCGATGAAGAAATCGAGCGCGAAGCCAAGTTGATCGAGGAAGAATCGAAAATTGATCGTTTTAAAACAGACGAAGAACCTGAGGAGTTTTAATGAACAATAATTTTTTACAAGCCGTTCGCGCTGGTGATTTAATGGCGGCTAAGTCTGCTTTTAACGCAGAAATGTCCACCCGCGTAGCGTCAACCCTTAGTGCAATGAAGCAAGAAATCGCTAACAGCGTTGCACTTCCTGAAGTTCCGGTTTCAATGGAGGCGGACAATGACTGAACAAGAACTGGAGCTTCGCTTAGACGAAGCTAAAACTAAAGTGGAAATCTTCGGAGAAGACTCTCCTGCTTTTATTGATAAGATTATCGATGAAGATGCTACACTTGCGCTCGCGATGCTGTCGGTGCAGGAGGGTTTGTCCCTTCAAGAAGTAATTGTTAAGCACGTTGACGCCAAGGGAAATATTACCCGCACGAAAGACCGAGAAACTCGAAAACGACTGGCATATCAGACCACCGGTCTTTCAACTGCAAAACGTCGTCTGATTGCTCGTAAAGCCGCAAAAACTCGTAAAGCCAACCCAACAATTGTTGTTCGTGCAATGCGTAAGAAGAAACGCGCTGAACGTCGTCGCAAATCAATGGGTCTAGATTAATAGGATATTCAAAATGAAGGAAGAATTGCTTATTGAGCAATGGGGATGTCCTGTCGGAAGCGGCGAAAATCAATCATTAATTGAATCTGTCGTTGATGATGGAAAAGGCGCGCTTTATATCGAAGGCATTTTCATGCAAGCGAATGTATTAAACGGAAATAAACGCTTATATCCTAAAAAAGTGCTTGAAAAATCCGTATCTAAATACATTCAAGAACAAGTTAACACGAAGCAAGCTCTCGGTGAATTGAATCATCCTCCACGTCCTTTTGTTGATCCAGCTCAAGCTGCTATCTTAATTGAAAAGTTATGGTGGGATGGTGATAACGTGATGGGACGCGCTCGTATTATCGAAGGGGATAATGGTGCTGGGGATAAAACTGCCGCTTTAATCCGAGCAGGATGGAGACCTGGTGTTTCTTCTCGTGGACTGGGAAGCGTTAAAAAAACTTCCGCTGGTATTAACGAAGTTCAAGAAGGATTTAAGCTTACTGTAGGTGTGGATGTTGTATGGGGTCCGAGCGCTCCTAGTGCATATCCGAAAGCCTTTACAGAAAGCAAAGAAATTGAGATGCCAACTCAGAAAAGAGGCGCTGACGAGATTTTTGAACAACTTTCAAATAATCTCCAAAAACTTCTATAAATACATATAGATTTTTAATTAACGAGGAAACAAAATGTCTTTAAAAGATCAATTGCTGGCGGAATCAAAGAATATTGATACCCCAATTGAGCTGGATAACATTTTCGAATCCGTCGAACTGAATGAAGATACTAAGACTAAATTCAGCGCCGTTTTTGAAAGTGCCGTTAAAGCTCGCGCTCTAACTCTGGCAGAATCTCATATCGAAGCAATTTCCGCTCGTGCTGACGAACTGGTTGAAGCTCGTGTGGAAGAAGAAGTAGAAGAAATTAACGAAAGTGTCAACACTTATTTCGACCATTTGGTTGAAAGCTGGAAAGAAGACAACAAAGTTGCTCTAGAAAACGGTATGAAAGTTGACCTGTTTGAATCTCTGATGGCTTCTATGAAAGCTGTATTTGTTGAGCATAACATCGAAGTTCCTGCGGAATCTGTAAACGTAGTTTCTGAAATGGAAGCTGAACTTGCTGAATCGGCGGAAGAACTAAATAAAGTTGTTAAGTCAAACAAACAACTGCGTGAAGAAAATAACGCTCTGAAAATGGCTGAGTCTGTTAAAACTGCAACCGCAAATCTGACTGAATCCCAGAAAGAAAAAGTTGCAACGCTTGTTGAAGGACTGAAATTTGACGATAAGTTCCAAGCTAAACTTGACGCTATCGTGGAAATGGTTGAGTCTAAATCTCCTGCGGAAGAAGCTCATTCGCCTGCTGATACCGAAAAACAGGAAAAGTCTCAGACTAAAGCTGCGACTGAAAAAGTTGGTAAAGACGTTGCTGGAAATAAATCAGGTAAAATTGATGAAAATCTTGACGGTCTGAACGGTGATCCAGAAGCTCCAATTGTTGAAGCTAAGAAAACTCCGTCTTATATGGAACAATACGCTCGCGCCATTTAATGGGTGGGCGTTCTAAATACTTGTATCTAATCAAAACAAATTTTTAAGGAATTTTAAATGAAACAATCTATGATCGTTGAGAAATGGGACTCAGTTCTGAATCACGAAGACGTTCCAGCTATCGTCGGTGAAACTCGTCAAACCATCGTTGCTGCAATTCTGGAAAACCAGCATAAAGACATCGAAGGTAACATTGAAGGTGTTTACACCGATCACAATCTGGTAGCGATGATGAAAGGCATTGCTCCTCTATCAGAAGCTGTTGTTGATGGTGATCACGGTTATGATCCTCAGAAAATCGCTGCTGGTGAAACTACTGGTGCAGTAACAAACGTTGGACCAACTGTTATGGGTCTGGTACGTCGTGCTATTCCTAACATGCTGGCTCTTGACATCTGCGGTGTTCAGCCTATGAACGGACCAACTGGTCAGATCTTCTCTCTGCGCTCTATGTACGGTAAAGATCCTCTGGCTTCCGACGCTGTTGAAGCATTCCACCCAACTCGTACTCCTGATTCAATGTACTCCGGTAAAGGCTCACACACCGTGTTTGACGCTCTGAATCTGACTGCTGAAATCAGTTCTGGTACTGTTGCTGTAGCTGATCTGGATAAAGATGGTCTGCGTTACGTACAGGCTGTACGTGATATCACTGCTAATGAGTTTGAATCTGCGACCGAAGCGCTGGCTGCAAATGCTGTTGTTGAGATTGCTGAAGGTATGGCAACTTCTATCGCAGAACTGCAAGAAGGCTTTAACGGTTCTCAGAACAACCCATGGAAAGAAATGTCGTTCCGTATTGATAAACAAACTGTCGAAGCTAAATCTCGCCAGCTGAAAGCTCAATACTCAATCGAACTTGCTCAGGACCTTCGCGCTGTTCACGGTCTGGATGCTGACCAGGAACTGAGTTCAATTCTGGCAACTGAAATTCTTCTTGAAATCAACCGAGAAATTCTGCTGTGGATTAACGCTACTGCACAGGTCGGTAAAACAGGTTTCACTAACACTCAGGGCGGTAAAGCTGGTGTGTTCGATCTGCGTAACCCGTTTGATATCGGTGGAGCACGTTGGAGAGGTGAAGCATACAAATCTCTGATCACCCAAATCGAGAAAGAAGCAACTGAAATTGGTCGTCAGACTGGTCGCGGTGCTGGTAACTTCGTAATCGCTTCACGTAACATTGTGAACGCTCTGGGTCAGACTGACGCTTTCGTAGGTCCTGCTGCTCACGGTCTGAACGGTGATAAGCTGAATAGCGATACTAACAAAGCGACCTTCGCTGGACGTCTTGCTGGTAAATATAACGTATACATCGACATGTATGCAACTTACGACTACTTCACTGTAGGTTACAAAGGTGCTACTGAGATGGACGCTGGTATCTACTACAGCCCATACGTTGCTCTGACTCCTCTGCGCGGAACTGATCCGAAAAACATGCAGCCAGTTCTTGGATTCAAGACTCGCTATGCAGTTGGTGTTAACCCAATGGCCGATTCTACTAAGTTCAAAGGATTCAACAAAATCTCTAGCGGTATGCCAGGTGTTGAATTGTTCGGTAAAAACGCTTACTTCCGTCGTGTTACGGTTGTAGGACTTTAAGTTTTAACTCCTTTAAGGGACTCCTTCGGGAGTCCCTTTTTTATTGGGATTTTACGATTCGTTTAATACGAAATTCAAACAATAGTTCTAGATAACCGAATATTTCATTGCTAAACCTAGTATGTCATAAATTATAACAAAAAACTCCAATAGGTTTTGTTATAAATAATTCATAATAACTCAGGAGACATTATGAGCTACAAACACATTAAACAATTGATTCACGAATCGAATCAAACCGGTAACGTCGAGAATGGTCGTCCTACGCTCGTCTCCGTAACTGGTAAAGCAGATAACATTATTTTTACGGATCTTGTTGCTACCCAAGTAACTAAAACACCTAACGCTTCGGTATATGGATTGTCAGTATACAACACCGGAAAGAAAGAAGATGATTCAGTTAAATCGGATATCTATCATGATCCAGGCACTTCAACAGGCGCACTGGGAATTACTCAGGGTTACAAACTAGACGAGTTTGATGTATCAAAAGCTTATGAAGCTGGCGATCAATTTAAAGTCGAAAGTAAGGGTCTTTTCTTCGAGGTGACACAGAATGTCACTTTTAGCTCATTAGACGGTGAAGATGATTATCAGAAACTAATGACTGGTATCACACTTGCAAAAGCCCGTGTTCTTACCGACGCAATCCCTTACGGTGAAGACACTCGTGAAGAGATCGCAGGTGTTGATTTTACACTGCGCAAATGGGACTTACAAATCGGTGCTCGCAAGCTTAAAGTTTCGATCTCAAATGAACTAATCGAAGATATGCATTTTAATAGCATGGATAGTGATGCTTTGATTGATGATATTGTTGCCAGCTCTGTGGCAATGGACATTAACAAAGATATTATTCAGAAACTGATTAACGTTAGCAATCGTTTCGAAGACCCGTTTTTTGTTAAGAACGGAATTGCAGATCTTTCGGGCGCAGGAAAATCGGTAACCGATAAAGCTCGTGAACTGTATGCATTGATTTGCTTGGCTGGTTCTCGTATCTACGAGAGAACTACTTATGCTGCAACGTATGTTGTTTGTAGTCCTATGGTATTCAGTATTCTTACTGGTTCAGGATGGGTAAAACCTTTTAAAAGTGAGGAAGACGACGAAACATTAAATTCAACGCTGGCTGGTGTTATGAATAATGGAATGAAAATATATGTTGATCGATTCCCTCTGTTCGAATATTTTGTTGTAGGATGTAAACATGAACGAGAAGGACTCGAATCTGTCGGTTCGTTATATTACTCACCATATACAGAAAACGACGGTGCCGGTTTCTTGACATTTGTTAATCCACCTTCTGATTTCCAGCCTAGAATCGGTGTTTTGGTTCGTTATGCTCTGTCAATCAATAACGTTTATTCTAATCTAACAGAAGAAGAACGTGAAATCGTTGGGGCTGATGATTGGAATAAACTGATGGGCAAATCTGAGGCTTCTCAGTTCGTGCGAGTTAAGTTTTAAGCCAATTAATAAAAAGTTCCCTTGTTTCCTCGTTCGCTAGATTATACACGGGAACTTTTAATCGTTTTGCTAGTTCATATGCTGTTCGTGTGCCGCCTGTGATGCTCTGTCCTTCGATCGGAGCCCAGCAAATAAGAATATCGCTCTTTAAATTTAAATTTGACCCCAGCACTTGGAAGACGTTTCGCGTATGCATTTTTGCGGGACCAGGCTTTAGTCTGTCCCAATGCGGATGAATCTTCGAAGCTATTAGTCGAGCCTTGCTCAAAATCTCTTTATCAGTCACAACGATATGGGTTTTTCCATTCGTTTTAATGTTGTTAAAGTTGTACCATGGCTGATATATTTCTTTCAGTTCGTCTTTAAATCCCGCTTCAAACGCGAGATCCATCCCATCTGCTGCTCCGGATCTGCATATGCAGTTCATTCGTGCAAGCTTTCTTCCTATAAGTGTTGCTAAGGTTAACATGCGAAAAGGAGCCTCTCGGCTCCCTATTAAAGTGGCAATTCTTATTTCTTCTCGAATTTGCATCGTGTTAAAACCGTTTGTTTGATGTCTTGATAATCTTTGTGGGTCTTTACAGTTCCTTTGATTGAAATCGTATCACCTTCAAACAGTTCTTCCAGTTCTCTGGAAGCTGACCAAGTGATTACGTTTCCAGAATCATCTTTCATGAGTAACCAGGTTTGCATGTTGTATGCTCCGAAGGTTACTCGTTTGCGAATGATGATTACATTGTCAAAGGAAAGTTTGTCCCCAACGTTTCCTTGATACTGAGAAACTTTCTGTTCTGTCTTACGAAGTTCAACTGAACTCTTGTAGGCGTCGTAAACCTGAACGATTGCAGCGAGAATTTTAGAGGTTCTTTCAGTGAAGAAACCGTTTTTGCAAATTTGCTTTAAGTTAATCATGAAACTGTTTGCACGTTCGAGGGTGTTTACATACTCGATTGCTTCCAGTGCATAATCTTGGTGTTGAGTTCTCCACTCAGGAAACTGTGAATAAAAATGATTTTCTTCACGACTCAGATTACCAGTCATGATGTTGTAAGCAAGTTTTCCAGTCGATTCGGCTTCGTCGCCCGCTTTAGTATAACCGTATTTGTCTTTTAAAGATTTTACGATTGAAATAAAGCGAGGAAGATCGTTATGAACGTTTGAGGTTCCGCAACCTCGTAGATCGTAATCGTAGTTCATATCAACGATGGTTTTTAATAAATCGAAATGTCGAGCAACTTTATCAGGTGTCAGACCACCCGTGAATTGTTTCAGACATGACCCACCGACTTCCATGAATTTCTTATCTTTTTGAATAATGTAAGTCTTAACACGGTTGTGATTAACATTGCAGTGTTCACATTTACCGTGATCGTCGTAGTAGTGATTAGGGAAAGCTTTGATGCCGGTTATAACGTGTTCAACGTTATCAATTCGAGCAACGAACTCCCAACCATCATACTTAGGAGCAACTCCTGATACTTCAACTTTATAGAAGTACCCGCGTTTCTTTTCGTATACCATTTCGGCAGTATAAGACGGTTTTTCAGAACCGACTTTCTCAGCAAATTTAACAAGTTTGGCGAAGTCTTTCTGGAAGAACTCAAAACGTGCTGTTGAAATCATATACATAATTAAATCCTCATCTGTGTTTCGTTTCGATGTGATAAGAATAGCAGAATGAGGAATGATGTCAACAATTAGGAGTTAAAAATGATTAAGCTTGAGTTTCTGAAAGCTGTATTGGAGTGGATCAACACACCATGGAAGCTAGTAGGATTCGTCTTGGCGACGTTGATTCTAGGAGGGGCTTATACTGTCTATGAGTATAGGGATTCTTTTATTCAATCGTACATAAGTCGAGGAACCGTGTCTATGGACACAACAAAGATTCCTGAAGCTGTAAGCTTTTTAAAGGAAAGGGATGAAGTTAATGCAGTCTACGTCTGGTCGGTAGATCTTGAGGCAAATCGTCGTTGGTTAGTTCACTCAACATCGAAAGCTCCTGAGGTAACAAGCTATCAGCTTTTCACCGATTCAGTTCAGCAAGTTCAGATTATTGTCAAACTTCTTGACGCTCAGATCGCATGTTCGAATATTACGGATGATAACATAGTATTAAACATCTATAAACAGTCTGGAAATTATATGTGTGCTGTTGCTGTTCCGCCATACATGGGTAAGTTTTTAGGAATTATAGTTGTAACACTCAACGAAGAACCGACCGAAACAGTTAAGCGAGAACTGATGTCCCGCTTAAAGCTTAGTTCGGCAACACTTACCAAAACTCAATGATTCCGTATAGCCCGGTAATCCATGTTAAAGTGCTTATGACAGCCCAAGAGATCACAACATCTCCTGGGCTTTTTTTATTTCTCACGAAATACAGCAAAACAACAACAGGCAACATAAGATAACTAAGAATGTTTTCTAATGTATTCACGCAGTCCTTCCAGATGCGATGATCTCAATCAACGCAGTTTCCCACGGAGTAAACGTCTCGGTTTTAACACAATATCTGACGCGCTCGATATTTGATTTGAAATCGAGACAATCGCCCCACATCATATCCAGATAACGTTTCACGAATCCAATATATTTACCATCTTCTCGAACTTGCATCACAATGCTATTATCATGATAAATGAAATTCTTTTTACCGATAACACGAAGCGCTGCTGCTGCGTTGATCAGACGTTCAGTAGGAAGACATCCCACGCAAGTCATGATTCCGTTACCGGCGTCCATCGATTCTCTGAATGCGTACCATGGAATATATCCCATTTCCAATAGTTCAGCAAGTTCAGTCATTGTTTTGTGATTACCACCTTTCAGAACGACCGTCGTTTTGTCTTCCATGAATTCGTGAATTTCAGGACGATCAAGAAAATTTTTAATCATACCCACTTGAGCATGAGCAATTTGAATTGGCGCGTTTTGTCCACCAGCTGTGTAGCTGTTAATCCAGTTGTAACATTTCATTCAGGAAGAACTCCCATTAATTCAGCACCGAAGCAAATCATGAAAAGAAGAACAGTAGGAATAAAGAATGACACTACTGAATACCATAAAATTGAGTTCCATGATTTTTCTTTAAATGAAACTGCGATAGGATATGCAATACCTAACAGAGACCACCAACCGGATGCGGCTACTATATTAGTCCTTTTGCGGGCATTAACATCACGCCACGCCAGAATTAAAAATCCAATGCAGAAGATAACATTTGCCAGAAGACCGAATTCTGGCGAAATAATCATGAATGCTTCCAGAAGTGAGATCAAAAAGCCTACTGTTCCTACAAACACACACAGAATTTGAAACTCTTTTGTCAGTTTATTCCAGTTCATCTTTTAATTCCATCACGACATGGGCATAGTTCGTCGTTTTGAACACCGTACCCATTACAGTTTTTACATTTGACATTGATTTGACCTAATATTTTTATAGCCTGTTCGGCGTCTTCGTCGGTCAGACCAACATTCCAATCGGTTCGAATGAAGAACGGTTTTTGACTTTCGAGCATGTCCGTTTCATCATCTAATATACAATAACGCGAATAATCATGTTCGTCAAGATATTTTTGAATTTCTTTTCCTCTGAAACTTGAAAAATTATCCGTCTTTCCTACAATCTTATGGCAGTAGGTCATTCCTTGATTAAACATCATTGCATGAAACATGTCCAGCGTGAACAGGCTGCGCCAGGAGCTGCTCAACACTACATCACACTGAGTTAGCTTCACTATCTTGTTTAAACAGCGGACCATGTCGGAGGAGAGGTGAACCCCATATACCCCTAATGATTTCTTACTGTTCAATACACCATCGATATCAAGAAATAATACCGTTTTCTCTGAGTTCGTCAAGCAAACCCTCCTTAGTCCAATGATATGATCCACAAGGTTCATGCAGACAATAGTAGAGTTTCTTTGTCTCGTTAACTTTATGAATCTCGTCGGGAATCTTCCATCCCATCATTTTAAAATATGTCTCGGCTTTATGAGCCCATCCGACTTGCTCAAACTTTCCTCGACACAAATTATATTGATACGTTATCACTCTCATTTCAATTGAACTCCTCGAATAATGTTTTCGGGTGTATCCTCATTTCAATTGAACTCCTCGAATAATGTTTTCGGGTGTATCTGGATTGTATGCATAATCCGAAAGCTCCAATCGTCTTGCGATTTCAGCCGCCTTGTGAATATGATTCACAAGATCTTCCTCACCGAGGCTTTCATGATCAACGAACAATTTATCCCCTGCGAGTTTCATCACTTCGTGAAGTTCGCGAACGATCATCGGAGATTTTGTTCCTGCATACATGTTTCTTCGATACGCAGGAATCTTCAAATATTCTTCCGATACGAATTTGCTATCGGTGAATAACTGAATGATATCATTTGGTTGAAGATTGATCAACGCTAATTTCAAACCTTCTAACACCCCATACAATTCCATCTGGGATTTAGTAACGTTCTTACCTTGTCCCACTGTCATTCGAAGCGTCTTACCATTGTGAAAAATGATGCCAGCAAATCCGCCGGCACCTTTAGAACAAACAATTCCACTAGTGTGTAATATCATCAAGAATTTCCGGTGCGTAGAATACACCACTGTCCTGATTGATTTCAACTTTATACAGAATAGAATCAGGGCGAGTGTACTCAACTGGTTTCAATACGTGTTTCTTTTTACAACACCCACAAGTGATTGTAGGAATCTGATATCCCGGTTTGCTGTCATAGTCATATGATGTCTGACGTGCAATTTTACGAGCAAGTTCTGGATTGGTTTTAATGATACAATCATAGCCTTCGATATTGTAGACATATCGTAAAGCGTTTGCAACATGTTCACCTTCCATGAAATAGGTATGCCAACAACTGCGAGCCTTTTCGGGAATACGTTCATCAAGAACATAGATCGCATATTTGCTATTATGTCCCAGCACGTAGCATTCCAAACCACCTTTCGTCAATCCTTTTGATTGTGCATCACAAAAATCCTCGTGTGACATGTTGATCACAATCGCATCGTTGCCTTCGTAGTTAACTGTGAAGTAATTACCATGTCCTCGTGGAAAAGTCCCGCTGATTCCAGCGAGACTAACCATTCCAACTTTAAAGTCTATTTTCATTTCATCATCGCGTTTTTGAATGCGTCTGCCATCGCAGAGTTACTCGGAGCACGTTGAGGCTTGGCAGCTTTTTTGAACTTCGGTTTTGCTACAACGTGAATTTTTTTGGTAGGACGAGCCATCACTTTTTCTTCAACGTTAGCAACTTTCCGAGAAGCGCGTTTCACCGCTGCTTCTGCGCGACGAACTTGGGTAACTTCAATCGCTTTCGTGATACTTTTCACGTTAACACCGTAGTCTCGGGCTAATTGTGCCTTTGTTGCACCATTTTCGAATGCAGTGTAAACAGAAACGATCTGGGAGTTAGTCAGTGCTTTCATTACGTTGTTCATAATATCTCTCTCATAAAGTGTGTTTCGTTTTGATGTGCTTATAGTAGCAACTGGAGGGATGATTGCAAGCACTTTTTAAAATACTTGCAATCTATTGATTAAGAAAGGGTTACATACTGACCGTTACGAGTTTCACGAATCATGAACTTACCATGAATAGCGATGTAATAAACGAGGGTGTATAGGAATTTGTGCTCTTGAACACGTGGATATTCATTGATCTTCCATGGCCAATCTTCGGTTTCTTGAATCCAATCGTTAATCCAATAACTCAGAGGATAAAATCCTTCGATGTCGCCCATAGGATTAAAGCAAGGTTTGAAGTCGGGAGGAAGCAAGTTCATTAGATCAGCTTTTCGGTCGTTGCTCTTTGCAACGCTTGATGCCATCTCTTTGATTTTCTCGTCTGCGATAAACTTAGGACTCGTCAGTTCTGCAACGATTCTTTCATTTATATCAGCAACGATTTCTTGGACTCCAACTTCTATTGCTGCATCCAGTTCTTCATCGTTAACTGGAATGTCAAGTTTAAATTTTTCGACCTTTTCGGTCTTATTGATAACATTTGATACAACGTGGTCAGCACCAACGAACTCTTCCAGCTTTTTGATCATGTTGTCAAATGCGAGATTTCGTTGAATTTTCAGACCAAAGTTTTCTTCCGCATAGCTTGCAATCGCTGCTTTTGATTGATACAAACCCAGCTGGCGGAAGCTGTTAATCAATTCATAGTCAAGTTTCATTATTTCTCCAAATAAAAAGGGGACATAGTCCCCATTATATCAGTAAATCAAACCGCTTTCAAGTTTTTCACGATCAATAATACGACCGTTTCTGGATTCCTGAATCATAATAGTTTTATAATCCTTCAGGATCTTTTTGAATCCTTTAATCTCAGCATCGTATTTGAATTCGGTTTCAGTTTTCCAGTCTTTACCTTCTTTGGTTAAACTCTGAATTTCGTCAAGAGCCCACCACGAACCATACATGAATGCAGAATCAATATGAGGAAGAGGCCAGATGTGTATTCCTTCGTCAGTCTCGATAACATTTTCGATAACGGTTACAGATTTGCTTCGATTAACTTTGAAATCGTTGTAATTGGTTTTCTTAACAACGACGTCACACTTACCCACATAGCTGCCCACTTCTGTAGGAGTAACAGTAATCGATTCGGTTGTTTCACCTGTAGTCCATTTATATGTTACAGTTGCATCGCTAGGAGCACCGGTCACCGCACAGGTAAACACTACTTCTTCCCCCGCCTTGATCTCGGTCTCGGATGCGGTTACTGCTGCTGTGATTCCTTCGAACGATAACTTTTCAACAACAACAGAAGTTGTAGCGGATGCAGTTTCAACAACTGGTTCTTCTTCTGTTCCTTCCAGCGTTGATGTAACATCAACAACGATTGATTTTGTTCCAATACTGTCACCAGAAACTGTTAATTTTGCGGTCGTACCTGATGCCTTTCCGTCAACTTTCCACGCATATGTCAAATTTGCGGATTCATTCGCACCCTCAACTGCGACCTCAAGTTCTACACTTTCACCAAACTTGATTTTCGAATCAAGTGGGGTTAATTTAGCCGTTAGAGCCATTTTTTTCTCCTTGAATTATAGATACAGGAAAAAGGAAGCCTAGGCTTCCTTTTTCTATATTTATGACATTACTTCCAACTGATCTTAATTTGATACTTACCTTGATGATTTACGTTACCAGAAGAAACAGTTGAATAACCGGCATTTTTCAACATGTCCAAGCATTCTTCTTTAATTGAAAGAGGAAATATAATATAAGATTCATATTCACCTTTATCAATTGCACGTTGAATCACTTTGTTGATTTCATTGCCAATAGCTCTGAGTTGTGCTTCTCGAACAGCCTGGGACTTACTACGCGCTTCGTTTGCTAATTGAATCACCAGTTCACCTCAATTTCATTTTGTGCAGAATGAAACAGCCAATTGCGCTTCACTTTATATCCCTGATCTCGAAGAATTTCAATGATAAAGCTCATGTTTTCTTTATGAGCGATCTGATAGACGACCCAGTTATTTCCGGTGCGAATTTTATCTTTGATCAGTTCGGAGATATTCTGTAAATCGGTGTTTAGCGATTCTTTACGAGCGCGATATGCTTCCTGACGTGCTGCAATTGCGTTAGGACTGAAAGTGAGAAGTTTCATTAAAATTCACCATTACAAATGTTTACCCAGTGTGGACGAATCAGATTGCCAACTTCTGCAATCAGAGTTTTCTTAACTGTAGCAGGGGAGTCGGCGGTGTCAAGAATATTTTTAGATTCTTCTAAGATATCTTTGACGGTCAGTCCCATGATCATACCGAACTGTTTGATATCGGGGATTCCCGTCTTACTCAGAACGTTACGAACTCGGTTCTCGGTGTTGAAAGTCAGCAATTCATTCAGAACTTCCTGATCCTTTTCAGTCATCGGAACAGGCGCCTTGAAGCTTTTCACTTTATTTTTCTTCTCAGAAAACTTTTCGTTCTTATGCTTGATAGCAACACGTTCCATACCTACGTAATGAACTTCGATCGGTTTCATTACAAAACCTTCAGCAGTGTTTGTGTCTGTGTATTGCAGATGTTCGTCTTTATTCCATATAACAGCGTTAAAATCGTTCTTCCAACGTTGAACAACAGAATCGAAGTCATTACGCATGGAAATAAGTTCATCGAACGTTCTCATCTTGAGAAAAGGAGCCATTGGAATGTTTGTATTTGTCAGAGCTAAAACGCAGGTGGTGTCATTCTGATACACACCATCAACGGTGATATCGAACACGTAGAAATCAGAAGGTCCGTAATCAACACCATGTTGAATCAGTTTACCAGTTGAAGTAACACCAGCAAGTTCGCCATAGATCTGAATCTCTGAATTTTCGTTAGCAATGTTCATTTCAATCAGACGACGACGAACCGCGATAGCGTCAGCACGATAACGAGATTCGATATCAGCGTGACTATAGAAGTTTTCACCTTCTGGAATAACACCAGAACGTTTACCTACAGAAACCGAATCGGATGTAACGATAAAGCTAAAATTCGCACCGTGAATCTTTTCTCGCGCAATCCACAGGACTTTAGGATCAGTCAGTCCTGCGAACAGAATTTTATTCAGGAATTTCTTGTCGGTGTGATTGGTAAGACTATTGTATTTCTTGAACATGATATTTCTCTCAGTTGATTAGTCATATATTCCTCCTAATTGGGGACTTCCGTCCCCATATTTTAATAACCGCCTTGTTCTACGTTCAGTTCACGAACGAATTCACGAACAATTTCGATTTCGAAATTTCGACCGGTGATCTCAACAACAAATCCACCGTTCCAGTTTCCCATTCCGTCGGTGTCAACGTCAACGGAAACAATCTTCACGTTATGCGCATCTAGAAAGCGCGTCAGAACTTTATTAACGTAAACAACATAAATTTTTTCGGTAATCATTTGAACTCCAAAGTCGGACAGAATTTAGATTTACGTGCTTTCATATAAGAGCGAATAAGACCTGGGTTTTCACGCTTACGAGTTTTCATATCGCGCTGAGCATTTTTCTTTTCCCAGCGATAATCGTCGTAGTCTTCGTGTTTACGAATTTTATCAAATAAACGACTATCATAGATCATGCCGTGAATAAAGCGACGAAATCCAGAGAACAATACATAAATCACAACAAATATTCCGCTGAACAGACACAAATCACAGAATAGACTTTTCATAATCACGGGACCTACTTCATCTAGTGACAAGGTGAAAGTGAACGTTACAGGATCCATTCCGTTAGGTAAATTCGGATAAAGAATCATCAGTCCACCCAAGAAGAACATCGCCCAGACAATAGCAAGTGCAATCATTGTGAACATTGCAATCATTCCGAAACAAGCTACTGTTTTCCAGAAGTATGGACAGAGACTTGTAGGAATTTTCATGTCGAAGAAAGACATCAAACGATAGTGCCAAGCATTTTTTGAAATAATCATTTTATTTTCCATTACGAAGTTTAGTTACACAGTCATGAACCAGATCACGTTTTTCTGCAATTGAGTTCATATCAGTAAAGTCCCAGATTTCGAATCCTTCAATTTTATAATCGAGAAACGAATACTCACGATAATAAACTTCAATATGATTTAACGCAAGTCTTAAATCGAAAAAGTTTTTGTGCTTGCCGGGTGAGCGCTTTTTCAAAAACTTAATCATGCCGTTTTCAACGATCTGAAACACAAAATCAGCTTGTTGTAGAATCTCACGAGGAATAATGTCCAGTGGGTCAATATAAAACGCTTGACGAGGACGACTAATCTCCAATTCTGCAACTGTATAACCCCGAATCACGTAAAATTTCATATTATTCCTTACACGATTACAACGTGTCCACCAGCTTCTAAGAACGGACGCCATGCTTTTTCGCGGTCGTCTACCAGTGCAACGTTTTTGTTTGCGAAGTATGCTTTTTCAGCACTCGTTTTAACATAGAAGAATCTTTTTGACAAGTGATTGTAAAGATCTTTGGGACAATTTCTTTCTAACCAACGAAGTTTTTGTTGTGCGACTTTCAGACTTTCGATTTTACCTACAGAAGTCAGAATTGCAACATCTTTACCAGATTTGAAAAGAGTATACATTCTCTCAAACATCGGCATCGTGTCAAGTTCCTCGTAGAAGTTGTCATTTGCCATGGCTTCTTGATAAGGACGTTTTTCTTCTTTCGTCATAGTCTTGAACTTCTCGAACAGTTCAGCACCCCAGATTTCGATGAAACGTTTTTCGTAGTCTGCGATGGTTCCGTCCATGTCGAAGTAGATTCTGGTGATTTCGTTATCAAATTTCATTTTTATTCTCTCTTGTTTCTATGCATTCATCTTAACAGGTCCATGTCGTCTGTCAAGCGTATAAATAACAATATACTAAATTTTTGAGAGAATTTTATGAAATACGATATCAAGGTACTCTTCCAAGACTACTCCCACGCGAAAATTGAAGCTAGTAACAGCCTGATCATGGAAATTCGTGAATATTTCAGCTTTGATGTTGAAGGTGCACGTTTTAACCCTAAATTCAAATGGGGTTCATGGGACGGTAAGATCAGATTGATGGATAACAACGGTAATCTGCCAATCGGCCTTGTGTCTATGCTTGTCAAATTCGCTAACGAAAATGATTACAACATTTATGTGGATGATTCGTTCCAGCCAGAACATATGATGACCCGTCCTGAATTCGATTCATGGATTGAAAAGCTCAAAATCTATGCTGGACAAAACGAAATCAAGCCTTACTATTATCAAGCCGATTCAGTATTCGAAGCAATCAACGGTCAGCGTAGAACATTGAACTTACCAACGTCTGCTGGTAAATCTCTGATTCAATCATTAATCGCTCGCTGGTATTGTGAGAATCTAGAAGGTAAAATCTTGATGATCGTTCCGACAACTGCACTAGTTGATCAGATGATTGACGATTTCACCGACTATCGTTTATTCCCTCGTCAAGCAATGCTTGGTATTCGAGGCGGTACGAAACGTGATTCTGACGCGCTTGTATACGTTTCAACATGGCAAACAGCATGTAAACAGCCCGCTGAATGGTTCAAACAGTTCGGTTGTCTAATGGTCGATGAATGTCACTTGGCAACAGGTGCACAAATCGGTAAGATCGTTAAAAACATGGTTCATTGTCGCTTTAAATTCGGTCTTTCAGGTTCGTTAAAAGACGGTAAATCAAACGTTCTGCAATATATCGGAATGTTCGGTCAAGTATTCCGTCCTGTAACAACAAAAACACTGATGGAAGAAGGTCAAGTTTCTGAACTGAAAATTAACAGCGTATTTCTGAGATATACCGACGAAGAATCGGTTATTATGAAAGGCTCTGATTATCAGAAAGAAATTAAATATATCACTGAGCATAAAAAACGAAATGCTTGGATTTGTCGTCTTGCTTTAAAACTCGCATCGAAAAATGAAAACAGCGTAATCATGTTTAAGAATATTAAGCACGGTAAGCTGTTATACGAAGCGTTGAGCAAGAAGCATGACAAAGTGTTTTACGTAAGCGGAGAAACTGACACCGACACGAGGACAGCGCTTAAAAAAGCTGCCGAACTCGATAGCGGGATGATCATCGTTGCTTCTTACGGTGTTATGTCAACTGGCATTAGCATCAAGAATTTACACCACGTTGTGTTCGCGCATCCAATTAAAAGTAAAATCTTGGTTCTACAATCAATCGGACGTGTTCTTCGTCTGCATGGCTCAAAAGCAGTTGCTACCCTTTGGGATATTGTTGATGATATGGCAGTTAAAACGAAAAGCAAGACCGCTAAAAAGAAATACAGTCATTTAAACTATGGTATGAAACACGGCTTAGATCGTATTCAGCGATACAATGACGAAAAATTCGATTATCACATGGCAGAGGTAATACTTTGAAAACTGTTAAAGAATTAATGACAGAGGCACAAACCGCTGTCATTGACACGTTTATGAATAAAATTGCAAGCTGTCAGACTCTTCCGGGTCTGAAAGAGTTGGAAGGATTTTATAATAAGCGTAAGAAAGAGGTTGAAATTTCCGATACTGACGATATCAGCATTCGTGACGCCCTGAAAGGACGTGCGGAAGCGTTGAAATCCGAAGACGAAGCGGAACAATTCTAACAAAAAGGGAGCGAAAGCTCCCTTTGTTATTTGTAAATCTCAAGAAATTTATTACGAAGTTCTTTCAATTCGTCTAAAACGATTTGTTTTAATTTCGCTTGCTTCTTCATTATTTCGTCAGGATGTGCTTTCGCATATTCCATTTTTTCTTCAAGTTCTTTTCGATTGCTGACAAAGAACCAAGGATCAATATCATATCCAGATTTAATAACGTTATTCTTGACGTTGATATCAATGAATTGGATCACATCAAACGACATCGCTTCATAGAAACGATCGGACATATGGTTGAATAACTCATGGGTCTGTTTGTCTTCAATATAAAGCGTGAATCTGAAATTTCCTAGAGTTCCCTGCGTCCTTCCCCACATTAATTTGTCAATGAATGTGATATTGTCACAAAACATTTTGAAGCTAGGAACGTTGCTAGGAGCTGTGGAAACATAACAGTCTTTCAAATACTCTTTCATATAATCAGCACGACCAGGACGCCATGTTCCCCAATAGATCAGATCATATTTTCGGTCTTCGAAAGGAATCGGAACAACTTCTTCACGAAACGCTGTTAAGTTCATATTCAACAAGTTTAGCTTTTTGCTTGCTCTTTCGGTCGAGTTATTTCGGTCTTCGATGTTGGTGATAATTTCGAAGTCGTCGATAAAAAGACGCTTAACACAAGAATCAAGAGACAAATCTTTTTCATTGTATAACCAGATTTTCTTAGTGTGTGGATATTTTTCTATAAGGCAAGTGATATCGTCAGCAGGTATGCCATTGCCAGAATAAGGATAAGTGATTGTTTGAACGTGTGGGAAATAGTCATGCTTCAAAAAGTCTTCCCATAGAATCAATCTGAATCCGGGAATGTTTTTCTCCATCCATTGAATAATACGACTCCAAGCCATATTCGACTTGGAGCTTGCTTTTGGGAATGCGCTTATTGCTATGTGTCTCAATTCAGAATACCTTTGATATTTTTGTAAGACACTCGAACAGTTTTCTTTTTCGCTGGAAGCTTAAAGATTTCGAAAATTTCTTTCAACTGATCTTCGTTGTCATACTTGATTCGGAAGTTAGTATCACATTTTACCTCAAGTTTTTCAATAGGTATACTTTCTTCATCATCTTCACCAAACATGGAAGCTAATGAATTCATTTGACCTTTGATAACTTTTTCAAACTTATCGAACGTGATCTCATGATCAATCGTTTTGAAATACTGACGAACCAGAATGCTTTCTTCGCGAGTCTTACACTTGATTGTAAAGAATTGATCTTTCTTCAAGACTACAGCATCAGATTCCAGAACTTTGATATCATAACGCTCGTTATCGAGATTAATCTTATACATGAAATCAAGTTCACTGTTATCAAAACCTATACCTTTCACATTTTCAGGCTCTTTGAAGTGATCACGAATCTCATGATATCGAACAACGATGGCACGCGTGGTATTGAGCATAAGAAGATCAAATTCTTCGGTGTACTCTTTTGCTAACTCAACACAGAAAACGTTACCACACTTATTATGACGCGCAAGGGCAAACGTTGCTGCACTAATTGCCAGAACAGTATTTCCAGCAATGAAAATAGGAGTCAAAGCGTTAAAATCCACGTCGCCGAGGATTTCAGACTGGACTCCAACAAATTTCGAAACTTTTAAACTATGCGTTGTTCTTAACGTCATTTATTTTCCACTCTCTAGGTTTCTCATGTCTACGATTGCCTTGATACTATAACCCTTTTGCTTGGTTGCGTCAAGTGCTGATTTACAGAAATCGTACATGATATTTAGGAGATCCAATTTTGTCGTTGCTTCCATCACTTTTGGATCAGCAGCGAGAACGAATTTTAGTTCGCTTTTGTCATAGTGATCTAAGCAAACATCATCTTCGGAACGTCCTGTGTAATAGTTAAAACGATCTGAGGTTACCTTTTTCAGATTGTTATCGGCTCGAATAATGTCACGCTTAACATCAGCGAGATAACGAACCCATTTACCGTAAATCGATGCAGTGTCAGAAGCCGCTGCCTGAACAGAAGTAAGATTAATTTTCAGATCTTCTTCTAGTTCTGCTTTCATATCATCTAAAGTCATTATGTCTCCTCTTTGAACATTATAACACAGTTTGCGCTTTGCGCTGGGCTTTGCCCAATTTTGATCGAGTTATTTCTTATAGTCTTATAGAGATAACTCGATCACTTTTTGTTTATTTACTGAGCATTCTGACAACGATGATATTGACCGTTGATGTATGCTTTGGTCATTTTAGGATTCTGCTCTAGGAGAGTCAGGGTGAACTGGTCGAAATCACCGTTTACAGAATCATAGATTGCTTTCGCTTTCTTCGTAGGAGCTTTCTGGTGCGTTTTATTTTCGAGTTTAACGGAAGTCTGTTTAACGTTATGCGCTGGAGCTTCAACTTTAGGAGCTAAGATTTCATCCCACTCACCAGCTGCAACTTCCTTTTTGATTTTCTGAATACGAGAGCGTGGAACGTTATGTTTTTCGGCCATTTTACGTTCGCTGAGTTCAGTACCAGCTTTGTATTCAGCAGCGATGATTTTTGCGATGTCGAAAGCAATGTAAGAAGTAGCGTTGATAGTCATAATGTAATCCTCATTGAAAGTTTGTTTTGTGTTTCGTCTTGATGTAAGTAATTATATGGATATGGACACAAGACGCAAGAGTTTTAAACAACTTTTTTTAAAATACTTTGGAACTCAGATACCACAAAGGCTTCCCGAAGGAAGCCCTGTGTCACAGTAACAGTTGTGATTCTTCAATCAAGTCGGATTCAGTTTCACCTTCTTGAATGTTCTTCAAAATGTCGTCGTGATAATGTTTGCATTGTCCCATATGAACTGGACCAGTTTCAGTCATAACGTCCAGCCCTTCTTCAATAGGGGTTTTGCAAATGATACAAGTTTTCATGTCGTGTCTCCTTTACTAATAGTATTTAGAGACTCGAAACATTACGCCGTTTCCAGACCTTCTGGAATTTCCCATCCTTCTGGAAGGAATCGAACGTAACGATCACCTGGTTCTGATTCCATACTATCGATCACTTTAATGCAGTACGGTTCATCATACGAGCAAGAAAATGCCTGACAGTAGGTTTTACATGACATAAGTTTAGTGGTCATAGGATAAACCTTTCTCAGGTTGTTAACCGCATCACGAACGTCTTGATAAACCAACTTTCTTAGTTGCATATGCTTCTCCTAATAAAAACGCAGACGAATTGTCTGCGCTCTTATTTAGATCAAATCAGCGAACTTACCAGTTTTCCGTCAAATAAAACGTTGTTTTCTTTACAGAAAGATTTGACTAGTCCGATTAGTTGACCTTTGTTTAAGTCTGGATGGGATTCTTTGATCTCAATAACTTGATCGGTAGTAACGGATTTTGGAAGGAAAGATTCGAGAAGTTGAAGTTCCATCAGAGATTCTTCGGTTTCACGAATCGCAATGGATTGCTTGGTTGTCTTCACAAACTTTTGAATAGTTTTGATAAGCTGATCTGAGTCTGGATCTTTTCCATCAACGGCAGCTTCTCCCATTAGAGTGGTTAAAAGTTTTGCATATACTTTCGCAGTAACGGAACCGTTTGCTGCGAGTTTACGAAAACGGAGCTGGTCTTCACGAATTTTCTGGAAGGTTATCATTTTGTTTCCTTAGATTTTTCTCAAGTTGAACAAGCTGTTTCCAGCTTGTTCCGAATGAAGTTAATGGAGATTTATTGTCTTTAAACAATTCATCAACATAATGTTTAATTTCGTTTGTTTCGTCTTCGCTCATTTACATATACGCCAAGAAATCAGTTGGACGAGTACATGCGACATAATCCAATTGTTGCTGAATCGCATAATCGGTATAGCTTTTGTCGCGAGTGTAGTAAAGACAACCGGTTAATGTGATGCCCTGCGATTTGTGAACGGTGTTTGCTCCTAAAGGTTTCGTTTCTGCAAACGTATCTTTCAGGGTCCAAAACTGATTCCACATCGCTTTTTTATACTTGCTTGTGCTTCCCTTGAACAGTTGGGCAGCTTGATTCAGATAATCACTTAATTCGATCTTGTCTTCAATTCCCGCAAGCACTTTCATTGGCTTCACTTCATTCGTTTCTAGATCACGACACATTAACTGATACATGTTAACAGGGCGTTTACCAGCAAGTGGTAAATTCAGTTGAAAAACTTCCTTTCGCAAGTCTTCAATCTGAACGATCTGTCCGTTGTTAAACAACGTTTCAACGACTTCAATTCCTTTGTATTTCTCTTTAATCACAACAGGTTGTTGCAATACGAGATATTCACCAGGAACATAAGGTTCTTCGGTTTTATAAATTTCCGAACGAATCGCAGTGTTGCATTTATCCACAATATCGTTCGTGAATGCTAACATTCGAAAGTTCAGCAAGTCGTCAGGCTGTTTAACTTTAGTAAAGAACAGCTTGAAATAGGTTCGCAGATCTGGTAAGTTAAACACACCTTTACCCTGCTTGGTCAAATGATACAGTTGACCACCTTCACGAATTCCTGTAGCAACCTGAATAATTGGATTATCTGCCGCCTGACGCAGAATCGTGGTCATTTCGACTTGTAAAAAACGTTCATCTAAAAAGAATGGACTAATTTTACCAGCTTCGTGTTTCACTGGTTGCAACTGGTGATAATCACCGATTGCGACGATACGACAATGAGGATGAATGCTTTGCATCAGAATTGCAAACAAATCATCATCAACCATGGAAGCTTCGTCTATGAACAATAAGCGACAGTCCTGCAATTCGGGATCACCGTTTTGTTCAAACGTTCTTACTTCTTCGTATGTCTGGGGATGAATTTTCAACAAACTATGCAGAGTTGAAACACCAAGTCCGGACATTTTCGCTAAAACAATTTTAGCTTGATGAGTAGGAGTTGCAAGAAAAATACCATTCTTATCTTCACACGAATCAATCAAATATTTCGTGATAAAGCTCTTACCCACACCCGCTGGTCCTCGAATCGTGATATGTCCACGATGTGTTTTAAATGCTTCGAGAACCTTTTCCTGACATTTTGACAGTTCTACCATATAAATTTTCGGCCAAGTCTCTTATTAAAGTTTTACGACGAATTTCATTCATCATCCATTGAGGAACCTGACTCACGCCATAGAATGCACCAGCTAGTGCACCGTAAATTGCCGCGCAAGTATCAGAATCATCACCCATTTCAGCAAGATAAATGATGCCGTCCATCAAGTTATCGAACTTCTTAAAAGTATGCACTACCGCATCATAGGTGTCAACAACAAACCCAGAGGTTGAAATATTTTCATCCATTTCGAATGTGTAACCAAGAATTTCCAAAATTTCTTCTTTCGTCTGACCGTTCATCGATCCTGCAATTGCTTCGTTAAGTAATAAACAACGCTGAAGGCTCAAAGTGCTTGATTCATGGGTTAAATCGTGAGCACGAATGGTTTGCTGAACCCTCATCTGACGATCATTGTAAAAGCGAAGACCAATCGGGAAGATTCGCATTAATGCACCGTTTCCATCACCACGAGTGTCGGTAAATGTGTTACGATGATCTGGGATATTGAAATATTTCTTAATGCTTCGCAGAGTTTGTCCACCTATGTCAAAACATTCATCGGCGCTTGACATGTATCCGTTTTGCCACCATTCACGAAACTCCCACATCATCTGATATTCATGAACTTCGTCAAACTTGATAAGAGATTTCATCAAAATCAGAGACATCGTTGTGTCGTCTGTGAAGTATCCAAATTTATATCCGAACACACTTCTTTCTCGATGTAACATTTTATTGGTGATTTTTCGAGTTCCTCTTCCTTTCTTAGAACCCGGTATGGTGAATTCATTAAACGAACCAATGATGTCACCAATAATAGAACCATATACAGCACCCATAAATTTGGCTTTCATATTCAACCCCTATAAATAATGATAAATCATGTGGAGAACAAAATGGAATCTTTAGAACTTTTTGAAGCACTGAACACAGTATACACATATCAGACCGTAGGTCAAGATAATGGTGTAGATACTGCGTGGGTCTTCGACAACGGCACTCAAAAACTTGGTATGAAAATGGCAGCTATCAAGCCTGGTGCACTTAAAAAATACAAACCTGCTGAAAGAGTTGCGCAGTTCTTCCTGTTCAGAGTTTCTGAAACTGGTAAAACTGGCGGTGCTCCTAAAACAATTTTCAAACCTCTGCAAACTGTAGCGACTATCGCGACAATCGTTGCCAATCAGTCACAAGAACACAAGCTTAATGCTTTCGTTATTCGTTTTCCGAAAGAAATGGACGGTGCTGGACTTGTTAACTTGATGCAGAGAGTAGCCAACAAAATTAGTCCTGTCAAGTATGAACAGAAAGGTTTTTACTCTTTCGACGGTATGCAATACGGATACGCTCTGTTTGTGCGTATGGGTCGTAGTATCGATTCCTTCTTCGGTAAAGAGTGGTCCAAGTATATCGTACATAAAGACGTAATCGAGTATGCTGCGACATTCAACATGACCACCGTTGCTCCTAAGCAACTGGATAAGATGTCAAAACAGGCAGAAATGATCTCTGGTATCACTCGCGCACTGGATTCACAGAACATTCGTATGGCAACTCCTGCTAAAGTTGAAATTCAGAATATCGCAGGCGGTAAAGATATTCCTGACGATGTTTCTGCATGGTTGGCAGATAACAAGACCGTTTACAGTTCGGACAAATCAATGGATGCATATCCAGATTTTGAAGAACCTGTTAATCCTCGTATTTCAGGCTCACTGGGCGACATCTTCGGACCAAGCGTTGACGGTCTTTATACGAAATATGATGAACTGACTTATGAACCAGATGCGGAGCAAGAAAATTGGAGACAACGCTTTGAGAATAAGCAAATCACTCCTGCTGATATTGCCAACGGTTCTGCATTAGGATTCATCGAAGAATGGTTATCTGAAGGTTTCTCTTCCGGTTGGATTAAAGATAGTAAGTACGAAAATCCTAATACCGGTAAAATTAATATGGCAAGCGCTGTGGAGGATGCATGTCGAGGATATATTAACTCCATTTCGCATCAAGTTTACAAAACTTACATGAACATGAAAGATTATGTTCATGGTAATGAAGCCAAAGAGTCAGTTCGTGGATATACAGGCACCGATTATTCAAGCATGAATCTTGCACTACTGAAAGGCGGAATGTATATCGAAAGCTTCACCGAACAGCAACGAATCAAAAAGCTGGACAAAGCGTTTGAAACAACTGGTGTAAGACTTCCTGAGGAAACTCTGCTTTATCGAGGTATGCAAATGCGAACCGATCTTCTAAGTGAAACCTTGAAAGGAAAAGCTTTGCATTTCCGCACATTCGTTTCAACCAGTCTTCGTCCTAACTTGTCTCTTTATGCGTTCAATGCCGATTTCGGTAAAGTTATTCAGAACCGCGCGGCTGGTTATAGCGCTGATAATGCTGCTGATCCTAAACGTGCTCGTGAGTATGCTACACCACAAGAGGTAATCGATGATATCGAAGCGCGTGGTGTTGATTCCGATAAGCAAGTTATTGAAGCAATGACCTATGTTGCAATGATCATTCGTGATGCCCACAAGGTTCCTGTTATTGTTCCTGGTGGAACAAGTCAGTACGATAAAGAATGTGAGGTTATTTTATCTCGAGGCACAACAATGCGAGTTAATGACGCATTGATTACACGCAGCCGAGAAGAATATAACAGCATCACCATTCACGGTGTATTTGATATGAGCGTGTTGGGTGCTAATGAAGTGAAACTGAATGAAGTTTACGACGGTGATCATTTCGTTCAAACTGGTGAGCTAAAGAAAATGGGATTCAGTTCGTTTATGGAGTCTCGTCGTCCTAAGAAACTTAGTAAGTTTGAAAACTCTAATAAATTCTTTGCTAAGGCATTGAATGCTCAGATCGCTCGTAATAAATCGGTTATTCGCACGAAGAAAGAAAAAGAGGAGATGGAACGTCTTGCTTCTAAATTCGGTGGACAGCTAATTGATGATGGTGATTTCTAAACAAAAAGGGTGCATCCGAGAGGATGCACCCTTTCTTTTACAGGTTATGCCACTTGCAAGTTTCGCTTTTATAACGAACAAGTCCACGACCGTCTTTATTATCAAAATATGGACAATTACAACCGCTAATTTTCAGTTCTTGCATGAATCGAAGATGTGCATTATCGCTAAATCCCCACGCTTCCTGCAACTGTTTTTCGTTTGTTCTGAAACGTCCCAACAGTTCGGTTTTTTCTTTTACCGTACCATTCATTTTTTGAGCCATTTCAATTTTCAGATCTTCTCGTCTTGATTGAAGTTCTTTTATCCATGATTTTCGGGACTCAGAGAGTCCCATTTCTTTTGCTAATTGTTCATTTAACATCAAACACGTCCTCAACTTTGTTTGCCACTGATTTATCATGACGACGACGAACAACGCGAGGAAGAAAAAGTTTAAATTCTGCTTCACCAGATTTGCGATTCTTACGAGTCACAAGACCATTACATTTAACTTCAATAATGGTTCCCAGTAAGTCTTCAATTGTTGATTGACACAATTCGCGATCTAATTCATGACGTTCGGTCAGAGGAATATAAACTTTGCGACCTTTCACTTTTTGATGTGATTTGTCTTTCAGACCTGAACCGACGTTACAACGAATTCGTCCACATGCAGATTCAACAACGAAACTTCCCAGCTTATTCGGATCTTTATCGTGTGGGTTTGAATCCACAATTTTCAGATCGACCAGAATTTCTTCTTTGAACTTAACCAAGTTCTTAGAACGAGCATTTTCCCACACAGAATTCATATTCTTAAGGATAATACCTTCCAGTCCGCGCTCTACATATTTACGATAAACTTCCTTAGCTTCGGCAAGATTGTTAACGATAGTAGTTTCAATGAGTTCGAGACTCGGACTATTAATTTCCGACAGAATTGATTCAAGAAGCTCTCGACGCTCTTTGTAACCAATCACGCTAGGAGCTTTACCATAGTACACATCAACAGGAACAATATCCCATACTTGATAGACGATATCAGCTTGTTCCGCGTCGGAGATTGTGTTATTCAGACTCTTGTTAACAATACCATTACCGACTTGACGTTTCGCAATTTCAGCTTCAACGTCCAGTTCTTCTTCATCTTCTCCCATCATAGAGGCGAGACCTGAAGACTTTTTAACGTAGATCAATTCACCGTCAAGAACATAGTTGGTCAGTCGAGGATGAGTCAGAATTTTCTTTAGATCTGTCAGTCCCATATAATCGCTAACGTTACGACTATTCAGACTAATTTCACCATCACGATTCGTCATGAAGCAACGCGCACCATCGGCTTTTAAATCTGCATACGCTGGAAATTTAATATGAGCTAGATTTGCGTCGTTCTGTGGATTCGCTAACATCTGAGGAATTTCAGATAACATTCCTGGCCAAATTTCGTCGATGATGCCCTTATTAACGCCACAGTCCATGTCATTCTTGATAATGCATTCGATAACATGAGCATCATCTTTGGTCAGATTTTGCAGAATGATTTTCAGTTGCTCGATTGCTTTATTTCCTGTCACTTTGCGAGTCATGAACTCAGATTCAAGCATGTCCAAAGCTTGGGACAAAGTGAACATTTGGAAAGCTGTGCTATACGGAGGAATCTTTTTAATTCCGAAAGTGATCGTTTTGTCATACGCGAAATGAAACGCTCGTTTGACGTCCTGATTATCTTTATTAGATGTCAAGATATCAATTTTTGAATTGCGACTATCAGTTGCGCGAAGTTGTTCAAGAATCTTTTTCAAAGTTGTCGATCTCTTAATCGTTGAATGAATTGTTTCATTTGTGCCTGATTCTCGGCTTTTTTACGTTCGAGAATAATCTTGATTTCTGGAATTTCGATAATTCGATCCCATTGCGCCTTATTTATCTCACTATTCGCGCATCCCATGCAAGCACAAACTCCACCTGAACACCAGCGCAGTTTGCGCCGGTTCAGTAGATCATACGCTACTTTCAGGTCTTTGTCAATCTGAGTTTGGGACATGTTGATATCCTACAAGATTAACATTTGAATCGTTTTTCATAGCATGAATTCCTTCGAGCCAATCTTCTCCCATTCGACCAGTGGTCATTAGAGGATAGTTCTTAGCGTCTTCTGCGAGTTTGCGCAGAGTATCGGCAAGAGGAGTTTTAGAAACTTGTTCTTTAAACTTAGCCTGCTGTGCTGTATCAGGGCGCTCGGACTCAAGCGAGGACAAGAGATTTTCCACGTCATACATTGATGTAGCTTTGAAGTGGAAACACTCAGGAGAAGTGCGAGGTCCTCTTACCATATGAATCATAGGCAGAGTTGACATTACACCGTGAAATTCTTCGAGGTTGCCAGCCAGATCATCAACGAAACACACCATTCGGTCGCCGTATTTCTTTTTCGCTTCGAGATATCGAGAAACTTTGGATTCACCAACATCAACACACATCACATCAACGAAAGCTGACGGAAAAAGAATGTTCAGATTTGCAATACGATTCAGACAGCTTTCAGCGGATTTGCCTATTGCGGTGATTGCAACGAAATCATATTTGTGTTTCAGACGATTGATAACAATCAGAGCATCATCGTATGGTTTCAGACCTCGAATCCATTTGCTGGAGTTATACTGACGCATCAGACGATCCGCCAGTTCGTCGTCACATCCAAAAATTTCTGACATGCTTCGGAATTTTTCGTCAACCATCATATTCAGAATACGATCGGTTGGGATATTATGTTCGGCTGCAAAGAATGGCAGATTACTCTGCCACTGAACTGCTACACCGTCAATATCAATCGGAATTACTTTCTTTTCAGATTGCATTTCGTGCCTTAATTTGATTGACGATTTCCGCAGTCGTTAAACCGTCGATTTTTTGTTTCAGGAATGCTTCGTACTTGTCACTGCCTCGCTGATCAAGTTCTGGGCTATATTCCCACTTATCATCATCGGAGATAATCGCACCGTCTGAGTCTCCCACATCAGGATCATATCCCAACGCAAGTCCTAGAGGATGCAAAACTTCTTTATTAATTTTGTAAATCAGACCGAGTTTGCTTAATACATTGAAATCAACCAGACTTGGAATGATTACGTCAATTTCTCTTTCATTCAGATTCATGCTAAACGCACCTTATATACAGAAACATTTCGTTCGCGAAACTGGGAGTTACGCTCTTTATACAACGTTCGAAGTTGAATGTCGTATTTGTTTGGAAAGTTCTTACTTGCGTGAAATGTCACGCCAATCATGTAATCATCATGCCCGTAAAAGTTGATTCGAGCTGGAACATCAGGATTGTTAACGATGTTAACAAGAATCTGTTTGTTTTTTACAATCTGATTGATGATGAACGTAAATTCCTCAATAGGAAACTCTCGATCTGTCATGCGATCTGCGATATGAATACCAGCTTTCAGAAGAAAGGCGTATCCGTCAAATCGAAGATGTTTTGTTCCGACATCATTCAGAAACTCACGAATCAGATTACGGTTGCGATAACGATTTTCAGTCAACATAATATATTCCTCACAATGATTTTGATGTGATTATTTTATCAAACTACGGCAATAAGTCAACAGATTTGTGAATTCTTTTTCTGTTAAAACAGTTTCGTTCTCTTTACTGCGACCCATTGAGTGTGTCAGAGTTGCGTTACCTGTAGCTTTCAGAGCACGTCGGAAGCTGTCACTTTGTTCAAGCATTGCAAGATATGCATTTTCTAAAAGCGCTTGATAGGCTTCACTTCTACGAGCAATAGGTTGTCCTTTCCAGTACAGAGTTTGATCTCTGTACCACTTTTTCTTTTTACCTTTAAACTTCGCAGCTTTTCCTACTAATGTACATACGTGCGCTTGCATATCAGGATTACTGAATTTCAGTGATTGTAGAAATCCTTCCATTGAGTTCACCTGAACACCGTCGAACACAAATGGATGAGGAGCAAAGTTGCTTAAAGACGCTGCTGGATATCCAGCACCTGAACCGATGTCCATGGTTTTCTCCCAAAAAAGAAGGGAGCACAAAGGCTCCCTTAAAGATTACGCGCTTTTGCGCTTACCGCGACGAACTTTAGATTTCTTTTGTGCTACTGGAGCACGTTTTTCGGTCGCTTTAACACCGAACACTTCTTTCAGTTGTTCGGCACTGAACAGTTTACCGTTCAGAATCAGTGCTTCACCGTCTTTCACAGTTGCATAAACGCGAGCGCTTGCGCGGGTCTGTGCAAACAGAGGGTCGGTCACACGATCCAGATGGCTACGGGTGGATTTATATGTTTTCTTGCCGAAGCGAGAAGATGTGGCAGTTGGCGCCGCTTTCAGTGCTGCTTTTGCGATTTCGTCATTTGGGAATTTAGCCAGATGACGTTTCAGTTTGGCAACTTTGTTTTTTGCAAAGATACCGTCAGATTTGTACAGAGCGTAACGGGCTTTCTGAGAAGCGGAAGTATTTTTACCAGCCATTTTTAATTTCCTTTCATTGCCGACAAAGTGCGTATCAATGCCGGATGTTTAAAATGACCCTGCGAACAGGGTCGCGTATTATCGAACCAGATTGTGAACTTCACGTTTAATGAAGTTGCGAACTGGGAAGCTCAGATGTTTTGCGTACTTGAGCGCTTCGTTATGCAGATTATCAAAATCGGCAATTTCTGTCAACACTGCCTGAGCATTTTTATTTCTGCTCATTGCCTTAACCGATAGCAGACGTTGGATTTCACTCAGTACGTCAATGGACGCACCCTGATTTTCATGACCTTTCAGATATGAACCGAACTGCTGGGAAGTTGCAGATTTGATGATTGCAGTAATTTCTTTACGCATTTTTATTTCCGTATTTTACCTGGATATTTTTCCAGTGAGTTGTAATAAGCTGACGAGCCTTTGGATCTTCTTTAGAGATAAAACCGTCAACCACGTTAGGATCAGGAACATGAGTCAATCGACCATTCGGAAGAAGAACGATGTCGCCCAATTCTAGTCCTACAGTACGATCACCAACAGACACGATTGTTCCCCATTCGGGGATTTCACCTTGCTGTTCGCGACCAATAATCAATCCGGATTCGGAAGTAATTTCTTGTCCTTTGCGACGTGCAAAGACTTCAATGATTACTGATTCATCTAGCGCTTTCATTTAAATCTCTTAATTGCTTAACGTGAGATTATAATAGCATAACCTCACGTCTAGTAAACTTAGAATTTAATCAGGTCTTCTGGTTTATTACCGCCCAGAGAAACGAGATTATCCATACGGAAAGTACGAAATTCGTTAATATCAAGATCGAAGAAACGAACACTTTCCATGTTCTCGGCACGTTTTTCCTGACCTTTTGTTTCGGTAGTCAGAACATCCGGAGCTTTTTCTGTAATCAGTCGAGACTGTAGAGTCCCACGACGAACGGTTACAGAACCGTCAACTTTCTCGAATACAATTTGGACTTCACCAGTGCGTAGAATTGCCTGCAATGCACGTTTGTAAAGAGTCAGTTCGTTTTTAGTCAGTGAATTCAGATCGATTTTCATTTTGCCTCAGTTTTTAACAGTTCTTGGAAGTTTATCATTGATGTGTTCCCAGTTCAGTAGGTTCAAATGTCGCTTATCGAGTTTTCGAACGGTTATATTAGATTCGACAAGAATATTTGTCCAGTTGTCTGGATTGCGCGGATAATCGACACAGTAAACAAGTTGTTTAATGCCAGATTGGGCAATCGCCTTCGCGCAATCAGCACATGGGGAGACCGTGACGTACATCGTCGCTCCTTCTATGCTGATACCACGTTTTGCTGCATACAGAATCGCATTCAGCTCCGCGTGTATTTCGTTTTTCTGGGACCATTCGGTATGTTTATTTCCACAATCCTCATGCATGTGCCCATTCTCGTCTGTCCAACCTTCGTCATGAGCAACGTCACAACAGTTTGCTTGTCCAGCGGGTGTCCCATTATATCCCGTTGATATAATGCGTTCATCTTTGGAGATCAACGCGCCAACTTTCCAGGATATGCATTTACTTTCTTGCGCTACGATGTAAGCAAGTTGCATTAATGAAGTTGATTTCAATTTACGAGCCTTTCGTCTTGACCACGGGGAGCACGAGGAAGTCCTTCATGCCAGATATAATCTTCGGTAACAGGATTGAACATAATGGTATAAAGCAGTCGCATAGGAAGCATTCTCATACCACGTTGTGTTACCATCACTTGAACAAGATATATGAAATCGCGCTGTTTGTCAACATCAACCGCATGAATTTTGAAGCCCTTTCTCAGGGCTTCTTCGGACAATGCAGTGGCGAATTCGTGAATTTTTGGTTCAAAGATTACATCGAATTCTTTGCCTTTCATTTCTTCATTCGCTCCACATCAAGTTTTTCATGCTTGAGTTCATTTTGTAGAACTTTCCACATCGTATCGTCCATATCAACTGAATATACGGAATTACGAGTCTCAATGAAACGTCCTTCGTCGGATTCAAACGCACGTTCAACCCATGAAGTTCGAATGCTATTAGAGAAGGAAACTTGTCCTTTATAACCAGTTACACAGATAACGTGTAAACCAGTAGGCTCTCTCAGTCTTTCGTCTTGAGTTGGCCAACGAAAGAAATCGGACTCAATCAGATGTCCTTTTACAGGCTTCATATTACTTTCAACACGTTCAGGAATCATTTTTTCACCTCGAAGTTGAACTGATACGGAACGATTTCAAGAGTTTGTAAGCATTGACGCCAGAACGCAATTTTTTCTCTTGGATAATCAGTTCGTTGTATCTCTTTTTTGAAAAGCGCGACTTTCACGCGCTTTGGAGAACCATCAAGTAAGTCTGCCAGTCGATCTTGAGTTTGCATCAACTTTTCGTTGACAAGCTCGGCACCTTCGAATACTTGAGCCTGTCCACGATCAAACAACACTTGACGACGACCTTTAAAATCTTTATAGGTAATCGCGTATATCATTAGATGTCCGTTTGTTGTACTTGCCACACTTGAACGCCCAGCATGTCCCACATGTCCACTACTTGCTGACGATCATCAACAGCGTAAAGAACATTGAAGTTAGGCTCGATGTGCTCCCAGAAGATTTCTTCCTTAATGATGGAGTCACGACGCTGATCGCCCTGTTTACGTTGGAAATGATAATCGCTTTTTGCGTTGTTGTCAACAAGCCATTGCTTGGTGATTTCTTCGCAAACACCGTCACGTCCTGACAGGGTGATGATTTTCCAGTCTGGGTGAACTGTGCGAATCATTTGCAGAAGATCGATCACATGTTCGTTCGGAGAATCTTCACCAACGCGAGACCATTCGAAAGGACCACGGTCGTTCATCAGCGCAAGAGTTCCGTCCAGATCGAAGATAACAGCTTTCTGGAGGTTATGGTTCGGTTCGTAACGACGCAGACCACCAAACTGTTCCATGAAGCTCAGGTATTGCTGTTTCAGAATCTTCGGATCCACAGAAGCTTCACGTGCCCAGTTACGTTGTGTCAGTTCACGAATATCGACACTGAAAACCTTCAGTTCAAACTGTGCATTGTTCTCTTTAGCAAACTGTTCCCAGTTCATGCGATATGCCGCATTCAGGTTAGTATCACTAACGATAACAGAAATGCCTTTTTCAAGAGCACTTTTTGCCATTGCGAACTGAGTTTCGGTTACCATTTTCTCACGCTGACCGGTGAATTTGTAATCCTTCCACGCGCTGAACATGAACATGGAACGACGAATATCATCACGGTTCAGGTTAACGATTTTGCCTTGGCTGCGTTTCACTTCTTCCTGTGCCCACGTAGTTTTACCACATGCGGAAGGTCCTACTGTCAGAATAATTTTAGCCATTATTGTTTTAACACCTTTATAGTTTCGTTTTGAATAAGAACGTGAGTATTCACGTCTTCCAAGCTTTTGCGTAGTTCTATGCTATCATCATATGAGATTGCAATCAAGACCTTTTTTTCGTCCAAGATTCTTAATGCATTCTCAGGAGTCAGAACGTAGAAATGCGGAACATAAACTGATACCGCAGTCGCCTCCTCGGGTTCAAACTTAATAACAGGAGCGTCTGGGACGCTCTGGACTGATTTACAACCTGCAAGTAATAGCAGAGAAGCAAGAATTATTTTTCGCATCTTTCCGTAGCTCCTGTGTTGCAAGATAGAGTATCGGCGGCTTTCTTAAAGCTTTCATTAATCTGTTTCTCAATCAAATCGGGGCGTTTGATGATTGTTGATTCGCGCCCTTTTTTGCTATTCAGATCGTCTTTAACAGCACGATTTTTTGACTCAAGTTCTTTTTTCTTGGAATCATATTCAGCTTTGGCGGCTTTATAATGCTCAATGTCCTTGAGCATTTCATTTTGTTTTGTAACAAGTGCTTCGATCTGTTTGTTCGAAGCACCTAGATCTTCCGACAGATCAGAAATTTTGTTATTCTGATATACGAAAGCTCCTATAATCAGTGCGATTAAAAGATAAGGAAGAAATTTCATAGACAACCTGACTTTTTAAGATAAATTATCTTGCTATTCAATGTGTCGGCGTATCGCTGGGCAGCCTTAGAATTCGGATTGTTTCCACCAAAATATGATGCAACTGCTTTTCTGTAATTACCGTTGTGACGCTTTTTCCAGTATTCAAGTTCGGCTATTGCAAACTCTGACGAAAACTCCCAATCATGTTGTAATAACAAGACTGTTTGTTTTCTATTTAATGGCACCCGACTAAGATTATTTGCGAATTCCTGATCTTTTAATCGTGCTTCAACCGTAGTTAAAAGATTCCCAAATATTCCGTATGAATCGGCTTTTGGATTTTTCAGCTTAACACCAGCGCTGCTTTCCTGCCAGGCTATTGCTGCTAAAGTCCATGAAAGATCATGCTCCTTACCTCGATTGTATGCGTATCTGAGAACTTCAACTTGTTCCTTTGAAAATTCACACTGTTCGGCACTCACTGCTGCGTTTGCGTTAAACGCGAGAGAGCCAATTGCAAGGGTTGCTCCTAATATTAGCTTTGATAACATATTTTCTCCAAACAAAGAGGAACAAATTTGTTCCTCTTTCAAATTAAATCTTATCGGCGAGTTGATTAATAATAAACGCAACGTCTTCCTTTGACAAGCTAGAAAACATAACGTTATGAATATCAGTTTCGTCGTGACATTTGGCAGTATAACCACCAACTAAGATATCGTTGAAATCATCGGCAACAAATTCTTTGTGACGAATGTTCAAACGAATCGAGGAATCAAGACTGTTTCCGATAATGACGTAAAAACGTTCACCGTTAACATCGACGTTAGGCATGGTTTCATTAACAAAAACATCACCAACGCGCAGTTCGGAACGAAGAAAAAGTATCATTTCCTCAACGAGATCGGAGATAATTTCTTTACGTTCGGCAGCACGAAGTTTCTGACTTGCTTTAGCTTTCACCTTCGCATTGCTTTTCTGACAGAATTTAATTTTAAGATCTGTAAGATAACCGACCGGACGACCTTTTTCGTTGAACACTTGGATTCCATCAGTTGTTCCGTTAGGAGCAAAATGTTCAACAACTTCGGTCACGTTAACAGTATTAGGGTAGTATTTCATAATTATTTCCTCATTAACTTTGTTTATGTGTATCTTACAGCATACAGGAATGATGTCAAGCGAAAAGATAGATTTGTTTCTGAGTGTTGAAAAATGCTTCCATGCTGACAACTTGCTTGGTTGACAACTCTTTGATCTCTGCAAATTCTTTAAACCAAGCTTCCGCATGTTTAATCATACCATCGTTGATGTAGTAAGGATTATTTTTGCTCAAGTTGCAGTGTGCATACTGGTACATTTTGCGACGAGCGATTGCTTTGATGTCTGCGATAGTGATTTTCATAATTAACTCCGTTTCTGTGTTTCGTTTCGATGTGTGTATTATGCCAAAAAGCCCCTGCTTACGCAAGGGCTTTTTTTCATTTATCGCAATTTAATTGCGGAGTCTACACCAGTAGAGAACTTGGCAGATGTACTTGCATCAACGATGATTTCACATTTCTTTGCAACGTTGTGATAGCCTTTGCCTGTCATACCGAAAATGAAGCTTGCTGGGAATTGACCGGTCATTGCTTCGTATTGCTGACAGATATCAAGCTTACGAGACTGTGACAGTCGGAAATCATTTCGTCCAGCTTCCATTGTGATCTGTAGTTCTTTGTACAGAGAAGAATCAAAGTTCGGCATTGTTTCTTTCAAGAACTGAAACATCGCTTTCGAGCCGCCGTCACCGTAGCGACCTTTAAAGGTTTTATCAACGATGTCACCGAGATCTTTCACGTACATATCAGGAACTTGCGCTTTCTCTTGAAGCTTCGTTGTGTAGTTACTCAGAACGTTCTGAGATTCTTTATCGAATTTACCGATGTTTGTTTCCATTCGGACGGCAGTGTTATGATAGCTGATCACTGTTCCGATTGCACCTGCTGCCAGAAGAACGATAACTGCCAGTGTTGCTAAAAATGCTTTCATTTATATTCCTTAGAATCGACGATATCGACTAAAATTTGTTGTTGATACGCGATGAATCCCGTAGGAAACACCACATGAACCTGCAATACCAATCAGAACTGCTAACAGCATGACCCAACCTGGCGGCTCAGATTCATCGGTGAGATAGTCAAATTCTTTCATAGGAGTTCGTTTAAACTCTTTCGCTATGATGTCAATTTGTTCACCAAGATATCCAGCATCAAGCTCGCGATCATGACTATTCATTCGTAACATGGAATGCAAAGTCTGATTTTTATAACCGTCTGCTAACGATGTGCTTCCGAACCACTTAACTTTGTTTTCATCGACACCTATTACCATCACGACATCATTTTTCTTACCACTCAACCACTTATATTTCAATGCATCAAAATAATCATAGTCTTTGTCAGTCAGAATCACCATGACGTTAACTTGAATCTGTGAACCTAGCGTTTTAAGACGAGAGTTAATGTAATCGTTCCAACCTTTCGTGTCAAGCTTTGTTTTGTTAATTACATGATCAAAACGATAATAATCGGTCACATGAGGATATTCAGGAATGTCGTCTTCATACTTTTTGATCAAGCTCTTATCGTAATGGAAAATGCTGTCCTTCACACCTTTGATCTGATTCAGATAACCACTTTCTATAGATGCAGGTTCACCGATTTGCACTTGAGTCCAGCGAGGAGGCTCTTTACGACCTGCTGAGTCAATACGGTTTATGTTCAGATTTCCCACGTTAGTGTACACAGTCCAATCCCATTCAGGAATAGTTCTGCTGCAAGTGCTACACTGACGATGTGACGAACGGTTTTTACCAGATCCTGTTGTCACAGTTCGACAGTTACAGTCATAATATTCGGTTCTAGGATTATAGACTTTCTGCTTATTGGTTACATAACCATTCAGAATCTGATAATCCCATGCAGGATAATACTTACCAGCATAGAAAACCGCGCATGTTAATGCAATTGTCAATGCAATGTGAATCGCGTATTCCCCGATTCCTCGATTCTGTTTGTAATAAAATGCTGCTGCAAGAGGCACCAGCATTGGAATAGCCATTACTAGCCAAATCATGAGATTTGTTCCATGTAGAGTTTTTTGATGTCTTCGGAAAACACTAATTCATTAACAGCGAATTCGTCTTTCCAAAGATGTTCGGTCAGATTTGCACTTGCCTTTTCCATCAGACCGTATTTTTTAGTCCAAACAACATCGGTATCACCGTATCGAATTTTATTTACGTTGATGATCAAGAGTTCGTAAAGACTCAACGTTTCCATTCGTTCCGCACGTTCACCGAAGATGAATTTCAGATGTGCTTCATCCGTCTGACGAATAAGAAAATCAAACAGATCGTCCTTCTTACGCATGTAATCCACTTGATCGATGAACATCATCATGGTTAATTTCATTTTAAAGCTCCGTTCCGTCCCAATCGACGACAATGATACTAACATCAGGAGCCGCCATGTCAATGGCTTTTGAGATTTCTTCCCAGTCACCACCTGCTACACCGGCACCGATACGAGGAATGATCAGAGTATGACCTTTGATCATAGTATTGATGTTGACGAATGCTTTGTAAAGTGCCGCAAGACGAAAATCTTTACCCGGATAATATTGCGTGTATGAGTTGAAGATCGTCACATTGCGACTAAGAGACACAGGACGAGATTCTCCTAGCATGAACATAGATTTGTTCTGACGATGCATCAGATTATAAAACAGTCGATCCTGTTCTTCAACCTGAGGAAATTTAGATGCGATCTGAGGAGCGATACCACTTCCCATCGCTGCGTGACAGTTGCAACCGTGAGTAAAGAACACTTTTCCAGATTCAACATCAGGATCATTATCATGTTCAACTGCGGTTAACATCATTCGAACGAGATTGCCTTTTACGTATGACTTAATCATAATATTCTCCAAGAGAGGGCCGAAGCCCTCCTATTATTCTTTCACAAAAACATCAACGTTTTTAACGAGCATTGATTTGATTTGTTCGATCATTCGATCGGCGTCGAATCCGTTAAACGTAAGCATAATCAGACCAAACAGATAACGTTTATCATCTTCTTTCGTTTTGATCTGTGCTTGAATTGCGAATTCTTTTCGATCTTTTCCTCGATTCTGATTATAGAAATCGCGAACGTAACGCAACGAATCAGAGAATGCATTTGCGTACATATCATCGAATTCATTAATTCGTTTCAGGGACAGTTTATCAGCTTCGAACATCTGGCGCAAGTCATCCGTTGCATTTTCTGCACAACATTCCCAAAGACGCTTACTATTACTGATGGAATCTTTGGTGTGATGCAAACTGCAATACCAGTCCGTTTTCAACTTAAACATGTTGTCGGTCATTACCGCAACATAACCTTCGATGCCTTCCGCCGCGCGAGTTTGTTTAATCCACTCTTCTGGATTCTCATCCGGTTCGAAAAGTTCAACAACACGACCTTTGAATCCTTTAATTCGAAAAATAGTCTGAGGATCCAGATACTCACCGGTGACATTATGACGAACGTTAAGAACAATTAGACGAGGTTCGGAATAGCCCAGTACGATACGATTTTCAGGAGAAACCCATTCCATGTTTACGGTATAATCTTGCATCGTAGTTTCAAGCACAGCGGCTCGAAATTCTTTGTTCTCAGGCAGATTCAACCACGAAGACGCTTGTTTAACTTGTTCGGATTCGACCGAAGTTTTGCTTTTCAGGAACAGATATCCCTGATCTTGATACGAACTAATCAGTGAACCATCTTCTTTCGTCATGTAGAACATGATTTTTGAAAGATCCAGATTCATCGTCATAGGATTTTCATTCAGATTGAAGAACTTTTGCATAGGACGTGCCATAATACGAACTGGTTGGTCTTTGCTGTCAAGTTCAAACATAATTCCACGTGCTTCCAACGCGTCAGGAAGAAGCCAATCTGAATATGATGCAATATGATAGCTAAACACTCGGACTTTCGTTCCCAGTGAGGTGAAAGCGTCACGATAGAAGAATTTTGAGTTTTCTTCAAGTGCGGTTAACTTCATCAAGTTTTTAAATAATTTTTTCATAATTTTCCGAACTGTATGTTCCACTCAGGTTTAAATTGATTGATAAAACGAGGTTCTTCCGTATGCATTGTGGTAATCAATACGGAACCAACATCAGTGTTTATCGTTAACGCGACACATTTTCTAATGAAAATATCGACTTTCTTTCCAGATTTTATTGCTTGTTCCAACTTTTCGGTTTTCTGAACATTAGATGGATTTGCATTCTTCCAATATTTGGAATTTCTGTAAGTGTCCATTCTTTTCCAGAAGCAATTTGTTTTACCAATATACACTAATTCATCATCAATAGCAATCGCGTAGATAACATTTGTTATTTCTTTCGGTTTAATGAAATTCCTCCGAATGCGATCGCCGTCCATATCTAACTTCACTAAATGGGTAAATTTAAATCGATTCTTTAAAACATTCAGTTTATCCTTTTTTGATAAGTGTTTGTATTTCATTTCATTAAATCGAGTAGATTATTCTCGAATAACATGTTTGTAATTTTAGCTAACGTATCACCGTGACAGGCTCGTGGTTTACAAAAACATCCCAGACGTTTGCCTCTTAATTCCTCAAAGTCTTTCTTCGTTAACTTGCCTGTTCGGATTTGCTCTTTTATCCACGCTTTGTGAAGTTCGATAGCAACTCCTCTGCCGTACTCTTTAACAGTAAATGGATTTCCCCATTTACTAGGACGACCGATGAAAACATCATAGCATTCTTTTGATTGATTTACAACAATTGTTTTCATAAAAGAAAAGGGAGCACGAGGCTCCCTTGATGGTTAGAGAATAGGATAGGCTGATTTCATGTTTTTCAAGAAATCGGATGTTACTTTCGGATCAATTTGCGCGATCAGATAAGAGCTAAGTTCTGCTTCCTGTGCTGCAACTTGAACAGAATCGGAGTTCAACCATTTACGAATCCATGGAATAGGATGACGCATTGATGGAATATCACATGGAAGACCAGCAGAAATCATTCGGCTACGAGTCAGATAGTCCACATAATTGTTCAGAGTTTTATGATTCAGTGTTGCCATTGTTCCATATTTAAACAGATGATCGATCCATTCTTTTTCTTGTTCAGCAACTTCCAAGAACAATTTAACAGCTTCTTCTTCACACTCTTTGGCAATTTCGATCATTTCAGGATCATCTTTACCTTGCTGCCAAATACGCAGCATATATTGTGTGCCTTTCAAGTGCAGTTGTTCATCACGCGCAATCAGACGCATAATTTTAGCACTGCCTTCCATTTTCTTATCTTCCGCAAATGCAAAGGTGCAAGCAAACGAAACATAGAAACGAATTGCTTCCAGTGCGTTAACGGCGTGCATACACAGATACAGTTTCTTTTTAATATCTCGCAGCATCAAACGTTTATAATTTTCATTAACTTCCGTCTCTGCTGTAAAGTTATTACAGAAATGATGATAATCAGTGGTCGCGTTAATCAGTTGGTCGTAATAACGGGTAACAGCATCAGCACGCTTCATGATTGCAGAATCAAGAACGATTTCGTCAAAGATCTTGGACGGATCTTCGTACACGTTGCGCATAATGTGTGTATAAGAACGACTGTGAATTGTCTCCGAGAACGCCCAGGTAGGAATCCATGTGTCAAGTGTTACGTCAGATACAATGGACATAAAAGCAGTGTTAGGAGCGCGTCCCTGAACGGTATCGAGTAAGCTCTGATACTTCAAGTTGGAAGTAAAGATATGTTTTTCATGTTCTGGTAAATTATCATAATCGATTTTATCACGAGTTACGTCAACCTCTTCAGGACGCCAGAAGAAACTCAACTGCTTTTCAATTAAGTTTTCGAACATTTCATGTTTCTGGGTATCGTAACGCGCAATACCAGGTTCATCACCGAAAAACATAGGTTGCATTAAGTGATTAACAGGTGTTTTATTAAAAACAGTTGCCATTTTATTCCTCTAAAGGGGTCTTTCGACCCCAATTCAATTATACTTTACAAGTTTCGCAATCAGCGGCTTCTTCAACAACGCTTTCCGAACCGTCTGCACCGTCTCGGGTGTTATGATAGTAAATGGTTTTAATACCATGAACTTGCATAAAGATCAAGTCGGCAAGCATAACTTCCATCGGAACTTTATCACCAGGATAAATGTACGGGTTGGAATAAGTGTTTGCACTGATTGACTGATCACAGAATTTTTGCATGATAGCAACCAGAGACAGATAACCTTTCATACCTTTATCTGCCATTTGCCATGCTAGTTCATACTCGGAAGCTAAAATTTCAACTTCAGGAACAAGCTGATTCAGTACACCGTCTTTAGACTGTTTTACACTCAGCAACTGACGAGGCGGCTCGATACCGTTCGTGGAGTTGGTGATCTGTGAACTTGATTCACAAGGCATCAGCGCTGACAACGTAGAGTTACGAAGACCATATTTCATGATGTCGGCACGAAGCGCTTCCCAGTCCATACGATATACTGGATCAACCAGATTGTCAACAGTTTTCTTGTATCGATCAATCGGTAGAACGCCGCGAGAATATGACGTTTTGTGGAAATATTCACAAGCACCACGCTCTTTTGCTAATTCCATCGAAGCTTTAAGCAGATAATACTGGAATGCTTCCATCATTTCGTGAACCAATTCATTAGCTGAACCGTCTGAATATTTCACGTAATTTTTCGCGAGATAATAAGCAAAGTTGGTAATACCGATGCCTAATGAACGACGTTTCAGACCTTTTAATGCTGCTTCCATCGGATATTCTTGATAATCAAGCAGATTATCCAGTGCTCGAACAGCAACGCGGGCAGCTTTTTCGAAATCATGAAGACTTTCAATTTTACCAAGATTGAACGCCGACAGAGTACACAGAGCAATCTCGGATTCTTCGATATTCTTCGTGATTGGATAAGTCGGTAAACAAATCTCAACACACAAGTTGGACATCTTAATAGGTTCATCGAAAGGACTGTTTTCGTTAACGTTGGTCACAAACTGAATATAAACGCGACCAGTGTTAGCTCTTTCCATCATTGCAGTCGTGAAAATGTCACGCGCTTTGATACGCTTCTTACGAATCGTAGGATCTTTTTCCAGCGTTTCATACAGTTCTTTGAACTTCGCTTCATCTTCAAAGAAATAATCGTACAGGCGACCGGCTGCAACGTCTGGACTGAACAGAGTTACATAATCATCGGCAACCAAACGTTCGAACATCAGTTTATTGATTTGTAGACCATAATCAAGCTGACGAATGCGGTTTTCATCAACACCTTTGTTATTTTTCAGAACAATCAGCTTTTCGAATTCAAGATGCCACATAGGATAATACAGAGTTGCCGCACCACCACGAACACCGCCTTGTGAACACGATTTAACAGCAGTCTGGAAATGTTTCCAGAATGGAATAACACCAGTGTGTTTGACTTCACCAGAGCGAACTTGACTTCCTTCCGCACGAATTCGACCAGCGTTAATACCGATACCAGCTCGTTTACTAATATAATTTACGACTGCGGCGGCTGATTCGTTAATTGATTCGAGACTGTCACCGACTTCAATCTTAACACAACTTGAGAACTGACGGGTTGGGGTGCGAACGCCTGCCATAATTGGGGTTGGCAAACTAATAATCTTACCGGCAACTTGATCATAGAAATCTTTTGCATGTTGAACCTTTTTTTCTTCTTCTTGATGCAGACACATACCGATCAGCATATATGCATACTGAGGAGTTTCATAAATTTTACCGATAGAACGATTCTGAACCATATATTTTTCACGGAACTGAATGACACCTGCATATTCATATGTCATATCATTTTCGTGATCAAGATGTTTTTCCAGCTCGTTAATTTCTTCTTCGGTCCATTTTTCGAGAATCTCAGGATCGTAAACACCGATTGCTACGTTCTGACGAATAAGATCAATAAACGGAATAGGATCATATTGTCCGTAAACGTCTTTACGAAGTCCGAACATTGCAAGACGACCTGCAACTAACTGATAATCAGGTTCTTCTACAGAAATAAGATCAGCCGCGGTTTTAATAACCACTTTCTGAATATCGGATGTTTTCATGTTATCAGAAAGTGAATCGAGAACTAGGGACAGAAGTTCGTGAGTGCTAACAGAAGTTCCTTCACGTGCCCATTCAATTACACGTTCAATTTTAGCAGGATCGAAATCCTGTGTAATTCCGGAGTTTTTAATTACTTGCATTTTATTCCTATACGCTAAAAGGATATTTGATTGCAGGATGATGTTCATAGCCTTCGACTACAAAATCATCAGGAGTAACCCACGTTAAAACATCTTCTAAAGTTTTAATTTCTGGATTAATCCACATGGTCGGTGCTTTAAATGGAACTCTGTTTAGTTGTCCTTCCTTCATCAACACCTCGTACTGATTATCGTAAATGTGAACATTTACAATTTTATGATAAGCCTTTCCAGGTTTTAATCCTGTAATTTGAGCCATCAGTTTGAGCAAGACAAAACACTGAATCTGATTGAAAACCTGACCTAATAGCAGATCGTTACTTCTCTGAAAACTGTTCAGATAAAGCTTATCACCTAGAATACTGAATTGATGGGTGTGCATACAAGGACGCAGACATCCGAATTCGAATTCACCTGGATTCCAGAAAGTCAGAATTTCACCACGGTCATCTTTTCGATTTCGAAGATTATCGTATATTTTGCGCAATTGGTCAAGTGAATCGCCATACATGTTTGTCCACTGACGACCCTGAACGCCATACACTCGTCCCATATCGTCCTCACCTTTACGATTGGGGTTCTTCAACCAAGCTTCATTTTCGTTGGCGTTAGCATTCCATGTGTTACAACCTATGGCTCGAAAATCGGCAGCATTGTCGTATCCTCGTAGATATCCAAGCAGTTCAGCAATAGCGCCGCGATAAAATGTTTTGCGAGTTGTTACCATAGGAACTTCGTTCTGATCGACATTATAGACCAAATCGGCGTTGATTAGTGTCAGACATTGTGTTCCAGTTCGTTCGTTCTTAACCCATTGTCCTTCAGACAGGACACGACGAACCAGACTAAGATATTGGTGCATAGATTCTTTCCGTTATTGTTATTGGACATTCTTGAATATGAACTTTTGCATATTTGGTAACTATCTTATCAGTTAATTTGAACTTATGCAACAAAGGACGATAATCAAATTGAACATCATGCTCCATTTCTTTTTGAACACCGATCGTGGTGATGTGCATGAAATCAATTTCACCGTATTGAACGGCTTGAACTATGATAGAAGGACCACCGATAACAGCGATATCGTTTCCTACAGTGGCTTTAACTTCTTCAATAACACGTTTGAAGTCGCCTGAATAGACGTAATGAGGACGATCACCGTTTTTACATCGGACTTGGGAGTCGTTAGACAGTACAACGTGAACACGATTAGGAAGCAGACTAGGAAGACTTCTGAACGTCTGGGCACCCATAAGCAACACTTTGTTAGCTGTCAGTTGTTTGAAACGTTGGAGATCTTCCCTGCAAGAACCCCAAGGAAGTTTGTTTTCGTTTCCGAATTCGAAATATGTTCCTGTAGCAAATACAGCAATCATTTTTATCACTCCGATAAAAAAAGCGACCCGAAGGTCGCTTATGAAATTAAATCTCGTTCAGAAGATCTTTCAGATCGTCGTCAACGTTGGAAGTGTCAACTGTTTCAGTTTGAACACTCTGAGTTGGTTTTTCTGACTGAGTTGGCTTGTTGAAAGCTGCCATTTCAGCGTCGAAATCATCAACTGCGCGGGTCTGACGTGCAGAACCACCCATCACTTTATCAAACGCAGTTTTCAGCGTTGCAGCGTCTTTGAACTTGTCAGGACCTGCGATAGAAGTAATATCGTGCATTGATTCCAGAAGATTCTGTGCAAATTCATCGTCGTCAATGTTTTTGATCGGAGATTGTTTCTTAAACTGCGCGTCGTCGTAGTTCAGATGTTCACCGACTTTCTTAACAGAAAGAATGAAGTCTGCACCGTCAAACGGACAAGTTACGTCAATCGGATCAATACCGAGATCTTTATCACCGGCAGCGGCTGCTTGAATCTTATCGAAGATTTTAACACCGAAGCGATATTTAAAGACTTTACCAACATTTTCTGGATGAGCTGGATCAGTTACGATCAGAATGTTAGCCCAGTAAGAAGTTTTGCGCTTCAGGTTCTGGTATTCGGTTTTATCAGTGTTATACAGGTCATGCTCTTTCAAATAACCACACACTGGACAAGAATCAAAATCACCGTGAGTTGAAGTACAGTTTTCGATATACCATTTACCGTTTTTGCGGAAGCCGTGATTAATCAGCTTAACAAAAGGCATATCTTCGTCAGTGCGACCTGGCAGGAAACGAATTACAGCTTTACCGTTACCTTGCTTATCAACTTCTAATTTCCATACATCGGCATCATCAGATTGAAAACCTGAATTACCTTGAAATTTTTCCAGTTGCTGTTGCAGTTTGCTCGGGTCTTTACGTTTGAATACTGACATTTTTATTCCTTTTACAGTTTTTAAGTTTTTAACAGTTTATTTTCTTGAATAACTTTAATAAAGCATTCTTTAATTTTTGCTTGATCAAAGTTGAGTAAACTACGATACGCTTTAATCTTCGGTGCGTAATCGTTCGTCCACACTATGTTGTTCATAGTATCATATTTAGTGATGAACTTAAACAAACAATCTAACATCACAAACGTTTCGTAATGAATTACGTTTTGCTGAATCATTCGGAATAACCAAGGATTATTCTTTGATGTATCGCTTATAACGTCCGCAAACTTGATTTTTTTATTTTCGCAGAAAAGGAGTAAGTTGTCAACATCTTCTTTAAAAATCTTTTCAGATTTCAACAACTTACCTTCGAATTTGCGATAAAAACTCAGTGCGTCCGAATCGGATAGTTCACCGATCCATGCATTCGGGTTAGCAACAAAGTTGCTGATCATTAATTCGCTCAAGTCGCCAAGATTATATTTCTTGGAAAGACGCTCGAAGAAATTCCGGTCTTTTCGACGCAGATAACTTTTTTCAGTGGCGTTAATCTTCCAATTATACTTGATAACATCATAGTTACCTTTAAAATGGCGACTCAGCATTAAGTATAAGCAGAAAACGCTATAGCCATTGATTGAGCGACCCGGTTGAGGTGGCTTTTTCAGACTTAACAGCATTTAGTTCAATTTGCTCCGCTTTTAGCTTGGCAATCAATACGTCAGATATTAATAGGGGAATATCTTCAACGTCAATATTATTTTTGTCTGCCCATTCGATCATGGCTTCCAAATAGCTACAGTCGTCCTGTAGCTTTTGGTTTTCAATCTCGATGGAAACGACCGTCTTACTTTTTGAAAATTCGGTCATAGGTGTCAACAACTTCCTCAGATTGAGATTCGAATGCATCACGTTCCTGCTTATGATAGATTTTCAGCAGAGAATTGAACATGGAACTTTCAACACCGAGTTCAGTCTTGGCACGATCTTTGATGTCTTTCAGTTTGTCACCTTCAGCTTCCATCATCGTTTTCACGTTAGAAGCTTCTTTGATCATGTCAGCCAGTGCAGCGGAATCAGTATCAGCGTTAAAAACTTTCTTTTCTTTTTTCGGTTTCATTGGTTTCTTCCCATAACGGTCGTTGTAATTTTGTTGCCATTCATCGTCAACACTAAAAGGTTTTACAGTTTTAGGAGTAGTCATATCAAAAATCGTCCATATCTTGCATTAATTTCGTTAAACCGTTTTTTACGAGATATTTGTAAATCTTACCACGACCTGCAGGTTTGACTTCAAACTGTCGTAAAATCTCGCGCTCAATGTTATCAGGAATAAGGTCTAAGTCAAGAAGTTTTTCATTTTCTTCGTAACGTTGAAGTTCCTTACCAGTCAGAATTTCTTTTGGATCTTTTGCTTCAAGCAGAGGAGCCAAGAATTTCTTGCTGATAACAGGAGCACGATCACCTTTTTCACGAGTGTAGAAATAGTCGGACTCGGATTTGATGTTTGCAATGGTATCTTTCTGGTCACCACCTATGATTTTCATCAGCAGATCGCGACGAGGAGAACCGTGTTTGCACTTCACCCATTTTTTCATCATTGGCGACCACTGACGAATGCCATATTTGTGCAATTGCGTAAAGTCGCCGTCGGAACTTATTACTAGAACATCACGTTCAGGTCCGAACTTCTTACTGAGGACACCGATTATATCATCTGCCTCGGCTTTGTCAACATCAATACAGATGTACGGAAAATTTTCTTTTACTTCTTTGAAGACTGTATTCAAACAGGTATAAATGTTATCCCAGTCCCAACCGCCTTCATCTTTTTCTTCTTCGTGTTTCAGCTTACGATGTTTCTTATAATAGTAAGCCAAATCACGACGCCAATATCCGTTTTCACCGTTATCGCGAGCGATTACCGTAATAGGATAAGCTTTCTTAAATTTTTTGATATTGAATTTGATACTGTTAAGCGCTACATGACGCATCATATCCATATTCACATCATTCGGTTCAAAGTTTGCAGTGACTGCCGCGATTACGATCTGGCTAAAGTCAATGACTTTGATTCCCGGTTCTTCACCCATAAGGGCACTTAGATTGCTCATATATCTCCGTAATAAATAAAGACAAAACATGAGGACTGAAAATGAGTAAAATCCCATTTCGCGTATCCGACGGTCTAGACGGTGCAGATCAACGCGCTATCAATATCGGATATCCAGATATCAACAATCACACTGACGGTGTGAACGTCCAGTATTTCATCGACTGGAACACTTTACAACATTACGATGAAAAACGCAAGTACAAAAAGAATTTTGCTGTAATTTTTAACGACCGTGTTTACTACGCGTTGCGAGATGTTCCGGTGGACAATTCCGCATCAGCAGGTCCGTTTAACGCAACTCACTGGCAAATGATTCGTAACGACCCAAACTGGATGAACGTTAGTAGCACTCCACCGGGTGGATTACTGCTTGTTCCCGGTGCATTCGTTTCAGCAGATCCAAGCTACTCAGATTTGGATTTCATGCTGCCTCGTGCTCCTCAGAACGGTGATACCGTCGTTATCAAAGATGTTAGCTCAAAAGTTTCTACAATGAAACTTATTGTCAGAACAACCGATAAAGTTTTCGATAACGGACGTTCAGATTATCAGTTAACTTATCCGAAAGCAACTGTTTGGTTCTCATATGACGTAACTATGAATCTTGGTAAGGGTGGTTGGAGAATTAACACTACTAATCCTTCCATTCATCAAAAAACTATAGGACCAACTGCGCAAGGAACTCAACTGTCGGCTGGTGACTCTATCTTCCGTCGTTCCTCGGCTGGTAAGATCACGATGATTTTACCACGTTATGCAAATGACGGTGACACAATCACAACAACTGACTTGGACTTCATGACTCCTACTAACAATCTGACTATTAAAACGCATCCAGGTGCACCTGATAGCTCAATTGGTGAGGTCGGAAGAAAGTCTCAGATTTTCAAAACTTCAGGATGGGGTCGTCTGACATACTCACAATCTCGCGATCTGTGGGAAGTATGGGACGGTGATGAATATGAACGTTGGACTAAAATTGTTCCTACAACTCCAGCTTCGAACATTACTCTTATTCCTAGTGCGCGCATTCTGATCGCAGGTTCATCAGGTGAAATCGTATTCACTCTACCTCAAGCTCCGGCAGATGGTGATACCGTTGAACTGAGTATGAGAAACGCTTCTAAAGGTGTCGTAGGAACTCTTAAGGCTGCGTTAGGTGACAAAATTCACGCAAGCACGACAATGTTCGGTATTCCTCGTCTGAATGATGTTAATTCATTCGAAAACACCTCCGAAGTTCAGGAAATCAAATACGTTTCAACCGGTCACGGTGAACAGATTAAACTGACTTACATGGAAGATAAAAAATCATGGGCAATTGCAGAGCAATCAATCGCTCCGTTCCGTGCTTCTTCTGTAGCGAGTGTTCGTAACGAACCAGGTCTCGTTTTCTTTGCAAACGAAGCCGAGGTTCTGAAAAACAGTGAAGATAGTCCAAGTGACGAATCTGCGGTTACTCCGTTAACTTTGGCTAAAAAGACTGCAACAGAGTCAAGACGAGGTATCGCTAAATTAGCAACTCAAGCTCTTACCAACGCTGGCGTGGATGATTTAACGATTGTTACTCCTAAGAAACTTCATGAGCGCACCGCGCTGGAGGATCGTCGTGGTATCGCAGAAATTGCAACTCAAGAAGAAACAAACACTGGAACAGACGATTCGAGAATTGTTACTCCTAAAAAGTTAGCAGGACGTGCTGCAACTGAAGGAATGACAGGAATCGCTGCGCTTGTAAAAGTTGGCGGTGCAAAACAAGGAACAAGAACTGCTCCTGGTGAAGGGGTCAATAATTTTAACGATCATGCGAAAATTGTTACTCCTAAAGTTCTGTTTGAAAAAACTGCGACTGAAACAAATCTTGGTATGATGTTCTGGGCGACTCAGACGGAAGTTAATGGCGGAGCAGAAGGTAACTTCGTTGTTCGTCCATCGACACTCGCGGCTCGTACTGCGACTCCTACTCGTACAGGTCTTGCTCGAATGGTTGATATGTCAATCGGTGAACATACGAAAAACGTTACCGATAGTCTTGATTCTAACGTATTCATTACACCAAAGGCTCTTGCAAGTCGTGTCGCAAACTATGAAATGGATGGTATCACACGTCCTGCAAAAGATGAAGACGTTGTGGCAGGAACAGACGATACGAAATATATCAATCCGTTGAAGTTGAAATATTTTGCTGACGAAGTTGTCAAGATCGAAGCTCCTGATTCCGACGGACTAAGAATCACAGGAACTGTATGGAAAGGTTTAACGTTCAAAGTATCACAATCAAACGAAACAACTCGCGGAACTTCACGCATCGCAACCGATGATGAAACAAAAGCTGGTGTTCTTGATAACGTGATTGTTACTCCTCGTAAACTGTCATTAAGAACCGCAACCCCTACAAGAACAGGTGTTATCAGACTTGCAACTCCTGCGGAAGCTGCCGGTGGTACTCTCGATAACGTCGCTATTACTCCTGCAACCATGGGATCAGTAATCTCTGATTCTCCAGAATGGGGCGCAACCGAAGTTCGTCGTGGTTCAGTTTACAACGGTTCACTGGGAAATAACTCAGATGCAGGTGCAACATGGCAAGGAAACGATGTCGCTGGCTCAACTCGTGCTCTTGCTAACTACAAACACGAAAGTTATGCAGTTTCTCCTCGAGGACTGAATACGGCATTACAGCATTATTTACCAATTGCTGCTAAAGCTGCTGATACTTCGAAATTCGATGGAATGAATAGTAATCAATTCATGAGAACTGATCAAGATACCAGCACAACGGGTTCTTTGAACGTTGGAAAAAACTCGAATGCTGCTTGGTTCAAAGCAAGCAAGCCTGTAGGAACAGTTACATCTGGTGTGAACATCGGCTGGAATAAAAATAACGGTTCAGGAAGAACTGATTTTATGAACGGAAAAGGATCCGGTGGTGGTGGATTCAACTTCTGGAACGGAAAAGATAATTCAGATTCTGAAATTATCGCCGAGATCGATGGAACTGGTAAAGTAATTGCAACAGGACTTAATATTTCCGGAAAATCTACCATTTCAGACGATGCAACATTTGATAAAGAAGTTCGATATAAAACACAAACTCTCGATGATCGTTTTGTTAACGTTATCGGCGATACAATGACCGGAAACCTGAAATTCAATGGAACATCATATATTGAATTTGCGGATAGTGGTGTTATCGACGGAACGATTAATTATATGATTCACGGAACATGTGGTTCTAACGACTTTGGATACGTTGCAGTAGGTGCAACTGCTGCGGATGCAGGATTCTTAGAAATAGGAACTCAAGATGGTGGAAATGAACCTATTTACGTTCGTCAACGTTCTGGTAAAACAGGATCACCTAACACCATTAAAAACTCCGCGACTCTGCTTGATACCGGTGGTAACACTGTGTTTCCTAAAACAACGTCATCGGATCGTCTTGTCGCTCGCAACACCGGACTTGACGCTATCGCTTGGGGTAATAAAGCTGGCAAATTAAGTAACGCCGGTAACTTGTTCGGTGAAATATGGGGAAATACCTGGTTAAGCGAATATCTAACCAAAACATTTGATACCAAAGTTGATCGTGCAGGTGACACAATCACCGGTTCTTTGACAGTGAAAAAAGATGTTATCGTTGAGGGAAGTTTCAAGATTAAAGTTGGTACGAAATATCTGGTAATTCGTCCTAACCCAGCAACAGAAACAGTTGAATTTGATTGGGAGTAATAAATGAAATTTGCAGAAATTCGAGGCTCCGGCCTCGGTTCTGTTATCGCTGAAAACAACAGCACAAAATATTACATTAAGGTGACCGGATCTCATTCAGATCTAGCCACCGAAAATCGTATTAGTGAAGTTGTAATTAACGATAGCGTAATCAGCGTTTCTCCTTTAAGAGGAATGAACATCCAGCGTTTTGATAACAATATGCAATTCGTTGAAAGTAGAAGTTTTGATCTTTACGGTAGTTTAACCGAACAGTCTTCTATTATGAGCGAATACATTCGTTCTGTGACATCAGGAGTTCTTATTCTGTATTCATACGATGCAATGGGAAATAACACAGTCATAAACGAATTGATGAAAATTTATGGCGCTTCTGCTTGGCCTTGGCATATCAATTCAACAAAAAGATTTGCATGGTGTGGAATCATAGATTGCAAAAACAGTAATATGATCTCAGATGCAATGGGAGGATTGGGAAATAGTTATTTCGCGTCATTGGATTATTACATCGACACGATGGAAGATATGGGTGTTACAGGTGCTGGCAATGTTATTATTCAAGATCCTAATGAATATTCAGGAAAACAGTATCTCGTCAAGACTTATATGGAAAAAACTCCTCTGTCAGAATTAAAACAGCTTAAAGTAGGAGAATGGATTTATCTGAGAGCCGATTTAATGCATGACAATGAATCGGTGACAAATAAAATAACAGGTGTTATGACCGTTCAGTTTTACGATCAGACTAGCTCATATCTGAAAGGAATAACAATTCGTTCTAATTCAACATCTTACAAAACTATTGAAGCTAGATCTGATATTCCAGCGAATGCCTTTTATGTTGATATTAAGTATTTGCATAGTCCATCGGGTTCAGACGGAACCGGAACAGTTTCAATTAAAAACGTTGTCGTTCAACCGATCGCAAAAGAAATCGTCAAGAATAAACCAGCTCGTCTGGGACGATATACTGCACCAGCTCGTGAATTCCGCGAAGGGACTACAACAGGAAACACAGTTGTTAGATTTACTAAAGACGAACTCATCGAAGCTTCGGAAATGCAGGAGATACTGGGAAATGAATGGATAAAAGTGTTTGAGCACAGAACATTGAACGGTCCTTATTTGTTTGAAGATCTTCAACAGGCACTTTATTCTGAAATTCCTTATTTGTATAGCAACATGAAAGAAATCAACGATTTTAGACTTAAAGACGGAAAATGGAGATTTAAACTCGTATACGATGAAGGACACATTGTATGGGAACAAAGTTCGTCTCCTGAACTATCATCTGTCACTGGGTTAAAAATAATCGAAACAACACTTTCAGCAGACTCTAGACCTTTCGGGGGAATCAGAAGAACGGTGAACGATACAAACTCTCGATATGACTGTAATACAGGTTCAACATGGTATTATGCAATAGGTGCCATAGCAGTTTATGGAAGTGGATTTCCTGGACCTAAAGGAACTGTAAATAGTGCTCAGCTATACGCATGGAAGGAGTGATCGAGATATCTCTTATAGTATTATAGAAATAACTCGATCACTCCAGATAGTGCTACGCACCGCGCGAAGCGCTAAACATAGAAAGTGATCGAGATATCTCTTATAGTATTATAGAAATAACTCGATCAAAACCTCGAGGAAAAATAATGGCTTTACTGAAAAGTGGTTCAACAGTAGGCGGCAATCTTATCTGGCATCAAGGATTGCTTCCTTTGTCACCCGCTGGTGACTCAATCTTTTACAAAAATTATAAAATTTACACAGAGAAAGATAAACCAACTCCTGAGGAGTTGAACGTTTTTACCAAAAATCAACTTAACAAGGGACTTTATCGAATTACAAGCTCCCCTACAGGTGATGTATGGATTAAATTTGGTACACTGAAAGCTGGTCAAGCTGGTGTTTCTTACAAATTTGAAGTCTATGGTGGGGTAGGATATAACGGAAATCCTAATCAGAATGGACACACGACTATTATTTTCAGAACAGGAAATAACGCTTCGAGTATTGCGTTAAACGGAGCAGGACGTGCGGGTATTCGTTCATTCAACTACGGTAACTTTCCTGTTAAAGATGTTGGTGCAATTGAAACATCCCGAGATCTATATGATCTTTATATGCTTGTTCCTTCATTTATTCTGAATAGCGTTGTTAATGTCTATGCGGCGAGTGTCGATGAATTGGATTCATCATGGACTAAAAAATGGGAACCACAAGCAACTGCTCCTACGTTTAATATTGAAAGAACAAACGAAAACTTTTACACAACGGTTAATAAACCTTCTAAAGCAGACGTTGGACTTGGTAACGTAACAAATGATGCGCAAGTGAGAAAAACTGGTGACGTAATGACAGGACGTTTGGATATTAGCATTCCTAGTAGTCCTAACACTAACTCATTACTAGCTTTGTCTTCCACTTCTGCAACTCCGTTGATTCTTGCTAAACCAGGATCGAGAGATTATAACATTAGCATCCAGTTTAAAAATGATGCTGTTACACGTTTCTTGGGTCTGGGACCTAATCAGGAATTGCGTTGGGGAACAAACTTAGATCAGGGAAGTAACGCCAAAGTCTATACCACTGAATTTAAGCCTACGAGTGATGAAGTTCAGGCATTTTATCAGAGTCCCGGAAATTTAGATGACCGAAATCTAAACGACGTCAAAACCCCGGGTGTTTATAGACAGGTCATGACTGCACAGGCAATAGCATCCCGAAACTATCCCGAACAGCTTGCAGGAACTTTAATAGTTTATAGAAACGCTGCAAACAACTGGGGTATTCATCAGGAATATCGTCCTTATAACGTGAATAAGATTTATATTCGTTATTCTATGTCAGACACCTCTTGGTCCACATGGTCGAGAGTTTATACACAGGCTGATAAACCCTCATATGATGAACTGGGTTTTGTTACCAACGCTGTGCATAATAACTGGAATTCTGCTACCAATGGAAATCTTCGTCGTGTCGTTGCGTCTGCTGGAGGTCCTGAATCTATTGAGTTCTACGGAATAACAGCACCTACTAATGATGATAGATGGGGATTACAAATTGCAGGTCGTACCAATAGAATTTTCATTCGTTGTAATGAAGGCGGTTCTTATATGAGTTGGGAGCGTTTATATCACACTGGATATAAACCTTCTAAAGCGGATGTAGGACTTGGTAACGTATCAAACGACGCACAGATTAAAAGAAATGGCGACTCAATTGGTGCACAAATCGTTAACTCTGCTGGTTGGGTAGGAGGAATAACGGGTTCCGATGCACAATTCAGAGCGGTCGGCGGCAACTACGGATTTATGATTAGAAACGACGGTGGAAACACGTATTTTCTTCTCACCAAATCCGGAGACCCTATGGGTTCTTGGGATGGAGTTCATCCGTTAGTTTTCAATAACGGAAATAGAGAAGCGACTTTCGGTGGAAAAGTAATTTTTAATTCCAACACCGAGATTAAAAATAACGGAGCTATTTTATTTACCAAATCCGGAGCAAACCCTAGAAATATTAGAATTTTTCATGGAGGTGATGCAACCAGGGGTGGTCGTTTGGAGATTGCAGGTGAATCTTCGTATCTTGCATATTTTGAAGAACGTCCTAATAATGGTCACGTTATATCTTTTAATGGCGATGTTTCAACATCAGGTTCTATTAGCTCATCAGGAACCGTAACAGGCGGTACAGTTCGTTCTACTGGTGATGTCCATTTGAGTAGAAACGCACGACGTCATATAAGATTCGACGACGGTGATGCCGATTGTTATATCTATAAAGATCCTGGAAATACGTCACTTAATATTAACTTAGGACGATTCGGTAAAGGTTGGGAATTCAGAACCGATGGATCATTCTATTCAGGTGGTGACGGAAACTTTAACAACGTTTATATTCGTTCCGACGAAAAGCTTAAAAAGAATTTCGTCATTATTGAAAACTCTTTGAGTAAAGTCGAACAACTATCGGGTTATATTTATGATAAGAAGATGAACGAAAATGAAGAAAAATACGAAGTTAGAGAGGCGGGTGTAATCGCTCAAGAACTTCAAAAAGTTCTTCCTGAATCCGTTATCGAAACTGATGGAATTCTGAATGTTTCAAGTGCTGGAATTAATGCTCTTTTGATTAACGCAATCAAAGAACTAAGTTTCGAAGTGAAAGAACAACGTAAGTTAATTGAAGAATTACGCAAATAATTAAGGCTCCTTCGGGAGCCTTTTTCTTTTATAAATATCAATAAAAGGAGATCCGAATGGCACTATTAAAAAGTGGTTCAACAGTCGGTGGGAACTTAATTTGGCATCAAGGTATTCTGCCTATTGTTCCGGCCGGTGATTCAGTATTTTTCAAAAATTACAAAATTTATTCAGAAAAAGATAAACCTTCAAAAGCGGAAGTAGGACTTGGTAACGTAACAAACGATGCTCAAGTTAAAAAGTCTGGCGACACAATGACCGGCAATCTTAAAATTGATACAGTTGGTAACGCAATATTAGACCTTAAAAGTATTCGTATTCGTGCGGACACATCAGATCAATTGGTATTATCAACCGAGAAAAAGACGATGTACTTCCGAGTTAACGGAAATGATTCATCAGAAGGTCAAATGACAATCGACAATTCCGGAACAGTTCGTGGATCAAGATTTATTGTAACAGATGCTCAGAACGGCAGCGCAGGAGCACTAACTCGAAAGGATTATGTTGACGGAAAAGTTACGGTACTTGAACAGACCACATCCAACTTAGCAAACACGAAAGTTGCTAAAGCTGGTGACACAATGACCGGTAATTTGACTGCTCCTGTCTTCCTCCTAAGCGCAGGTCAAAACAGCGCTGCTAATGCTGCTACTCGTAAAGACTACGTTGACGGACGAGCCAATGAGAAGGTGGCGAAAGCTGGTGACACAATGGGAGGTCGATTAAACAACCAGTTTGGATTTGCAGTCAGTGCCCAGGGAACATGGAACACAAACGGTATCTATGCAGGTAACGGTGACGGTTCGACGTGGGAAACGTGTAACGTTGATATTAAATCTTGGTACGGAATCGGCATTCGCTCGGATTTAGGTGATGGAAAAAGAACTGTAGTTATTAATGCCCGAACGGGTGACGTTAGCACAAAAGGAACATTCGCTTCCGAAACAAATATTCGTTCTCCACGCGCTGATCTTGACGTGATTTATCGCAGAAACGGAACAGCGTTTGTTGCCGCGGACGGTAACTTGAATCTTGTATTTTCCGGTGGTTCACACTCAAGTGGGTTTAAAAACGGATATCTTCTTGAACAAATCAAAGGATTCTTGGATACGAAACCGACGTTCAAGCAAAGTTTGGGTGCTAATAGACAGTTAAACGATGTAAGGGAGCCAGGATTCTATTATCAGGACGCAAACGCAAATACGTCCGCAGCGCTGAATTATCCCGAAAATAACGCAGGATCATTAGAAGTTTATCAGGCAGCGGGTATTATTCAGATTTATCGAGTATATAACACCGGACGAAGTTATCAGAGAGCGTTTTATAGTAACGGTCCTTGGACTGCATGGACAAGAAACTTCTCTTATGGAGATCCAGCTCTTGCAATTGGTTATCAAGGTGTTTCTGGTCTCGGGGATAACTCTATTGCAATCGGTGACAACGATACAGGATTCAGACAAGTCGGTGACGGTATTCTTGAAGTTGTCGCAAATAGTCAACGTGTTGGACAATTCACAACCGGACATGCATACTTTGATAAAGAGATTCTAGGTCCTACGATTGTTTCTAGAAGCGGATCAATTTATTCGAGAGGTGACGGAAACAGTCATTTTTGGTTACAGACAAGTAACGGAACTGAAAAAGGTGTTATCTATTCCGGTGCTGATAAAGTATTTCATTATCGCTGTAGTGGTGGAAGTCACGTCTTCGAAAACCGAATCAACATTAGCAATCCAGGAAACCAAGAATCTGTTCGTGTTAATAATCAAATTACTGGTGACAGAGGATGCATGATTGGTGGTTTGGTTCAGCGAGGAGGCTGGGGAGACTGGAGAAGTCGCGGTGCTGGTATGCTTGTCGAAACCAATTCCGAAGGTGCATCAAACGTATGGAAAGCAGTTCATTGGGGTCGAGATTGGATTGCAGGAATGGACATTTATTCTGCCCCTGACGGTGTATATCAGGCTCAGCTACACGTAGGTGGTGCTAATTTCTTGTATAACAGCGCAGGTGATTTTCAATCACATCGTGATGTCAACGCTAACAACGTTTATATCAGATCTGACGAAAGACTCAAGAACAATTTCAGAAAAATCGAAAATGCGGTTGATAAAGTTGAACAACTGACTGGATTTATCTACGACAAGAAGATTTCACTGGAAGATGAGAATTACACGGAGACAGAAGCCGGTATCATAGCTCAAAGTCTTCAAAAGGTCTTACCTGAAGCTGTTTCCGAAAGGGAAGGACTGCTTAACGTTTCAAGCGCAGGTGTTAACGCACTTCTTATCAACGCAATCAATGAACTTTCGGAACGATTGAAAAAACTTGAAGGAGAAAAATAATGGCAGTTGTTGGTGTACCGGGATGGATTGGAGAATCTGCTGCTCAGGAAACTGGGCAGCGTTGGATGTATCAAGCGGGACAAGTTCTTCGACTTACCCCACCGTTTTGGATGTCACAGATGGCAGGACAATCAAAAGAAATTACGATTGAATTGGGTGCGAATCATAACTACGACAGAAATGATCTAATCAACAGATTAAGATCTATTGGTGCAACACCGGCAGTTGTTGTGATATCAGGAGATTTAGTATCAATGAATACTGGAGTTCCTTGTCTAGAATTTCCTGGGGATCTTCCAAATGCGTATGTCGTTCTTCGCAATAATGCGACCATTTACGGGCGTGGCGGTGGCGGTGGTACAGGAGGTCACGGTGATGGATATCCTGGGGGTCATTGCATTCTGAATAGCATTGGTGGAAGACTTCGAATTGAAAACAACGGTGCGATT